>Ga0308173_10001827_pt1 | contig 10956 bp, 7 predicted proteins | sample PhyPR1_FD_203716 | JGI IMG/M metagenome (GOLD analysis project Ga0308173, IMG submission 203716) | Soil microbial communities from UC Gill Tract Community Farm, Albany, California, United States - DLSLS.P.R1 | ecosystem: Environmental > Terrestrial > Soil > Agricultural land | place: USA... | reverse complement strand
CACCGCGATGTGCGGCACGGCCACGGGGTTCGCGGGGTCAGCGATCGTCTCGCCGATCGTGATGTCCTCGATGCCCGCCAGGCAGACGATGTCACCGGCTTTGGCTTCGGTGATCTCGACCCGCTTCAGTCCATCGAACGCGAACAGCTTGGTCACCTTCGTCGCCTGAATCGCTCCACCGAGCTTCAGCACGGCGACCGGATCGTTGAGGCGTACGGTGCCGTTGAACACGCGTCCGATGGCGATCCGTCCGAGGTAGTCGCTGGAGTCCAGGTTCGCGACCAGCATCTGCAGGGATGCCTCCGGGTTGCCGCGCGGAGGGGGCACATGATCGACGATGGCTTCGAACAGCGGTCGGAGGTCGTCGCCCCGCGAGGCGGCGTCGCCGCTGGCGACGCCGTCACGCGCATTCGTGTAGAGCACCGGAAACTCGATCTGCTCCTCGGTCGCGTCGAGATCGATGAACAGGTCGTACACCTCGTTCAGAACCTCCTGCGGGCGCGCGTCCGCACGGTCGATCTTGTTCAGGACGACGATCGGCGGGAGCCCGCGCTCGAGCGCCTTCCGCAGCACGAAACGCGTCTGCGGCAACGGTCCCTCCGAGGCGTCCACCAGGAGCATGACGCCGTCGACCATCGACAGGGTCCGTTCGACTTCCCCGCCGAAGTCCGCGTGTCCAGGGGTGTCACAGATATTGATGAGCAGGTCCTTGTAATGGACGGCGGTGTTCTTGGCGAGGATGGTGATGCCCCGTTCCCGTTCCAGATCCATGCTGTCCATCACCCGATCCGCCACCTGCTGATTGGCGCGGAACGAGCCGCTCTGGCGCAGCAGCGCATCGACGAGAGTGGTTTTGCCGTGGTCGACGTGCGCAATAATCGCCACATTACGACGAAGAGGATTGGCAATCTGTTGCGATTTCCGGTGCGAAGACATCTTCCCAGTATAGTCGGGCCACTCCGCCGAACCGCGGCCAAACCGCTCAAATACGCGGCCTTACGGCCGGAACGCTCGCGTTTCACCGTTCTCGGTTGCAATACGGCACGGCTCTTCCTACCATCCCGGGGCGAACGGCTCTGGAGGGCCGCCGGCTGATGCACTCAGTCCTGGTGATCGACGACGAGGAATCGCTGCGAACCATCGTCCGCAGGTGGGTGGACACGTCAGGGTTTCGTGCCCGCGAAGCCGATGGCGCCGAAGAGGCGCTGTTCGCCATGGAGCGCGAGGTCGCCGACATCGCGGTGTGCGACGTCACGATGGCGGGACAGGATGGCATCTGGCTGGCGTCGCAGATCCGTCGCCTCTATCCCCAAACCGCCATCATCATGGCCACCGGCCAGAACGACATGGACACCGTCGTCGCCAGCCTCCGCAACGACGTGGTTGATTACCTCCTGAAGCCGTTCGATCGCCGTCGCCTCTCGGAGGCGCTCACGCTCGCGTGCGACTGGCACTGCGCGGCTACCGGGATCGATGTCCTCCAGCACCGGTTGCAGGATCGCATCCGATCGCGCCGAGCGTCGATTGCCGCTGAACTCGCCGAATCGCAGGAGAGTGACGTCGGCGCGGTAGACAGCCTCATCACGATGCTGCAGCTGCACGAACGCGACGGGCGCCGCCACGCGGTGCGCGTCGCGCGCCTGGCGGTGGCGATGGGGGAAGAGCTCGGCTTCGACGATCAGACGCTCGACGTCCTGGAACGCGGCGCGTTGCTCCATGACATCGGCAAACTCGATATGCCCTCGTCGATCCTGTCGAAACCGGCACCGCTCGACGATCGGGAATGGCAGGTCATGCGGACACATCCGCAGGTCGGCTATGACCTGCTGAAGAACCAGGCGCGTTTTGCGGAAGCTGCCGAACTGGTACTGTCACATCACGAGGCGTGGGATGGCAGTGGGTACCCGCGCCGGCTCGAGGCCGAAGAAATTCCGCTCGCCGCGCGTGTCCTGTCGGTCGCCGACGCCTACGACTCGATGACGCAGCCGCATACCCAGCGGCCGGCATTGCCACCACAGATGGCGGTTCAGGAAATCGAGCGCTGCAGCGGACACCAGTTCGATCCCGATTGTGCGGAGGCGCTGGGCCCGGTGCTGGTGCATGCTGTAGAGGAGCGCTGAGGCAGTCGACATTTCCCAACCGAGGCAATTTCGGGAAAGATAGTCCGGCGTCCCATGAGGTGCCGATGACTGTACGAGTGACCGCGCTGGCGACCTGCCTGCTGATTGCCGCATGTGGCGGACCGCACCCGGATCAGCAGAAGGCGCCATCCACACCCGCACCACCCCCCGCCTCGGCTCCGACATTGGCTATTTCCGCACTGACGTTGCCGGTGCCCGCCGGATCGGGGGAATCGCAGCTCACCACTTCCCCACAGGGAACGATCCTCAGCTGGGTCGAGTCGGACGGCTCAATGGCTGCCCTCAAATTTGCCGAGCGCAACGGGACCGGCTGGACCGAACCGCGCCAAGTGGCGGCCGGCAAAGACTGGTTTGTGAGCGACGCCGACGTACCGACGGTGCAGCACATGGCCGACGGCACGCTCGTCGCCGCCTGGTACCGATCCACGGATCTGCAGGCGGAGGCGTACGACACGTGGCTCGCCTACTCGCACGATGAAGGCAAGACGTGGTCGGCTCCGTTCAAGCCCTACAAGGACAGGACCAAGACACAGCACGGGTTTGCGTCGATGTTCGATCAGCCAGGCGGAGGCCTTGGGCTGGTCTGGCTCGACGCGCGCAACTGGGAGCTGGACAAGAACGCACCCGACGGCGGCGCCGTGATGCTCCGTTCGGCCTCGTTCGACCCGTCATGGAAACAGACCTCCGACCAGGTGGCCAATCTGCGCGTCTGCGACTGCTGCCAGACGAGCGTGGCGACGACGTCCGACGGCGTGGTCGTCGCGTTCCGCGATCGCAGTGACAAGGAGATCCGGGACATCCACGTGACGCGGCTGGAAGGCGGCAAGTGGAGCGAGCCGCAGGCGGTGCATCACGACAACTGGGAAATCGATTCGTGCCCCGTCAACGGTCCGGCCGTCAGCGCGCGCGGACGCACGGTTGCCGTCGCCTGGTTCACCGCCGCGTCCGGCCAGGGTCATTCCTATGCGGCGTTCTCGCCGGATGCGGGTCGGTCCTGGGGCGAACCGATCAGGCTCGACGAGCAGCTGTCGACCGGGCGCGTAGATATTGAATTGCTGGACGATGGCGGCGCGGTGGCAACGTGGGTCGAGTTTGCCAATCAGCAGGCGCAGCTGAAGGCACGACGCATTACCCCAGACGGCAAGCCGTCAGCGGCAATCGCGGTCCAAGGTCCGGCACCAGGGCGCGTCAGCGGATACCCGCGAATGGTGCGGCAAGGCGACGAACTGCTGTTCGTCTGGTCGGAGCGCGCCGACGGCGGCGAACACGCCGGGCATGTACAGACGAAAGGAGCGGTTGCGCAGCTGCGCTGACCGCTCCTCGACGAATGGTGAATTGCGAATCGTGAATCGTGAATGTGAGTCGGGAATGGTGCAGCATCGGCGCCATTCACGAGTCACGACTCAAGATTCACGATTGATCTAATCGACCACTTCGCCCGGTCGGCGGCCCCAGGCGAGCTCGGGACTGGTCGCAGTCTTCGGCCGGTAGAGCGACACCATGCGGACGCGATGATCGGCCGGGTTGCGTCCCGGGGCGCCGGTGATCTGAACGTGGTCGCCAGGCTTCAGCGTATCTCTGGTAACACCCTGGCCACCCAACTGACCGGCGCCACCCCATTCCACGGCGTACCGGATCACCGACCCGTCCTTCTGCTTCACGTTGACGTGGACGAAGGAGTGAGGATTCCGGAAAAGGAACTGGACCAGTTCGCCTTCGATCGTGACCTGCTGATCTTCCAGGTAGGTGGCCGCGAAGGAGTGGTGGGCGGAGGCCCGGCTCGCGCCGACCGCGAAGGCCGCTGTCGCCATGAGCAGAACAGCCAGATAACGCTTCATGTGGTTCCTCCTGACAGAACCCTGCATTCTCTGAGGAATCGTAAACGACGCGCTCGAAAACGGTCCTGAAGAGTACCTGAATTATTTGTCAGGATCGACTGTTTTCAGAGCACGTGCGGCTATTTCAGGAGATCTTCGGCGGTCGTGAACCGTGGCGCGATGTCCACCGGAACATCCTTCAATCGATCCAGTACAGCCTGCGTCGGCGGTCGCACGGTCGCCAGCCTGTCCAGAAGCTGCTTCGCTGCCGCGTAATCCCCCATCGCCTGCACGGTCATCAGATCTCGTGTCAGATCTGTGACGCTCTGTTTGAACTTCGCGGCGTCCACCGCGAACGTGCCGTCTGCCGCCACGGTCACCGCGCCATGGTCGAGGAAGTAGTTCAACTGCAGGGCCACCCCGCGACCGTGCGCCTCGGTCAACCCAAACCGGATCGACCGGAACATCGACGCCAGGTACGTCAGGTACATCGACTGCTCGTACTGCTTCTCCAGCTTGCCGTGATCGACCAGGTATTGCATCGCGAACAGGCCGGAGATGTCCGCCTTGGCCTCCTCGATCGTGCTGTACAGATCCTTGAATTCCTGCCGGACCGTCGTGGCACGCCCGCCAACGCTGATGTTGTGGGGACCCAGGCCGTGCATCAGTTCGTGCATCAGGACGTGCGTGAAGAACGCGTCGAAGGCGACGCGTGGCTGGTCCTGCGGCGCCAGCGCGACTTTCGCGATCGGCTCCAGGACCATGTGGAACTTGGCTTCCTGGTTGTTCTTCAGCATGACGCGCTTCGAGCCCTTCTCCTTCACGACGCGCTCGTCATTAGGAAGGTTGTAGGCTGCCGTCTGCACGCCGCGATTGGCATCGCCCGCCGAAAACAGGGTGTTGACCACGCGGATGGGCGCCAGCGCGCCGAGTCTGGGGTTGCGGAACCGCGCGTCGATTGGCAGGTTGTTCTCAATCTCCTGCAGTTCGGACCCAAACCGCGCCAGCTTCGCCGTTTCCGCATCATCTCGCAGCGTGATGAACGATTCGAAGGCAGCCTTGTAATTGAACCACTCGTCCTCGTAGACCTCGTAGGGGCCGATCGTCGGTTCGATGCTGGCGTCGAGTTCCATCCACGCGACGTCGCTGTCGTAGTAATCGTTAGAGACGAACGCAGCGGCGCGCTTCTCCAGAAACACCTTGAGCGTCGGCTGCGTCGTCAGCGAGGCCGCCTCCCGGACGAGACGGGCCATCTCGGCAATCTCGCCCTGATACTCGAGGCTATAGGGCACCGCGGTCAGCTTGCCATCTGGAGCGCGGCGGATCGTCGTGAAGAAGCCGCTCGCCGCACGGCGCTGCGAGTCGGGCAGCGACTTGATCCAGGCGTCGACTTCCTCCTTGGTGGCACCCACCGGGTAGAAGTTGGCCTGCGGCGGCTTGGCCGGGGCGCCGGGAATGAATGCCGCATTCGCGTCGAGCCGTGACCACGGCCCCATGTTCAGGATGAAATAGTGCAGCCGTGCCGTGCCGAGCGCTGACGGATCGTGCAACAGGTCCAGCAGCATCGGCTCGTTCCCCGCCCAGACCTGACGCAGAAAGAGCGCGTCGATGATCTTCGACGCCTGCACCAGGCGCTTGAGCGCCTGCTTCTCGTTGTCGGGCAGCTTCGAGAGGTCGGCGGTAAGACTTACCGGCGCAAACCGCGCGGTCTGTGCCTGGATGTCCCGTGCGGCGGCGTCGGTTGGTGGCGGAGTGTTCTGTTCCACGGCAGGTTGTGCAGGTTGAGGGTTCTGGGAAGCACGGCACCCGGTCACAAGCGCAGCGACGATCATCAGCCGGCCGAGCCGCGCGCCCACGCCGAGGCAATGATTCGCCACCATCAGTGCACTCCGGAGCTCTGCTGCAGGCCGGAGGGATCCGCACCGAGCTTGCGGATCGCGGTCTCCCACATCTGCTCGGCGGGCACGGAGAAGATCAGGCCCGGATCGACGTCCATCATCAGCCATGACGATTCCGCCAGCTCGTTGTCGAGCTGACCTGGTCCCCACGCCGAATAGCCGACGATCACGCGCGTCTTTGACGATGGGGGCGCCTGAAGCATGGCCAGCGTGAGGTCGTGCGAGACGGAGAGCAACACGCCCGGCAGGATCTCCCGCTGCTCGTCGTCAGGGCCCTGCGCTTCCGCCATCAGGATCCAGGTGCGCTGCGGATCGACCGGACCACCCACCCACAACTTCAGATCAGGATGCACGGTCACCGCCGGATCAGTCTTCACCAGCGTCCACGCCGGCTCACTCATAGGACGGTTCACGACGAGGCCGAAGGCCCCCTGGTCGGTGTAGTCGCACAACAGCACAACCGAGCGCGCGAAATTCGGATCGGTCATCTGCGGCATCGAGAGCAGCAGAATCGGAGCAGTCCCTGACATGAGAACGATGATATCGGAATCAGGATGGGTATCAGGACTCAGGGCCCAGGTATCAGGAATCAGGAATCAGACTGAGCGTTGGCGAGGGCGATCGTCAGGTTGCGCCTCAGGCCTTCCATCTTCTGGCGCTTCATCGGCGAGCGACGCAGCACGGCGCGCAGCTCGTCATCTCCACGCGCGGCCAGGTCGGCCAGCCGAGGCAGATCGAGACCGGGTCGCGGCTGCCAGTGCCGGTCGGTCGACACGGGGGCAGGGCGATTGTACGGGCAGACTTCCTGGCAGATGTCGCAGCCATACACATGCGTGCCCATCGCTTCCAGGTGCTCCACCGCGATGGGTCCGCGCGTCTCGATCGTGAGGTACGAGATACAGCGGTTCGAATCGAGGACGCCGGGTTCGACGAGCGCGCCGGTGGGACACGCATCAAGACACTTTGTGCAGCTGCCGCACTGCTCGAGTCCCTGCGTGTCCGGCTCCAGATCGAGCGTGCAGAGAATCTCACCAAGAAACAGCCAAGAGCCGATCTCGGCATTGATCAGGCACGTGTTCTTGCCGATCCACCCCAGGCCCGCGTACTGGGCGTAGACGCGCTCCTGCACCGGCCCGGTGTCCACGTAGGCGCGCGCCGCGAACGATGCCGACGTCTCGGCACGCATCCATTCGAGCAGCGCGTCGAGACGACCCTTCAGGACGTCGTGATAGTCGTCGCCCCACGCGTAGCGCGAAATCCGCGCGGTGTCCGGCGGCAACTCGTCCGAATACGGCCGGTCAGTGTTGTAGAGGGTGGCGGTCACGATCACACTGCGGGCGCCGGGAAGGGCGTGACGGACGTCGGCGCGTCGGTCGGCCGAGCGCGGCAACCACGCCATGTCGGCGGCGTAGCCGCGGTCGATCCACTCGCGAAAGAACAAGAGCTCGGGAAAGGTCTCGACGGGAGATACTCCGCAGAGATCGAACCCGAGCTCGCGCGCCCTGGCCTTGATTCCCGAGGTGGTGAGCAACGTCCCCGGTCAGCTCCTCGAGACGAGCTGACGAACCACGTATGGAAGGATGCCGCCGTGGCGGAACGCGACGACTTCCTCCGGCGTATCGATGCGGACAGCGACCGTGAACTCGGTCGTGGCGCCGTCGCCCGCGGTGGCGACCACTTTCACTTCACCGCGGTGCATCAGATCCGCACCGCTCCCGATCAGCGAATATTCCTCGGTGCCGGTCAGCTTCAGTGATGCGGCGGTATCGCCGCCCGTGAACTGCAGCGGCAGCACACCCATGTTGACGAGGTTGCTGCGGTGGATGCGCTCGAACGACTCGGCGAGAACCGCCTTGACCCCGAGCAGAAGTGTCCCCTTGGCGGCCCAGTCGCGTGACGATCCCGATCCGTACTCCTTGCCGGCGATCACCAGCAATGGCGTGCCCGCTGACTGATACTTCACCGACGCATCGTAGATGGTCATCTGCTCGCCACCCGGCTGGAACAGCGTCCATCCGCCCTCCGTGCCGGGGGCCATCTGATTGCGCAGCCGGATATTCGCGAAGGTGCCGCGCACCATCACTTCGTGATTGCCGCGACGAGCACCATATGAATTGAAATCCGCCGGCTTCACACCCTTCTCAATCAGGTACTTCCCTGCCGGGCTATCCGCCTTGATCGACCCGGCCGGCGAGATGTGGTCGGTGGTCACGCTGTCGCCCAGCAGCGCCAGCACGCGCGCCCCACGAATCTCGGTGGCCGGCGGGGCCGTCATCGTCATCCCTTCGAGGAACGTCGGCTTGCGGATGTAGGTCGAGTCCGGATCCCAATCGAAGCGGTTGCCCTCGGGCACAGCAAGGTGCTGCCACCGTGCGTCGCCGGAGAATACGTCGGCATAACTGCGGCGGAACATCTCGGCGTTCACCGCGCGCAGCATGGTCTCCTGAAGTTCCTCCTCGGTCGGCCAGATATCCTTGAGGAAGACCGGGTTGCCTGCCGAATCGTCGCCCAGCGGCTCCGTGGTGAGATCCTTCGTGATCCATCCAGCCAGCGCGTAGGCCACTACCAGCGGCGGCGATGCCAGGTAGTTGGCCCGCACCTCCTGCTGGATCCGCCCTTCAAAGTTCCGGTTGCCGCTCAGTACCGAGCAGACCACGAGGTTCTTCTCGCGGATCACGGCCGAGATTTCATCGGGCAGCGGCCCGCTGTTCCCGATGCAGGTGGTGCACCCGTAGCCCACAAGATTGAATCCGAGCTCGTCGAGATACGGCGTGAGCCCCGCCGCGTCGAGGTACTCGGTCACCACCTTTGAACCGGGTGCGAGACTGCTCTTCACCCAGGGCTTGCGCCTCAGCCCCCGTTCCACGGCCTTCTTCGCGACAAGCCCCGCGCCGATCATCACGCTCGGATTCGACGTATTCGTGCAGCTGGTGATCGCGGCAATCACGACGGCCCCATGCTCCAGTTCGGCCAGCGCCGGGTCGGCAACCGCGACGCCGGCCTGTGCCATCACGCCTGTCTGCGACGCCGCGCCCTGCCGCGCGCCGCCTTCCGCACCACTTGCGCCCGTCAACGGCTTCGACGGCACCTGCATGGTCGGCAGCGCGGCCTGGAAGGCGGACTTCGCCTTCTTGAGGGCGACGCGATCCTGCGGACGCTTCGGACCGGCGAGGCTGGCTTCGATGGTGGCGAGGTCGAGCTCGATGGTTTCGGAGTAGACAGCGTCCGGTGTATCAGCGGTGCGGAACAGGCCCTGTGCCCTGGCATAGGCCTCGACCAGCTGCACGCGGGATGCCTCTCGGCCGGTCAGCCGCAGGTAGTCGAGCGTCATTTCGTCGATCGGAAAGATTGCGACGGTGGCGCCGTATTCGGGACACATGTTGCCGAGCGTGGCGCGATCCGCAATCGTCAACGCGTTGAGACCTTCTCCGAAGAACTCGACGAACTTGCCGACCACGCCGTGCTTCCGCAGCAATTCGGTGATGGTGAGCACAAGGTCCGTCGCGGTAGCCCCCTGTGGCATGGCGCCGGTCAGTCGGACGCCAAGCACTTTCGGGATGAGCATCGAGATCGGCTGCCCCAGCATCGCCGCCTCTGCCTCGATGCCGCCGACGCCCCAACCCACGACGCCCAGCCCGTTCACCATCGTCGTGTGCGAGTCGGTGCCGACCAGCGTGTCCGGGTACGCCTCGGTGACGCCGTCAACAGTCTGCGAAAAGATGACGCGCGCGAGGTACTCGATATTGACCTGGTGGACGATGCCGGTGTCGGGCGGCACCACCTGGAAATTGTTGAAGGCGCGCTGGCCCCAGCGAAGGAACGCATAACGTTCGCGGTTGCGAGAGAACTCGAGCTCCGCATTCAGCGAAAAGGCGTCGGCCCGGCCGAAATAATCGACCTGCACGGAGTGGTCGATCACCAGTTCGACCGGCTGGAGCGGGTTCACGCGATCCGGATTGCCACCAAGCGCAATCATCGCGTCGCGCATCGCCGCAAGGTCGACGACACAGGGAACACCGGTGAAGTCCTGGAGCAGGACTCGAGCCGGCATGAACGAGATCTCCTTCTCGCCGGCAGCCGTGGCATTCCACTCCGCGACGGCGCGGATGTCGTCCGCCTTCACGAAGGCGTGGTCCTCGCGGCGCAGCAGGTTCTCGAGAAGGATCTTCATCGAGTACGGCAGGCGCGACACGCCGGGGAAGCCGGCGCGCTCGAGCGCGGGCAGGCTGTACATCCGGACGGTCTGGTCGCCAACCCGGAGTTCGGTGCGGGTGTTGAAGCTGTTCACAGTCGTCATGAAAGGCTCTGGTTGAGGGCGGAACGCGCCCGGCAAACCTCGATCATACTCCGCGGCGGCAGACCCTAAAGCGAATCCAGGAACTCGCGAACTACCACGGCGGGATCGCGGTGATTGCCATCAACGGCGAAGTTCATCCGTCGCATCGCGCCCGCGTCGACCCGTCCGGCAAGACGCTTCAGCGCCCCGGCGATCTGCGGATAGCGCAGCAGCGTCGGGGCGCGAACGAGCGGCACGGCGTCGTATGGCGGAAAGTAATGTTTGTCATCCGCCAGCGGCATGAGGTGCAGCGCGTCGATCAGTCCGGCCGTGGCATCGCCCGCCACGACGTCCACCTGGCCTTCGGCGAGCGCTCGATAGATCAACGTCAGGTCCATCACGCGCGGCGGTTCGCGGAAGGTCAGTCCGTAAGTCGCGGCAAGCCCGCGGAAGCCATCTTCGCGCTCGATGAACTCGTAGCCGAAGCCTGCTTGCCACGACGGAGCGATCGCGCCCAGCTGCGACAGCGTCGACAGTCGCCGCGCGCGCGCGACGTCTTCACGCACGAGGATCGCGAACGTGTTGTTGAACCCGAGCGGGTCGAGCATCGTGATGCCGGCATCTGCGTATCGGGTCCGGATGGCCTGGAGAACCGCGGTGGAATCGCGGCTGACCGGTTGCTTGAAGATGGCGGTCAGTGCCGTGCCGCTGTACTCGACGTACACGTCGACGTCGCCGCCGCGCAGCGCGCGATCGCAGATGAATGTACCTCCGAGGTTCAGGCGACGGTCGACGGCCACACCGGCAAATCGTTCGATCGCCTG
>Ga0308173_10001826_pt1 | contig 10964 bp, 11 predicted proteins | sample PhyPR1_FD_203716 | JGI IMG/M metagenome (GOLD analysis project Ga0308173, IMG submission 203716) | Soil microbial communities from UC Gill Tract Community Farm, Albany, California, United States - DLSLS.P.R1 | ecosystem: Environmental > Terrestrial > Soil > Agricultural land | place: USA... | reverse complement strand
ACGAGGCGATCGCTCGGGACGTCAACGAGGCGACCGGCGAGGTCGCGGCGCGCTGGCATCGAGACGACGAGCCGATCGAGCTGATCTGCGAGTGCTCGCAGGAGTCGTGCTCGGAGCGCGTGCGCGTGACGGCGAGCGAATACGCCGAGGTACGCGCGCACGATGCGCGGTTCCTCGTCCGCGACGAGCACGTCCGGGAGGAGATCGAGCGCCGCGTCGGTACTGCCGGCGACGCGACCGTGGTCGAGAAGATCGGCCCGGGCCGTCAGGTCGCCGAAGAGACGGCCTGAGGAAGCGTCAGGGTGAAGGTCGAGCCGCGCCCCGGCGCGGACGAGACCGTCAAAGTCCCCCCGTGCGCCTCGGTGATCGAGCGCGCGATGAACAGGCCGAGCCCGGTGCCCGGCTTCGAGCCCGAGCCGGCGGCCCGGCCGAACTTCTCGAAGATGAGCCGCTGGTCGTCGCGCTTGATGCCGGGGCCACGGTCACTGACCGACACGTGGACGACGCCGTCCGTCGGGGTGACGCGCACCTCCACCGCCTGCCCCGCCGGCGAGTACTTGACAGCGTTGTCGATCAGGTTCGCGAGCACCTGGCGCAACCGCTCGGCGTCGCCGCGCACGAGCGGTGCCGCGGCCGGGAGCGCCGCGCGCACCGGTACTTCGTCCTGACCCACCGAGGCGGTCGCGACCAAGTCGCCGACCAGCGAGAGCAGGTCGACGTCGCCGAAGCGGTAGTTGAACGTTCCGGCGTCAATGCGCGACGTGTCGAGCACGTCGCCGATCAGCGCGGCAAGGCGCGTCGTCTCGTCGGCGATCAACGAGAGGAACGCCGTGCGCTGGTCGGGCTGCAGCTCGCGCCAGCGCTGCTCGAGCGTCCGAGCCGCGCCGATCACGGCTGCCATCGGGGTGCGCAGCTCGTGCGAGACGAGCGACACGAAGTCGGCACGCATCGCAGAGAGACGCCGGAGCTCGTCGACCGTGCGCCGTTCCGCGTCGAAGGCCCGGATGTTCTGCACGGCGCTCGCGGCGAGCCGGCCGAGGAGGCTCACGAGCTCGATCTCGTGCGGGGCGAACGCGTCGGGCTCCGTGCGGCCGAGCGAGACGAGGCCGATCGGCTGCGCCCCGAGCAGAAGCGGCGCGAGGACCCGCGAGCGGAGGCCGACGTCCATGAGGCTCGGCTCCTCGGCGTATTCCGGTGTCGTCATGTCGCGCCGGTAGATCGTCTGCCCGGTGGCGGTCACCTCGGCGAGCACGTTGTCCTCGAGGCTCAGCTGGGTCCCCGGCGGCATCACCTCGTCCGCGCGCGCGCCGGCGGTCGCGATCACGCGCGCGACGCCGTCCTCGGCGAGCACGATCGCCATGCGCTCGAACGGAATCAGGCCGCGGAGCTCGCGGATGAACGCGCCGAACGCCTCGTCGAGGTCGAGCGACGAGCTGAGCGCGCGTGCGCAGCGGTTCGCGGCGTCGAGCAGGTCGGCCCGCCGACCGAGCTCGTCGCGGAGGGCCTCCGCCTCCTCCGCGCGTCGCCCGGCGGTGGCGCCCTGCTCCCCGAGCCGCGTGTAGAGCCAGCCGACGAGGAGCGCCATCAGCAGGCCTGCGCCCGCCTGGAAGGTGACGAAGTCGATCCGGTAGCCGCCGGGGAAGAAGTCCGAGCGGCGCTGCTCGAACCACGCGGCCACGCCGATCGACGCGAGCGCGACGACGATGCCGCCGGCGAGCCCGAAGCGCGCCGCGCCGGCGACGATCGCGAGGAAGAGGAGCTGTCTCGTCGGCGTCCCGAGCTCGAATGCGTACAGCACGACGAACGCCGTCACGATCGCGAAGTCGAACACCATCGCCGCGACCTGCAGCGTGACGGTCACCCCGCGGCGCACGAGCAGGAACAGCACGACAGCGCCGGCACCGAGCACGCCGGTGATCGCCCAGGCGATCGCTTTGTCATTCGGCGGATACCCGTTCGTGAGCGTCACCTGCACGACGGCGAAGACGACGCCGCAGAGCCGCACGATCGCGATCCAGCGCTCGAGGGTCGTCCTGTCGCTCACGTTCTCTCCGCAATGCGCTCGAGCGCCCACCGAGCGTGCTCGGCGACGAGCTCGTCGCCGTCGGCGGCGGCGCGCTCGAGCGCGCGGACGTCCTCCGCTCCGCCGCCGTTCCCGAGCGCGACCGCAGCGTTCCGGCGGAGGTACCGCGGATCGTTTCGCGGCACGTAGAGACGGTCGAACTGCGCGACCGTGTCCGCGTCGGCCTCGAGCCATTCGAGCAGGTCGATGTGCTCGGTGTGCTCGGGCTCGCCCCCGCGCCGCTTCTGGACGCCGCGGTTCCAGGGGCAGACGTCCTGGCAGATGTCGCAGCCGTACACCTGCGCGCCGAGCGCCGAGCGATAGTCCGGGGGGATCGGTTCGGGCGACTGCGTCCAGTAGGAGAGGCAGCGCGTCGCGTCGAGCGTGCCGGGCTCGTCGAGCGCGCCGGTCGGGCAGGCGTCGACACAGAGCGTGCATGCACCGCAGTCGGTTTCGAGCGGCGGCGTCGCTTCGAGCGAGACGTCGGTGACGAGCGTGCCGAGCACGACCCACGACCCGTAGCGGCGCGTGATCAGCATCGTGTTCTTGCCGTAGAAGCCGACGCCGCTTCGGGCAGCCGCCTCCCGGTCGACGTGCTGGTTCGCGTCCACGACCACGCGGTAGCTGCCGCCGAGCCGGCGGCCGAGCACGTCGAGCTTCTCGCGCAGCTCGGCATAGCCGTCGTCCCACGTGTACCGCGCGAGCCGTCCCTCCCCCGGTTCGAGCGGCGCCTCGGGCCGCCAGTAGCAGAGGGCGGCGGAGACGACGCTCGCCGCGCCCGGGAGCAGCGTCTCCGGGTGGCAGGAGCGCTCCGGCTGCGCGATCGTGAACTTCATCCCGGCGAAGAGCCCGCGTTCGCGCCGCTCGCGGATGTGCCGTTCCGTGTCCGCATACGGCTCGGCGTGCGTGACGCCGACCGCATCGAGGCCCAGCTCCTCGCCCAACCGGCGGACCTCCTCGGCGTTCATGCGAGGATTGTGCCCGCGTGAAAGCGATCCGGATCCACGACGACGGCGGGCCCGACGTCCTTCGCTACGAGGACGTTCCCGATCCCGAGCCCGCCGACGGCGAGGTGCTCGTCGAGCTGCGCGCCGCGTCGCTGAACCATCTCGACGTCTGGATCCGCAAGGGGATGCCGTCGGTGCCGAAGCCGCGCATCCTCGGCGCGGACGGCGCCGGGGTGATCGCGGGCACGGACGAGCGCGTCGTGATCAACCCGGGGATCCTCGAGGACGGGAAGATGCACATCGTCGGGGAGACGAGGGACGGCACGCACGCCGAGCTGATCGCCGTTCCGCGCGGCTACGTGCATCCCATTCCGGGCGATCTGACCTTCGAGGAGGCGGCCGCGTTCCCGCTCGTGTTCGAGACGGCCTATCGGATGCTCGTGACGCGCGCGCGGCTGCAGGAGGGCGAGTGGGTGCTCGTCTGGGGCATCGGCGGCGGAGTCGCGACGGCGGCGCTCGCGATCGCGAAGGCGCTCGGCGCGCATGTCGTCGTCACCTCGTCGAGCGACGAGAAGCTCCAGCGCGCGAAGGAGCTCGGGGCGGATGCGACCGTGAACCATGCGACCGGCGACGTCGTCGCGGCGGTGAAGGAGGCGACCGGCGGCGGCGCGCACGTCGTCGTCGACGACGTCGGCGAGGCGACGTGGAAGCGCACGCTCGACGCGGCGCGCGCGGACGGCCGCATTGTCGTCTGTGGCGCCACCACTGGGCCGAACCCGCCTGCGGCGCTCCACCGGGTGTGGTGGAAGCAGCTCTCGATCCTCGGCTCGACGATGGGCACCCCCGAGGACTTCCAGGGCGTCTACGACCTGATCGCCGCCGGCAGAGCGCGACCAGTCGTCGACGCGGTGTTCCCGCTCGCCGACGCACGCCTCGCACACGAGCGGCTCGAGGCCGGCGAGCAGCTCGGCAAGATCATCCTCTCGATCTAGCGCGCGGCCGCGAGCGCGGCTGTGTCACCGGCAAGCGCAAGGCTCCACGTTTCGTCGCCGAGCCCACTGCGTTCCGTCATCGGGCGATTCTCGCACGGAGACGAGAAGCGCCCCGGCTTTCGGCCGGGGCGCTTCTACGTGGGTGTCCGGGGCAGCGGAGAGCCGGACTCCCCGTGGGGGGACTAGGGGCCGGTCGTCGCCGCGAGGGTGAGCGTCGAGGTGTAGGTGCCGGCGTAGGCGTTGCCGGGGATCTGCACCTGGACGGTCGGTGTCACGTCGACCTTGCCCATGCCGGTGTCCGCGGCCGCGTTGAAGAGCTTCGCCGCGGTCGACGAGATCGTCAGCGGGTAGGTGATGCCGGACGAGGTCGCCGCGGTGCAGGAAGAGCCGGTGTGACAGGCTTGCGCGACCGCGGAGACGGTCCCGGGCTGAAGGGTGTGCCCCGCGCCGTCGGAGTAGTTGGTCGAAGAGACCGTGAGGTTCCAGCCTGCGCCGGAGCCGCGGGCGTCCACGACGCCGAGCACCGGGCTGTAGGAGACCGTCTGGTCGGTGCCGTCGATCGTGTCCGACAGCGAGGGATTCGACGGAAGATTGAGCGAGATGCCGGCGGTGCCGGTCACCGTCGCGGTCGACACGATCGTGCCGGCGAGCGCCGCGGTGGCGGCCAGCAGGGCGGCCGCTGCGACCGCGAGAGTGATGATCATGCGCTGCTTCATGGGTATCCGCTGCTCCTTGGGGGTTCGTCGTGCTTGACGAGCTCACTATCGGGGGCAGTGGTGAGAAGCCGGGGGCTACTCGGTATGAAGACGGGCTGGACGGTGCAGACCGAAGGCGGAAGAGAACTCGGTTGCAGCCCAAAGGGCTGAACCGAGTTACATGTCCGTCGCGGCCGAGAACCGAGTTCGCGCTAGCCGAAGCCGAGGATGAACTTCGCGTCGTCGGACATCTTCTCCGGCGTCCACGGCGGGTCGAACGTCAGCTCGCTCTCGACGGCCTCGACGCCGGGAACCTGCGAGACGACGCGCTCGATGTCCTCCTGGATCATCGCCCCCGCGGGGCAGCCCATCGACGTGAGCGTGAAATGCACCTTGACCTTCGGGCCCTCGATCTCCGCGTCGTAGAAGAGGCCGAGCTCGACGATGTCCATCCCGAGCTCCGGATCCTCCACCTCGCGCAGCGCCTCGACGACCTCATCTCTGCTGGGCATGAACCGAGCGTACCGCACGGATACGATTCAGCCGACGTGGCTGCTTCCTCCGCTTCGCCGACTCCGCCCTAGCGGCCGCCCCGAACGGGCCGCCGAAGGCCCTCCCCGGGAGTCGATCAGCGAACAGGAGGACGAAAATGTACTCGGGCTACCGCACGTTCTTCGTGCGCGCAGACACGCGGCGATTACTCGTCGCGCTCGCAGCGGCATGGCTGTCGTTCGGGATGGTGGGGCTCGCGGTATTCCTGACCGCGTTCCGGGCCGAGCGTTCGTACGGGCTCGCAGGCGTCGCGGTGGCCGCGTTCGCGGTCGGATCGGGCCTGCTTGCGCCGTTTCGTGGCCGGCTCGTCGACAGGTCTTCCGTTTCGCTGCCTTTCTTTGCCTGCGGCTACGGCGGCATGCTCGTCGTGTTCGCCGTTCTCGCGGAACGCCGTACCGGGGCTTGGCCGCTCGTGGGCTGCGCCGCGGCGGCGGGAGCAAGCGCGCCGCCGCTCGTCGCCTCGATACGCGGCTGCTGGACCGACGTCGTCGAAGCGACGCTCCTACGGCGCGCCTACGCGGTCACCTCGGTGGTCGGAGACGCTGCGCTCGTCGCTGCGCCCGCGCTCGCTGGACTGCTGTTTGTTGCCTCACCGTGGCTGCCCCTGTTCGTCTGTGCGGCCGCAGCGATCGGTTCCGCGCTCCTCCTGGCGGGCCGTTCGCGACCGCCACGGCAGCGGGGAAGTCTCGGCGCACCGGTGTCCGGCTCGCTGCTCGCCGTTTCCGTTGCGCTGGGAGCGGCCCTCGGACTCGTCGAGGTAACCGTGCCCACTGCCGCGACGAGATGGGGCGAGACCCGGTGGTCGGGGTTCGTGCTCGGCGCGTTCGCGTTCGCGAGCATCCTCGGCGGCCTCTGGTTCGGACGCAGAGAGTGGCGCGGACGTGCGAGCACCCGCTACCTCGTCGCAACACTCGTGCTCTCGGCCGGCATGCTTCCGCCACTCGCCGCACGAGGGCCGGCGAGCCTCGGCCTGCTGCTCGTCGCCACCGGGCTCGCATACGGACCCGCGACCGTGTCGCTCTTCGAATCGCTGGACGACCTCGGGGCCGGCCGGGCAGCGGAGGCGCTTGCCTGGGTCACGAGTGCCGAAGCGGCAGGCAGCGCGGGCGGTGCGGCGAGCGCAGGTTGGATCGCGACGCGTTTCGGCGTCCACGCGCCGTTCGCCGCCGGCGCGATCGTCCTCGGCGCGACGGCGCTCGCCGCAATCGCACCGCGAGTCAGGAGAGCCGCACTTCCTCGCGCCGGTCGCGGGCGAAGAAGTGGATGCCGTCGACGAAGCGCACCCAGTTGCAGCGGGTGCACATGACGAGCGTGTGCGTGCGGGCGGAGTCCGCCAGGAAGCGCACGCCGCGCAGCAGGTCGCCGTTGGAGACCCCGGTCGCGACGACGATCACCTCCTGCGGCGCGAGGTCGTCGATCGTGAAGATCCGGTCCGGATCGTCGATGCCGTGCGATTTCGCCTCCTCGATCTCGGCGCGGCGCGTCGGCCAAAGCTGCGCCTGCAGTTCCCCGCCGAGGCACCGGAGCGCCGCAGCGGCGAGAACGGCCTGGCGCGTCCCGCCGATCCCGATTGCGAGGTGGTCGTTCGTGCCGCGCACGGCGGCGCTGATCGACGCGGTCACGTCGCCGTCCTGGATCAGCTTGATGCGGGCGCCGGCGCTGCGGATCTCTTCGATCAGGTCGTGATGGCGCGGCCGGTCGAGAACGATCGCCGTCACGTCGTTCACCATGCGCCCGAACGCGTCCGCGATCGACCGGATGTTGTCGCCGACCGGATCCGACAGCGAGATCCGTCCGCGGGCGCGCGGGCCGACGGCCATCTTCCGCATGTACATGTCGGGCAGCGAGGGCATCGAGCCGCGCGGCGCCGCGGCGATCATCGAGATCGCGTTGGTGCCGCCGCGCGCCACCACGGAGCGTCCCTCCAGCGGATCGAGTGCGAGGTCGAACTCCTCGCCGCCGGCGCCGATCGTGGACCCGGCCGCGAGCTGCTCGGCGTCCTCCACACCGCCGATCACGATCTTCCCGTCGATCGGCATGCGCTCGAGCGCGAGCCGCGCTCCCGCGAACGCCGCCTCCTCGGCCGCCTCCATGTCCGCGCGCCCGAGCCAGCGCGCTCCCGCGAGCGCCGACCGCTCCGTCACGCGCGCGAATGTCTCACACTGGCACGGCGGCCGCTGGTCCTCCGATTGCGTCAGACGAGCTCACGCTCCGCAGCGTCCATCACGAGCCCGATCACGCGGTCGATCGTCCGGTCCACGTTCGCATTCTCGACGACCGGCACCCCTTCGCGCCGAGCACGCCCCGAGACGTACGTCTGGATGCGCCGGATGTCGTCGAGGCTTTCGAGGTACTTCTCCATCGCCCGCGTGCCGCCGGTCGAGCGGTCACGAACGTGGAAGTGAAGGCGGTGCACGTCCTCGTCGGCGATTTCGAGCACGACGTGGACGACGAGCGCCCCGTCGAGCTCCGCGGGCAGCAAGCCCGGCACGAGGTGAACGCCCTCGAGCACCATCGACCATCCCTCGGTGAGCGCGCGCCGGATCGCGGCGTCGACTCCGACGCACACGTGGCGGCACTGGTCGACGAAACCGACGATCACCGGGTCGCCGGTCACCTCCTCGTCGAGCGCCTGGCCCGCCTCGAAGCTCGAGAAGTGGATCGTCGGCATGAACTCCGGCGAGAAGAATGCGCGCATCGTCTGCCGGATGAAGTCGGTCGACGCGACACGCGTGATGCCGAGCCGGCGCGCGACCTCGGCCGCGACGGTCGACTTGCCGGTCCCGGTCGAGCCGCCGATCAGCACGATGATCGGGGCGTCGAGCTGCTGCAGCTCGTGCAGCCGGCGAAGGCGCGTGACCGCGCGCTCACCCTGCGCATCTCCGAGCACCTCCTGCGCGAGCACTTCGAACCGCTCGACCGTGACGGCGGGCTCCCCCGCTTCGGCGAGATCGAGCTCGATACGCCGCGCGAGCTGGTACGCGTCGTCTCCGGGAACGCCGACGGCGATGAGCGCCCGCGCCATCATCCCCTTCGAGTACGGGAGGCTCGCATTCCCGAGCGGGAGCGGCTCGCCGTCGCGCGGCTGCGTCATGCGCTCACCGGAAGGAACGACGGAAGATCGACGCCGACGAGCTCGTTTCGCGCAAGCACGACGTGGATGCCGTGCGTGAGCGCATGCTCGGCGACGACGTCGATCGCCGCCGCCTTCAGCTCGACGAGATACGTGTCGGCCTCGACGAGATCGGCGCGCAGCGCGCGCCGATCGGCGAGGTTCGTCGAGACGTGGACGACGTCGGCTTCGAGGTGGGCCACGTCCGTGGCTCCGGCGGTGAACACGGCGACACGCCCTTCGAGAGGCTCGGACGGCTCGAGGCGCAGCTGCGGCGCCTGGACGACGACGTCGGAGATGAGACGCCGGTAGGTGTCGAGATACGGGTCGCGCTCGGCGCTGCCCGTGACGAGGATGCGCTGCGTCGTCGCGACCGGCGGGATCGAGGCGCCGCTCCCGTCGAAGATCACGACGTCCGGTACGCGCTCGGCCGCGAGCCGCGCGCCTTCGGCGACGTTCGACACGAAGACCCCGCCGGCGAGACCGCCGCCCGCTCGTCGGCAGCCGATCGTAGGCACGCCCGCGAGCGCGGCGATCTCGAGGTGGTCGGACGCGGCGTGCCGCCCAGCACGGGAGCGCGCGATCAGGTCGTCGACCGACGGGGGCGTCTCCACCACCTCCGGCTCTTCGGGGCCGCCGCGGCCCATCGCGACGACGACGACGTCGTGGTCGCGCGCGAGGAGCCGCGCGAGGTGCGTCGTCACCGCGGTCTTGCCGACGCGCTTGCCGGTCCCGATCACGGAGATCGACGGCAGCTCGAACGGCGCGAGCTCCGGCGGTTCGAAGCGGAAGTCCGCTCCGACATACGGGAGCCCGGCCGCGAGCGCTCGCGAAGCCCACTCCAGGCGCGCCACCGGGCCGAGGACCGGCTCGTCGGACAGATCGACGACGATCTCCGCGCCGTCGAAGCCCTCGACGAGCGGCACGCCGTAGTCGGCGCCGTCACGCAGCTTCTCCGTCCCGCCGACCAGGATCGCGCCGACCCATTCGTACGGCAGCTGCCGCAGCGCGTCGCGCACGACCGGCGCGTAGTGCTCCCCGTCGATCAGCGCCACCGCCCTCACCGCCGCGCGGTCACCTCCCGCTCGATGCGACCGGTGTACTTCTCGTACTCGCCGGTCGCGACGTCGAACTGGATGATGCGCTCCTGTCCGTGGAACGGATAGCGGCGCCATACGGTCACGTGTGTGCCCTCGACGTCGACGACGTTGTAACAGGGTCGCGTGTTGCCGCGGAGACGAAGCGTCGAGACCGTTCCGGTGTTCACGACGAAGAGGTTCTCGAGCTTCCAGGCGTACGGCACGTGCTTGTGACCGGAGAGGACGAGGTGCACGCCCGCGCGTTGCAGGCACTCGATCGCGTCGCCTGCGTCATAGACGACGTTCCGCTCGCGGCCGGTGCCGGGAATCGGCAGCAGGTGGTGGTGCAGCACGAAGACGTTGAGGCTCGACGGTTCGTCCGCGAACTGCTTCTCGATCCAGCCGTAGCGCCCGCGGCCGATCTGGCCGTGGTCGAGGTCGGGCTCCGTGGAGTCGACGGCGACGACGGTCGTGCCGCCGCGGCGGACGACGGAGCTGCGCTCCCCGATCAACTGCTCGAAATGGAGGTAGCCGACGTTGCGCGAGTCGTGGTTTCCCGGCACGACGACGAGCGCATCGCACTCGATCGTGTCGAGGTAGCGCTTCGCCTGGGCGAACTCTTCCTTGAAGCCGAAGGTCGTCAGGTCGCCGGAGCAGACGACGATCTCGGGTTTCAGGTCGTTGATCTCGGCAATCGCTCTCTCCATCAGGTCCGGCACGAAATGCGGGTCGCCGCAGTGAAGATCGGAGAGATGCGCGATCGTCGAACCCAAGAGCGTGAGCATAGGGCATCCGGGGCCGTTGCTACCCTGGCTGAGGTGATACTGGAAACGCCAGATTTCCAGGCATATTGCGGCTTGGAGCCGCCGCGTTTCGCCAACCCCGCGGAGCTCGAGTACGCGAAAGTCCTCGACTGGTACGGCATTCCCTGGCTGTACGAGCCGACGACGTTCGTCCTCGAGCGCGACGAGGAGGGCCGCGTCACCGAGGCGTTCTCGCCCGACTTCTACCTGCCCGAGCAGGATCTCTACCTCGAAGTGACGGTGATGAAGCAGTCCCTCGTCACGCGCAAGAACCGCAAGCTGCGGAAGCTCCGGCAGCAGTATCCGGACGTCAAGATCAAGTTGTTCTACGAGCGGGACTTCGAGCGGCTCGCCGCGCGGTTCGGCCTCGCGAAGGCGTCCTGAGCGCGCAGAGCGTTCGAGACGAGCGCGTCGGCGAGGTCTTCCTCGACGCCGACGAGATCGGCGCGCGCGTGCGGGAGCTGGGCGCCGAGCTTTCGCGCGACTATGCCGGCCGCGAGCCGTTGCTCGTCGGCTCCCTGAAGGCGTGCATTCCGTTCGTCTGCGACCTCTCGCGCGCGCTGCCGATCCACCACACGCTCGACTTCATCGAGCTGTCCGGCTACGGCGAGGGTGCCGGCGACGGCATCCGGTTCCTGAAGGACCTGAACACGGAGATCGAGGGCCGTGACGTCGTGCTGGTGGACGCCGTCGTCGACACCGGCCTGACGATGCACTACCTC
>Ga0308173_10001825_pt1 | contig 10964 bp, 8 predicted proteins | sample PhyPR1_FD_203716 | JGI IMG/M metagenome (GOLD analysis project Ga0308173, IMG submission 203716) | Soil microbial communities from UC Gill Tract Community Farm, Albany, California, United States - DLSLS.P.R1 | ecosystem: Environmental > Terrestrial > Soil > Agricultural land | place: USA... | reverse complement strand
TGCGGGTTGCAGAATGCCAGCGCCGACAGCCGTCCTTCCTGCACCGAGCGGTCCAGCAACTGGGCAATACGACGGTCCGCTCCCTGTGGCACATACTCCTGCAGCGGCTCCTGCAGCGCCGATGACACCATCTGAGAACGGGCATCGAGGTCGCGCACAAACCAGCGCAGCGTCATGTCGTCCACCAGCGGCACGACGGCATAAGCGAACAGGCCGAGGGCCAGCGCCAGCGGCAGGATGAAGCGGATTGAAAGGCGGAAAGATTGCAGTGACATGGACTCTTCTGTTGATATACCTCTATGAACGGACAGCAATGGAAATGAACAGTTCCGGGGATAGGGACGGGGCCGGAACTAATCATGTAACAATACAGCAGCCATGTCTGTTCGGCAGTTCGCTTAAGTCAATAACATGCCGCTTAATGCTGACTAACTGAAGAGATGGATCGCCTACAGGCAACAGCCTGCAGCGCACAGCCTCATCGGCTGATGTTCATCGCATGGCTTTAACGGGGGCTATAGGCGCCTCGGTTAAAGACAAATCCCGGCGGCGAAATCCATCACCCGTTGCAGGCCAGTCCAGATGGTCTTGACGCCAGGCTTACCGTCGCCTTTGCGTCCCAGGAACCCGCCGAAGCGGGCGATGAGCCGTACCACGCGGTGTTTAACGATGGCCAATGGCATGGCTATTCGCCGCTCCCGCACCGTCAAACGGCATGCCGCCGACATTCCGGTCAGGCCAGTGCCAGGCAAAGAAATCCATCAATCCATTTCTTGCGTTACAGGCGGGCGGCAGACAGGCGCAATCCCTGCCGGGAAACCGGTTAGCCCGCCTGGAAATTCCGCAACCCATCCATATCCAGTATGGTCACCCCGCCATACTCCACCTTCAGCAGACCTTCCCTCTCCAGCAACTGCAGCGCCTGGTTGGCCCGCTGGCGCGAGGTGCTGCACAGGTAACCGATTTCCTCCTGCGAAATCTGCAACTGGCGGCTGGGGATAGGGTTCAGGTAGGGATTGAACAGCGAAGCCAGGCAGCGCGCTACCCGGGCGTCGGTTTCCAGCATGCGGTCGTATTCCACCAGCGAAATGAACAGGCCCAGCCGGGCATTGAGCTGCATCAGCAGGAAGCGGTTGAACGGGATGCTGGTATCCAGCAGCCACTGGAAAGTGGCGCGCGGCATCAGCGCCAGGCGGCTGTCGCGCAAGGCCACCACGTCGTACTTGCGGTTCTCATTGTTGAGCAGCGAGCCTTCGCCGAACCAGCCGCCGGACAGCATGCCAGTGAAGGTGACGGTCTTGCCTTCCGGCGACACGCTGCTCATTTTGAGCAGGCCATCGGTCACGCCCATCCAGTGCTCGACCGGCTCGCCCTTGCGGCAGGCATAGCCGCCGGCGGGCACGAAACGCTCGACGATGTCGGCTTCGACCCGCGCCATCTGCGCGGCGTCCAGCGATTTTGCCCACATGGTGTGGACCAGCACTTCCTTGAACGAGGGTTTCGTGACGGACATGGTGCGTCGCAATATCAAAAGTCGGTGGAATTGTCTTGCAAATGACAACCGGCGTCGGGGCAACAGCCTTACTATCATCCCATAAAAATTCAGCGTCACCCGTCCGGCCGCCGTTGGCTTTCCGTAAGACCAATGTAAGCCGGACAGGACAGACTCGACACACGGACCATATCCATTAAAGGAAGGCCATGGTGGAGACGACACGAAGCGCGGAGGCGGACACCTTCCCGCGGCTCTTGCTGCAGCATGCGCAGACACGCCCCCAGCGCCCGGCGTTCCGCGAGAAAGACCTCGGCATCTGGCAGGCATGGAACTGGGCGCAGGTCGCGGATGAAGTGCGCGCGCTGGCCTGCGGACTGGCGGCCCTGGGATTTAAGCGTGGGATGAACCTGGCCATCGTCGGCGACAACCGGCCCCGGCTGTACTGGGCGATGTCGGCGGCGCAATGCCTGGGCGGCGTGCCGGTGCCGCTGTACCAGGATGCGCCGGCGGCCGACATGGCTTTCGTGCTGGACAATGCCGAGATCGCCTTCGCGGTGGCGGAAGACCAGGAACAGGTCGACAAGTTGCTGGAAATAAAAGAAACCGTGCCGCGCCTGTCCCGCATCATCTATGACGATGAACGCGGCATGCGGCATTATGCCCAGCCCGAGCTGTGCGCCTACGAGAAACTGCAGCAGATCGGTCGCGACTACGACCGCGCCCACCCGGACTTCTTCATGAACGAGGTGCGCGCCGTCAGCCCGTCCGATGTCGCCGTCATCCTCTACACTTCGGGCACCACCGGCAAGCCCAAGGGCGTCTGCCATACCCATGCGGCGATGATCACCACGGCCAGGGTGCTGGCCGAGTTCGACCACCTCGACGACAGCAACAATGTGCTGTGCTACCTGCCGCTGGCCTGGGTCGGCGACTTCCTGTACTCGTACGGGATGGCGCATGTCAGCGGCTTTTGCCTGAACTGCCCGGAATCGCCGGCGACCGTGATGACCGACCTGCGCGAGATCGGTCCCAGCTATTACTTCGGCCCGCCGCGGGTATATGAAAACATCCTGACCCAGGTGATGATCAGGATAGAAGACGCCGGCTGGCTCAAGCGCCGCATGTTTCATAGCGCGATGAAGCTGGCGCGCCGGGTCGGCATCCCTATCCTGGATGGCCGCGGCAATGTGTCGCTGCGCGACCGGCTGGCCTACGCGCTGGGCGAGCTGCTGGTGTATGGCCCGCTGAAGAATGTGCTGGGCATGTCGCGCATCCGCACCGCCTATACCGGCGGCGAGGCGATCGGCCCCGACCTGTTCGACTTTTACCGCTCGATCGGCATCAACCTGAAGCAGCTGTATGGCATGACCGAGACTTGCGTGACGGTCTGCATGCAGGCGTCCGGCGATGTGCGGCTGGACACCGTGGGCAAGCCGATGCCGGGGGTGGAAGTGACCATCGCCGACAGCGGCGAAGTGCTAGTGCGCTCGCCCGGCCTGATGCAGGGTTATTACAAGCGGCCCGACGCCACCGCCGAGGCGATCGACAGCGCCGGCTATTTCCATACCGGCGACGCCGGCTTCTTCGACGCCGACGGCCATCTGAAGATCATCGACCGCGCCAGGGATGTGGGCAGGATGGCGGACGGCACGCTGTTCGCGCCCAAGTACATCGAGAACAAGCTCAAGTTCTTCCCCTATATCAAGGAAGCGGTGGCCTTCGGCGATGGCCGCGACCGCTGCATGGCCTTCGTCAATATCGACATGGATGCGGTCGGCAACTGGGCCGAGCGGCGCGGCCTGCCCTATAGCGGCTATACCGACCTGGCCGCGCAGCCGGCAGTGTATGACCTGGTGGCCGAGTGCGTGGCCAAGGTCAACGCCGACCTGGCCGCCGATGCGCTGCTGTCCAACTCGCAGGTCCATCGCTTCCTGATCCTGCACAAGGAACTGGACCCCGACGATGAGGAACTGACCCGCACCCGCAAGGTACGGCGTGGCTTCATCGCCGACAAGTACGCGGTGCTGATCGATGCGCTGTATGACGGCAAGCCCTCGCAATACATCGAGACCCAGGTGCGCTTCGAGGATGGCCGCCGGGGCATGGTCAGCGCCGAGCTGAAGATACGCGACGTGAAACCGCAGGGCCCGGCGCAGCCGCCCGGCACGGCGGCCAAGCGCCCGGTGAAGGAGGCCGCATAAATGAACGCAGTCACGGAAGCAGGCTTGATCGATGCGCCGGCGCCAGGCGCGCGCCGCATCGGCGAAGTGATACTCGACCTCAGGAACATCTCCCTCTCGTTCGGCGGCGTCAAGGCGCTGACCGACATTTCCTTCGATGTGCGCGAGCACGAGATCCGCGCCATCATCGGGCCCAATGGCGCCGGCAAGAGCTCGATGCTGAATGTGATCAACGGCGTCTACCATCCGCAGCAGGGCGAGATCGTCTATCGCGGCCAGCCGCGGCGCGGCATGAACACCCATGACGCCGCCAGCAGCGGCATCGCCCGCACCTTTCAGAACATCGCGCTGTTCAAGGGCATGACGGTGCTGGACAACATCATGACCGGCCGCAACCTGAAGATGAAGTCCAGCTTCCTGCTGCAGGCGCTGTACTGGGGACCGGCGCAGCGCGAGGAACTGGCGCACCGCAAGGAAGTGGAAAAGGTGATCGACTTCCTGGAAATCCAGCATATCCGCAAGACGCCGGTGGGCCGCCTGCCCTATGGCTTGCAAAAGCGGGTCGAGCTGGGGCGGGCCCTGGCGGCGCAGCCGGAAATCCTTTTGCTGGATGAGCCCATGGCCGGCATGAACGTGGAAGAGAAGCAGGACATGTGCCGTTTCATTCTCGACGTGAACGACCAGTTCGGCACCACCATCGTGCTGATCGAGCATGACATGGGCGTGGTGATGGACATCTCCGACCGGGTGGTGGTGCTGGACTATGGCCGCAAGATTGCCGATGGCACGCCGGACGAGGTGCGCGCCAGCCAGGACGTGATCAATGCCTACCTGGGCGTGGCCCACTGAACCGCTGAAGCAAAGGAAGCCGCATGAACCTGAATTTCTTTTTCGAGGTGCTGATAGGCGGGCTGCTGTCGGGCGTGATGTATGCGCTGGTGGCGCTGGGCTTCGTGCTCATCTACAAGGCGTCCGGGGTGTTCAACTTCGCCCAGGGCGCGATGGTGTTCTTCGCGGCGCTGACCTGCGTATCCATCGTCAACCGCTTCGGCCTGTCGCTTTGGTTGGCGGTGCCGCTGACGATGGCGGCGATGGTGGTGCTGGGCCTGGCGATCGAGCGGCTGGTGCTGCGGCCTCTGGTGAACCAGCCGGAAATTACGCTGTTCATGGCCACCATCGGGCTGTCTTTCTTCATCGAGGGACTGGCGCAGATGCTGTGGGGCGCGCAGGTGCAGCGCCTGGACCTGGGCATAGAAGACGTGCCGATGGAAGCGCTGATGAACCGCTTCAACATCGTGGTGTCGCGCTTCGACGTCGCGGCGGCCGGCATCTGCGGCGTGCTGGTGGCGGCGCTGGCCTTTTTCTTTTCCCGGACCAAGGTGGGCCGCGCGCTGCGGGCGGTGGCGGACGACCACCAGGCCGCGCTGGCGGTGGGCATACCGCTGCACCATATCTGGGGCATCGTCTGGGCCGTGGCCGGCTTCGTCGCGCTGGTGGCCGGCATGCTGTGGGGCGCGCGCAATGGCGTGCAGTTCTCGCTGACCTTCATCGCGCTGAAGGCATTGCCGGTGCTGATCCTGGGCGGCTTCACCTCGGTGCCGGGCGCCATCGTCGGCGGCCTGATCATAGGCGCGTCCGAGAAGATGGCGGAAGTCTATATCGGCCCCATGGTGGGCGGCGGCATCGAAGGCTGGTTTCCCTATGTGCTGGCGCTGCTGTTCCTGCTGGTGCGGCCCGAGGGCCTGTTTGGCGAACGCATCATCCGGAGGATATGAACCATGTACTACCGTGAAGCAGGCCAGTTCAAGACCAGCTATGCCGCCGACAGCCGCATCTTTCCCATCCGGCAGGACCGCACCGGCATGCTGCTGTTATGCGTCGTCGCCTTCGTGCTGGTGCCGTTCTGGGCCACGCCCTACGCCTTCTCGGCGATCCTGATCCCCTTCCTGATCTTTTCGCTGGCGGCGCTGGGCCTGAATATCCTGACCGGCTATGCCGGCCAGCTGTCGCTGGGTTCGGCCGCTTTCATGGCGGTGGGCGCCTTCGCTTCCTACAACTTCGTGCTGCGCATCCCCGGCATACCGGTGCTGCTGGCCTTCGTGCTGGGCGGGCTGTGCGCGGCGCTGGTCGGCATCGCCTTCGGCCTGCCTTCGCTGCGCATACGCGGCTTCTATCTCGCCGCCGCCACGCTGGCCACGCAGTTCTTCGTGGTCTGGTGCCTGACCAAGATACCGTGGCTAACCAATCACAGCAGCTCGGGGGTGATCACCGCGCAAAAGATCGTCATCGCCGGCTATGCGATCGACACGCCGGCCGGCAAGTATCTGCTGACGCTGGCCATCGTCGGCATCATGGCGCTGCTGGCCAAGAACATGGTGCGCTCCAATGTCGGCCGTTCGTGGATGGCGGTGCGCGACATGGACGTGGCGGCCGAAGTGATAGGCATAAGGCCGATGCGCACCAAGCTGCTGGCGTTCGCGGTCAGTTCCTTTTACTGCGGCGTGGCCGGCGCGCTGTATGCGTACGCCTATCTCGGCACGGTGGAGCCGGAAGCCTACAACCTCGACCTGTCGTTCCGCATCCTGTTCATGATCATCATCGGCGGCGTCGGCTCGATACTCGGCTCTTTCCTGGGCGCGGCCTTCATCGTGCTGCTGCCCATCCTGCTGAACGTGATCGCGCATGCGCTGTCATTGCCGACCTCGGTGGCGTCCAACCTGGAGCTGATGGTGTTCGGCGCGCTGATCATTTTCTTCCTGATCGTCGAGCCGCATGGGCTGGCGCGGCTGTGGCAGATCACCAAGGAGAAATTGAGGCTATGGCCGTTCCCGCATTAAGAAGTTCGTAGTTCGCAGCTTGGGCTGGCAAGCCCAACGTATTGGACGTAGCTGACGCTGATGTTGGGCTTGCCAGCCCGACCTACAAAACCAAGCAAGGAGAAGACGATGAAGACCTTCAAATCAGTATTGCTGGCCGCGGCGCTGGCCGGCGCCTGCGGCAGCGCCGCGGCGCAGGAACAGTATGTGCCGCTGCTGTCCTACCGGGTCGGCCCGTACGCGGCCGGCGGCACCGGCTTCTACGGCGGCGTGATCGACTACTTCAACCTGGTCAACATGAATGGCGGCATCAATGGCGTCAAGCTGACCTGGGAGGAATGCGAGACCGAATACAACGCCTCGCGCGGCGTGGAATGCTATGAGCGCCTGAAGACGCGCCATGGCGGCGCTTCGCTGGTGGAGCCGCTGTCGACCGGGATTGCGTACGGCATCCTGGACCGGGTCGCCACCGACAAGATACCGCTGACCACGCTGGGCTATGGCCGCTCGGACGCCGCCAACGGCAAGGTTTTCCCCTACGTCTTCCCGCTCATCACCAGCTACTGGAACCAGGCCGCCGCCATGATCAAGTACCTGGGCGAGAAGTCCGGCGGCATGGACAAGCTGAAGGGCAAGAAGATCGTCCATCTGTACCATGACTCGGCCTATGGCAAGGAGCCGCTGCCGGTGCTGGAGGAACAGGCGAAGCAGTATGGCTTCGAGCTGATCAAGATCCCCATTGCGCCGCCGGGCAATGACCAGCAGTCGCAATGGCTGCAGATCCGCCAGGCCAACCCGGACTACGTGATCCTGTGGGGCTTTGGCGTGATGAACGCGGTGGCGATCAAAACCGCGCAGCGCAACGGCTTCCCGCGCGAGAAGATCCTGGGCGTCTGGTGGGCCGGTTCGGAAGAGGACACGGTGCCGGCCGGCGACGCCGCCAAGGGTTACACCACGATGACCTTCAACACGCCGGGCAACTACCCGGTGATGGATGAAATCCGCAACAAGGTCTATGCCGCCGGCAAGGGTAACCTGGAAGACAAGAACCGCATCGGCTCGGTGTACCACATGCGCGGCGTGACGGCCGCCATCCTGTCGGTGGAAGCGATACGCAATGCGCAGGCCAAGTATGGCAAGGGCAAGACCATGACCGGCGAGCAGGTGCGCTGGGGCCTGGAAAACCTGAACGTGGACAAGGCGCGGCAGAAAGAGCTGGGCGCGGTCGACATGTTCCCGCCGGTGAAGACTTCCTGCGAGGACCACGAAGGGTCGGGCGCGGTCAAGGTGCAGCAGTGGGATGGCAAGAAGTGGGTTGCCGTGTCGAAGGACTGGGTGGTGGGCGACAAGGCGCTGACCCGCAAGCTGCTGGAGGAAAGCTCGGCCAAGTATGCGGCGGAAAAGAACATCAAGCCGGCATGCATGGGCGCGGGAACGTGACGCCGCGGGTCGGGCTGACAAGCCCGACCCGCGACGTAGCTGCCGCCAGAACGTTTGGCTTCCAGCCCAACCTGCTCAGGGAATTACCATGGCCAACCAGATAGAAGCAAGCGCGCCTTACCTCTCGGTTAATAACATCGAAGTCATCTATGACCACGTGATCCTGGTCTTGAAAGGCGTCTCCCTGCAAGTCCCGCGCGGCAGCGTGGTGGCCCTGATGGGCGGCAACGGCGCCGGCAAGTCGACCACGCTGAAAGCCATCTCCACCCTGCTGCGCGGCGAACGCGGCGACGTCACCAAGGGCAGCGTGACCTTCGACGGCCAGCGCATCGACCAGCTGACGCCCAACGCGCTGGTGCAGCGCGGCCTGTCGCAGGTGATGGAAGGCAGGCATTGCTTCGGCCACCTGACCATAGAGGAAAACCTGCTGACCGGCGCCTATACCCGCAGGCAGTCGCGGCGCGAACTGCAGCAGGCGCTGGACAGGGTCTATCACTACTTCCCGCGCCTGAAGGAACGGCGGGCTTCGCAGGCTGGCTATACCTCGGGCGGCGAGCAGCAGATGTGCGCGATCGGCCGCTCGCTGATGGCGCAGCCGTCGATGATCCTGCTGGATGAACCCTCGATGGGCCTGGCGCCGCAGATCGTCGAGGAAATCTTCGAGATCGTCAAAGACCTGAATAAAAAGGAAGGCGTGTCCTTCCTGCTGGCCGAACAGAACACCACCGTCGCGCTGCGCTATGCCGACTTCGGCTACATCCTGGAAAACGGCCGCGTGGTGATGGAGGGCGAAGCCGCAGCGCTGGCATCGAACGAGGATGTGAAGGAGTTCTACCTCGGCGTGTCCGGCGCCGGGCGCAAGAGCTTCCGCGACATGAAATTCTATCGCCGCCGCAAGCGCTGGCTGGCCTGAGCGGATGGACATCATCATGAACGATTACTTCGACGGGCTGGAAACCAGGGACCGGGAGCAGCGCGAACGCGAACTGATGGAGCGCCTGCCCCGGCTGCTGACCCATGCGCGGACGGCGCCCGGCTGGGCCCGCATCCTGGACGGCGTGACGCCTGGCGACATCCGCAGCCGCGCCGCGCTGGCGCAACTGCCTGTCACCCGCAAGTCCGACCTCAAGGCGCTGCAGCAAGCCGATCCGCCCTTCGGCGGCCTGACCACGACCGCGCCGCGCCGGCTGGCCCGGATCGCGATGTCGCCCGGCCCCATCTTCGATCCCGAAGGCCATGGCGCGGACTGGTGGCGCTATGCCCGGCCTTTCCACGCGGCCGGCCTGCGCGGCGGCGACCTGATACAGAACTGCTTTTCCTATCACTTCACGCCGGCCGCCTTCATGGTGGAAGGCGGCGCCTTCAGGCTGGGCTGCGCCGTGATCCCGGCCGGCAGCGGCCAGACCGAGATGCAGGTGCAGGCGATGGCGGCATTGAAGCCCGACGCCTACGCCGGCACGCCATCCTTCCTCAGGATCATCATCGAGAAAGCGGAAGAGATGGGCGCCGATATCGGCAGCCTGCAATGCGCGGTGGTGGGCGCGGAAGCCCTGCCGCCATCGCTGCGGGCCTGGCTGCAGCAGCATGGCGTGCCGCGGGTGGTGCAGACCTACGGCTCGGCCGACATAGGCAACATCGCCTATGAAACCATCAGCGATGGCGCGGTCAGTCCCGGCATGGTGCTGGACGAGGAGCTGCTGCTGGAAATCGTGCGGCCCGGCACCGGCGACCCGGTCCCGCCCGGCGAGGTGGGCGAAGTGGTGGTGACCTCCTTCAACCCCGACTATCCGCTGGTGCGCTTCGCCACCGGCGACCTGTCCGCGGAACTGGAGGGCCTGTCGCCATGCGGCCGCACCAATACCCGCATCCGGGGCTGGATGGGCCGCGCCGACCAGACCACCAAGGTGCGCGCGATGTTCGTGCATCCGTCGCAGGTGGCGGAGATCATGCGCCGTCATCCGCAAGTGCGGCGCGCGCGCCTGGTGGTCAGCGGCGAGATGGGCAATGATGTGATGACCCTGCTGTGCGAAGTCGATAGCCCGGCTGAGACCGGCGCCAGCCCGGCCATCGTCGCCAGCATCCGCGATGTGACCAAGCTGCGCGGCGAAGTAACGCTGGTGCCGCCCGGCACGCTGCCCAACGATGGCCGGGTGATCGAGGACGCGCGCAAATACGATTAGGCGATCGGGCAATAGCGGCCGGGAACAAAACTGCCCGGTGACGCACATAAACAGTCCCCTTTCCAAGGAACATCCATGAACCGTGCGCTGGCTCCCTGCCCGTTGCCCGCCAACAGGACCACGCCGGCTGATGCCTGTCTCTACCTGGGCGCCGACCTCGCCATGGCGCGCGGAACGGCTCATCATCCCGCCGCCGGCATCCCGGGGCAAGTCCATACCGGCAGGAGGATGCTGACCCGGGAAGAAAAGGTGGCGCGCATCATGGCGCAGCAGGAGGCCGCGGGATTGCGGGATCGCGCAAGGCCGGTGCTGAAGTCGCGCGAGGCATTGCAGGCGGACAGTGCCGGCTTGCTGCAGCCCATGTTCTCCGCGCTGGCCCGGATCGCGCGAACGGCGCAGGCTGTCGTCGCTGCCTTGCAGCCGCGCTTTCCCGGGGCCAGCGCGGCTGAAGAGATGGCGACAGCCGGCTTGAGGCTTGGCCCGCTCGATGACGGGGCAACAGTAAAAGACTTCAGCGAGTCCGCGCAGGTTCTGGGCCTGCAGGTCCAGGTATCCCGGAACTTTCTGCCAAGCGGGCCGGAGCAGCACCCTGCCACCTTCGACCCCGACATGGCACGCCTGAACGGCCTTCCCCTCTTTATCGGGAAAGCGGCCGGGAGCAACGCCACATTGGCGCTCATTGCCTCTTATGCCCGCCCAGGCGACTTTATCGTGACCACCGACCCGCATATCGGCCATGATCTGGCTTGCCTCAAGCTGGTCGAGGCCGGCCGCTGCATCGTTTCCGGCTATTGCGACAAGCAGGTCCGGCAAGCCACGGGCGTCCACAAAAACGGAACCACGAGGACATTCA
>Ga0308173_10001824_pt1 | contig 10970 bp, 11 predicted proteins | sample PhyPR1_FD_203716 | JGI IMG/M metagenome (GOLD analysis project Ga0308173, IMG submission 203716) | Soil microbial communities from UC Gill Tract Community Farm, Albany, California, United States - DLSLS.P.R1 | ecosystem: Environmental > Terrestrial > Soil > Agricultural land | place: USA... | reverse complement strand
CTCCGCCGCGATGGCCGCGAAGGTCACGCCCATGATGGTGTCGGCGCGCGTGGTGAACACGCGCAAGAGCTTCGATTCCCCGTCGATTTCATACGGGAAACCGAAGTTCACGCCGAAGCTCTTGCCGATCCAGTTCTGCTGCATGATCTTGACGCGCTCGGGCCAGCCGAGGCCTTCGAGATCGTCGAGCAGTTGATCCGCGTAATCGGTGATGCGCAGGTAGTACATCGGGATTTCGCGCTTCTCGACCAGCGCGCCCGAGCGCCAGCCGCGCCCGTCGATGACCTGCTCGTTCGCGAGCACGGTCTGATCGACCGGGTCCCAGTTCACGGTGCCCGTCTTCTTGTACGCGATGCCCTTTTCCAGCATCTTCAGGAAGAGCCACTGATTCCACTTGTAGTACTCGGGCGAGCACGTGGCGACTTCGCGCGACCAGTCGATGGCAAGTCCCATCGACTGCATCTGCTTCTTCATGTACGCGATGTTGTCGTAGGTCCACTTGGCGGGCGGCACGCCGTTCGCCATTGCGGCGTTTTCGGCGGGCATGCCGAACGCGTCCCAGCCCATCGGCATCAGCGTATTGTGGCCGTTCATGCGCAGATAACGGTACATCACGTCGTTGATGGTGTAATTGCGGACGTGGCCCATGTGCAGCTTGCCCGACGGATACGGCAGCATCGAGACGCAGTAGAACTTGGGTTTGTCGGAGGTCTCGGCCGTCCGGTAGACGTCGTTCGCGCGCCAGTTGCTCTGCGCGGCGGATTCGACGTCGGCGGGTACGTATTTATCGTGCATGGTGTGGTGGCTTACGCAAATGCTGCAAATGCTGGGAACGGACCTTCGGAGTGCCACGCCGCGCGTGACTTTCGCCTCTGACTTCGGTCTTGACGGGATGCGGCCTGCGCGTAGAGGCAGCCGCACCGGACGGGCAAAGCGCGATTATACCGTCGTGTTTCTTCGTGCTGGCGCATCCGGCCGACGCGCGCCAAGCTCGGGCGACGGGCGTTTCGCGCATGGTTCGCGGTGATTCATCGCGCCGGCTGCGTGACAAACCCGATCTTCTCGATTCCCGCCTGCTGCGCCGCGCCCATCACCTGCGCAACCACTTCATAGCGCGTCGCGCTCGACGCCCTCAAGTGCAATTCCGGCTTCTCGGCCGCCTTGCCCGCCGCGGCGAAGCGGGCGCGCATCGCGTCGATGCCGATAGGCGCGTCGTTCCAGTAGAGCTTGCCCGCGTCGTCGATGGAAAGCGTGATGGTCTGCGGCGTCTCGCGCGCGGGCTGCGACGCCACCTTCGGAAGATCCAGCCGGATGGCATGCGTGAAAAGCGGCGCGGTGATGATGAAGATGACGAGCAGCACGAGCATGACGTCGATGAGCGGCGTCATGTTGATCTCGGCCATCGGCGAGCCGTTGGGCTTCTTGTCGAGTCCGCCGAACGCCATCGCGCGCTCCTTTACTTCGTTTCGCCGCAAACGAACGCGTGCAGGTCGTGCGCGAAGCCGTCGAGCTCCTCGGAGACCTGCCGCACGTAACGGCCGAGCACGTTGTAGGCGAGCACCGCCGGAATCGCGACGACGAGCCCGAACGCCGTCATGATGAGCGCCTCGCCCACCGGAGCCGCGACGTTTTCAATCATCGCCTGTCCGCTCGCCGCAATGCTGCCGAGCGCGTGATAAATGCCCCAGACGGTGCCGAGCAGCCCGACGAACGGCGCGGTGCTGCCTACGGACGCGAGCAGGACCTGTCCGAATTCCAGCCGGCGTTGCGAGTTCAGCAACGCCTGACGCAGCGCCCGCAGCACGCGCTCGTTACGCTCCACCCGCGCGAGCAATGCGCCGGGCATTTCCGCTTCCGACGCGTGCCACGCCGCTTCCGCGAGCGGCAGATACACGCGTTCGCGATCCGCGCGCTTCAACGCGCCGATGCCGTCTGCAAGCGTCGCCGCCTGCCAGAAACGCTGCAGCGCGCGCGGCCCCTGCCACTTGGCGCGCGCGAGCACCCACGTCTTCACGAGCAGAAAGCACCAGCTCACGAGCGACATCGCGAGCAGCACGCCCGCGACCGCGTGCGTGACGGCATCGCCGCTTTGCAGGTAATGGATGACGCCGGTTGCCGCCATTGTCGATGGATGACGTCTTAGCGCAGACCGAGCACGTCTTGCATGTCGAAGAAGCCCGACTCGTGCGCGGCGAGGAAGTGCGCCGCGCGCAGCGCGCCCTGCGCATACGAGAGACGGCTCGCGGATTTGTGCGTGATCTCGACGCGCTCGCCGATGCCCGCGAAGAGCACCGTGTGATCGCCGACGATATCGCCGCCGCGAATCGCCGAGAAGCCGATGGTGGACGGATCGCGCTCGCCGGTCACGCCTTCGCGGGCGTAGACCGCGCAGTCCTTCAGGTCGCGGCCGAGCGCTTTGGCGACTACCTCGCCCATTGCGAGCGCGGTGCCGGACGGCGCATCCACCTTGTGCCGATGATGCGCCTCGATGATTTCGATGTCGTAGCCCTGCGCGAACTGCTTCGCGGCGAATTCGAGCAGCTTGAGCGTGACGTTGACGCCGACGCTCATGTTCGGCGCAAACACCACGCCGATTTTTTCGCCCGCCTGCTTCAACTGCGCCTTTTGCTCGTCGGAGAAGCCGGTCGTGCCGATGATCATCTTCACGTTATGACGCAGCGCCGCTTCGACGTGCGCGAGCGTGCCTTCGGGCCGCGTGAAGTCGATCAGATATTCAGCGTCGGCGAACACGCGCTCGATGTCGTCGGTCAGCATGACGCCCGTCGTCTTGCCGAGAAACGCGCCCGCGTCCTGCCCAAGCTGCGGCACGCCCGGACGATCGAGTGCGCCGACGAGTTGTGCTTCGGGGTCGTTGAGAACGGTTTCGATCAGCATCCGGCCCATGCGGCCCGACGCCCCGGCGATGGCGATCTTCATGGCTGTCTCGTGTTGGACCGCGCCACAAGCGCGGCTGTCGATGCGGCGCGCATGGACTGAAGCCCGCGGCGCCGATCTGGCCGGGAAGCGCGAAGTCCGCGCGTTCCCGCTGAAGCTGCTCGACTGCTTGAATTGATACCGAACGCGCGTTACTGCGGCATGCTGAACTGCGCTTGCCCGCCCGCATTAGCCGGGGCCGGCGACGTGGTCGCCGGACCGACCGCACTGCTGTCCGGAATCGTAATCGTCTGGGGCTTGCGCTTCAATTGGATCTGCGAATTGCTGCCCTGACTGCTTGCGCCCGGCGCGGCTCCCGCGCTTTGCGGCACGTTCGCGCGCACCGACGATTGCGTGCGGCCCGTCGGCATTTCAACCTGCGAGGTCGCGCGATTCGCTGCCTGCGCGGCTTGCTGGTTCGCGTCCCCGGCGAACGCCGACGCCGTGTTCGGCTGGGTGGACGGCTCGCCGGCCGGCGCCGTGACCGCCGCGCCCGAAGCCGCCGACACCGCCGATGCCGATGCCGATGCAACTGCAACCGGCTTCGCGACCTTGACGCCCTTGTCGCCGTCGATTTCGGCGAGCAGTTCAAGGTTCGAAGGCAGACTGTCGCCGCCCGACCAGCTCACGACGCGATCGCTCGCGAAGTTCACGACGAAGTCGCGCTGCTGCACGACCGACGTCGAACCGCGCTTGAAGTAGAACACGTAATCCCAGCGGTCCGCGTGGAACATGTCCGTGAGCAGCGGCGTGCCGAGCAGTTGCCTCACCTGATCGCGCGACATGCCGACCTGCATCTGGCTTGCTGCTTCCTGCGAAACAAAGTTGCCTTGCACCACCGTGATGCGATACGGCGTGATGCTCTGCGCGATCTTCTGCGTGACGCTGTCGTAAGTCGAGCAACCCGCGAGCAACGCGGCGAGGGTTGCTGCGATCATGGTTCCCCGCATGCGACGGCTCTCCCTGCAATTCGATAAAAATTTTGAGATCATTTCACCCTTCGCGCACAGCGCTAGAGACGCCGCGCTCCTTGTCCTGTCCTCTTTGCGTTTTTGCATGAGATGTCAGGATTCGGAAAAACGCATTACTATGAGAACCTTGAATTGTACTCTAGGGATGCCTAGCCATGACCAATCCCTCCGATCTGAAAAATATCGGACTCAAGGCGACCCTGCCCCGCCTCAAGATTCTGGAAATCTTCCAGCATAGTCCGGTGCGCCATCTGACCGCGGAAGACGTGTATCGAAATCTGCTCACTGAAGAACTCGATATCGGCCTCGCGACGGTTTATCGCGTGCTCACGCAGTTCGAGCAGGCGGGCCTTTTGTCGCGAAGCAATTTCGAATCGGGCAAGGCGGTCTTCGAGCTGAACGAAGGCTCGCATCACGATCACCTCGTCTGCATCGACTGCGGGCGCGTCGAAGAGTTTTTCGATGCCGAGATCGAACGCCGTCAGCAGTCCATCGCGAAGGAACGCGGCTTCAAGCTGCACGAACACGCGCTCGCACTGTACGGCGCCTGCACGAAGGAAAACTGCCCGCACCGCAAGCATTGAGCGGCGGCCGCGTTCGCCGCGCGCAACGGAAACCGCCGTCCATCGGCCACGAGGACGGCGGTTTCGTTTCGTCCCTACGTTTCGTCCCCAGGTTTCGCCTTATGTTTCGCGCATTCGGAGCATGAAAAAGGCCGCTGCGAAGAGCGGCCTTTGCACGGCGACGGCGGCTGAAACGCTTACTTCGCGTTGGCCAGCGCGACGGCCGTATCCAGCATGCGGTTCGAGAAGCCCCATTCGTTGTCGTACCAGCTCGACACCTTCACGAGACGGCCCGACACCTTCGTGAGCGTCGAGTCGAACGTCGACGAAGCCGGGTTGTGGTTGAAGTCGATGGAAACGAGCGGCGCGTCGTTGTAGCCCAGGATGCCCTTCAGCGCGCCTTCCGATGCTTCCTTCATGATCTTGTTGACTTCCTCGACCGTCGTGTCGCGCGCGGCGATGAACGACAGATCCACGACCGATACGTTGATGGTCGGAACGCGGATCGCGTAGCCGTCCAGCTTGCCGTTCAGTTCCGGCAGCACGAGGCCGACGGCGGATGCCGCGCCCGTCTTCGTCGGGATCTGGCTGTGCGTGGCCGAGCGCGCGCGGCGCAGGTCTTCGTGATACACGTCGGTCAGAACCTGATCGTTCGTGTACGCGTGGATCGTGGTCATCAGGCCGTTGACGAGGCCGATCTTGTCGTTCAGCGGCTTGACGAGCGGTGCCAGGCAGTTCGTCGTGCAGGATGCATTCGAGATGACCGTATCCGATGCCTTCAGCACGTTGTGGTTCACGCCGTACACGACGGTCGCGTCCACGTCCTTGCCGCCCGGCGCGGAGATGATGACCTTCTTCGCGCCGCCCCTGATGTGCGCGCTCGCCTTCTCCTTCGTCGTGAAGAAGCCCGTGCACTCCATCACGACGTCGACGTTCAGCTCGCCCCACGGCAGTTCGGCCGGGTTGCGGTTGGCCAGCACGCGGATCTTGTCGCCGTTGACGACGAGGTAATCGCCATCCACCGACACGTCGCCGGGAAACTTGCCGTGCGCGGTGTCGTACTGCGTGAGGTGCGCGTTGGTCTTTGCGTCGCCGAGGTCGTTGATGGCGACGATCTCGATGTCGTGCTTCTTGCCGTTCTCATAGAAGGCGCGCAACGTATTGCGGCCGATCCGGCCGTAGCCGTTGATTGCAACGCGAATCGTCATGGTCTATCTCCTGATGGCTAAAAAAACCTGCTGTCGCTGGCGTGAAACTCAGCCGTTGAGCACGGCCCTGGCCGTCTCGACGACATGTTCCACCGTGAAGCCGAAATGCTTGAACAGCACGCCCGCCGGCGCGGATTCGCCGAACGTGTCGATGCCGACGACGCCGCCTTCCAGGCCCACGTACTTGCGCCAGAAATCCGTCACGCCCGCTTCGATCGCCACGCGGGCCACGCCCTTCGGCAACACGCGCTCGCGATATTCGGCGTCCTGCCTGTCGAACACGTTCGTGCACGGCATGGAGACGACGCGCGCGCCGATGCCGACCTTCGCCAGCGCCTCGACCGCCTGCATTGCGAGCTGCACTTCCGAACCCGTCGCGATCAGGATGATCTTGCGTGCGGGGATGTCGTCGTTCCAGTCGCGCAGCACGTAGCCGCCCTTCGCGATGTTCGCGATCTGAATGTCGTTGCGCGCCGAAAATTGCAGGTTCTGACGGCTGAAGATCAGCGTCGACGGACCCGGGTGTTCGATCGCGTGCGTCCATGCGACAGCCGTTTCAACGGTATCCGCCGGACGCCACGTCTGCAAGTGCGGAATCAGACGCAGGCTGGACACGTGCTCGACCGACTGGTGCGTCGGGCCGTCTTCGCCTAGGCCGATGGAGTCGTGCGTGAACACGAAGATGGAACGCGACTTCATTAGCGCGGCCACGCGCAACGCGTTACGGCTGTAGTCCGAGAACGTCAGGAACGTGCCGCCGAACGGGCGGAAGCCGCCGTGCAGCGCAACGCCGTTGATCGCCGCGCTCATGCCGAATTCGCGCACGCCGTAGTTGATGTGATTGCCCCACTGGATGCCCGCGTGATTCGGGTTGGCGTTTTCCGCATCGCCCGCAGCGCGCACGGCTTTCGACGCCTTCCAGTTGGTGAGGTTCGAGCCGGTCAGATCCGCCGAACCGCCGAGCAGTTCGGGCAGCGCGGCGGCGAGACCGTCGAGCGCCTGCTGCGATGCCTTGCGCGTCGCGATGGTCTCCGCGCGCTGGTTCGCGTCCTCGATGATCTTCGCCGCGCTTGCCTGCCAGTTCGCGGGCAGTTCGCCCTTCATGCGGCGCGTGAATTCCTCCGCTTGCTCGCCGTACTTGGCGCGATAAGCGTCGAATACCTTGTTCCACTCGCCTTCGGCGCGCTTGCCCTGTTCCTTCGCGTCCCACGCGGCATAGACTTCCTGCGGGATCACGAACGGCTCGTAGCTCCAGCCGATGGCCGCGCGCGTCGCCGCGATTTCATCGCCGCCGAGCGGCGCACCGTGCGCATCGTGACCGCCCGCCTTCGTCGGCGCGCCCTTGCCGATGACCGTGCGGCAGCAGATCAGCGTCGGCTTGTCGGAGTTCTTCGCAGCGGCGATGGCGGCATCGACCGCATCGACGTTATGGCCGTCCACGCCGCGAATCACGTTCCAGCCGTACGCTTCGAAGCGCTTCGGCGTGTCGTCGTGGAACCAGTGCTCCACATGGCCGTCGATGGAGATGCCGTTGTCGTCGTAGAGCGCGATCAGCTTGTTCAGCTTCAGCGTGCCCGCGAGCGAGCAGGCTTCGTGCGAAATGCCTTCCATCAGGCAGCCGTCGCCGAGGAAGACATACGTGTGATGATCGACGATCTTCGCGTCCGCCTTGTTGAACTCCGCGGCGAGCAGCGCTTCGGCGAGCGCCATGCCGACCGCATTGCCGACGCCCTGGCCGAGCGGCCCGGTAGTCGTCTCGACGCCCGGCGTGATGCCAAGTTCCGGATGGCCCGGCGTCTTCGAATGCAGTTGGCGAAAGTTCCTGATTTCACTCATCGGCAGGTCATAGCCGGTGAGATGCAGCAGCGCGTACAGCAGCATGGAGCCGTGACCGTTCGACAATACGAAACGATCGCGGTCGAACCAGTGCGGATTCGACGGATTGTGCTTCAGATGGCGCGACCACAGCGCGACGCCAATTTCAGCCATGCCCATGGGCATGCCCGGATGACCGGAGTTGGCTTGTTGAACGGCATCCATGGCGAGCGCGCGGATTGCGTTGGCCATGAGGGCGGTCGGGCTGGAAGTCGGGATCGTCATGTCGGATGTCGGCGGCTACAAGAGCGTTGGGGCACTGCTGAAATGATCCACGGTGCTTCTTGCCGCATGCCTGAAGCGAGCGCTTCGCACCGGACGCCGGACCCGCGGCACACCACGTTTTGAGGACCGGAACGACGAGAAACGACGAGGATCGGGAGGCGGTCATTCTAACAGACCGGTCCGATTGACAGGCGTGCGACGCCGCGCCGAACGTGCGCCACCCGGCGTTTCGCGCGGGCATGGTCCGTGCGCCCGTGCGTGTCCGGCCTTGCGGCGGTCAGCGCAGGCGCACCGAGGCAAGCCGGGGGCGACCGCGCGCATGCGACCGAGCGCCGCGGCGTGTTTTGCGCCTCATGGCAAAATGCTCTTCACTTTGCATGAGCGACATGCTTCAAGGAGTGCTTTCGATGACCGACCCTCGCCCCGCCGACGTCCCCTGGTTGACGCCCTACCTCACCGTGCGCGATGCGCGCGTGAGCGTCGCGTTCTACGAGAAGGCGCTCGGCTTTGCGGTACGCGACAGCGTGAACGACGACGGCACGATCATCCACGTGGAAATGACGTATCGCGGGCAGTTGATCCTGATGTTCGCGCCGGAGGGCGCATACGGCTCGCAGGCGCGCACGCCGAAGAGCGCCGGGCAAACGGCGCCTCAGTCGTTCTACCTGTACGTCGACGACGTCGACGCGACATTCGCGCAGGCGCTCGCGGTCGGCGGCAAGCCGCTCATCGAGCCGCAGGATCAGTTCTGGGGCGACCGCTTCGCGCAGTTCGAAGACCCGGACGGTTACCGCTGGGCCATCGCCCGGCATCTGCGCTAGCGCGCGCTATCTCGCTTCCACCCTATCCGCGGACGATGCGTCCGTGATCGACCTTCATGCCACGCTTTTATGTTGACGGCCCGCTCGCGGTGGGCCAGACCCTTTCCCTTCCCGACGATGTCGTGCGCCACGTGCACGTGCTGCGCCTTTCCACCGGTGACGCCATTACGCTCTTCGACGGCGCGGGCGGCGAGCATCACGGCGTGCTCGTCGATATCGCCAGGCGCGCGGCGCTCGCGCGCATCGACGCTCATAGCGGGCGCGAAGCGGAGCCGCCGTATCGTGTGACGCTCGCGCAGGGCGTCGCTGGCGGCGACAAGATGGATTGGCTGATCGAAAAGAGCGTGGAACTGGGTGTCGCGGATATCGCGCCGCTGACGGCCGATCGCGGCGTCGTGCGGCTCACGGGCGAGCGCGCGTTGCGGCGTCAGGCGCACTGGCAGGCGCTCGTGCGCGCGGCCTGCGAGCAATGCGGACGCAATCGGGTGCCGGAAGTCGCGCCGCCGCGCGATCTCGACGCGTGGCTCGGGCATCTGCCGGCGGCATCGGAAGGAGATCTGCGTTTGCTGTTGTCGCCGCGCGCGGATGTCTCGTTCGACGCATTGCCCGCGTCGCCGCCGGGCGGACGCGTCACGTTGGTCATTGGCCCGGAGGCGGGCTTTTCACCCGAAGAGGAAAACGATATTGTCGCCGCCGGGTTCTCGGCGCTGGCTCTCGGGCCGCGCGTGTTGCGCACGGAAACGGCGGGGATTGCGGTGCTCGCGGCGTTGGCGGCGCGCTGGGGCGGGTGGTGACGCGTCTCGCCAGGCCACCCAAAACAAACAGCCCGATGACCGCTCATCGGGCTGTTTGCTTTGACTTTCGACGCCGCGAGGGACCGCGATCTCAGACGAACGAATAGAACACCCGGAACGGCACGCGCCGCTCGGCCCAGAATTCGGCCGCATCGCGGAAAACATCGAGCAGCGTCTCGCGCCCTTCCTTGTCAAACTTCTGCGCGATGGGCAACTGCTCCAGCACGATCACGAAACCGGGCTGCGACCCCGCCTTCTGGACGAGGTCCGTCAGGCAATCGTAGAGCGCGTCGTAGTTTTTGCCGAAGTGCTTCGGAAACAGGAACGAAGTGGCGATAGTCTCCAGCACTTCCTGTTTGCTCTGCGCCTGGCCGAGATACGCATACAGAAAATGCTGTCCCAGGCGGGTCGCCTCGTCGGCCAGTTCCTGCACGCGGAATGCGCGAATAGACTGCACGATGTTCGGCCGCACCGTGGCGAACAGCGACTCCGACTCCTCCCGCGGATGAGAACCCTCCTCCGGATGCTGGTTCGGATTCGGCTCCTCATCGGGTCTGTTGTCGTGTTCTGTCATGCGTAGCCGCAATACTCGCTGGAACAGGTTGCCATCGCCGATGGTGGCGAAAAGATCACTCGCGACGCCGTGGTCGTGCGCGTAGATGTTGTCGCTCATGCCGTTCATCCCGTAGTTATCCCGCAATGCGTTTAAAACTGGCGTAGTGGTCGTCAGAGTAGTAGCAATCGTCGATCTGCCGCTTCGGGCCGCCACATACGATCCGGCGCGCGCCCCGATCCCGCGCGCGCGGCGTGGGGACTGTGTACTCGTGGTAATAGCCGCGTGGATGCCGCGGCAGCAAACGTTCGCGGTTGCCGAATACGACGCCGTCCTTTTCGAAGGGGAAAGGCCCGCCCTCCCCGATCCGCTGCAACGTCTCCACCGCTTGCCGCGGTAACTGCGCGGAGCCGACAGTCGGAAAGCCGACGTTGCGCGCAGGCTCGTTTGCGGTGGCGGATGATGCGCCGGCGCCCGCGCGGGCGCTCGCTTCTTCGACCGGGTTCGCCCCGACTGCTGGCGTTGCCGCTTGGGGCGCTCCGCCTCCGGATCCGTCCTTGCCGCAGGCGCCGAGAATGACGCTCAGTGCGACGATGCAGGCGAGTACCGTTGCACGCTTCACGAAACGATTGTCCCCGCGTTGACCAATACGACGACCCTCAAAGATGTAAGGGTATCGCTAATGACAGGGCGAAGCAACGTTCGGCGAGAAATCGGAAATTTTTTCTCAGATCGCGCGGTCACCACAACCAATGCTGGGGAAAAGCAACTTCTTTTAGCCGGTGTCTGAGAGATTTTTAAACTGGATAAGATAATACTTAATGCTGTAGGGATTGAAACCTCTGGACGAGCTGCCTCACTTGTCGCCAGTTTCACGGGATGCGCTCCATCGCCGAATGCCCTGCGTCTTTAGGGAACAGCAAATTCCCCCTTGCTTTTTCCCCAGGCGTGCCGTGCCCCACGGCACGCCTTTTTTTCGCCCGCCAAAAGAAAACGCGGCAGGTTCACTGCCGCGTCGCTGTCACT
>Ga0308173_10001823_pt1 | contig 10971 bp, 4 predicted proteins | sample PhyPR1_FD_203716 | JGI IMG/M metagenome (GOLD analysis project Ga0308173, IMG submission 203716) | Soil microbial communities from UC Gill Tract Community Farm, Albany, California, United States - DLSLS.P.R1 | ecosystem: Environmental > Terrestrial > Soil > Agricultural land | place: USA... | reverse complement strand
AGATATCGCTTTCGGAGAATTCAGTTTCGACGAGCGCCGATTCGCTCGATTTGGTTGAGCCGCACTCGGGGCAATTGAAAAGTTCCCTGCTCATCCGGAGCTTTTAAGGTTCATGCGATTTATTAGGGATGGCAATTCAGAAAAACGCGGCGGCGGCTTCGCCCGGAGGCGAAGTAATTGGTCCATATTTTGAACACTTCCATCGCCTGCTTCGTGCAGGGCTGAACGCGCCGGAGCGCCTGTTATCATCGGCTGCAAGGCTGGGGGCAGGTTCAGTTACCTTTCAGTCGGTAAAACCGGTTGCCAAGTATCGGACCGTTCGTGAGAACATTCTGGCTGGCAACGACTACCGGTGTGCCCGCTACATTCGCCCGATTGTTGCTGGAGGCGTTAATGTCGGTGACGGACTGGAGGATAAAATCCCCGTAGTAAGAAGGCCAGTAGAGGACCGCGGCGGTCGCGAATCGTTGAATGGTCAGGGTGGGGCGCCCCCGTTCAAAGGCTCCGATGTCGCTGCCGTCACCGCCGCCGGCATTGACAATGGAGGCGAAATTGAACGGCCGAGGCGCGCCGCGTTGGTCGGTGGGGGGGCCGAAGTTTTTGCCCTGGTCGATGGCGGGGCTGCCGGCGCGCAACGCGCAAGTGCGGGTTGATCCGCCATTATTCGTCAGAGGTCCCAGCAGCGGGTTGAGCCCAATGAGGGCGGCGCCGCTCAGGGCCAGGCCATTGGTGTTCTGGACGAGGTTGTAACCTTCAGAGAAGAATGTTCCTGAACCATCGGGGCCCTTAGCGGGATTAGCGGCTGTGTTTCCCGCAAGAATCGTGCTGCCCAGCGTTGTGTTGCCACCAATTCCGCCCCCGTATTCGGCCTGGTTCCCGGTGACAGTGCAGTTGAAAACGATCAAGGAGCCTTGACTCCAAAGGCCGCCACCCGAAGAGAACGAGCCGGTGGCGGTGTTGTTTGCAATGGTACAGTTGGTGAAACCCCAAGAGGCAGTGCTGTAAGCGCCGCCGCCACTCGCCGAGCCCGTCCCCGAGCCGCCTCCACCAGCCGCTGTGTTTCCAGCGATTGTGGAATCCGAAACGGCCAATGTGATTTCGGAATAGATGCCGCCACCATACCCCAGGCCGCCATTTCCCGTCGGGTTGCCGATGCCACCATCGCCGCCTTTGGCAAGTCCGTTCTTGAATTCGCAACCGATGATTTTGGCCGGAGCAAGGAGGGTTGCCACGGCCCCGCCGAGTCCACTGCCGCCAACACCGCCAAACTGATTGGCCGCGCTGCCGCCCTTGCCGCCGGTGCAGGTGTTCCCGTCGAACAGGCAGTACGCAAGCGTGAGACTGTTGCCGGAACTGTACAGCCCTGCGCCGGATGCTTTGCCACCGTTCCCACCCGGCCCAACGGTAGCCGAGCCGCCCATGCCGCCGATGACGCTGTTGCTGCAGACGACACAGTTCGAAAGCAGAAGACTGTACTGAGAGAGAATGCCTCCGCCCCGCTCGTCGAACCCGGGGTAACCGTTGGCACCACCGTCCATCCCCACAACCAGCCCATCGCGGATCGTCAACCCCGAACTGGTGGTGGGACCAAGTCGAATGTCGAAAACGCGTCCATTGTGATTGCCGCTGATGGCCAGCACCTTTGCGCCGGGCCCCATGACCTGTCCTGACAGGATCATGACCAGTGGCCCGGAGGTTAAAGTGATCGTGCCAGTGACATTACTTGAAAAATAAATGGAGTTGCCGCCGCCCAAGCCGTCGTTGTCGAGAATCGCCTGCCGCAGTGAGCCGACGCCGGAATCATTGTTGTTACTCACGTAGAGGTTGGTTGGGTAGATTTCGACGGCGCCGATGTCCGCGCCGTTGCCGGGGTTGTAAATGTCGGTATCGTAGGGACGATTAAAGCCTCGTTGGTCAGTGCTGATGGTTGAGTTTCCGTTGTCAATGGCTGGGCTGCCGGCCAAGGGAGCCATCGTCAGCAATTGGTAACCAATATCGGGCCCACCGTTGAATTGCAGCGGGCCAAGCAGAGGGCTCTGACCGGTGATATTGTTCGCGGTGAGACCGGAGAATGTTATCCCGTTGGTGGTCTGGATGAGGTTATAATCGCTGGAGGCGATCGAGCCATTTGCGTCCGGACCAGCAGGCAGGCTGTTCGCGCTATTCCCGGCCAGGATGGTGCTGCCGACGCTCATTGGGGCCCCGACGCCGTTAAGTCCGCCGCCGAAGTCGGCTGCATTGTTTACGATGGTGCTGTCACGAATGGTTAAATTTCCGTTGTTGCCAATGCCGCCGCCGGCGTCGGTCGTACTGCCGGCCGCAGTGTTGCTGACGATGGTGCAAGTGTTGAGGTTAAGTGTCGCCGCGGTGTAAATGCCTCCGCCACTAGCAGCGCCGGTGCCGGCAATACCCGAACCGGCCACCGCATGGTTAGCACCGATCGTTGAGTAAAACAGGAGCGCCGAACCTTCAACGTACAGTGCGCCACCGCGCCCTTGCCCACCGAGCCCGCGGCGGGGGGCGGGCCGCCTGCCCCGCCCGATGCGGAATTGCCGGCCAGGGTACATCGAACCATTGTGAGGTTACCAAATGAGGCGAGCGCGCCGCCGTATCCGTAGCCGCCGTTGCCGGCGGGGCCGGAGAGGCTTGCCGGACCGCCTTGCCCGCCGAGATCGAGGTTGTTGGTCAATATGCAATTCCCCAGGTCGAGGGTGGCTCCATTGGCGACTCGAATGCCGCCGCCGGAGACGTTTTCACCGTTGAGCCCGGCTGGCCCGGTGGTGCCGGCGATACGGCCGTCCGCGATGGTCAGGTTGTAGATTTGAGCGGAGCCACTGGTGATATTGAACACACGGCTATGGTTGTTCCCCGAGATTCTCAATGAGTTGGCCGTTGGACCGTTGATCCGCAGACTCTTGAAGAGCACCAACTCGGAGTTCAGAGTGATCGTCCCTGACAATCCGATTTGGATCGTATCACCCGGTAAGGCGGCCGCGAGGCGATCCCGCAACGTGCCAGCACCGCTGTCTGCGAGGTTGGTTACAGTGAGCGAGACGGAGAATGCCTGTGGTGCGGCGGCGGCCAGCGTTAATGTCAGTGCGAGAAACGCGCAGGATTTGGAATATCTCGATTTCATAAGCATAGGTCGCCTGTAGTGAATTCCTGAATTTCGGGCGGCGACACCGACGAACGGGAGACCGAGATGCTGGAAGGCGATGGTCCCGCGCCCGTTAAAGGCTGATCGTGTAAACATGTGCGCATCCTAAAGGGCGACCATGCAATTTCACAATGCACCCAAAGGTGTATCGCAAAAACGCCTCTCTTTATCTCGTTGCAATTCCTGAGAAAATCCCAGAGACTCGTCCGCAGGAATCTCACTTCGTACGCGCCAGCCGGCGGCGCGTGACGTGCGGGGTGGATAGAGTCTTGATGATAAGCGGTATGAGTAGCGCGTCTTTAGAGGATGGACAATGCGATGCCCCCGGGCCCGACTCCGGCGACACTGAGGCGATGTTCCGCCTTTTGTTTGAACGCAGCGGCGACGCGATCATCCTCTTCGATCTGCAGAAGCAAGCGCTCGTGGATTGCAATGCCGCCGCCGTGAGGCTAATGCGCGCCCCTTCCAAGGAGCGCCTGCTGCTCACCGCTCCAGCAGCCCTCGCGCCGGAAAGCCAGGCCGATGGCCGCCCCACGGGAGCTGCGTTGAAGGAGATTACGGCGCTCATTTCCGCAAATGGCGGGCATCGCTTTGAATGGCTGGCGCGCCGCTTCGACGGCACGCAGGTGCCGCTGGAGATTACGGTCACCCCCATGCCGGCAGATGGACGGGTGCTGCACGTAATCGTTCCACGCGATATCAGCGAGCGCAAAGGCGCAGAAGAGAGGATTCGACAGTTGAACGCGACGCTCGAACAGCGCGTCTCTGAGCGCACGGCCGAACTCGAGTCAAGCGAGGCACGGCAGCGCCGACTGGTGGAACTTCAGCGCGCGATGTTTCAAATTTCCGAGGCCACCAACGCGGCTGGCGATCTCGGGAGCCTGTACGCGGGCATTCACCGGATCATCAGCGGGCTGCTGGCGGCGAAAAACTTTTTCATTGCCCTCCTCGACCCGGCCACGGAATTAATTTCCTTCCCTTACTTCGTGGACGAATTGGCTGTGGGGTCTCCCGAACCGCGCAAGACCACGACCGGGCTCACCGGTGAGGTGCTGCGGACCGGCAAGCCGCTGCTGGTCACCCGTTCGATGCTCGCGCGCAAGCGGCAAGTCGGAGAGTCGGTGATCATTGATGGCGTGACCGAGTTGCCTTTCATCGAGTCAGGCCGTCCCGCGGCGTGCTGGCTGGGCGTGCCATTGCTCTTTGGAAACCGCGCGCTCGGCGTCATGGCCATGCAAGACTACTATGACGAAAGCGTTTTCGGCGAGGAGCAGAAGGCGGTACTCATGTTTATCGCTAGTCAAACCGCGCTGGCCATAGAACGCAAGCACGCCGAAGAAGCGCTTAAACAGCGTCATCGGGAAGTAAAGACTCTGCTCGACAGCCTGCCTGGCTACGCCTTTTTCAAGGATGTCAAGGGGCGCTACGTGATGGCCAATCAGAACTTCTGCCGGGCCTTCGGCCAAACCAGCCAGATGATCATCGGCAAGACGGACCACGATCTGTTTCCGGCCGAGTTGGCTGTGAAATATCGCGCGGACGATGTCAAGGTGCTCACCTCGCGCGAGCCTCTCCAGGTCGGGGAGGAACAAGTGCTGGAAAGCGGCCGGAACCTTTGGGTGCAGATCACCAAAGTGCCGGTCAAGAACGAGCGCGATGAAGTAGTCGGGGTGATTGGTCTCGGGTTCGATATCACCGAACGTAAACGGGTTGAAGAAGAACTGCGCGCGAGCGCAGCGAACCTGCGCGAGAGCGAGGCACGCTTCCGTAGCGCCTTCTACAACAGCCCTGTTCGCACGAGCATTGCGCGCGTAAGTGACGGCAGATTCATCGAAGTGAACGATGCTTTCCTGGACGGGCTCGGCCTTCCACGGGCCGAAGTCCTTGATAAAAGTTCCACCGACCTGGGCCTCTGGACCAACCCAGCGGACCGGACCGCTTTCTGGAACGACCTGAAGCGCCATGGCATCATCCGGCAACGTGAGGTCACGGTCCACAACCAGCGCGGCCGCCTTTACACCATGCTCCTCTCCGCGGACATCGTCGAAATCCGCGGTGAGCCGCACGTCCTGATAAACGCGCTCGACATTACCGAGCGCAAGCAAGCCGAACAGGAATTGCTCCGCACCCTCGCCCGCGAAAAAGAACTGCGCGAGCTCAAAAGCAATTTCGTGTCGCTGGTGTCGCACGAATTCCGCACGCCGCTGGGTGTCATTTCCACTTCGTCCGAAATCCTGCGCGATTACTTCACCGAGTTGCTTGAGACCGAACGGCGTCGGCACCTTGATTCCATCGCTCGCAACACGCGCCGCATGTCCGACCTAATGGAGGAAGTGCTCGTGATTGGACAACTCGACGCGGCCAAGATGGCTTTTGAACCGGCCCCGCTCAACCTCGCCTCCTTTTGCCGGCGCCTAGTGGACGAAGTTCTTTCTGCAACCAATCGCGTCTGTCCCATTAAGTTCACGCTCGGCTCTCTGCCCGCCGATGCTTCTGCCGATGCGCGCTTGTTGCGCCACATTCTGACCAACCTCCTGGCCAACGCGGTGAAGTACTCGGAACCGGGAGTGGCGGTGGAACTCACCGTCGCTCGCGACGGGACGGAAGCCATATTTACGATTCATGACCGTGGCATTGGCATCCCGGATTCCGATCAGAAACGGCTGTTCAACGCTTTCCAGCGCGGTGGGAATGTCGGCGCGCGCCACGGCACCGGGTTGGGGCTGGTAATCGTGAAACGCTGCGTGGATTTGCACGGTGGCACACTTCAACTCACGAGCAAAATAGGCGAAGGAACAGTCGTGACCGTCAGCGTGCCCGTTTTTTAGTCTCAATTCCTACTCATGAAGATTCTGGTGATCGAAGACGAACCGGAGATGCTATACAATCTTGTGAGCATTCTGCGGTTGGAGAGATTTGAACCGATCGCGGCCGAGAACGGGCGCGCTGGCGTGGCCGCCGTCAGGCTGGAAAAGCCCGCTCTCATCCTCTGCGACGTGATGATGCCCGACCTCGATGGCTACGGTGTCCTTGCGGCGTTGCGGGCCGACGCCGGGACCGCCGCGATACCATTTATTTTTCTAACCGCGAAAGGCGAGAAGCCAGATATCCGAACGGGCATGAATCTTGGCGCCGACGACTATCTCACAAAGCCGTTTGCCAAGGCCGATTTGCTCGCCGCCATTCGCGCGCGTCTTGAGCGCGCCGAGCAGCAGATCAAGCCTGAGTTCAGGCCCAACTTTTCATCCGCCAGGCCTCTCGAAACCGCGCTTGACCTCACTCCACGGGTTGCCGAGGTGCTGTTATGGGTCACCCAGGGCAAAACCAACGGCGAAATCGCTGTTATTCTAGGCAACAGCGAGGCCACAGTGAAAAAGCATGTGCTGGAAATCTTCGCCACACTTGGGGTGGAGACGCGCACGGCGGCGAGTCTGCGGGCGTTGGAAGTGTTGAGTTCTCCGGCGGCCGGCACGTCGCAATAGTTTTGTGTGCCACGCACTCGCGACGGGTTGGGCGCGCAGATGGCGCGCGCTACGCTGAAACCCATTTGCTGCGACCTTTGGTCAAAACTTTCGCAAGCGATAGGCGCGCATCCTTACGCCGGGATCGGCGTGATCGGTAAAGGTGACGGGCCCGAGTGGCGAAAGACCGACGAGCCTGAGGTATTCCCAATCGCGCGGTTGGCGCTCGCTCCCCGCTTACTCTGGGCTATTAGCTCATCATCCCTTCGGGATTTGCGTTCTCATCGCCGCCACGAGATAAGTGCCCCAGGTTTTTGAGGCTGCCGCGCCCAACGTGGTCAGCTTGGCTCACTAAGCGCGCGTTAGCCAGACGCAACCGTCAGCGATACGGAGCCGCATTCGCTGCACCGTCCCAAACTTTGAGGCAAGAAATACCCGGGCCGGCCCAAAACCACGGAGAAGCTGATTACACCTTTGGTTGCATTCACAAGTCGGTCTGAAGTGCATTACTGTCCACCTCCTGCTGAACCAAAATTCAACGAAAAACTAAACAATAAAAAATGGAAACACATGAACTATTCTGATCGCATCTCCGAAAAGCGCAGCAGCTCGTTTCGGCATCGCCTCGTCCGAGGGTGGGCGCTTCTTTTGTTTGTGGCGGCCCTGACCGCCGGAACTTCAACCCAGGCATCCCCATTCCGCAATCTGCAGGTGCCGTTCACGCAGCCGGACGGCACGAAGATCAACGTCATTGGGTCTGGCGATGAGTTTTACGCCGTCTTCGAAACTGCAGATGGCTTCACAGTGGTCTTCGATCAAACCCTGAAGGCCTATTGTTTTGCCAAACTCGCGGCCGATGGACAGCTCGTCTCGACCGGGCAGCAACTCCAACTGGGTGATCCTGCCGCACTGGGGTTGCTTCCGCACCTGCGGATGACGAAGGAAGCGCGCGACCGGCAAATCTCGGAACGGCGGCAGCGCTGGGAGGCAGGCATGAATATCAAAGAGCGCTGGGAGCAACTCAAGGCTTACCGCCGCGCACAGGACGGCGGAAAAGACAGCGGACCGCAGCCGGCGCCGGTCTTCACTGCCACCGGCGTGAAGACAGGGCTAACCGTGCTCATTGATTTTGACAATGACCCCGCCACAGTTCCGCAGGCGGAGATTGTCAATTTCTGTAATGGCGACAATTACACCGGGTTCGGCAACAACGGTTCGGTGAAGAAGTATTACCTGGATAACTCCAACGGTGCTTTGACCTACAGCAATGTCGTCACGGTTTACATACGCGTCCCCAATTCATTGCATCCCAAGAGCTGGTACAACGACACTTCACAGGACTGCGGCATTCAAGGCAACCTGCTGGTCAGGGATGCGCTGACAATTTTGAAGGGCCTGCCCAATTATGCGAGCCAAATACTGCCGACCTTCCAGAACCTGAGCGTGGACGCGAGCAACCAGGTCGTGGCGGTGAATGTGTTTTTTGCCGGGTACAACAGCGGGGTGTGGGCAAAAGGGTTGTGGCCGCATTCTTGGGATTTGGAGGAGGTCGGAGTGCAGGAGTTGTCGCCGGGCGGGAAAAAGGTCTGGCGGTATCAGATCACGGATATCGGAGACAGCCTGACTTTGGGAACGTTTTGTCATGAAAACGGCCATATGCTTTGCGGGTACCCGGATATCTACGACTACGACGCTGACTCGGAAGGGGGCGCCGGCATGTTTTGCCTGATGAACTCCGGCGGTCACGGGAATAACCCGGTGCAGATCTGCGCCTACTTGAAACGGGTCTCCGGTTGGAGCAGCACCAGCGAGTTGAACAGCAGCTCGAACTTGCTCGCCACGGTGACCGCTCCCGCCGGGCCCAATTTCAACCATTTCTATCGCTACCAGAAACCGGGAGTGCCAACAGAATACTTCCTAATCGAGTGCCGCGATGCCAGCGGGCGTGATGCGAATCTGCCGGCCTCAGGCATTGCCATTTGGCACATTGATGAGCTGGGCGATCATAGTGACCAACGCATGGTTCCAAACACATTGCATCAAAATTACGAGGTCACGCTCGTGCAGGCGGATAATCAGTGGGATTTTGAGTTAAACAACAACGACGGCGACTGGCACGACCTTTATTACAGCGGAAACAGCAGCCAGGGGTACAACAACGAGTTTTCCGACACCTCCGCACCTCATGCGCACTGGTGGGATGGCTCGGCCTCAGGACTGGCCTTGCATAACTTCTCGGTGCAGGCGCCGACCATGAGTTTTCAGGCCGGCTACGGTAATGTGCCGCCGCAAATCGTCGCGCAACCGCAGAACCGAACGGTGACAGCCAACAACGCGGTCACTTTCACGGTCAACGCCGTTGGCACGCCGGTCCTGACTAACCAATGGTTTTTCAACACCACGCCAATTAACGGCGCCACGGCAAACAGTTACACTATTCAAAACGTCACACCAGCAAACCAGGGCAATTACTGGGTGCGCGTGGGTAATGGATTTGGTTCGACGGACAGTCTGCCGGCGACGTTGACCGTGGTGAACGGAGTCAGTCTGGCGACTGCCCTGGACACTACTGGTCTTACTTGGAGCACAGGCGGCGATGCGCCCTGCGAGGGTGAATTGGCCACCACTCATGACGGGACGGACGCGGTTCAGAACATGCCCATTGCCGACAACCAGGAGTCCTGGCTGGAAACGACGATTACCAACGGACCCGGCCAGTTGAGTTTTTGGTGGAAGGTTTCCTCTGAGTTTCTGTGGGATTCTCTTGAGTTCTCGATTGACGGTGTCGTGCAAGGTGGCGGCATTTCGGGAGAAGTGGATTGGGAGCAGATGAATTATTTCATTCCCGCCGGCAATCATCTCGTGCGATGGCGTTACAGCAAGGACACGGCCGTCAGTTCCGGCCAGGATCGTGGCTGGGTGGACCAGGTCAGCTTTGTCCCGGAAGGTCCCGCGGTGGCCCTGGGCGATGCCCTGGACGCGCCGAACCTGAGTTGGACTACTGGTGGCGACGGCCTTTGGTCGGGCCAGACCGCCGTAACGCATGACGGAGTGGATGCCGGCCGAAGCGGAACGATTTCTGACTACGAGGAGAGTTGGATGCAGACAACCGTGACCAATGGCCCCGGCACGTTGACCTTTTGGTGGAGCGTTTCGTCTGAACTGGATTACGATTACCTGGAATTCTACCTCGATGGAATTCTGCAAGGCGGTCGCATCTCCGGGGAAGTCAACTGGAACCAACAAACCTTCAATATCGCGGCCGGCTCGCACTCGCTGCGCTGGCGCTACGTCAAAGATGTGGGTCTCAGCTCCGGTCAGGACCGCGGCTGGGTGGACCAGGTTAGCTTTGCGCCAGCCGCCGTCGTGCAGCCTCCGATTTTGGTATCTCCGACAAAGCTGCCGGGAGGTTCGTTTAAGTTTGAGGTCACCGGTTCCCCCGGTGCAACTTATGTGGTCCTGGGTTCGACTGACCTGAAGACCTGGATCCCGTTGTTCACGAACACGGCGCCATTTAAATACACCGACACACTGGCGGGCCAGTTTCCCCGTCGCCTCTATCGTGCCCGTTCCGGGCGCTGACCAGGAATTCGTGGTAGCGGTTATATAAGAGTGTTTCCTACTCGTTCATCCGTGCCAACCATCCAAGCGGCATTGTGTAGCCTGGATTACGATCTTGGAAGAACTTTCTCTCATTCCTACTGGAAAGTGGAGCCCGCCTAAAAAAAGGGCCTCGGCACCGGAGGAGAAAGGAGTCCCGTCTTCCGTCGGCGAGTGTTTCGGGTTTCCTCCTTGTCTCAAAATGATATGAATGCCGAAAGCTGCCCACGCACCAAATCTCGGTGGAGGACTTCCCAGATGACTACCGGCGATCTTTCTTGTGGCCCAGAACCAGCCCACGGTGCACTGCAGCTAAGAGCACAAGAAAGGACAACGAGCCCGGTTCTGGAACTTGAACAGCTATTGCCCCTTCCACACCGGACACAAAAACGGACTCGTTTCCATTCATATCAAATTTGGCGATTCCGCTGCTATGACTCATGTAAAGGTCCTCCGCACCGAACGCAAGGCTTCCTGGGCTATCTGTAATTCCCGACGCAAAGAGCGACCCATTTCCGTTTGAGTCGAACCTCATGACCGCCCCGTCGTTAATCACGCTTGCGAAGAGGTGCCCTGCGCTGTCAAACGCCAATGCCTCTGGTCCGTTTAGATTCGGAACGAAAACGATGCCATCTCCGTTCGCGTCGAATTTTTCAATGAAGCCATCCGCATAAGGACCAACAAAATGCCCAAAATTGGAAACAAAGACATTACCACTATTATCGATCGCAATGCCTCCGGGAGCCCAAGCGA
>Ga0308173_10001822_pt1 | contig 10973 bp, 7 predicted proteins | sample PhyPR1_FD_203716 | JGI IMG/M metagenome (GOLD analysis project Ga0308173, IMG submission 203716) | Soil microbial communities from UC Gill Tract Community Farm, Albany, California, United States - DLSLS.P.R1 | ecosystem: Environmental > Terrestrial > Soil > Agricultural land | place: USA... | reverse complement strand
CCAGATGTGCTTCCACTTCCCGGTGATGCCGATGCTCTACTACTCGCTGCGAGAGGAGAAGGCGTCGCCGATCATCGACGTCCTCGCGGACACGCCCCCGATCCCGCCCGGCGCCCAGTGGGGCACCTTCCTGCGCAACCACGACGAGCTGACGCTCGAGATGGTGACGCCGGAGCAGCGGGCCGCGATGTACGGCTGGTACGCCCCCGACCCGCGCATGCGCGCCAACGTGGGCATCCGGCGCCGCCTGTCGCCGCTGCTCGACAACAGCCGCGCCGAGATCGAGCTCATCAACGCCCTGCTGCTGTCGCTGCCCGGTTCGCCGTGCCTCTACTACGGCGACGAGATCGGCATGGGCGACAACATCTGGCTCAACGACCGTGACGCGGTGCGCACACCGATGCAGTGGTCGCCGGACCGCAACTCCGGGTTCTCCGCGGCGGACCCCGGCAAGCTCTACCTGCCGGTGATCTCCTCGCTCGTCTACCACTACAACAACGTCAACGTCGAGGCCCAGATGGCCCACAGCTCGTCGCTGCTGCACTGGGTCAAGGCGATGCTGGAGATCCGCAAGCGCCACCCCGTCTTCGGCCGCGGCGCGTTCGAGGTCTGCCCGTCGGACAACGACGCGGTGCTGTCGTTCCTGCGGGTCGAGTGGGACCACGAGGACGGCGCCGACTCCGAGGCCGTGCTGTGCGTCAACAACCTCGCCAGCCGCCCGCAGGCCACGACGATCCGCGTGCCCGAGGAGTTCAAGGGCGCCCAGCTCGCCGACCTGTTCGGCGGCACCGGCTTCCCCAAGATCTCCGACGACGGGACGATCACGCTGACGCTGGGCTCCCGCGACTTCTTCTGGCTGCGGCTCGTGCCGGGTGCCGCCCGTGGCTGAGATCCACACCACCGCCAGCGTCACGCCCACCAAGCTCGAGCTGGTGGCGCCGTGGATGGCGCGCCAGCGCTGGTACGCCGCCAAGGGCCGCCAGCCGGTGCTGCGCAAGCTGTGGTCGTGGCGCCTCGACGACCCTGCCGGGCAGGTCGGCATCGAGACCCTGCTCGTCGTCGACGACGGTGGTGCGGAGCCCGTCGTCTACCAGGTGCCGCTCACCTACCGTGCCGCCCCGCTCGAGGGGCACCAGCAGGCGCTCGTGGGCACCACGGAGCACAGCGTCCTCGGGCCCCGCTGGGTCTACGACGGCCCGCAGGACCCGGTCTACGCCGCCCAGCTCCTCGCCCTGGTCCTCGAGCAGGCCGTCCCCCAGGCCGGGAGCCGGTCCGACACCCCGGAGCCGGCCGTCGTGGCGCGGCGCCACCCGTCGTGGACGACCCAGACCACCCTGACGGGGTCGCGGGTCCTGTCGGGCGAACAGTCCAACACCTCGGTCATCTTCGACTGCACCGACGAGTCAGGATCGGCGAGACCGTTGATCTGCAAGGTGTTCCGCACCCTCCAGGCCGGCGACAACCCCGACGTCGTCGTGCAGGGTGCCTTGGCCGAGGCCGGCTCGCTGCGCGTCCCCGGCATGGTCGGGGCGGTCGCGGCGACCTGGCCGTCGGTCGACGGCGAGGGATCCGACGCCGGGCACCTCGCGTTCGCCCAGGAGTTCTTCCCCGGCACCGAGGACGCCTGGCGGGTCGCGCTGCGGGCCATCGCTGCTGGCGAGGACTTCGACGAGCGGGCCCGCGAGCTCGGCGCCGCCACGGCCGAGGTGCACGCCCGCCTGGGCGAGGTCATGCCGACCGAGCCGGTCACCCCCGCCCTCGTCGCCGCCATGGTCGCCAGCATGCGGGGCCGCTACGTCGCGGCGGCTGCGGAGGTGCCGGCCCTGGCCGAGCACGAGCACCGCATCGCCGCGGTGTTCGACGCGGCCGTGGAGGCGCCGTGGCCTGCGCTGCAACGCATCCACGGCGACTACCACCTCGGGCAGGTCCTGCAGGTCGAAGGACGCGGCTGGGTGCTGCTGGACTTCGAGGGCGAGCCGCTGCGCCCGCTCTCCGAGCGGATCCGGCCCGACCTCGCCCTGCGCGACGTCGCCGGGATGCTGCGCTCGTTCGACTACGCCGCCGGGTCGTGGGAGCAGTCCCACCCCGGCCAGAGCGCCCGCGCCTGGGTGGAGTCGGCGCAGCGTGCCTTCCTCGACGGGTACGCCGCCCAGTCCGGCAAGGACCCACGCAAGGACGCCGCCCTGCTCATCGCGTTCCAGCTCGACAAGGCTCTGTACGAAGTGGTCTACGAGGCGCGCAACCGGCCGACCTGGCTGACCATCCCCACCACCGCGGTGGCCCGTTTGCTCGACGATGCGAGGAAGGACCTTCCGTGAGCCCTTTCGGCAAGAAGGACAAGAAGACCAAGAAGCCCAAGACGGTGGCGCCCGAAGCTGTTGCGCCCGAGGAGGTGGCGCCCGAAGCTGTGGCCCCCGAACCGGCGCCCCAGCCCGCGGGTGCCGAGCCACCGGCCGAGGAGCCGGTGGCTGCCGCCGCCGAGTCGGCGGCGGTCGAGCCGACCGTCACGGCCCAGCCGACAGTCCCCGCGGAGCCGACCGTCACCGCCCGACCCGCCACGCGACCGGCCGAGGAGCCGGGTGCTGCCCAGGAGGCCGACGCGCCTGCACCCCACACCTCTGCGGAGGAGGCACTCATCGAGAAGCCCGGCGGCACCCCGTCGGCGCCACACGCGCCGGTCACCGAACCGCCGGTTGACCGCTCCCCCGAGCCGCTGCCGCCGGTGTCCACGCCCGCCGAGGCGATCCGCGCCCTGGCCGACGGGCGGCACCAGCAGCCGCACGACCTGCTGGGCCACCACCTCGAGCCGGCGGGACTGCGCGTGCGCGCCTACAAGCCGTTCGCGTCCACGGTCGCCGTCCGGTTCGGGGACGGCACCCGGCTCGACCTCGTCCACGAGGCCGACGGCGTGTGGGGCGGCCTGCGCGAGGGCCAGACCCAGACCCAGGACTACCGCCTGCTCGTCAGCTACGCCGACGGCGTCGAGCACGAGATGGACGACCCCTACCGCTTCGCGCCCACCCTCGGGCCCGTCGACCTCCACCTCATCGGCGAAGGTCGGCACGAGCAGCTGTGGACGGTGCTCGGGGCGCACGTGCACGAGTACAGCGGCCCCCTCGGCACGGTGGTGGGCACCTCCTTCGCCGTCTGGGCACCGCGCGCCCAGGCCGTCCACGTCGCCGGCGACTTCAACGGGTGGGACGGCCGCAGCCATCCCATGCGCCTGCTCGGCGAGTCGGGCGTCTGGGAGCTGTTCGTCCCGGGCGTCGGCGACGGGACGATGTACAAGTACCTGGTCCGCGGTGCCGACGGGAAGGTCCGCGAGAAGGCCGACCCGATGGCCCAGGCCACCGAGGTACCTCCGGCCACGGCGTCGTCCGTGGTCCAGTCCCGCTACGACTGGGGCGACGGCGAGTGGCTGGCCCAACGCACCCGGAGCAACCACCACGAGCAGCCCATGAGCATCTACGAGGTGCACCTCGGGTCGTGGCGGCGCCACCACTCCTACCGCGACCTCGCGGAGCACCTCGTCAACTACGTCAAGGACCTCGGCTTCACCCACGTCGAGCTCATGCCCGTGATGGAGCACCCCTACCCGCCGTCCTGGGGCTACCACGTCACCAGCTACTACGCGCCGAGCTCGCGGTTCGGGCGTCCCGACGACTTCCGCCACCTCGTGGACCGGCTCCACCAGGCCGGCATCGGCGTCATCCTCGACTGGGTGCCGGGGCACTTCGCCACCGACCCGTGGGCACTGGCCCGGTTCGACGGGCTGCCGCTGTACGAGCACCCGGACCCCCGCAAGGGCTGGCACCCGGAGTGGGGCTCCTACATCTTCGACTTCGGCCGGATGCAGGTGCGCAACTTCCTGGTGGCCAACGCGGTCTACTGGCTCGAGGAGTTCCACGTCGACGGCCTGCGCGTCGACGGCGTCGCGTCGATGCTCTACCTCGACTACGCCCGCAAGGACGGCGAGTGGGTGCCCAACATCCACGGCGGCCACGAGAACCTCGAGGCGGTGGGGCTGCTCCAGGAGGCCAACGCCACGGCGTACAAGCGCGTGCCCGGCATCGTGGTCATCGCCGAGGAGTCCACCTCCTGGCCGGGGGTCACCAAGCCGACCAGCGAGGGCGGCCTGGGCTTCGGCCTCAAGTGGAACATGGGCTGGATGAACGACTCCTTGAAGTACCTCAAGGAGGACCCGATCCACCGGCAGTACCACCACCACCTGCTGACGTTCTCGCTCATGTACGCCTTCAGCGAGAACTACCTGCTGCCGATCAGCCACGACGAGGTCGTCCACGGCAAGGGCTCGCTGCTGCGCAAGGCCCCCGGCAGCCGCTACGACCAGCTCGCCACCGTCCGGGCGTTCCTCGCCTACCTGTGGAGCCACCCCGGCAAGCAGCTGCTGTTCATGGGGAGCGAGTTCGCGCAGGAGGCCGAGTGGGCCGACGGTCGTGAGCTCGACTGGTGGCTGCTCGACCACGCCGCGCACTACCGCGTCCACAACCTCGTCAAGGAGCTCAACCGGGTCTACCGAGGCAACCCCGCGCTCTGGGCGCTGGACTCCGACCCGGCGGGCTTCGAGTGGCTGGACGCCGACGACAGCGCCGGCAACACCTACTCCTACCTGCGGTTCGGCACCCGCGACCGGCAGGGGTCCGTCGTCGCCGTCGCCGTGAACTTCGGTGGGCTGGCTCGCGAGCCCCTGCGGCTCGGGGTCCCGCGGGCCGGGGACTGGAGGGTCGTGCTCGACACCAGCGGCTATGACGAGTTCGGCACGCCGAGCCAGGCCGAGGTCGTGGTCACCGCCCAGGAGCACCCGCACCAGGGCCAGCCGTACTCCATCGAGGTCAGGGTCGCCGCCCTGTCCGCGGTCTACGTCGCGCCGGTCGAGCAGACGGCGGGCGGCGAGGCTGCGCGCGAGCTGGCGTCGGCACGGCAGGTGGAGGACCGCACGGAGTGACCCACGTCTGGGGCTACCGCATCCCGTTGCTCGTGGTCCCGGTCGTGCTCGCGTATGCCGCGGCGGCGGCGTGGTGGGTGTGGCGCGGCCGTGCCCACCTCGCCGCCACCCTCGAGCGTGTCCTGCTCGGCGGGGCGGTGGTCTTCGCCACCGCCGTCACCATGTCGCCGCCAGGCGTCCGCGACCGCGGGGTCCTGTCGCCCGACCGCAGCTGCGCGATCCACCGGGTGGCGCTCGGCGTCGCCGCCGTCGCAGCCGACGACCAGCGCATCCTCAACGTGCTGCTGCTGGTGCCGGTCGGCCTGTTCGCGGCCCCCGTGGCCAGCCGGCTGCGCCTTGCCCGCGCGCTCCTCGTGGTGGCCGGTGGCGCCGCCCTGCCCCTGCTGTTCGAGGCCGGCCAGCAGGTGTTCCGGGGGCTCGACCGCTCCTGTGACACCACCGACCTCGCCGACAACCTGACCGGCTACCTGCTGGGACTGTTGGCCGGCAGCCTCGTCGTGGGACTGCGGTGGGCAGCGGGTCGCAACGCTGGCAGAGTGGCACCATGAGCGACCCGCGCGCAGGACAGCCCGCCCGACCGTCGGACCTCGTCGACGTGGCGCACCTCGTCACCGCCTACTACACGCAGGTCCCCGATCCCGACGACCTCGACCAGCAGGTGGTGTTCGGCACCTCGGGACACCGCGGGTCGAGCCTGCGGACCGCCTTCAACGAAGCACACATCCTCGCGACGACCCAGGCCATCTGCGACTACCGGGCGTCGCAGGGCTACGACGGCCCGTTGTTCGTCGGGCGCGACACCCACGCCCTGTCCGAGCCCGCCTGGGCCTCCGCGCTCGAGGTGCTCGCGGCCAACGACGTGATCGTCCTCGTCGACGACCGTGACGGCTACACCCCCACCCCGGCGGTCAGCCACGCGATCATCCGCGCCAACGAGGGCCGCACCTCCGGGGCGGCCCTCGCCGACGGCATCGTGGTGACCCCGTCGCACAACCCGCCCTACGACGGCGGCTTCAAGTACAACCCTCCCCACGGCGGCCCCGCCGACTCCGACGCCACCAAGGTGATCGCCGCCCGGGCCAACGAGCTCATCGCCGCCGGCCTCGACGGCGTACGCCGCGTGCCCTTCAGCCGCGCCCGCAGCCACGCGCAGCCCTACGACTTCCTGGGCACCTACGTCGACGACCTGCCCGACGTCGTCGACCTCGCCCGCATCAAGGAGGCCGGGGTCCGTATCGGCGCCGATCCCCTCGGCGGCGCCTCCGTGGCCTACTGGGCCGAGATCGCCGACCGCCACGGCATCGACCTCACAGTCGTCAACCCGCTCGTGGACCCCACGTGGCGGTTCATGACCCTGGACTGGGACGGCAAGATCCGCATGGACTGCTCCTCCCCCTCCGCCATGGCCTCCCTCATCGCCCGCAAGGACGAGTACGACATCGCGACCGGCAACGACGCCGACTCCGACCGCCACGGCATCGTCACCCCCGACGCGGGGCTGATGAACCCCAACCACTTCCTCGCGGTGGCCATCCAGTACCTCTTCGGCGGGGCGCGGCCGGGCTGGCCCGAGGGTGCCGCCATCGGCAAGACGCTGGTGTCGTCGTCGATGATCGACCGGGTGGCCTCCGACCTCGGCGCCCGGCTCGTCGAGGTGCCCGTCGGGTTCAAGTGGTTCGTGCCGGGACTCATCGACGGCAGCTTCGGCTTCGGTGGCGAGGAGTCGGCCGGTGCTTCGTTCCTGCGCCGAGGCGGTGCCGCCTGGACGACCGACAAGGACGGCATCCTCCTGGCGCTGCTCGCCTCGGAGATCCTCGCGGCGACGGGGAGGACCCCGAGCCAGCACTACGCGGAGCTCACCTCGCGCCACGGCGACCCCGCCTACGCGCGGATCGACGCAGCCGCCGACCGGGAGCAGAAGGCCAAGCTCGCCGCCCTGTCCCCCGAGGACGTGAGCGCCAGCTCCCTTGCGGGGGAACCGATCACGGCCAAGCTGACGAAGGCGCCGGGCAACGACGCAGCCATCGGGGGCCTCAAGGTGACGACCGACAGCGCCTGGTTCGCCGCCCGCCCGTCGGGCACCGAGGACGTCTACAAGATCTACGCCGAGTCCTTCAAGGGCCCCGAGCACCTCGCCCAGGTGCAGGCCGAGGCCAAGGAGGTCGTCGACGCCGCGTTGCGCGGCTGAGCCCGCGGATCCGCTGTGGGCGGACGCCGGCGAGGAACAAGTGGGGCGCTCGGCGGTGTTGACCACGACATGACGCCCACGAACACCCCGCGCCAGCCGCACCAGACCCCAGGGCCTCGCACCTTCACCCGGACGAGCGGCACCGGTCCCAACCTCGCCACCCTCGACCGCGTCCGCGGTCTGCGCCGACCCCGGCTCATGCAGCCCGAGGCGCGCCGCCACCAGGTCGAGCAGGAGTGCCGCGCCTGCTGAAGGCCGCCACCCCTGTCGTCTGACGGGCTCCGCCACCACGGCGGGGCCCGTCAGTCGTGTCCAGCGCCGCTCAGTCGGTCAGCGCGGGCGCCGGCCCACCCACGACGGCCTCGTCGGCGGCCGAGCGGCCGGGGCCGAGGCGGGAGGTCTCGTCGGAGACCCACAGCCGGGTCAGGCCCCCGAGGTGGCCCTCGAACATGTCCCACTCGTGCTGCGGGTAGGTGGCGCGGATCGTGTCCGTCAGCAGGGAGCGGAAGTCGTCGGAGTCGACCCACTCCAGCACCATCTCGTCGAGGTGCGGCAGGGCGGCGTCGCAGAACTCGCGGTAGCGCTCGGTCTCGAAGTGGTCGTCGGAGAGCCGTTGGTATGCCGCGAGCTTGGCCTGGTAGTCCAGCGCCGGGTCGTCCGCGACCTCGAACCACGGCCCGGTGTCGACCTGGGTGCGCGCCTTGCGGCCGGTGGCGACGCAGAAGACCGACCACTTGAGCAGCGCCTTCATCGCCCACGGGAAGTAGTAGTGCAGCGAGGTCACCGCGACGTCGGGGCACGCGTTGGCGTAGTCGATCGGGTAGACGACGCCGTCCTTGACGAGCATCTCGCAGGAGTTGAACTCCCAGCGGAAGAACGCGTTGACCGTCTGGGCGATGGTGACCGTCTCGGTGCCGACGGCGTCGGACAGGAAGCCGTGCTCGACGGCATACCGGTTGTGCATCGGCTCGTCGGGCCGGAACTTCATGACCATGCTCTCCGGCCCGATGGTCAGGGCGCGGGCGAAGACCTCGAACCCGTCGACGGCCTTCTGCAGGTGCATGAGCATCTCGCCGGAGTCGTCGTAGGCCGCGTGGAGGGCGGCGCGGTCCTTGATCATCGACACGCCTCGCCAGGCGCCGCCGTCGAACGGCTTCATGAACATCGGGTAGCCCAGCTCGTCGGCGATGCGGTCGAGGTCGAAGGCCTTGTTGTACTTCGCCGACGTGTAGGCCCAGCGGACGTTGTCCAGGGGGTTCTTGTAGGGCACGAGGACCGTCTCGGGGACGTTCATGCCGAGGCGCAGCAGCGCGCAGTACGCCGAGTGCTTCTCCATGGACTGGAACGTGAACGGGCTGTTGAGCAGGTAGACGTCGTCCATGAGGGCGACCTTCTTGAGCCACTCGCGGGGGTGGTAGTACCAGTGGGCCAGCCGGTCGATGACGAGCTCGTGGCGGGGCTTGTCGCGCAGGTTGAACGGCTCGATGGTGACGCGCTCGGTCGACACGTGGTGCTGGGTGCCGTCGGGCCCCGTGACGACGCCCATCCGCTGGGCCAGCGTCTCGAACGCTCGGGGCCAGTCGCCCTCAGCTCCGAGGAGCAGACCGATGAGGTGTTCCTGGGATTTCGCCATGCAGCCCATCCTGTCGGCTGTGGCGTGGACCCGAAAGTGGGAACCGCGTCAGGACACGGTCAGGACGGCGTCAGAACAGCGCGCTCATCAGGGCCGTGCGGGCCTTGCGGACGCGCTCGTCGTGGGCCCCGACGACGGCGAACAGCTGCACGAGGTGGACGCGGGCCTGCTCGCGCTCCTCGCCGCTCGTGGCGCGCACGAGGTCGATGAGGCGCAGGAAGGCGTCCTCGACGTGGCCGCCGAGGACGTCGAGGTCGGCGACGAGCGTCTGCGCGGCGACATCGGTGGGGTGGTCGGCAGCCGCCGCCCGCGCGGCCTGCGGGTCGGCACCCTCGGTGCGCTGCATGAGCCCGACCTGCGCGAGGCCCAGCTCTGCGTCGGCGTCGGCAGGGTTCTCCTTGAGCGCCTTGGTGTACGCAGCGTGCGCGCCGGCGAGGTCGCCGCGCTCGATCGCGTCGTAGGCCTCCTGGTGCAGGGGCGGCAGCGGCGGCTCGACGACCTCGTCGTCGCCCTCGACGGCATCGTCGGTGAGCTGCACCCGACCGGTGACACCGTGCTGCACGGCCAGGCTGAGGAACTCGTCCAGGACCGGCCGCACCGCCTCGGCCGGCTGGACCCCGGCGAACATCGGGACCGGCTGCCCCTGGACGAGGCCGAGGGTGACCGGGACGCTCTGGATCTGGAACGCCCGCAACAGGGTGGGGTTCTGCTCGACGTCGACGCTGACGACCTGCAGGCGTCCCTCGAGGGCCCGCGCCAGGCCGACGACCGTGTCGAGGTAGTCGCGCGACTCGGGGACCTGCGCGGCCCACAGGACGAGCAGCAGCGGAACGCCGACTGAGGCGTTGGCCACCTCGGTGAAGTTGGCGTCGGTCCCCTCGACCACGAGGCCGGAGCGGCCAGCGACGCCGTTCGACGCGACACCCGCACCCGCACGGCTCTGACCACTGGGCGCAGCGGGGCCGGCCGCGGCCGCTCCCCCGGCGCCACCCTGGCGCGCCTGCGGCGATCCGGCGGTCTGGCCCTGCAGGCCGGTGAGGTCGACGGCCCCGCGCAGGCCGGCTGCGGTGAACGGCTGATCAGTCATGGGGACGATTGTTCCTCACGGCCGTGGCCGACGCCCAGCCGCCCTCGCGCCACCCGGGGGTGCGGGTGCGGCGGGGGGTCAGGACCCCTTCGCGGAGAACAGCACCTCGTCGGCACCGACGACGCTCGCCTTCCCCTCGGCGGGGACGGTGAACGCCACGGTCTCGTAGCTGCGCAGCACCGCGTTCTTGCTCAGCGCCTTCTTGCCCACCAGGCGCTGGAACTCGGCGCTCGGCGTCAGGGACCTGCCTCCCGGCTTCAGGCTGATCGTGTCGGTGCGCTCCAGCAGGGCGAAGACGAGGGCGCCCCCGCCCTTCAGGGCCAGCGACACCGTCTGGAGGGGGTGCACCGTGTGCTTCTGCTGCAGCGTCGCCAGCTTGCCGAACGCCTTGGCCTGCGCGGCGGCGTTGGCACGCACCGCCGTCGAGAACGGGTCGTTGGTCGCGACGGCCTTCGCAGGCGCGGGCTCGGGGTAGGCGAGGCTCGCGGCGTACTCCGTGAGCAGCTCGTCGGGCTGGACCGCCAGCTTCGTGGCACCGGTGACGCGAGGGGACCCCTCGTCGAGCGGGTCCAGGGCCGCCACCACGGTGCCGGGCTGCATGGTGACCGACGAGGAGAGCCGGAAGGGCGTCGCGGCGTCGGGAGAAATGAGCAGGTTGAGGACCGGCGCCCCGTCGGGGCTGGTCGACTGGACGAGGATCAGCCGCGGCCAGCTGGTGCCGCGGGTGACGGCCAGGACCTTGGGTGGGTCGGTGCGGGTCAACGGTGCGGTCGTGGTCGACCGCTTCGCCGTGGACCCGAGCTTCGCCGCCGCGTCGGCGACGGCGAGGGCGGAGCCGGTGAGCGACGCCGTACGCAGCTTCTGGGCCTCGGCGGCGGGAGCGGCCTCGGCTGCCGCGGCCTGGGTGAGGACGCGCGCGGCGACCTTCTGCGCGGAGTCGCGCCCGATGGGGGCCGCGGTGGTCACCTGGGCGGGGGCGTCGCCCACGCCGACGAGGGAGGCACCGGCCCCGCAGCCGGTGAGGGCGAGGGCCACGGCGCCGGCGACGACGTAGCGGGCGGGTGAGCTCATGAGGGCACCTCCTCGGTGGGCCGGGCAC
>Ga0308173_10001821_pt1 | contig 10975 bp, 10 predicted proteins | sample PhyPR1_FD_203716 | JGI IMG/M metagenome (GOLD analysis project Ga0308173, IMG submission 203716) | Soil microbial communities from UC Gill Tract Community Farm, Albany, California, United States - DLSLS.P.R1 | ecosystem: Environmental > Terrestrial > Soil > Agricultural land | place: USA... | reverse complement strand
GTTTCCGTTCGCTTCGAGCAGCACGTTGGCGAGAATCGGAATCGTGTTCTTGCGCTCGACGATGCCCTGGAAAAGTTGCAGTTCTCGCAGAAGGTCATTCTTCCGGACAACGAGTTCCATAGGCGTAGTCGTAACCTCGAGCGGAGCGGAGGATCCGCTGTTAACGGGTCTGCCCGGAGCTGGATCTGCTCTCAGGTAGTGATTAGAAGAGACAAGAAATTATAGAGGAAAGATAGGTACTGTGCAAAACCCGGAAGACGCACCTTAATCTTTTCAGATCAATAACTTAGCGTGTTGAAAATTCAACCGTTCATCAACAGCCTTCCACAGCAGCCCCTGTGAGAATCTCCAGACCGCAATTCACTCACAGGCTGATCCGGCCGACCCTGTGGACGGCTGTGGATTCACTTGAAATTACCCAGAAACGTGGTGATCAGCTTGTTGAAATCCGCGTCGTGTTTTCTCAGCTCATTGACCTTCTTGATCGAGTGAATGACGGTCGAGTGGTGCTTTCCCCCAAAACTGCGTCCGATTTCCGGCAGGGATGCGTGCGTCAGCGATTTACAGAGGTACATCGCGACCTGACGCGGCATCGCCACTGATTTCGAGTTGTTCTTGGACTTCAATTCGCTTGGCTTCAACTGGTAGTAATCCGAGACGTACTTCTGAATCGACTCGATCGTGATCGCCCGCTCGTCCTGTTCGAGAACGTTCTTCAACACTTCCTGCGCGAGGTCGAGCGACATCTCGCGACCGGTGAGCGACGCGTACGCGATCAGCCGGATCAGCGATCCTTCGAGTTCGCGGATGTTCGATTTGATGCGCCCGGCCATGTAGATGGCGACGTTGTCCGGCAACGGTACGACTTCCGCTTCAGCTTTCCGTTTGAGAATGGCCACCTTCGTTTCGAGATCCGGCGGTTGGATGTCGGCGATGAGGCCCCATTCGAATCGAGACCGCAGTCGCTCTTCCAGCGCCGGGATTTCGTGTGGCGGCCGATCGCTGCTCAGGACGATCTGCTTCTGCGCGTCGTAGAGCGCGTTGAAGGTATGAAAGAACTCGGTCTGCGTACCTTCCTTGCCTGAGACAAACTGGATGTCATCCACCAGAAGAACATCGACGCTGCGGTAGCGATCGCGGAACTCCAGAATGCGGTCGTAGCGGACCGCGTTGATCATCTCGTTCATAAAACGTTCTGACGAGATGTACGTCAGCTTCAGGGCCGGGTCGTGCTGTAGCACGTATTGCCCGACGGCATGCATCAGATGCGTTTTGCCCAAACCGACACCGCCGTAAATGAACAGCGGGTTATAGGAGCGGGAGGGCGCCTCGGCAACGGCGCGGCAAGCCGCGTGCGCAAACTGGTTTGACGACCCGACGATGAACGCGTCGAAGGTGTACCGGGGGTTGAGGCCGCCAGAAGGCGGCGGTTCATCGCTGTCGGGGGTGAGCACCACTGTCGCCGGTTCGGGATCGGTATCAGCCGGTGGTGGCACAACCGGCAGCGGTGCGCCTTCGGCCACGAACACCAGTGTTACGCCTGGCCGGCGCACTTCGGAGAGCGCTTCGTTGAGTACCACGGAGTAATGCTTGGTCAGCCAATCCTTGAACAGGATGTTCGGGACCCGGACAGTGATGGCATGCCCGGCGTCGGCGACAAACGACGTCGGCTTGAACCAGGTGTAGAAGCTGTGGCGGTTTACCTTGCCCTCGATCCGGCTGAGGATCTGGTCCCAGATGCTCGCATTCATGGGTTCAATGCGTGGTTACTCGCGAAGATCGGCACTTTCGCCCCGTGAGCCCTGAATCTGCGCGCAATTGCGCATCATCCAATCGCCTTCGAAGGCCGTCAAATAACGGTTCCAGCAGTTTCGCCTCGCGGAAACGCCAGCAAAATCGCGATGTTTCCCGTCGAGCTGTGTGATTCCCAGGATTTTCCACAGCGTTTTCCACAGTTGTGGAAATCTTGGGGGAGAAACCGAAGGTCGCCTGACGGCCGACCGCTCTGCGCGGACTCGGGACTGTAGCACACGGGATTAGCGTTGGGCTTTTCGCATTTCTTCAGTAGTATTGGAGTTTCGTTCGGGCTCCAAAAAGGGCGTCCGAGGGTGTCGTAGCGTGTCGAGGAACAGATGGCGAGATCGAAGAAGGGGAAGCGTACCTACCAGCCGAACACGAGCCGGCGGGCCAAGACCCATGGCTTCCGCGTGCGGATGTCAACGAAGAATGGCCGGATCGTGCTGAAGCGGCGGCGGGCCAAGGGCCGCAAGCGCCTGACGGTTGCCGACGAAGGCTAACCCGGCGGAGACGCTCCGGCGGACGGAGCGGGTCCGACGTCGGCCGGATTTCGAGCGTGCGTATGACAGCGGCGTCCGGATCAGCGGCCGCTACATGACCGTATTCGTCGTAGGAAACAGCGGACGGGCGCCCCGATTGAGCGTGGCCGCCACGCGGAAGATGGGCGCCGCCGTCGAGCGCAACCGAGCCAAGCGCATGGCCCGCGAGCTGTTTCGCCGGCACAAAATTGACGCCGGCCTGGATGTGATCATCGTGCCGCGCCGGGAAATGGTCGATGCTCCCTTCGTCACCCTTGAAGCTGACTACCTCGCCGCCCTTCGGCGGCGCAACGAATCGCCCGGCAGGAACCGGCCGCGGCCGCGTCACGGTGGCCGTGGTCGTGGGCCTGCACCGCGCGTATAAAGTCCTTATCTCGCCGCTATTTATCGGCTCCTGCCGGTTCGAGCCCTCCTGCGCGGACTACATGCGCGACGCCATCGTCGTTCATGGCGTTATCCGAGGCGGCTGGCTTGGCCTGCGACGGCTGTGTCGTTGTCACCCACTCGGCGGTCACGGCGTCGATCCGGTGCCGGTCGCCACGCCCCCGCGCCGCTCGTAGATACCTTTCATGGAACGCAGGGTCCTTCTCGCAGTTGTTCTCTCAATGGCGGTGCTGTACGCCTACCAAGCCTTCTTGGCGCCGCCTGATGCCACCAAGGGCGGTCAGCAGGCAGTTGCAAAAAGCCCCGTCACCTCAGCGGCTCCAGCGACCGCTCCCGCCGTGATTTCGGCCGCACCTTCGCCCAAGCCGGTTGTCGGCGAAGCCACTGAGCGGCAGACCGTCGTTGAAACGGCTGATGTCGAGGCGGTGCTCACCAACCACGGCGGACGGCTGTTGCACTGGCGCTTGAAGCGTTACCTCGACGATCAGGGAAAGCCGGTCGATCTCGTCCCGACGGCACTCCCGCCGAATCAGCCGACACCATTCGCGCTGTCATTTCCGGACGCTCAACTCACCAGCCGTGTGAACGAGGCACTCTTCCAGACCTCCGCACCCTCGCGGGTCGATGCCACCGCCATAGCCCAGACGGTCTCGTTCGAGTATCAGGACGCCTCGGGTGTGCGCATCCGCAAAGAGTTTGTGTTCCAACCGACCGATTACCTGGTGACCTTCTCGGTGACCGCGATGCAGAACGAGTCGGACTTGCATCCTGTAATCGCATGGGGTCCCGGGCTCGGCGACGCGGGAGCCGCCGCCGCCGGCGGAAGTTTTCTGACCGGAAATGTCATCCAGCCGCCGCAGGCCATTTTTCACCAGGACGGCAAGGTTGTTCGCCTCACCGCAAGCAAGGTGACGACTGAGCCGGCGCACGAGAGCAATTTCCGTTTTGCCGGCATTGACGACCACTACTTTCTGGCCGCTGCGGTCAATCCAGGGAAGACGCGCGTCGAGTACACGGCGCTGACGGTGCCCGGCGCTGATTCAGCGCAACGCCAGTTGCTGAGTCCCTCGTTCCGGTTTGCGAAGCCGTCGGGGGTCAAGTTCTACCTGGGGCCTAAACAGTTCGACACCCTCCGTCGCGTCGATGCCGAGTTGGTTCGCGCTATCAACTTCGGGATCTTTGGCTGGCTCTCGGTCCCACTGCTTGGCGTGCTCAAGTGGTTGTACGGTTACATCGGTAACTACGGCTGGTCGATCATTGCACTGACCGTGCTCATCAACCTGATCATGTTCCCGCTGCGGCACAAGAGCGTGGTGTCCATGCGGAAGATGCAGGCGATCCAGCCCCAGATCAAGGCGATCCAGGATCGCTACGCGGATCTGAGCATGACCGATCCGAAGAAGCAGGCGATGAACACGGAGATCATGAACCTGTATCGTGAGCGGGGCGTGAATCCGGCAAGCGGCTGCGTGCCGATGTTGCTGACGTTCCCGGTCCTGATCGGATTGAACGCCGTGTTCTCCCAGGCAATCGAATTGAGGGGTGCCGACTTCACGCTGTGGATCCACGACCTGTCGATGCACGACCCTTACTACGTGACGCCGCTGCTGATGGGCATCACGCTGTTCTGGCAGACGAAGATGACGCCAAGCACCGCCGATCCGGCGCAGCAGAAGATGATGCTGTTCATGCCGGTGATGATGACGGCGATCTTTCTCCGTCTCGCCAGCGGCCTGGCCATTTACTATCTCGTCGGTAACTTGTGGGCGGTCGGTCAGCAGTACTTCACGAACTGGTGGATCGGCCCGCCGGCCGCGCAGCCGGTGCGGCCGCCGGCGGAGCGCCGGATCAAGCGAGCTGGAGCAGGACGCACCGCGGCGGCGGAGGGCGAGAAGTAGAGTCGGGCGGCGGCCCGGTGGAGACCGATGATCGTGAACGACACTCTGACCACAGACATCACCGCATTTGTGCAGAACATCGTCAGCGCCATGGGCGCGGACCTGTCGGCGACCGTCGAAGACACACCCGAAGCGACCCGCATCAATCTCGATGGCGAAGACGGCGGTTTGCTCATTCGACGCGGCGGGGAAGGCCTGCAGGCATTGCAACATCTCGTGGCGACGGCATTCCGCCGGCAACTGGGCGAAGACAATCGCATCGTCGTCGACTGCAATCACTTCCGGCGTGACAAGGACGCGGAGTTGAAGCGGATGGCGCATTTCATGGCTGAGAAGGCGAAGAGCAGCGGCATCTCGCAGGAGATGGGTCCGCTCAATCCGTACGAGCGTCGGATCGTGCATCTGGCCATCGCGGAAGATCCCACGGTCAGCTCGGAGAGCATCGGCGACGCATTCATGAAGACCGTGATCATCTCGTCCCGACACTGAACCGCCTCTCTTCATTGCAGGCGAGGTGGCACTCGCCAGTCGGCAGCCATGTTCTCGCCGGACGACACTATCGTCGCAATTGCAACACCGACCGGCCGCGGTGGAATCGGTGTCGTGCGCCTCAGCGGCCCTGACGCTTGTCGGACCGCCGCGGCCCTGCTGACGCATGACCAACCGCTTGAGGCACGACAGGCAACGTTCACGCGGCTGTCGAGGCGCCGTGAAGCGAGTGCCGACATTGCCGACGAAGTCATCGCGACCTATTTCCCATCACCGCGTTCCTACACGGGACAGGACGTTGTGGAGATCAGCGCGCATGGCAGTCCTGTCGTTCTGCAGGGGATTGTGGACCAAGCGATGGCGCACGGTGCCCGCCTGGCCGAACCGGGTGAATTCACGCTGCGCGCGTTCCTGAACGGCAAGCGGGACCTGGTTCAATCCGAGGCCGTGGCCGATCTGGTCGATGCGGTAACCCCGTTGCAGGCGCGCATCGCATTCGACCAGCTCGAAGGATCGTTGACGCGACGAATTGCGAAGATCGATTCGACGCTCATCGATCTCATCACGAGGCTCGAAGCGTCGCTGGATTTCCCGGATGAGGGTTATCACTTCGTCGAGCCGAATACGATTGAAGGCGGCATCACCGCCATTCTTTCCGAGGTCGATGTGCTGCTCGTTGACGCGAGTCGCGGTCGGATGATCCGTGAGGGGGCGCAGGTCGTGATCTCCGGCCGCCCGAACGTCGGCAAATCGAGTTTGTTCAACGCGCTCGCTGGAGCGGATCGGGCAATCGTGACTGATGCGCCAGGAACGACGCGCGACCTGGTGACGGAGCGTGTCGACATCGGGGGTCTCGCGGTCACACTCGTGGACACCGCGGGGATGCGGGACACACTGGACGTGGCGGAACGCGAAGGGGTCGCGCGTGGAGAACGGGCTCGCGACGTGGCCGATCTCGTGTTGGTGGTGGTGGACGCGAGCGCGCCTCTAGCCGACGGCGAGCGCGAGCTGGTATCCGTCGGGGTTGGTCGTCGCGTTGTGGTCGTCAACAAAATGGATCTCGCGCCGGACGCTTCGAGAGATCTGGAGACGGTGCGGCAGCGAGTCGGTAGCGATGTCGTTGCCGTCTCTGCAGCAACGAACGCTGGGATCAATGAACTCCGTCTGGCGATCGCGCGCGCTTTGACGCAGGGAGAGGTTGTACGTGAGACCGTGACGATCTCGAATACGCGCCATATTGCCCTGCTCAGACGCGCGCGTGTGCATCTCGAGGCGGCGCGGCATGCGGCCAATGAACAGTGGCCGGAAGAGTTTCTGTTGTCCGATCTGCAGACGGCTCGTCAGAGCTTCGACGAAATGGTTGGCCGCCGCACCACAGACGATTTGCTCGCGCGTATCTTCGAGCGGTTCTGTATCGGAAAATAGCGCCTATTCGCAGATGAAGCAAACATTTGATGTGATGGTGCTTGGGGCCGGTCATGCCGGTATAGAGGCAGCGTACGCCGCGGCGCGCTTGGGGTGCAGCGTTGCGATCTGCACGTTGAGCCGGGACACCGTCGCCCATATGCCGTGCAACCCTGCGGTGGGCGGCACGGCAAAGGGGCACTTGGTTCGTGAAATCGACGCCTTGGGCGGCTTGATGGGGAGAGCCATCGACGCGACAGGAATCCAATTCAAGTTGCTAAACCGCAGCCGCGGTCCGGCCGTGTGGTCACCCCGGGCGCAAGCCGACAAGACGTTGTATTCGCGTTGGATTGTCAGCTACTTGGGCAATCAACAGAATATTACATGGATCGTTGGGAGAGCTGGCTCTGTCCTCAAGGCTGGCGACCAGGTTTACGGTCTAGCGATGGAGGATGGAGATTCTTACGGCTGCAAAGCGCTCGTCGTTACGACCGGGACGTTTCTCAATGGGCTAATCCATGTCGGTCCCGAACAACGCCCAGCCGGTCGTCACGGAGAACCACCCTCGTGCGAGCTCGCCGAATCAATCCGTAACGCTGGATTCGAAGTAGGTCGGCTTAAGACCGGAACGCCCCCGCGATTGCATCGCGACAGCATTGATTTCGATGCTCGCGTTGCCGACGGGACTTTCGTCGTTGAGAACGGCGATGCGGTTCCTGTTCCTTTTTCATTCTCGACTCAAACAATTCGATCGAACCGCATCTCCTGCTGGCTGCTGCATACGAACGATCGCATTCGCGATCTGGTTCGGGACAACATCGGCCGGAGCCCGTTGTTCAACGGCCAGATCAAGGGGATCGGGCCGCGATACTGCCCGTCGCTTGAAGACAAGATCGTGCGATTCCCTGATCGCGAGCGACACCAAATCTACTTGGAACCTGAAGGACTGGACGCTCCAGAGATCTACGTGAACGGTTTTTCGATGTCGTTACCGTACGATGTGCAGTTGCAACTCGTGCGAGCACTGCCGGGCCTTGAAGACGCAGTCATGCTTCGCCCCGGATACGCCGTCGAATACGATTTCGTCCAGCCAACGGAACTCAAGTCGTCCTTGGAAACCAGGCGCGTCCAGGGATTGTTCTTTGCGGGTCAGATCAACGGGACCTCAGGATACGAAGAGGCGGCCGCGCAAGGTCTTGTCGCCGGCGTCAATGCGGCAGCGAGAGCTCGCGGGGAACCGCCGATGTCGCTCGGTCGTCATGAGGCTTACATTGGGGTCCTAGTGGACGATCTGGTGACGCGTGGGTGCCTCGAACCCTACCGGATGTTCACCTCGCGAGCCGAGCATCGCCTTCTGCTGCGGATTGACAACGCCGATCTTCGCCTCACACCCATCGGACGACGGCTTGGCCTGATCGATGACGAGCGCTGGGAGGCATTCTCCAGGCGTAAATCGCGCTTCGAATCGAACCTGCGGTGCCTGGACGACACGCTGTTGAGGACGTCGCGCGGCGACCGGCAGGCCGCGTCGCGAGCACTGAAGCAACCGGACGTGCGGCTCGAGCAATTGGTGAATGACGGAGCCGTGAGGCTTGATATCGAGGATGCATCGAGGACACTCGACGTATCGAGTGTCGAGACAGCGGTCAAGTACGCTGGCTATCTGCGCCAGGAAACCGCGCGCGCCGAACGGCTTCGGCGTGAAGAACGTCGACACATTCCCGACCGATTTCCGTTTGGCAAGGTTCCTGGCCTGTCACACGAAGTGATTCAGCGATTATCCCAGGTCCAACCCGAGACGCTTGGCCAAGCTTCGAGAATTCCGGGCGTGACCCCGGCAGCGATCGCCGTTCTGCGGTCGTTTCTTGGACGTGTCCAATCGGACGCCGCTTCGGCGTGACAAGCTCCCAATTTCGCGAACGATTGACTTCCCGTGCCCACGCGGCGAATGTCCCGATAGAGTCGGCGCTCGCTGACCGTTTCGAAGCATATTACCGGCTGCTTGCGACATGGAATAAGCGCATCAACCTGACGTCCCTCGACTTGGATTCCCTTCCAGCTGACGCAGTGGACCGATTGTTCATCGAACCGTTGGCCGCTGCTCGCTTCGCCGAGCGCGAAACGGTAGCGCTCGACGTCGGAAGTGGTGGAGGCTCACCAGCCATCCCCTTTGCGATTGCCGCAGGCGTAAGGGCGTTAACAATGGTGGAATCGAAATCCAAGAAATCTGTATTCCTTCGCGAGGCGGCCCGAGCTGCGGCACTATCGAACGCAACGGTTGTAACCGCGCGGTTCGAGACGATGGCCCGGTCGCGTGATTTCGAACGGCTATTTCAACTGATGACCGTTCGGGCTGTGCGGATTGACGAACGCGCCTGGCGTTCATTCGCCCTTCCGCTCTGCGTCGGCGGATCCCTCTTTTTGTTCCACCGAGCTCATCTAGCAGACCTGAATGGCCAGACCTTATCTTTCGTCTCAACGAACGAGCTCACTGCAAATGGCCGGTTGACGATCTTCAGTCGCGTGTAGTGTTCCACGTGAAACATATCTCGGCCTTGACGAATCGAGGCCCAGCGCCTACATTCAACACATTACACGACAACGATAGGTTATATGACAGAAATCGTAGTCCCTCGCGGAAGGGGCCGTATCGTTGCCGTCGCCAACCAGAAGGGTGGCGTTGGAAAAACAACGACCGCGATCAACCTGGCGACGTCCGTCGCGCTGGAGGGACGACGGGTCCTCCTCGTTGATGTCGATCCCCAGGGAAACCTCACGAGCGGCGTGGGGAACCGAGGTCAACGGGCGCCGGGCGGGACAGCCTACGAGGCCCTGCTGACCGACGGCCCCGCGGAATCGTTCGTCCAGACGACGCGGGTCGAAAACCTGTCGCTGATCTCAGCCGATCAAAACCTGACTGGTGCGGAAATCGAACTCGTCGCGATGCCGGATCGTGAGCATCGGCTGCAGCGCGTATTGAATCCCCTGCGCGGGACCTTCGATTACACCTTCATCGACTGCCCGCCGTCGCTCGGACTCCTCACTCTGAACGGCCTCGTCGCCGCGGACGCAGTCCTTATTCCGCTGCACTGCGAATACTTCGCGCTTGAAGGACTCGCCGATCTGGTCGGAACGATGAGACGGGTAAGAGGCGCGTTGAACCCGGCGCTTGACATCGAGGGCGTACTGCTCACGATGTACGACGACCGCACCAACCTGGGACAGCTCGTGGCACGCGACGTCCGTGAGTTCTTCAAGGACAAAGTGTTCAACACCATCATTCCCCGCAATGTGCGGCTCGGCGAGGCGCCGAGCCATGGTTTGCCGGCAGTGCTGTACGACGCAAAATCCCGGGGGGCCGCGGCGTATACCGCCTTGGCGAAAGAGCTTCTGGGCCGCCGCACGACTGGGCAGGATCCGTATTCGGAGCAGAGATGAACGAACGACGACCCGCACTTGGCAAGGGTTTGAGTGCGCTGATTCCCGACGCACCCGCCGTCAATCCGCAGCAGACCGAAATCGACATTGATTTGCTTTCTCCGAATGAGCAACAGCCGCGCGCGCAGATGGACGCGGCAAAACTGGACGAGCTCGCCGACTCAATTCGCATGAACGGCATCATTCAGCCGATCGTGGTGCGTCGCAGTGGCGACGGCTATCACATCATCGCGGGCGAGCGCCGCTGGCGGGCCGCCCAGCGTGCGGGACTACTCAAGGTCCCGGTTGTGGTTCGCGATATCGAGGCATCCTCGTCCGACAAGCTGCTCGAGTTGGCGCTCGTCGAGAACATTCAGCGCGAAAACCTCAATCCGGTGGACGAGGCGCTCGCCTACCAGCGCCTCGCCGAAGAACACGGCCTGACGCAGGACCAGATTGCCAGCGCCGTCGGCAAGGATCGCAGTTCCGTCGCAAACTTTCTCCGCCTCCTGAAACTTCCCGACGAGGTCCGGAACGACCTCGCTGGTGGAGCGATTTCGATGGGCCACGCCCGCGCGCTCCTCAGCCTCGTCGACGCCGTCGCGCAGCGTCAGGTTTCGCGCGAAGTGATTTCGCGTGGACTCTCGGTACGGGATACCGAGGCACTGGTGAAGAAGATGGTCACCACGCCACCGCCCCAGGCTCCGCCTGATCCGGCGCCGCGCGGCGAGCGGGCGGCGACGGATGTCCACACAAAGGCCGCTGAAGATCGCCTGCGTTTCGCCCTCGGAACGAAAGTCCGGATCGCCCGGAAGGGAGAGGGTGGCACGATCGAGATCGACTTCGGTTCGGAAGACGAACTCAATCGGTTGTACGAGCAGCTGATTGCCCAGAAATGACGCCGTTTCCGCCTCGCTCCTGCCCAGAGCGCCCTTTTCCGTGGTATAAACGATCGCTTGTTCCTTTCAGGTACAAGCTCGGCATAGTTGCGGTCCTGTCACGGTGCAGCCGTCACGCCCATGGGGCGATGACGCGGCAGGCCCGCAG
>Ga0308173_10001820_pt1 | contig 10975 bp, 9 predicted proteins | sample PhyPR1_FD_203716 | JGI IMG/M metagenome (GOLD analysis project Ga0308173, IMG submission 203716) | Soil microbial communities from UC Gill Tract Community Farm, Albany, California, United States - DLSLS.P.R1 | ecosystem: Environmental > Terrestrial > Soil > Agricultural land | place: USA... | reverse complement strand
GACGAAATGCATACGTCGATGGAGGCGGGGCCGATGATGCGTAAAGGCGACATGAAGTCGACCAGATGGATCACGGCATACGAGCGCAGCAACGTGCTCGTCGGTCTGGCGGCGGGGCTGCGTGGTCGCGCGCAAATAGGTAAAGGCATGTGGGCAATGCCAGATCTCATGCACGCCATGCTCGAACAGAAGATTGCACACCCGAAAGCGGGCGCTAATACCGCGTGGGTTCCGTCTCCTACCGCTGCGACGCTGCACGCGCTTCACTATCACCAGGTAGACGTCCCGGAGGTGCAAAAGGAGCTCGAGCGCACCGACTACGCGAGCATGAGTGACGAATTGCTCGAGGGTCTGCTGACGATTCCTGTCGTCGACCGCGCCGAGTGGAGCGACGACGAAGTCCGGCGGGAAGTTGAGAACAACGCTCAAGGGATTCTTGGATACGTGGTCCGCTGGATCGACCAGGGCGTGGGCTGCTCGAAGGTGCCCGACATCCACAACGTCGGCCTGATGGAAGACCGTGCCACCTTGCGCATATCTAGCCAGCACATCGCGAACTGGCTGCGACACGGCGTTGTGACGCGAGAAATGGTCCGTGAGACGTTCGAGCGCATGGCGCAGGTCGTGGACAAACAGAACGCGGGGGACCGGAACTATCGGCCCATGTCGCCTGACTACGACGGGTCTTTGGCGTTCAAGGCCGCGCTGGCGCTCGTGCTCGAAGGAAGGGAGCAGCCAAGCGGCTACACGGAGCCGCTGTTACACGCGTTCCGGTTGCAGCAGAAGGCATAAACGCGCTTAGCGAAGCAGTCGCACCTCGAAGGCCAGATGCAAATCAGCGTTTGAGGTGCTTTTCTTTCGAAGCTGCTGCGTACAGGCTGAGGCTGCACGCTGCCAGCGCTCGAAAGGCCGTTCACTTCAGGACCAACCCTCGAGCCGCAACGTCGAGCGTACCAGTCGTTGCTCCTCCTGCTCAATCTCCGAAAAGCTCTCGCGCACACTACGGATATGCTGGCTGGCGGCGCGCCGTGCCTGTTCCGGCAAATGGCCCGTGACCGCGTTGTAAAGACGGGCGTGCTGCCGGTCGATCACGCGCTTGTGCGGCTCGCGATGGTAGAGATTGTTCACGGACGCGAAGACTGAACTCAGCATCAGGTCGTTGAGAATCGAGAGTGTGTGGACTAGCACAGGGTTATGCGATGCCTCGCAAATCGCCAGGTGGAATGCATGATCGAGCCTTGCATGCGTCGAAGCATCGGTTTCCTGTGAGTGCGCGGCCAACATTTCTTCATAGCGACGCCTGATTGAAACGTGATCGGCCGACGTGCCGCGCAATGCGGCCAGCCGCGCGGACTCGGCTTCGATCATCTCGCGCACCTCGAGCACGTCGTACAGGGTGCGCGGCTGCGTCCCCAGCAGATGCATCATCGGCGTTTGCGCAGGCTCGATCGTCAGCTTGGCCACGACGGAGCCCTTGCCTTGCGAAGTTTCTATCAGCCCTCGGGTACGCAGAATTCGCAGGCCCTCGCGCAGCGCCGTACGGGACACGCCGAGTTTGTCCGTAAGACGACGTTCCGAAGGAAGCGCCTGCCCCTCCTTTAGGACGCCGTCGACAATCAGCCGCTCGATGCGCTCTACCACGACATCGGCGAGGTTACGCCTGGTTCCTTCCATCTCGCTCCCCGATATAACAACTGGTATGACCAGCTTCGAGCTTACCACGCGAGCCAACGCCTTCGCGCATGCGATCGCAGTGCCTTCGAGCGCTCCGTGGCTCTCACCGCGCCAGTGACGACGAAAAAGTGGTAATACCAGTTGGAAATGCGTCGACAACCTTACACCGACCGGCAAAAATCTCAAAAAAGCCTGCATCAAGACAGGCATCGGCATAACGCTGTCAGCACGGAGACACCGCATGACTTACGCCTACGACGAACGAGTCGACGGCCCGCTCGCGAATCACGACAAGGCTTCGATCGTGCGCGACCTGCAAGCCCTACTGCCGGATCTTCAACTCCTGCACGACAAGGAAGATCTGCGGCCGTTCGAATGCGACGGCCTTTCGGCTTATCGCATCACCCCGATGCTCGTCGCTCTGCCCGGCACGGTGGACGAAGTGCGAACGCTGCTCGCCTATGCGTCGGAGCATCGTGTGCCGGTGGTGGCACGCGGCGCCGGCACAGGGCTTTCGGGGGGCGCACTGCCGCTCGAAAAAGGCATTCTGCTCGTGATGGCGCGCTTCAACCGCATTCTGGAAGTCGACGCCGAAGCGGGCATCGCACGCGTGCAGCCGGGCGTGCGGAATCTCGCGATATCGCAGGCGGCGGCTCCGCACGGCCTGTACTACGCGCCGGACCCTTCGTCGCAGATCGCGTGCTCGATCGGCGGCAACGTCGCGGAGAATGCGGGCGGCGTCCACTGCCTCAAGTACGGGCTCACGGTCCACAACCTCCTCAAGGTCGATGTCGTGACGATCGAAGGCGAACGCGTGACGCTCGGCTCCGAAGCGCTCGATTCGCCCGGATTCGACCTGCTCGCGCTCATCACGGGATCGGAAGGCATGCTGGGCGTCGTCGTCGAAGTGACGGTCAAGCTGCTGACGAAGCCGCAAAGCGCCAAAGTCCTGCTCGCAAGTTTCGACGATGTCGAACGCGCCGGCGACGCCGTCGCGCAGATCATCGCGGCAGGCGTGATTCCGGGCGGACTCGAAATGATGGACAACCTCGCGATCCGCGCGGCCGAAGACTTCATCCACGCGGGCTATCCGGTCGATGCAGAGGCGCTTCTGCTGTGCGAAGTCGATGGCGTGGAATCCGACGTCCACGAAGACTGCGAGCGCGTCGAGGCTCTGCTGCGCGCGGCGGGCGCGACTGATATCCGGCTCGCCGCGAACGAAGCGGAGCGTCAGCGCTTCTGGGCGGGACGCAAGAACGCGTTCCCCGCCGTGGGCCGCATTTCGCCCGACTACTACTGCATGGACGGCACCATTCCGCGCCGCGAACTGTCGCGCGTGCTTCGCGGCATCGCAGCGCTATCGCAAGAATTCGGGCTGCGCGTGGCAAACGTCTTCCACGCAGGCGACGGCAACATGCATCCGCTGATTCTCTTCGATGCCAACGCGCCCGGCGAAACGGAACGCGCGGAAGCCATCGGCGCGCGCATTCTCGAACTGTGCGTCGAAGTGGGCGGCAGCATCACCGGCGAGCATGGCGTCGGACGCGAGAAGATCAATCAGATGTGCGCGCAGTTCAACGCGGACGAACTCACCTTTTTCCATGCAGTAAAGGCGGCATTCGATCCCGCCGGCCTGCTCAATCCCGGCAAGAACGTGCCGACGCTGCATCGCTGCGCCGAATTCGGTGCGATGCACGTTCATCACGGCGCACTGCCCTTTCCCGAACTGGAGCGATTCTGATGCGGCGCGATTCAATGTCCATCGACGACAGCGCGCGCCTCGTCGAAGAGGTGCAGGATGCCATCGCGCGCAAAGAGCCGCTGTTCATTCGCGGCGCGTCGAGCAAGGCGTTCCTCGGGCGTCCGGTTGCGGCTACGCGAGAGATCGACACGCGTTCGCATCGCGGCATCGTCAGTTATGACCCGAGCGAACTCGTCATCACGGCGCGCGCGGGCACGCCGCTCGCCGAACTGAATGCCGTACTGGCCGACGCGAACCAGATGCTGCCCTGCGAGCTGCCGACGTATGGCGGCCAGGCGACCGTGGGCGGCGCGGTCGCAAGCGGGCTTGCCGGTCCGCGCCGTCCCTGGTCGGGTTCCGTGCGCGACTTCGTGCTCGGGTGCCGCGTCGTCACCGGCGAAGGCAAGCACCTTCGTTTCGGCGGCCAGGTGATGAAGAATGTCGCGGGTTTCGACGTTTCCCGCGTGATGAGCGGCAGCTTCGGCTGTCTCGGCGTTGTCACCGAGGTCTCGCTGAAGGTGCTGCCGAAGCCGCGTGCAAGCGCGAGTCTTGTCATCGCGATGCAGGCGAGCGACGCGATGGAGGAACTTCTGGCCTGGCGGCGGGCGGCGCTCCCGCTGAGCGGCGCGTGCTTTATCGACGGCGCGCTGCACGTACGCCTCGAAGGCGGCGCGGGATCGGTGCGGGCTGCGGTCGACCGCATCGGCGGCGATGCCCTCGATGTGCGGTTCTGGGACGATCTGCGTGACCAGCGGCTCGCCTTTTTCCACGACCCGCGTCCGCTCTGGCGTCTGTCGCTGCCGAATGCCGCTCCCCTGGTCGAACTGCCTGGCGCGGTGCTGCTGGACTGGGCGGGCGCGCAACGCTGGCTCAAGAGCGATGCGAGCGAGGCAGACATCCGCGCGATCGCAACTGCGGCCGGCGGCCACGCGACGCGCTTCACGCCGCGCGGCGATGGCGAGCCGTTTCATCCGCTCCCCGCGCCGCTGATGCATCTGCATCGGCAACTGAAAACGCGGCTCGATCCGCACGGCATCTTCAATCCCGGCCGCATGTACGCCGACTATTGAACCTTGAGCGCGGAGGCTTCCACGACATGCAAACCAATCTCAGCAATCAGGCTCTCGCCCTGCCGCGTGCGAAAGAAGCGGAAGACATTCTCCGCTCGTGCGTGCACTGCGGCTTCTGCAACGCGACCTGCCCGACGTATCAACTGCTCGGCAACGAACTGGACGGCCCGCGCGGGCGCATCTACCTCATCAAGCAGATGCTCGAAGGCGAGCCTGTCAGCGACAAGACGCAACTGCATCTGGACCGCTGCCTGACTTGCCGCAACTGCGAAACGACATGTCCGTCGGGTGTGAAATATCATGCGTTGCTGGACATCGGGCGCGACATGCTGGACGAAAGCGTCGAGCGGCCCATTGGCCAACGCGTGATGCGCGCGGGCCTCAGAAAGGTAATCCCTCGCCCGCGCACGTTCGGCGCCTTGCTCAAAGCCGGACAACTCATGCGCGGCGCGTTGCCCGCCACGATCGGCGACAAGATTCCCCGCCAAATCGCAAGCGCAGGTGCGCGCCCGCCGATACGCCATGCGCGCCGCATGCTGATGCTCGAAGGATGCGCACAGCGATCGCTCTCGCCGAACACGAACGCGGCGACCGCCCGTGTGCTTGATCGTCTGGGGATCAGCATCGAGGCGGTGGCGGAAGCGGGCTGCTGCGGCGCGGTCGACTATCACCTCGACGCGCAAGCTGCGGGACTCGACCGCGCTCGACGCAACATCGACGCATGGTGGCCCAGGATCGAAGCGGGCGCTGAGGCAATCATCCAGACGGCGAGCGGCTGCGGCGCATTCATCAAGGAATACGGTCACTTGCTGCGCGATGACTTCGCCTATGCGGAAAAGGCGCGTCGCGTGAGCGAGATTGCCCGCGATATCGGCGAAGTGCTTGCTGCATTGCCGCTCGAACGCCTGAGTGTGCAGCCGGAGAAGCGCGTCGCTTTCCATTGCCCGTGCACGCTTCAGCATGCGCAGAAGCTCGGCGGATCGGTCGAGGGCGTGCTGGGTCGGCTCGGCTTCGCGCTCACGAGCGTGCCGGATTCGCATCTTTGCTGCGGATCGGCGGGAACGTATGCCTTCACGCAGCCGGAGCTGTCGCGCAAGCTGCGCGACAACAAGCTCGATGCGCTCGAAAGCGGCAAGCCCGATGTCATCGCGACCGCGAACATCGGCTGTCAGACGCACCTCGGCGGCGCGGGACGCACTGCGGTGCGCCACTGGATCGAGATCGTCGACGAAGCCATCACGTGAGCGCGCAATCATCCCCCGAAACACTGATAAGAGACTGGAGACAATGGAAATGCACACCCAACCGGACAAGGACGCGCTCGCCACGCTCGAAGCGCGCGCCTATTCGAAAGCCGCATGGCGGCTTTTACCCTTCCTCTTTCTATGCTACGTCGCGGCTTATCTGGACCGCGTGAACGTCGGCTTCGCCAAGCTGCAGATGCTCAACGATCTCGCGTTCAGCGAGACCGTGTACGGCCTCGGCGCGGGCATCTTTTTTATTGGCTACTTTCTGTTCGAAGTGCCGAGCAATATCATCATGCACCGCGTTGGGGCGCGCGTCTGGATCGCGCGCATCATGATTACGTGGGCCATCATTTCGGCCGTGTCGCTGTTCGTCAGGACACCTACGATGTTCTACATCATGCGCTTCATGCTCGGCGTGGCGGAAGCAGGCTTCTTCCCAGGCATCGTGTTGTATCTGACGTACTGGTTCCCCGCGGCGCGCCGCTCACGCATGAACGCTCTCTTCATGATGGGCATTCCGGTGGCAGGCGTGGTCGGCGGGCCGCTGTCGGGCTGGATCATGGCGACGTTCCAGGGTGTCGGCGGCTGGTCCAACTGGCAATGGCTTTTCATCCTGGAAGCGATCCCGTCGGCGGTGCTCGGCATTGTCACGCTGGCCTGCCTGCCGAACAGCATTCGCGCCGCCAAGTGGCTGAACGAGGAAGAAAAGCGCGTGCTCGAAGCGAACATTCACCGCGACGACGCAGGCAAGACACACGGTTCGCTTGCCGGCGTGCTCACCGACCTGCGCATCTGGAAAATGGCCGTCATCTATTTCTGTTGCATGATGGGCCTCTACGGCATCAGCTTCTATCTGCCGACGCTCGTGAAGGCGACGGGCGTGCAGAGCGCGCTCGAAGTCGGCCTGCTGACGGCGATTCCTTATGCGTGCGCGGTGGCGAGCATGTTCTTCGTCGCGCGCAGTTCCGACCGTACGGGCGAACGCCGCTGGCACTTCGCGATTCCGGCGGCGCTCGCCGGCGTCGGCCTGTTCGTCAGCACGCAACTGACCGGTAATGTTCCGCTTGCGATGCTCGCGCTTACCGTCGGCACGGCTGGCATGCTTGCGACGATGCCGGTGTTCTGGACATATCCGAGCGCGGTTCTCGCGGGCGGCTCGGCTGCGGCGGCCATCGGCATGATCAACTCGGTCGGCAACCTCGCGGGCTTCGTGAGCGCCTCGATCATCGGCTGGCTGAAGGACCTCACGCACAGCACGAACGCGGGCATCTACTGCGTGTCGGGTGCGCTCATCTTCGGCGCCTTGCTCGCGCTTTTGGGCAGGCACCGGGCCATCAACGCTTCACGGACCGTCGCGGGTTAAGCACCGGCGGTTTGTCATCCGCTTCATTGTTTTTCTGTCCGCGCGCTGCCCTCAGGCGGCGTGCGATCTTTCTGCGGGTGCCCGCCTCTTTCGGACATGTTCACGTTCGATTGCAGTCGCCGAGCAGTTCACCGTCGACAGAACTCCGATGCAATGTCCGCAACCGACTTCGCCGTTGTCGCGCGCGATGCCCTGGAATGCCACGCGCGTCATCGTCGACCATGTCGACGGCGCGATAGTAGTCCGCAAAAGCAGGGATTGGTTGCGGCGAAGCCGATCGTCACGTTGTACTTCCGCACTGCGTCGCCCTTGCGGATTGCGCCCGTCGCAACCTGGCCGCGGGACACGAACGCCACGGACGGCACCGGCGTGCCGATGGCGAAATCGGTGCGCGATCACGACGTTGTCTTTGAGATGAGGCCGGATCACCGGCTCGGCAAGTGTCTTGCGGACTGTATCGAGCACGATGTTTTCTTGGATCGGGTCAGGCGACGTGCTTCCATTAACATCGGCCAGCGACGATTCCAGCGGTAGTTTTGATAGCGGCCACGCAAAAAAAAGTATCCTCTGGCTTCATCAGACCCAACTTTTTTCGATGGACTCGCGCTACCTGCAGAGTTTCGTGTTCGTCGTAGAGCTTGGCTATCGCGGAAGCAGCGCGCAGACTCGACCTCACGCGCGCCGCCGTGGCGCAGCGCGTGAAGATGCGGGAAGCCGAACTCGGCGCGACGCTCGTGCCGCACGGTGGGCGCGACCTAAGCCGGCGAGCGCATCCTCGTGCGCGCGCGCGGTGCTGCACGAAATCCGCGACCTGCGTTCGGCCATCGAAGACGCCGGCCAGCTTGAACTGCAGAAGAACAAAAGTTATATGCTCTGAAGCCAGTGCCGCCCTGCCCCTTCGCCGCCCCGGCCTGGCGATAATGGAGCGGCCAGAGATCCTTTCACGAGACGGCAGTCACCACCATGACCGACACATTCAGGAAAAAGCCCGGCGACGAATCGGCGCAATCGGCGCAATCGGCGCAATCGGCGCAATCGGCGCAATCGGCGCAATCGGCGCAATCCACGCAACCCGGTGGCCTGCGCAAATCGCTGACGAGCTACGGAGACAACGGCTTTTCGCTCTTTCTGCGTAAAGCGTTCATCAAGGGCGCAGGCTACACCGACAGCGCGCTCGATCGCCCGGTGATCGGCATCGTCAATACGGGCAGCGCGTACAACCCGTGTCACGGCAACGCGCCGCAGTTGATCGAGGCGGTCAAGCGCGGCGTGATGCTCGCCGGCGGCTTGCCGATGGATTTCCCGACCATCTCCATCGCCGAATCGTTCTCGCAGCCGACCAGCATGTACCTGCGCAATCTCATGTCGATCGACACCGAGGAGATGATTCGCGCACAGCCGATGGACGCGGTCGTACTCATCGGCGGGTGCGACAAGACCGTTCCCGCGCAACTGATGGGCGCGGCATCGGCGGGTGTTCCGGCCATTCAGCTGATCACCGGCTCGATGTTGACGGGCGCGCATCGCGGCGAACGCGTGGGCGCATGCACCGATTGCCGCCGCTATTGGGGCCGCTTTCGCGCGGAAGAGATCGACGAAGCGGAGATCGCCGCGGTCAATAATCAACTCGTCGCGAGCGTGGGTACCTGTTCCGTGATGGGCACGGCAAGCACAATGGCATGCATCGCCGAGGCGCTCGGCATGACCGTGCCGGGCGGTGCTTCGCCGCCCGCGGTGACATCGGACCGCATGCGGATCGCGGAGATCACGGGCACGCAGGCCGTGCAAATGGCGCGCGACGGTCTCACCATCGACAAGATTCTGACCGCCGAAGCGTTCGAGAACGCAATGCGCGTGCTGCTCGCGATCGGCGGATCGACCAATGGCATCGTGCATCTGACGGCGATCGCCGGGCGCATGGGCTACGACGTCGATCTGCAGGCGCTCGACCGGATGGGACGCGAGACGCCGGTGCTACTGGACCTGAAGCCATCCGGCTCGCACTACATGGAAGATTTTCATAAGGCCGGCGGCATGGCGACGCTTTTGCGCGAACTGAAGCCCCTTTTGAACCTGGACGCGCTGACGGTCACGGGCCGCACCCTCGGCGAAGAGATCGACGCGGCAGGCCCCGCGTTCCAGCAGGACGTCGTGCGCTCCTTCGACAAACCGATCTATCCGCAAGGCGGCATCGCGGTGCTCGAAGGCAATCTTGCGCCGGGAGGCGCGATCATCAAGCAATCCGCGGCGGATTCGAAACTGATGGAGCACGAAGGCCGCGCGGTGGTATTCGAGAATGGCGCGGATCTCGCCGCGCGCATCGATTCCGACGACCTCGATGTGCGCGCCGAAGACATTCTCGTGCTCAAGAATATCGGCCCGAAGGGTGCGCCCGGCATGCCCGAGGCGGGCTACATCCCGATTCCGCGCAAGCTCGCGACGGCCGGCGTGAAAGACATGGTGCGCATCTCCGATGGCCGCATGAGCGGCACGGCCTTCGGCACGATCGTTCTCCACGTTACGCCCGAAGCCGCGGTGGGCGGGCCGCTTGCGCATGTGCGCACAGGGGACCGCATCCGCCTGAGCGTGTCGCGGCGCGAAATCAGCTTACTCGTCAGCGAAGCGGAACTGGCCGCGCGCGCTGCGCAGAATCCCGTCTCGATTCCAACTGCGGACCGTGGATACCACAAGCTCTTTCTTGATACGGTTACTCAGGCCGACAAAGGCGTGGACTTCGATTTTCTGCGCGCGGCCGAGGCGCGTGGCGTGACACCGCGACGCTAGGCTTCTGGGTCATGCCGCTTGGAAGGCCGCTCGTTTCGAGCGGCCTTTTTGACTGCAGCCGCGCGTAGGCAAGACATCAAAAATTTTTGGCTTTGAAGCAAGCGCACGCATGCGCTTCGGCGTTCGACGCGCGGCGATACTGGGCGCGCCATCCAAACCCGAAGAGACGTTTGTTCATGCCCACGCCCAGTCTGTTTCGTGGCGCGCTGTCGCCGTTCCCACGCCATTCAGAGAGGACAGTTCGACGTCGGCCAGACGCTTCATTCGTCATTGCCGCGCACTTTTGAACCACGACGTAGGCCTCGCGGTCTTCGGCACCAACTCGGTAGCCAACTCGCTGTCGGTCGCGGAAAACCGCCGCCTGCTCGACGCGCTGCTCGAAGCCGGCATCTCTGCGGCGCGCATGATGCCGGCCACGGCGCGTGCGCACTACCCACGACAGACGACAGCGCACAGTCGGGAACGCGGCGATGCGGTCGCGCAGCGCCATCTGATGGGAAAACCAATCTTGCAGCGCTCGGCTCTTGAAGACTGACGTGCTAGCACTCGGTCTGTTGCCCTGATCCGACGCGCGCCCGATATGGTCTCGAAGCAGCGCGGGGAGCGCTTCGAGAAGGAGGACGTCGCATCGGAAAACAAGCCGGCCTACGAGATGATTTCCCCCGCCGATACCATCGGCGTCTACCAGATCGAATCGCGCGTGCAAACGAGCGTACTAGCGCGCATCCAACCAAGTGCGTCTACGATCTCGGCCGCGAAACTGTCGGCAGCGCGGGCGCCTGCGGATGCATCGTTGCCCGCGAGCCGAATCGGCGACGGCCGTCGACACGCTGACTGACGAGGCCGTCGCTCACGGACCGCCTCGTCACTGCACAAGCTCCGGTGCGCGACTTGCCTGGCTAATGACACGCTCTGCCAGCGGCACGCACTTATCGAAGGTCCTGAACCGGCTGATTACAAGGTGTGACAGATCGACAATTCGATAGCTCGCACGCCTCAGCTCGCCCATCGTTAGAATCTCGCGCCACTCTCCCGTTTCATGGTCCGCGATACGAGAAACCTCCGTCGCGTCATGGGGCCCCGACATCGTAATGAC
>Ga0308173_10001819_pt1 | contig 10975 bp, 15 predicted proteins | sample PhyPR1_FD_203716 | JGI IMG/M metagenome (GOLD analysis project Ga0308173, IMG submission 203716) | Soil microbial communities from UC Gill Tract Community Farm, Albany, California, United States - DLSLS.P.R1 | ecosystem: Environmental > Terrestrial > Soil > Agricultural land | place: USA... | reverse complement strand
GTTACACCGGAGCCGACTGCCGCATGTGCCGGCGCGAGAAGATGAAGCTGTTCCTCAAGGGCAGCAAGTGCGAGTCCCCGAAGTGCCCGATCGAGATCCGGCCCTACCCGCCGGGCGAGCACGGCCGCGGTCGCACCAAGGACAGCGAGTACCTGCTCCAGCTTCGTGAGAAGCAGAAGGCCCGCCGCATCTACGGCGTCCTGGAGAAGCAGTTCCGCGGGTACTACGAAGAGGCCAACCGCAAGACCGGCAAGACCGGTGAGGTCCTGCTCCAGATCCTGGAGTCGCGGCTGGACAACGTGGTCTACCGGGCCGGCTTCGCCGAGTCCCGCGACATGGCGCGCCAGCTGGTGCGTCACGGCCACATCCGGGTGAACGGCCGCAAGGTCGACATCCCGTCGTACCGGGTGAGCGAGAACGACATCATCGAGGTCGCCGAGAAGTCGCGCACGATGCTGCCGTTCGAGATCGCCCAGGCCCGCGCCGGCGAGCGTCCGGTCCCCGCGTGGCTCGAGGTCATCAGCAGCCAGCTGCGCGTGCTCGTGCACAGCATCCCGGCTCGCCAGGTGATCGACACCCCGGTCCAGGAGCAGCTGATCGTCGAGCTCTACTCGAAGTAAGCAGTTCCCGCACCACCGAAGGCTGCACGACGGCGGGGCGGGCGGACAGATGTCCGCCCCGCCGGCACCACCACCTCACGGCGTCATATGGCGGTCGCCGGAGGACCTGAAGGAGAACCACCATGCTCATCGCACAGCGTCCGACCCTCACCGAGGAGACGATCACCGAGTCGCGTTCGCGATTCGTCATCGAGCCCCTCGAGCCGGGCTTCGGTTACACCCTCGGCAACTCCCTGCGGCGCACGCTGCTGTCCTCGATCCCCGGCGCTGCTGTCACCAGCATCCGCATCGAGGGCACCCTGCACGAGTTCACCACCGTGCCGGGCGTCAAGGAGGACGTCACCGAGATCATCCTTAACCTCAAGGGCCTGGTCGTCAGCTCCGACTCCGACGAGCCGGTGACGATGTACCTGCGCAAGCAGGGCCCCGGTGAGGTCACCGCCGCCGACATCGCCCCCCCGGCCGGTGTCGAGGTGCACAACCCCGACCTGCACATCGCCACCCTGAACGGCAAGGGCCGCCTCGAGATCGAGCTGGTCGTCGAGCGGGGCCGCGGCTACGTGCCGGCGCCGCAGAACAAGCAGCCGGGCCAGGAGATCGGGCGCATCCCCGTCGACTCGATCTACTCGCCTGTCCTCAAGGTCACCTACGCCGTCGAGGCCACCCGCGTCGAGCAGCGCACCGACTTCGACCGCCTCGTGGTCGACGTCGAGACCAAGCCGTCGATCGTCCCCAGGGACGCCATCGCCAGCGCCGGTTCGACCCTGGTCGAGCTGTTCGGTCTGCTGCGCGAGCTGAACGTGGACGCCGAGGGCATCGAGGTCGGGCCCAGCCCGGCCGAGGCCGCCGACATCGCGAACTTCTCGATGCCGATCGAGGACATGGACCTCACCGTCCGGTCCTACAACTGCCTCAAGCGCGAGGGCGTGCACACCGTCGGTGAGCTCGTCACCCGGTCCGAGGCCGACCTGCTCGACATCCGCAACTTCGGGGCCAAGTCGATCGACGAGGTCAAGATGAAGCTCGCGGCGATGGGTCTCGCGCTCAAGGACAGCCCGCCCGGATTCATCCCCACCTCGGTGGAGAGCTACGACGAGGGCTACGAGACCGACGCCTATCAGGGCTCGGCCGAGTACGCCGACGTCGAGTACAGCGACGCCTCCTACCAGGAGACCGAGCAGCTCTGAGGCCACGTGCCGGACGGCGGGGCGACCCGCCGTCCGGCACTGCCCTCGGTCCAGCCACACTGGACCAGCACGACCGACGCTTCGCACGACAGACGCTCAGCACCACAGACGCTTTGCACCACGGATGCAGCCGCGCACGTAACCGGCCGGCCGCCTGAGGAAGGACCGACATGCCCACCCCCACCAAGGGACCCCGTCTCGGCGGCGGCCCGGCGCACGAGCGGCTGATGCTGGCCAACCTGGCCACCTCGCTGTTCGAGCACGGCCGCATCACCACGACCGAGGCGAAGGCGAAGCGGCTGCGTCCGCTGGCCGAGAAGCTGGTCACCTTCGCCAAGCGCGGTGACCTGCACGCCCGTCGCCAGGTCATGACGACCATCCGTGACAAGGACGTCGTCCACACGCTGTTCGCCGAGATCGGACCGCGTTACGAGAACCGGCCCGGTGGCTACACCCGGATCACCAAGGTGGGCCCCCGCAAGGGCGACAACGCCCCCATGGCCGTCATCGAGCTCGTCGAGGCCCTGACCGTCGGCCAGCAGGCCGTCGGCGAGGCCGAGCGCGCCCGCGGCACGAAGTTCGCCTCCGGCGCCGGCTCCGCCTCGGCCGCCGGTGAGGTCACGGCCGACGCCGTCGAGGACGCCCCCACCACCGAGGCCGCCGACGCCTCGGTCGAGGCCGGGTCCACCGACCTCGAGTCGGGCAACGAGGCGGTCACGGCCGCCGAGGGTGGCGCGGACATCACCGCCGACGCTGCTGACGACGCCGCCGCCACCGACGCGGAGTCGCCGGCCGACGACGAGGGCACGGACGGCGCCAAGTGAGCGACCGCGACGAGACGACCGGCCCGGGCGGGGACACGTCCCCGGCCGTGACCGACGGATCCGTCGACCCCGAGGCGCAGGAGATCGTCACCGACGTCTACAGCCCCGACGGCAACCGTCAGGACGACGGCGACGTCACCCCGGAGCCGAAGGCCGAGAACGTCGCTGTGGTCGACGACCCGAACCTCTCGCCGGAGGTCGCTGCCGCGGCAGCCGCGGAGATCGAGGCGGCCGAGCTCGGTGACGCCGCGACGGCGGGCGCCCACGCTCCCGGTGGCGACTCCGCTCCCGACCCCGAGTGAGCGGTCGCTGAGCACGCTGCACGACCACGACGAGCCCGTCACCGACACCGGTGGCGGGCTCGTCCGTCTCCGTCTGGCGATCGCCTACGACGGCACCGCACTGCACGGCTGGGCGCGTCAGCCCGGTCAGCGCACGGTGCAGGGCGAGCTCGAGCAGGGGCTGGCCATGGTGCTGCGTCACGACGTCGGCCTCACCGTGGCCGGGCGCACCGACGCGGGGGTGCACGCGACCGGTCAGGTCGCGCACTGCGACGTCCCCCGCGACGTGTGGGAAGAGCAGCGCGCGAAGCTGATCCGCCGGCTGCGGGGCGTGCTGCCCGCGGACATCGCGGTGACCGGCGTCGACGAGGCGCCGCCGGACTTCGACGCCCGGTTCGGTGCCCTGGCGCGGCACTACCTGTACCGCCTCACGGACTCGCCGTCCGGTCCCCCGCCCCTGCGCCGCGCCGACACCGCCGCCTGGCCGCGGAGCCTCGACGTGGACGCGATGGCGCTCGCCGCCGGCTTGTTGCTGGGGGAGAACGACTACGCCGCGTTCTGCCGGCGGCGCGAGGGGGCGACCACCGTGCGCACGCTGCTCGCGCTCGACGTCGTCCGCACGGACGGCCTGATCACCGTCGCCGCGTCGGCGGACGCCTTCTGCCACTCGATGGTGCGCAGCCTCGTCGGTGCGCTGCTCGCGGTCGGGGAGGGGCGTCGTCTGCCGGAGTGGCCGGCCGGACTGCTCGGGCGGACAGAGCGGGCCAACGACGTCCCGGTCGCGCCGGCCGGCGGGCTGACGCTGGTCCGCGTCGACTACCCGCCGGATGCCGAGCTCGCTGCCCGTGCGCTCGTGACGCGGGCACGGCGAGACGAGCCGCGCGACTGATCAGCCGACCGCCGCGACCGCCTCGTCGACCGGTGTCGAGCCGGCGACCAGTTCCAGCACGGCGCCACCGCCCGGGCGGTCGAGCAGGGCCATGAGGACGGCGGCCACGTCGTCGCGCGGCACGCTGCCCCTCTCCACGCGGCGGGCGAGGGTCACGCGTCCGGTCCCGGCGTCGTCGGTGAGCCCACCGGGACGCAGCACCGAGGTGTCCAGCTCGGGCCGGGCGAGCAGGTCCTGCTCGGCGGCCAGCTTGGCGCGCAGGTAGGCGACGAAGACCTCGTCCATGTCGGCGGGGGTCGCTCCGTCGGCGACCGCGTTGACGCCCATCGACGACACGAGCACGTAGCGGCGCACCGCCGCGCGCTCGGCCGCGTCGGCGAGGAGCACCGCGGCCGCACGGTCGACGGTGTCCTTGCGGGCGAGTCCGCTGCCCGGACCGGCGCCGGCGGCGAAGACCACCGCATCGGCGCCGGACACCACCCCGATCACCTCGTCCACCGAGGCGGCCTCCAGGTCGAGCACGACCGGCTCCACGCCGTCGACGGTGAGGTCGGCGGCATGGCCGGCATTGCGGATGATGCCGACGACGGTGTCGCCGCGGCCGGACAACAGACGGCCGAGGCGACGGGCGACCTGCCCGTGGGCACCGGCGACGACGACGCGCATGGCAGGCCCCTACCCAGGCAGCCCGTCCGCTACCTGCCGGGCGCGGGCCAGGTCGGCGGGGGTGTCGCAGTCCAGCCACGGGGGTGGCGTGCCCTGGGCGACGACGGGCCGCCAGCGGTCGAACGACAGGCCGGAGAGGGTGCGGCGCATGCTGGTCGGGCCGCCGCCGCTGCGGCTCACCGCCACCCGGAGGGGCTCGGTGCGCCAGACGCCCAGCAGCAGCTGGTCCCGCCCGCTGTCGTCCACGACCAGGACGCCGTCCGCCTGGAGGCGCGCGCGCAGATCGCCGATCGCGGCCGTGGTCAGGAACGGCAGGTCGCCGGCCAGCACGGCGACCACGTCGGTCTCGACACGGGCGAGGCCGGCGCGCAGGGCCGCGACCGGTCCGCCGCCGGGTGGCTTCTCGCGGACCAGGACGACGTCGTCCGGCACCGGCTGGGGCGGGCCCACGACCACGCGGCGCGCGGCATCGGTCACGGCGGCCAGCACGGCGGCCAGCATCGTGCGGCCGCCCACCTCCAGCTGCGGCTTGGCCTGACCGCCCAGCCGAGCCGCCCGTCCGCCTGCCAGCACGACGGCGGTGTACGCCGGCTGCGCGTCCATGGGGAGAACGTAGGGCTTCGGTCGTGGGTACCGTCGCCTTCGTGGGACGAGTCACGAGTCGGACACCGGTGTTGCGGATCCGCGGCGAACACCGCACCACCCGCCCGGACACGGTCGCGGCCGAGGAGCCGCTCGAGATCCGGCTGAGCGGGAAACCGCTGGCCGTCACGATGCGCACGCCGGGGCACGACTTCGACCTGGTGCACGGCTTCCTCGCCACCGAGGGCGTGATCACCGGACCGGACGACGTGGCGGCGCTGCGCTACTGCGACTCCGTCGATGCGGACGGTCGCAACACCTACAACGTGGTCGACGTCGACCTGGCGCCCGGGATCGAGGCGCCCGACACCGCCCTGGACCGCAACTTCTACACGTCGAGCTCGTGCGGCGTCTGCGGCAAGGCCAGCATCGACGCGATCCGCACCAAGACGCGCTACGACGTCGCCGGCGACGGCGTCCGCGTGCCCCTGGAGACCCTGCTGGCCCTGCCCGACCGGCTGCGCGCGGCGCAGGAGGTGTTCGAGAAGACCGGCGGCCTCCACGCGGCCGGCCTGTTCACCGCCGACGGCGAGCTCGGTGCGCTCCGCGAGGACGTCGGCCGGCACAACGCCGTGGACAAGGTGATCGGCGACGGGGTCCGCCAGGGGCGGCTGCCCCTGGACGGCTCGGTGCTGATGGTGAGCGGGCGGGCGAGCTTCGAGCTGACCCAGAAGGCGGCCATGGCCGGCATCCCGGTGCTCGCGGCGGTGTCGGCGCCGTCGTCCCTGGCGGTGGAGCTGGCCGCCGACGTCGGCCTCACCCTCGTCGGCTTCCTGCGCGGCGACGGCTGCAACGTCTACACGCGCACCGAGCGGATCGAGCTGGACTGAGGGCCCTCAGAACACCAGACAGAAGGGGTGGCCGGCGGGGTCCGCGAACACTCGGAAGCCCTTCTCGTGCTCGCTCGGCGGCAGGCGGGCCGCGCCCAGGGCCAGCACCGCCCGTTCGGCGGCGTCGACGTCCTCGACGCGGATGTCGACGTGCAGCTGCTGCGGATGACCCGGGTCCGGCCAGACCGGTGCGAGGAAAGGCCTGGCCCGCTGGAAGGCCAGCTCCCGCATGCCCGGCTCGCGACCGATCACCACCCAGTCGCCGTCGGTGTCCTCGTTGACGCGCATGCCGAGGACCTCCGCGTAGAACGCCGCCAGCGCACGCGGGTCGGGGCAGTCGAACACCGTCTTCTCGAGCCGTCCGATCATGCCGATCAGCATGTCGTCCCCAGGCTCCAGGAGCACCCCCGACGAGACCCTGAGGGGCAGGTACCGTCCGACGGTGGACCTCTGGGCACAGATCGTGATCCCGCTGGTTGCACTCGCCGGAGGATGGTTCGGCAACGGCTGGAGATATCGACGCGAGCGACTCGACAAGCTGGCGCAGCTGCGTCAGATGGAAACGGAGACCGAGAGGCGCCGCGAGCGGGACGACCGGGACTGGATCGAGAAGGCCGCGGACCTGTGTCGCAGCGACGATCCACAGGACCGGCAGCACGGCCGCGGCTTCTTGGTCGGTCTGGCCGCCATGGGAGAGAGCAGTCCTCGCGTCGTCGAACTCCTCGATCAGGTGACGCAGCTGGAACTCGGGCACACGGTAGCGGAGATTCGCCGGGCGAAGGAGCATGGGATTTCCACCGTCGACATCGTGGAAGAAGTCGTAGTCTCCGATGGCTTGATCGATGCGGAAGCCGACGAGCGTGAGGGAGGGCAGCCAGTCGGTGGCAATGTCCAAGCACAAGAAGCCCGCCCGGACCAAGACGATCAAGGTGACGCGTCGGCAGGTCGATGCGGCGCGGAGCCAGGTGACGGCTGACCGTCTACTGGGTCGCCCCAGTGATCCCGCTGTCGAGGCCATCGCCGCGGCGCGGCGTGTCGCGATCAGGGGTCCCGACCTCAGGCCGTCCGGGGCTCAGTAGCTCCTGCTACGGCCTGCATGGGTGGAGTCCTCGGGTCAGTGGTCGCCGCCGCGGAGCTGACTGACGACGTGGGGGAGCAGCGGTCCGAGCACGGTGAGCGCGTCCGTGACCCCGCCGGTCGAGCCGGGCAGGTTGACGATCAGCGTGCGGCCCGCCGTTCCGGCCAGCCCACGGGACAGAACCGACGTCGGCACCCCGTTCTCGGCGCCGTACCGGCGGATCGCCTCGGCGATACCCGGCGCCTCGCGCTCCAGGACGCCGCGCGTCGCCTCGGGGGTCACGTCGGTGGGCGACAGGCCCGTGCCGCCGGTGGTCAGGACGACGTCGACGCCGGACGCGACCGCCTCGCGCAGCACCTCGACGAGCATGCCCACCTCGTCCTCCCGCACGTGCGGGCCGTCGACGGTGAAGCCGAGCTCGCGCAGGCCGCTCGCGAGCGCCCGTCCGCTGCGGTCCTCGTACACACCGGCCGCGGCCCTGTTGGAGGCGGTGACGACGACGGCGCGCGCGTCCGCCGGGAGCTCGCTCATCTCGTCGATCCCTTCTCCGCTGCGCGATCGGCCGGCGGTCCGCTCATCGGGTCCAGTTCCCGCTCTTGCCGCCGCTCTTGGCCAGCAGCCGGACGTCGGTGATCGATGCCCGCGGATCCACCGCCTTCACCATGTCGATCATCGTCAGCCCGGCGACGGCGACCGAGGTCAGCGCCTCCATCTCCACACCGGTCCGGTCGGCGGTGCGGGCGGTCGCGGTGATCTCCACGGCGTCGTCGGTGACCTCGACGTCGACGGTGACGCCGTGCAGGGCGATGGGGTGACACAGCGGCACGAGGTCCGGCGTCCGCTTGGCACCGGCGATGCCGGCGATCCGGGCCACGGCGACGGCGTCGCCCTTGGGCACCCCGCCGCCGCGGAGCAGCGCGACCACCTCCGGGCTGACCAGCACGCGGCCGGCCGCGGTGGCCTCACGGGCCGTCACCGGCTTGGCGCTGACGTCCACCATCCGGGCGGCGCCGGTCTCGTCGACGTGGGTCAGCCGCGGTTCACTCACTGGAGCGCTCCTTCGATCAGCACCACGTCGACCTCGGCGCCGGCGGGCAGTTCGGTCACGTCCTCGGGGACGACGACGAGGCAGTTGGCGCGGGCCAGGTGCGCCACGAGGTGCGAGCCGGGGCCGCCGACCTGCGAGACCTGGCCGCCGTCGTACCGCCCGCGCAGGAACTGCCGCTTGCCGGCGGGCGAGCGCAGCGGTCCGGTCAGGCGGGCCGGGGCACGCAGCCGGTCGGGGGAGGTGTACCCGAGGGCGCGGCGCAGCGCGGGGCGGACGAAGACCTCGAAGGACACGAACGAGCTCACCGGGTTGCCGGGCAACGTGACGACCGGGACGCCGTCGACGGTGCCGGCGCCCTGCGGTCCGCCGGGCTGCATCCCTACTTTGGTGAACTCGACGGTGCCCAGGCCCGCGAACGCGTCCTTGACCACCTCGTACGCGCCCGCGCTGACGCCGCCGCTGGTGATCAGCAGGTCCGCCGTCGCCACCTCGGCCCGGACGGTGCTGAGGAACTGGTCGACGTCATCGGGGACGAAGTGCAGCCGCCGGGCCTGCCCGCCGGCCTCCTCGACCGCCGCGACGAGCAGCGCGGAGTTCGACTCGTAGATCTGCCCCGGCCCCAGCGGCTGCCCGGGGGCGACCAGTTCGCTGCCGGTGGAGAGGACGAGCACCCGCGGGCGGCGGCGCACGGGCAGGCGGGTGACGCCCACCGCCGCGGCCAGGCCCAGCTGTGCCGCGCCCAGCGGGCTCCCTGCTTGGAGTGCCACCTCGTCGGCGGCGATGTCCTCGCCCGCGCGGCGCAGGTGGCTGCCGGCCGGCAGCACGCCCCGGATCTCCACGACGTCGGTGCCGGCGTCGGTGAGCTCCACCGGGATGACGACGTCCGCGCCCGGCGGGAGGGGCGCGCCGGTCATGATCCGGTGCACCGTGCCGGGAGCCAGGGGGACCACGTCGGTGCGCCCGGCCGGGATGTCCTCGGCGACCGGCAACCGCACGGGCTCGTCCGCCGCCGACGCCACCTCGGCCCACCGGGCCGCGTACCCGTCCATCGCCGAGTTGTCGAAGCCGGGAAGCGCGACCCGGGCGGAGACGTCGCGGGCGAGCACCCGGCCGTGCGCCTCGGCGAGGGCGACGTCCTCCTCCGGCATGAGCGGGAGCAGCGCCGCCACGGCTGCCTGGTGTTCCTCGACCGTGCGCACGGGCACATCCTGACCGATACCTCCGACACCGGCCCGGGCTAGGGTCCGGGCGGAGGACGGCGGACGAAGGAGATGGCGTGGCCGAGATCGACCGGATGCTCCAGGCGAACGAGGAATGGGCGCGGCGGTTCCCCGGCAGCAAGCCGGTGCGGCCGGCACGCAAGGTGGCCGTGGTGGCGTGCATGGACTCCCGGATGCCGCTGTTCGGCATGCTCGGGCTCGAGATCGGCGACGCCCACGTCATCCGCAACGCCGGCGGCGTCATCACGGAGGACACCGTCCGTTCGCTCACCATCTCGCAGCACGTGCTGGGCACCCGCGAGATCCTGTTGGTGCACCACACCGAGTGCGGGCTCATGGCGACCGACGACGTGAGCTTCGGCGACCTCGTCGAGCAGGCCACGGGCCGCCGGCCACCGTGGGCGGCGCGGGCGTTCACCGACGTGGACGACGACGTCCGCGAGTCGATGCGGCTGATCCGGGAGTCGCCGTACCTGCTCTCGCACGACGTGCGCGGCACCGTCTACGACGTCGGGACCGGGCGGCTGCGCGAGGTCGCCTGACCTCCGGAAGGACGGCGTCCGTCGGCTGGTATCGTGATCGGCTGGCGCGCGCAAGCCGGCTGGTGCCCGCGTGTCGCACCGTCTCCCGTTCTCGGTGAGGCGAAACGACCAGCCATCCCGACGACCGACGGAGGACACGAGCGCCGTGCGCACGTACTCACCCAAGCCCGGCGAGATCGCCCGGACCTGGCACGTCATCGACGCCACCGATGTGGTGCTCGGCCGACTCGCCAGCCAGACCGCGATCCTGCTCCGCGGCAAGCACAAGCCCCAGTACGCCCCGCACGTGGACGTCGGCGACTTCGTCGTCATCGTCAACGCCGGCAAGGTCGCCCTGACCGGGTCGAAGCGGGACGACAAGATCGCCTACCGGCACTCCGGCCACCCGGGCGGTCTCAAGCGCATCAACGTGGGCGACCAGCTGCGCACCCACCCCGACCGCGTGATCGAGCGTGCCGTCAAGGGCATGCTCCCGCACAACACCCTCGGCCGGCAGATGCTCTCCAAGCTCAAGGTCTACGCCGGACCCGAGCACCCCCACGCTGCGCAGCAGCCCCAGTCCTTCGAGATCAAGCAGGTGGCCCAGTGACCGCGCCCGCGACCCTGACCGACGCCGACGGCCGTCCGATCCAGACGGTCGGCCGCCGCAAGGAGGCCATCGTCCGGGTGCGTCTGCTCCCCGGCACCGGCCAGTTCAAGCTGAACGGCCGCACCATCGAGGAGTACTTCCCGAACAAGGTGCACCAGCAGCTCATCCGTGAGCCGTTCGTCATCCTGGAGAAGGCCGAGCAGTACGACGTCGTCGGCCTCCTGCACGGCGGCGGCGTCTCGGGTCAGGCCGGCGCGCTGCGTCTGGCCATCGCCCGTGCCCTCATCGAGGTCGAGCCCGACGACCGCCCCGCCCTCAAGCGGGCCGGCTTCCTCACCCGTGACGCGCGCGTCACGGAGCGGAAGAAGTACGGGCTCAAGAAGGCCCGCAAGGCTCCTCAGTACTCCAAGCGCTGACAGGCCGCCCTCCGTTGGGTCGCCTCTTCGGCACCGACGGCGTCCGCGGTCGGGCCAACGCCGACCTCACGCCGGAGCTGGCCCTCTCGGTGGCGCGTGCTGCCGCGGGGGTGCTGGCCGACCGCGACGGGACCCAGCGTCCC
>Ga0308173_10001817_pt1 | contig 10979 bp, 7 predicted proteins | sample PhyPR1_FD_203716 | JGI IMG/M metagenome (GOLD analysis project Ga0308173, IMG submission 203716) | Soil microbial communities from UC Gill Tract Community Farm, Albany, California, United States - DLSLS.P.R1 | ecosystem: Environmental > Terrestrial > Soil > Agricultural land | place: USA... | reverse complement strand
GCTGGATCCTACGACGTGCTGGTGCTCTATGATATGTGGAAGGATATCCCGGAGCAGGCGCAGAAGGATTTCATCGATCGCTTAAAGGAGGGGAAAGGGTTGGTGGTGCTGCATCATGCGTTATGCGGGTATCAAAATTGGCCGGAGTACGAAAACATAATCGGCGGACGCTACTACACGGACAAAGTCGTGGTGAATGGCGTGGAAAAGCCGGTGGGCTCTTACAAGCATGACCTTCATTTCCGGATTCATGTGGCCGACCCGGACCATCCGGTGACGCGCGGGATTAAGGATTTCGACACGCATGATGAAACGTATAAAAATTTCGAGGTCCTAAAGGAATGCCACGCGTTGCTGACAACGGACGAGCCGACGAGCAGCAACCCGATTGCCTGGTCAAAGATGTACGAGAAATCGCGCGTGGTTTATATACAGTCGGGCCATGACCACTTCGCGTATGAAAATTCGAATTATCAGCGGTTGGTGAGGCAGGCCATTCGGTGGGTGGCGCGTCGGGAGTGAAGACCAAAACTCCAAAATTCAAACTCCACATTCCAGGGAAGCTTCAATCTCAAACCTTCAAACTACTAGCCGTTCATTTTGGCGGGGCTGACGAAAATTGAAGATTTTCGGCGTGGGCGCCGTCGGGCATAAGAAAACGCGCGCAGAACGCCCAGCCCTGGGTGTTTTGAGTGATTTTGAGCAGGAGTTCGTTCCAGCCGGGATGAAGAGTGACGTTCACTTTATCCGAGCCGGGATGGATGGCGCGGGAGACGTTGTTGGTGTAGACAACCTTGCCGTTTAGCCATGCTTTCACACCGTCATCGGTTCCGAGTTCCAGTTTGAGAGTACGTTCGTCCGGACAGCGGATCCAGGTTCGGCCGTAAGCGACGCATTGGTTTCCGCCGAAGGTTTTTAACAAATCCATGACCCAGGGACGCCCAGCCTCGCTGGCACATGGCTTCCAGTCGCAACTGGCGTTAGTCGTTTCGGGGGCAAAAGGAATGTCGAACAAAGCGCGATAGTCTTTACCCTCCTGGCGATAAGGGCCGGCGACTTGCCACTCGGCGATGTAGTCCGCCTCCAGTTGAAGTTTGTTCATTGCATCAACCGCCTGTTTGCGAATGGCATCGTTCGGCGCAGAGCCGGAGAGCTTCTTGAGCAGAGGCAAAGCAGCCTGGCTGTTCTTGCCGGCCAATCCGCTCGCGAGGCGAACAGCCGCTTGCGCGGCTTCGGTTTGCACTTCCGGTTGGTCGAGCATCGGTTCGACCAAATGAAGCGAGGCCAGTCCCGGCACCTCTGCCAAGCCCGCCAGCAGAAGTTTCTTCTGCTCGGCGGTCAAGGGCTTCGAAAGAATTGCTTTAAACTTCTCGGCTTTCTGAGCATTCGTGAGCTTCACCGCTTCCTCCTGGGTCAAGAGCCGGACGGCCGCGCGGATTGCGATGGTGCGGTTTTTGTCGCTTTCATTTTTGGCGACGGTGAGGACATCCGTCAAAAGCTGCGGGTCTGAGGAATCGCAGAGAGCGCGGACGGCTGCATCGTAAATGTCGCCGTCCTTATCCGCGAGGGACGCGCGGAGGGCGGCGCGAACGCGGTCATCGTTGAGATTGCTGCAGAGCGGAAGAAGAGCGATGCGGGCCTCCCTGGGAGCGTTCGTCACAGCATCGGCGAGCGGTTGAGTATTGGATTTGCCTTGCCGCGTCTGGATTCGCAGATACGCGGCATTGAGCGCTTCGGCGGATTGTGCTCTCGATTCAGGATTCGACGCCGCTAGTACAAGGCCAGTCATGCCTGCGAGGTCGGCGTCGGATGCGAGCGCGGCCAGAGCTTGCAGGGAGGCTTTGGCGGGAGCCTGGCCGGCCTTTGCCAGGTTTATCAATTGCGGGACCGCGGCGCGGTCGCCGCGTTCACCCAAGGCTCGCGCTGCCTCGGCGGCACTGGGTTTTTCAAGAAGCTGGACGAGGGAGCCGGTCACATCCCCACGATGCAGTTGGGTGAGTGACAGACGAGCCGCAGCCTGCTCTTCGACGGTCCCGCTCATCGCGGCTTCTGTCAGTTGAGCAGTGTTCGAGGCATCGCCCAGATGCCCAAGCGCATTGAGTGCCGCAACGCGGACTTCAGGGGAACTGCTTGCGACAGCTTTGGCAATGGCTTGGGCCGCGTCAGAATCGTTTCTCCTTTGGAGCGCCTCGATGAGCGCTGCTTCGGTGAGAGGTTCGAGCTTCGGCAAGAGCCCGGCGAGAGTTTTGGTTGCTGCGGGAAAGTCGATGGTTGGAGCCAGTCGAAGTGCGGCGCTCTTGCTGGCGGGCTCGTTGCCGGCCAGGGCGCGGTTCATGAGATCGAGCCCGTTCTTCCCGCTCGCTTTGATAAGGCCACTATACGCGGCGATCCAGATGTGCTCAGGCGCGTCACTGTCGTAAAGGTGCTGGAAAACGGGAACGGCCTTGTCAGCATTTCCCTGCCCGAGCAAACCGGTGGCGCTGCGAAGGGACGCATCAACAACCGCCTTGTGCAGCGCTCCGGTGGAACGTTTCAGGTTTTTCTCGAGCGCCTCGGCTGAAGGTATCCCACCGATTTGACCGAGAGCGGTTGCGGCAGCGATTGCTGCCTGCTCGTCATTTTTCCCAAGGAGACTCGCCAGCGCCGCGACCGCGCTCAACTCCCGGCGCGCGCCAAGAGAATCGATGATTCCGATTTGAACGTGGCCTTGGGTTTTCTCGAGCGCGTCAACCAGAGCTTTTCCAGCGGCGGGCGACTTCATCGGCTCGAGAACGTATCGCGCCGAATGTGAAAGCTGGTCGTTAGCAAGCAATGCCGCGACGGCGGGGATGCAATCGTCTGTGCCAATTTTCTTGAGCTGCGCGCAAGCCGCATCTTTGTCGTGAAGCGAGGCAGTATCAGAGCGGAGCGTGACGATTAGGTTTTGTTCTTCCTCACTCGCGGCATAAACAGCGAAAGAGCAAAGGAGAAGGACCAGATTCAGAAGGCCTAAAGAATGGCTCTTCATCAAATCCTCCACGGCTCCCGTTTGGCAATGCTCAACAACCGACTCGCTTGTTCATCTGCCATGCATTCTTCGGCAACCGGGTCCCACTTCACAGTGCGATTCAATTGCTTAGCCACACCACCGAGCAAAAGCGCGCTGGCTGCGCGATGCGCGATGTCGATGTCGCAAATCGTTCGTTGTCGCGTTCGGACGCAATGCAGGAAATTTCCTGAATGACTGTCGCTGCGATACAGATGAGTTTCGTCAGGACGCAGCGGTTCGCGAACGATTTCGGGCGGGTCCGAGATTAACGCGCTCCGGTCAACCGCAATTCTGCCGTTGGTTCCGACGAAACACGCCCCGCCTTCACCGCCGACGGTTTCGCCGGGGAAAGGCTTTCCGTAAACCACCACACCATCAGCATACTTGTAGCAGGACCTGCCGTTCTCCATGAAAGCCTCAATCGGACCGGTGGCATCTGCTCCGGCAGCCCATTGGACAATATCATAATGATGCTGGCCCCAGTTCAATTCGCCAATGTCAAACCGATGGGCGCCAGTCACTCCATCAAATGGAATCTCGGGGGCAGGGCCGAGATAAAGGTCCCAATCGAATCCGTCGGGAATCGGCTTGCTCGGCCCAAACCGTGGCGGCCAAAAAACCCCGCCACCATCCCGATAATCATAAATCTCTTTCAGCTTCCCAATCCGGCCACTGCGAACAAATTCGCAGGCCATGCGAAATTTGCCGCCATACTCGCTGCGCTGCTGTGTGCCCGCCTGAAAAACGCGACCATAACGGCGCACAGCCGCGCAGACCGCCTGGCTCTCGCGAATAGTCACGGCAGTTGGTTTTTCGCAATAGATATCCTTGCCGCTGGCTGCGGCTATGGCAGCCATGGTGGCATGCCAATGCGCCGGGGTGGCGATGAGGACGGCATCGATGTCGTCACGATCAAGCACCTCGCGAAAATCCTTATAAGCCGTGCACCCTTTGTAATCCGCTTTGCCGAAAACCTCGGCGTAATGGGCGTTCACCTTCTGGCATGCGCGGTCGCGCTTCTCACGCCAGACATCGCAGACGGCCTGGACCTGCACGTCCTTGCGACCCGCGTACCCGCCCGCTACATAGGTCCACCCGCCGCCCAGCAGATGGCCCCCGCCCTGGTTGCCGACGCCGATAAATCCCATCCTGATACGTTCACTCGGTGGAATCATTCCGCCCCGCCCAAGGGCTGAAGCGGGAATAATCGTCGGAGCGGCCAGCGCGGCTCCGACCATGCCCGCCGATTTGAGGAAGTTGCGCCGGGTGATGCCTTGTCGGGAAATCGTTGAGGTCATATGCGCGTCGTGAGAGGCTGTGTGCACTTGTTCGCGGTGGGAATCAAGCACGAACTCCAGATGGGGTTGATCGCCCAAAACGAGGCGTGTGCGTTGCGTCGCGGGGTCGGTATGCGACGTTGGGGCAAAGATGAGATGGTCATGGAAGGTAGCGAGCGTGGCGGGCATTGGCATTTATATGCATTTCACGTTCCTGCTGCTGCTGGCATGGGTGGGAACGAGCGCGTTTTTCGAACGGCATGAGGTGGTGGACGCGGTCAGCGGTATTCTGTTCGTGCTGATTCTTTTTATGATCGTGGTGTGGCACGAACTTGGCCATGCGCTCACGGCCAGACATTTTGGAATTCGGACGCTGGATATCACGTTGTTGCCCATAGGAGGAGTTGCGAGGCTTGAGCGGATGCCTGATAGACCGGCGCAGGAGTTTTTGATGGCGATTGCAGGGCCGGCGGTGAATGGGGCCCTGGCGCTGATTTGTTTTATGGTTCTTTTTGCGAGGCAACGGCTCGGGTACGCGGAGAACCTGGAATTGCTAGGGTCGGGTCTGGTTTCGAAGCTGTTTCAAGTGAATGTGGCGCTTACAGTTTTCAATTTGCTCCCGGCGTTTCCCATGGATGGCGGGAGGATTCTTCGGGCGCTGCTGGCGATGAGGATTAATTACGTGCGAGCGACAAGTATCGCGGCGGCGATTGGCCAGGTGATGGCGGTCGGGATTGGGATCGCAGGGCTGTTCTTCAATCCGTTCCTCGTCCTGATTGGTTTGTTTGTTTATGTCGGAGCGATGCAGGAGGCCCGGCTGGTGCGGATGAAATCGGAGTTGAATGGCGTGACTGTTAATGAGGTGATGCTGACGCATTTCCGCACGTTATCAGCCGCGGACCCGCTCTCGCGGGCGGCGGAGCAGTTGCTGGCCGGGGCGCAGGAGGATTTTCCAGTGCTCGAAAATGGGCGACTCGCAGGCGTGCTTACCCGCTCAACGCTGCTGGATGGGCTGGGCCATTTTGGTGAAACCGCATTGGTGCGCGAGGTGATGGAGAGTCAATACTCGACGGCAACACCGGATGAGCCGGCCGAACAGGCCATGATGCGGTTGCGGGCGGACCAGGCTCGATCACTTCCGGTGATTGGAACAGGAGGCTCGATTCTGGGAATGTTGACCCGGGAGAGTATTCGCGATTTCTTGCAAATAAAAGCGGCGTTGTTGCGGGGGGCGACAGCGGGGTGGAGGGGGCGCGTTGTGGAGAAGCATGCGTGAGGAGGGAAGGCAAAACTCCAAACTCCAAAATTCAAACTCCAGGGAAGATTCAAGCTTCAAACTTGAAAACTGTTCCTCGCAAATCCCATGACTCGGGACGGCGGCTGTGCCCACTTCAACATCTCTCCGCATTCAGCAGACTGTGAACACGCTGCGGCTGGTCTCAGCGACACAGCCGCGGTCCGTTAAAACAAATTGTTCACGACGATTCCGAGGACGCTGAGGGGACCCTGGTCCTCAAGGCCTTCGGTTGCTTTATCCAGCTTTTGGAAGGTGAGTTTGGCGTTTTTGTAGAATTCCTGGTCATTGATCAATTTCCCGACAGTCCCCTGCCCTTGATTTACCTTTTCCAGAACTTGCCTGGCGTTGCTCATGACGGCAGTCGTTTCGTTGTAAAGTTTATCGTCAGTCAGCAATTTGCCGAGGGTCCCTTTGCCCGCTTTCGCTTGATCAATGATCGACCGCGCGTCCGAAAGAGTGACGTTGGCTTGCGCAGCAGTGTCCTGCAGGCGGGTCACTGTATTCAGCGCTGTATTGTAGAGCGTGTCGTCGTAGAGAAGTCTCCCGACGGTGCCTTTGCCGGAAGCGATTTGTTGAGATACGGCTTCCATATTCGAAATCGTCATCGTCAGCGGGTCTTTATTGACGCGAACAAAATCCGTTAGGGGTCCGAGCAACTTGTCGACGCTGAAACCAGTAAAGCTTTCCGTCAGCTTTTGCACGCCTGAGGCGACGTTATCGATTTTTTCCATGACGACGCTGAGATCGGGTTGTTCACGGCTAGGGAGCATGGTGTCAGCGGTGGCGCGGGGTGCGCCGGGAGTGCCGAAATCGAGCGAGACGAAATTTTGTCCCATCAACCCGGTGAATTTAACGGTGGCGGTGCTGTCGGTGCGGACGATCGCCTTATCGCGCAGTTTCATGGTGACCTTCACTTTGTTGTTGGTTTCGTCCAGCGAAACGTCCTCGATTTTCCCGATCTCGACACCGGCCATCTTGACGCGGTCGCCGGGCTTGAGGTCCTGGATATTGTTAAACTCGGCGTGCAAGCGGTAGCCGCGTTTGAAGAAGTCGACACCGCCCAACGTTTCAACAATCAGCACGGCTGCCAGGACGGCAAGCGCGACAAACAAACCTAAACGGGTTTCAAGCGTGTTTCTCATAACATTTCAGTTCTCTCTCTCAATTAGGGTCGGGGTTTCTGCGAGTTCAGCGATTCCGGGCGGAACTCTGCATGTAAAAATCTTTGAATGACCGGATCGGCATTCGTCCGGACCTCAGCGGGCGTGCCGATCGCCACAATCCTGCCTTCGTTGATGACTGCGATCCGGTCGGCGATCCCAAAGGCAAGATCACGGTCGTGGGACACCACTAGCGAGGTAACATGAATGCGTTGTTGCAAATGCAGAATCTCTTCACCGATAACCACGGCGGATAGGGGATCGAGCTCGCTGGTGGGTTCATCGTATAAAATGAGCTGGGGTTCGATGACCAACGCGCGGGCAATGGCAGCGCGCTTTTTCATGCCCCCGGAAAGTTCGCTGGGCATTTTGTCTTCGCTGCCTTTGAGACCTACCACTTCAAGACTGTCGGTCACAATGCGCTCGATTTCCTCGGGGGACTTCAGCCGATGTTCGGAAAGGTAAAGCCCGACGTTTTCACCGACGGTGAGGGAGTTGAGGAGCGCGCCGGACTGAAAAACCATGGCCATCCGGTATTTGGCCATGACCTCCGGCGACTGAATGGGCTGCCCTTCGATTAGAATCTCGCCCTGGTCCGGTTCCTCAAGCCCGATAAGGTGCTTGAGCAGAACGGTCTTGCCACTGCCGCTCGGCCCCATGATGACAAAGATTTCTCCCGGCCGCACTTCGAAATCGAGACCTTTCAAGACTTCCTGGCCGTTGAAGCTCTTGCGTAGGCCCTTGACCTGCACGCGAACGCCTTGTTGATTCTGATTGGGAGGAGCGCTATTCATCAGCTCAGGAGGACGCGCGTGAGGACGTAATCAAAAATCACGATCAGGACAATGGAATTCACGACGGCCTTGGTGACGGAGCGGCCAATGCCCCGCGGCCCGCCGCGAGTAATCAATCCCTGGTGGCAAGAGACCACGCCAATGACCATGGCGAACATGAAACTCTTAAACACGCCGTTCGCCACGTCTTTGATTTGGACGATGTTCCGCAGATCCGCGAAAAAGGCGCCGAAGGTGATGTCGATGCGATTGTTGGCCATGCAAACCGTCGCGCCGCCAAGCCATCCAACGAGGACGGCGAAGGTGACCAGCAGCGGCAGAGCGACAGCGATGGCGGTCAATCGCGGAAGAACCAGGTAGTGGATCGGGCTGATATTCATCGTTCGAAGCGCATCGATTTCCTGGTAAACGCGCATTGAACCGATCTCAGCGGCCATGGCGGAGCCAATCCTGCCGGCGATGAGAATCGACATCATGACGGGCGCGAGTTCTTTGCAGATGGAGATGCCGACGACGCCACCGACTGCGCTGGAAAGGCTGCGCTCGACCAACAACGGCCCGGTCTGGAGGGCGATGACGCCGCCGATAAAAAACGAAAGGATGCAGACCATCAGCAAGCTCGCATTGCCGATCTCGAAGAACTGGTCGAATACTTTTTGACGATGACGCCACGCCAGCGGCAACGCCAGGAGCGTCCGCCAGAACAGCATCACCATCTCGCCTATGTTTTGGAACATGCGTCCTGAATGTTGCGTCCGGATTTCGTTTTCGCCACAAAATTCTTGTGGGGGTGAGTCCTGGCACTGCGAATCGGGCCAGGACTGCTTAACCCTTCCAATGGTTTGTGTGCAAGCAGGCGAGAAACCGTTGAAACGGTTCCTCGTGTCGCGGGCTGGAATTCCACCCAACTTAAGTTGGGTGTTAATGAGAGAATGGAGATCATTTGGCTTTTGGGGCTGCGGCGGTTTTCGTTGCTTTCCCGCTCGTCGTTTTCGTAATCGGGATGTAAAACAGCTTCACGACCTTGCCTTTGGTATCTTCGTGGAATTGATAGCACCCGAAGAACACCGAGGTTCTGCGCTCATTGGGCCGGGTATCGTGGCGGTATAGGTTCCACAAAAGCGATTGGCTGGCCGCGCCGGTTCGCGGGTTTTTTTCCGAGCGCCATAATGACCAAAGGTGGGAGTAGTCGCGTTCGATGCTTTTGTTCACCGGCAAATATGGCTCGAGAAGCGCGAGGACTTGCAAACGCGTATTCCCGTCGAAATCGCGCGAACGTGTGAAGAAAGGCCAAAGGTCGGTGCGGCGCCTGCTGGCGCCGGTCTCGGTGTTCTTCAGAATAGTATCCGAATAGAGGAAGAACATGATGCGAGTGCGTTCGCGGTCCATCGGTTCAGCCCGGGCGCGGTTGTATTTGTATAATGGCCAAAGATAGAAGTCGCTTTCGATATAGGCATTGGTCGAACCGGGGCCCCCGCTGCGTTCGGGTCCATTTACCTTCAAGGGAGGGGGGACTGCGCCTCCAGTTCGCGACCGGCTATAGAACGGGAAAATGCGAGTTGTGTGTTTTCCTTCACCGCGGGCGATTACGACGAAGGGATATGGGAGTTGCCATTCGCGGTATTGCTTTTCGCGATCATCGATCCAGGTGAAGAACGGCCACAGCACAGTGGTCATGTCGCGCTTGGGAGAGCGCAGAAAGTTATAGAGGGGGAGCGAGCCCTGCTCCAATTGCAAATCTTCTGTGCCAATTTCGTTGTGCTGTATGAAATGCAACGGCCACATGATAAAACTTCGGTCGTGTCCGGCCTTCAGGCTCACATCACCGAACCCGTTTGTCAGGTAGGTGACTTCTTTATGTTCGTGGCCGTAAAAGGGCCAGAGTTGCCAGCCTTCCAAACCATCTCCATGCCGCTTGTGAAAAAAGGGCCAGACATAGTTTTCCGTCACGACATCCTTTTTCCGGCTTTCAACATACAGGGGCAACATCACGAAATTGACCTCGTCGCGAAATAAGCGGTTCTTGAGGTGACCGTAAAAAGGGACGAACGCGGTGTAGTTCTCAGACGCAACCGACGACCGCTGTTGGAAGTAAACCGGAAACAATGTGAATCTGTGCCGGTCCTGTTCGTTCTGCGACGGACCGCCGGCCCAACTCAGCAATTGACCAAGCTGCCAGCGATATTGGTCGCCGTAGCGATCGTAGGTGAGCAAGGGATATGCAAAGTCCCACTCGGTCGATTCGGTGGCGGGGTCGTGAGTGTACGACAACAGAGGTGGAATGGCCCACATGCGTTGGGTTTCCTTCCGTTCGTTGTAAAAAAGCGGGCCAACCGCTTCGTCCCGTTCGCCTTCTGCGAGCGTGAGCGAGAAATGGTCGAAGAGAAATCCGAAGTGCAATCCGTCCTCTGGCTCACCAGCCCGCGTCTGGCGAGCGCCTAAAAGAAAAAGCAACAGAAACAACCGGATCCCAATGGCCTCGAGGCGTCCACCTCGTGCGGGCGATTTGCGCTTTGCGTGCTTCCAATCTGATGCTGCCACTTAAGTGTTCCTACTCTTTGCGATCGAGAAAATCATCGTGCCCGCAGGCCGACTAGGCTCACGCGGAATTGAAAGCGTTAACGTTATCGGACGCAAAAGAGGTGGGTTTAGACCCCATTTCACATACGTATTGACTTCAAAGCGCATTTGGGTAAAATGGAGTCACACTTGAGGTTTTTACCTCGGTTCCTCCCGACCCGGTGTCGAGCGTGCATTTTCGACATCGGGTCGTCTCTTTTCAGGCTTGCTCACAAACAGGTTCAAGATAGCCGGCAAAAAGGTCAGGCCAGCGAGCATACAAGTCGCCAGGCCAGCAGACATGACGTAACCGAGGCTGCGAATTCCTCGATGTTGCGCGAGGATGAGGCTGCCGAATCCGGCGATAGCCGTCAACCCGGAGACCAGGACCGCTTTGCCGGTGCTGCGGGCCAAGATACTGGGAGTTTGCTCCTCGGCAAATCGATTCAGGATATGGATCCCGTTGGTTACGCCGATCCCAATCACGAGGGGAAGGGTCATGATGTTGGCCGGATTAAGCGGAACACCGAAATAGCCCATCAACCCTCCCAACCACAGCACTCCAATGCCGACCGGGATGAGCGCAAGGGCGACCGAGAGCGGGCTCCGGAAGTGGACGAACACGAGTATGGCGATAGCAATTAATGAATAGCGGGCCGCTTCCTCGTAACTGGTCTTCAACAATTGGGTATAATGATAGAGTTGGACTGGGGTGCCGGTCACATTCGGATAAACCTTCGAGACCTGGTCAATGAATTCCTTTTGGTTGTCACGCATCCAGACGTCCTTTCGAGGGTAGACCATCAACAGGTATTTGCCGGTCACGCCGATAAAACGGTCGCGCAACGCTTCAGGCAAATCCTG
>Ga0308173_10001815_pt1 | contig 10982 bp, 13 predicted proteins | sample PhyPR1_FD_203716 | JGI IMG/M metagenome (GOLD analysis project Ga0308173, IMG submission 203716) | Soil microbial communities from UC Gill Tract Community Farm, Albany, California, United States - DLSLS.P.R1 | ecosystem: Environmental > Terrestrial > Soil > Agricultural land | place: USA... | reverse complement strand
TGCCGTAGAGGGCACCGAGGTTGGCGCAGAAGAAGAGCAGCACGATGCGCGGGATGGCCCGGAAGAACCACACGTAGGCCCAGGCGGCGCCCGACACGATCGGGTTCGGCGACAGCCGCATGATCGCTACGATGATGCCGAGCAGGACGCCCAGCAGCATGGCGAGCAGCGTCATGACCAGCGTCGTCCGGGCGCCCCGCAGCACGGGTGGGCTGAACATGTTGTCGACCATGAACTTCCACTGGAACACCGGGTTCGTGACCAGCATGTGCACGAACATCAGCACCAGGACCCCGATGACGACGGCCGCGATCCACCGGCCGGGGTGCCGGACCGGCACCGCCTTGATCTGCTCGGGCGGCGCCGGTCGGGTCGTCGTGTCGGCCGCCATGGGTCAGCCCGCCGGGTTCACCGTCGGGTCGGTGATGGCGCCGCCCTCGACGCCCCACTTCTTCAGCACCTTCTCGTAGGTGCCGTCGTCGATCAGGCTCTTGACCGCGTCCGCGATCGCCTGGGCGAAGTCGGTCTGATCCTTGGCGACGACGTAGCCGTACGGCGCGGAGTCGTAGATGTCGCCGAGCAGCTCGAGCTGGCCCTTGGTCTGCTCCACCGCGTAGGCCGAGACCGGCGAGTCGGCGAGCATGGCGACGTCCTTGCCGGAGACGACGGCCGCGGTGGCCTCGTCCTGGCCCTCGTACTGGTCGATCGTGATGGCGTCCTTGCCGGCGGACGTGCACTTCTTCGAGCGCGCGGTGATGTCGTCGACCTGCACGGTCGCCTTCTGGACGGCGATGGAGAGCCCGCAGGCGTCCGCGGGGTCGACCTTCTCCGGGTTGCCCTTCTTCGTCGCCCACTGGGTGCCGGCGGAGTAGTAGCTGATCATGTTCGCTTGCTTCATGCGGTCCGGGTTGATCGTGAACGAGGAGACGCCGACCTCGTACTTGCCCGAGCCCACACCCGCGATGATCGAGTCGAACGACGCGGTCTGGAAGTCGGCCTCCAGGCCGAGCTTCTGCGCAACTGCCTTGAACAGGTCGACGTCGAAGCCGACGATCGTCTGGCCGTCGGTGTCGATGAACTCGCTCGGGGCGTAGCTCGTGTCGCTGCCGACGGTCAGCTTGCCGTCGGAGGCGATCGTGTCGGGGACCTTCGCGGCCAGGGCCTTGTCGGCGCTGACCGAGGGTGCCGCGCTGCCGGAGGCCCCGGACGAGGTGTCCGAGGAGCCGCCGCCGCACCCGGTGACGACCAGCGCGACGCCGGCCAGCAGCGCAACGGCCGAGCGGCGCGGGAGGGACGATTTCAGCACGACGGGTTTCTCCTTCGTCCGGCCCCGGCCGGAACCCGGGGACGGGGTGATCATGCCCCGTCAGCAGGGTCGATGGGCAGATGCCTCACCTAACTGGTGGGCGCGACGGTCTCCGTGGTGGTCGGCGCGGACGTCGGCACCTCGGTCGTGGGGGCGACGGTGCCGGTGGGCGTCTGGGTCGAGGTGGCCGCCGACGGGGTCTTCGTCGTCGGCTCGCTGGTGGGTGCCGTCGTCGTGGCGGTGGTCGGAGTCGGCGTCTCCGCCGTCGTCGTCGCCGTCGGCGCCTTCGTCGCCGGCACGGTCGCGCGGGCCGTGGGTGCCCCCGGCGTCGCGGTCTGGACGGCGACGACGGGAACCGGTTCGGGCCGGACGGTCAGGTACAGGGAGCCGAACGCCAGGAACAACACCGCGAGGACGACGGTCGACGTGCGCGCCCGCCCGAGGTGCGGCGGCACCGCGGCCCACCACCGCCGGAGGCGCGACGACGGGGGCGCGGTGCGCACGCTGGGCCGCTCCACGGCCGGCTGGTCCACCGCGGGCTGCTCGACGGTGCGGTCGTCGTCCGGCCCGCTCACCGGTCGCCGTCCTGAGCCGTCGCCGGGACGGCGTCGTCCGGCGTCGCCCGGTCCACCGACACGGGCGGGGGCTGCACGCTCAGGCCCTGCCGGCCGAAGGCGAGGACGATGCGGGCGCGCAGGTCGCGGCCCACCTCGAACTGCTTGCCGGGCAGCGTGCGGGCGACCACGCGGACGTTGACCTCCTCCAGGCCGAGGCTCTCCACGCCCATGACGCTGGGTGGGTCGAGCAGCAGGGGACGCATCGCCGGATCGCGGAAGGCCTCCCGGCCCACCTCGCGCAGGATCTCGTTGACCCGGTTGACGTCGACGCTGGTCGGCACCGGGACGTCGACGACGGCGCGCGCCCAGTCGCGCGACAGGTTGACCACCTTGGTGATCGCCCCGTTCGGCACGGTGACGACCTCGCCGTTGGGCGACCGCATCCGGGTGACCCGGAGGGTCACGTCCTCCACCGTGCCGGTGGCGGGTTCCGGTGCGCCGGTGACGCTGATCGAGACGACGTCGCCGAAGCCGTACTGCCGCTCGGTGATGAGGAAGAAGCCGGCCAGGACGTCGCCGACGATCCGCTGGGCGCCGAAGCCGAGGCCCACACCGAGGACGGTCGCGGGCGCCACCAGGCCGGTGATCGGGACGCCGAGCCGGTCGAGCACGAAGAACGCGGCGATCGAGTAGATGAGCACGATCGCCACCCAGGTGAGCACCTGGGTGAGCGAGTGGCGGTGCTTGGCCGCCTCCGACCGGACGAGGGCGTCACCGCCGGTCGCCTCCCGGTCGATCCGGTCGGTCAGCCGGCCCCCCACCCACGACACGAAGCGGGCGAGCAGCACCGATCCCAGGATGATCAGCACCGCCTCCAGCCCGCGGCCGGCGAGCCAGGTCAGCAGTTCGTGGGTCGCTCTCATCGGGTTTCAGCCTCCCGGGTGCCATGCGTGCACGCCAGCCCCCTCACCGGGGCTCCACGAACAGCGCGTGCGTGGAGCGGCCGATGGCTCCGCTCTCGTCGAAGAGGACGGCGTAGCACTGGCCGGCCCCGGTGTGGCCGAGCACGGTCCGGGCGTCCATGCCCAGCCACTCGCCCTGCGGCGCCCGGTGCAGGGCCAGGCTCAGGTCCACGTTGGCGAAGCTCGTGGTGTCCCAGTCGAGGGCCGCGGAGATCCCGCTGGCCGCGTCGGTCATCACCAGGAGGTGCTCCAGGGGCGTCATCGGCTGCCCCTCGACGAGCTCGCACTCCGGCCGGGTCCAGGCCGACGCCGGACCGGGCGAGTTGAAGCTGCCGGTCGCGAACCGCCACTCGAGGGCCCGGTGGTAGGCGACGTCCTCGGAGAAGAAGGCGGCGGTCTCCGGCCGGCTGTCCTGCCATCCGGCCGCCGCCGGATGCGGATCCGGTGCGGCCGCGAGGACGTCGTCGGCGCGGGTGCGCATCCGCCAGGCGGACAGCCGCATCAACGGACGCGCGTCGCCGGCGGTGAGCACGGTCTCGACGAGCTCGATCCGGCGGCCGGGGCGGATCACGGTCGCCGAGACGCGGACCGGGCCGACGGGCACCGGGGCGAAGATGTCGTAGGCCAGCCGCACCGTCTGGCCGTCGGGGATCCCGCTCGCGCGCTCGGCCTCCCGGGCGAGCAGCGCCGCAGGCGGGCCGGCGTGCTGCAGCCCCCGGTCCCACGGGCCGATCGTGAGCGCGGTGGCCTCGTAGCCGTCGCCGCACGGGAGGTACAGGGCCGGGGGGAGGACCATGCCCCGCAGTCTTCCGATCGCGGTCAGCCGCCCTCCCGGCGGGTCTCCCACACCGCGAAGGCGGTCCACGCGGCGGCCACGGCGGCGGCCGCGAGCCACAGCCATCGCAGGCTGCCGGTGTTGGACAGCACGAGCAGGACGGCGACCACGAGCACCGCCCCGGCCACCGGCGAGGTGCGCAGCAGCGTGTGCAGCGTGTCCGGGCCTGGGATCGCCAGGAACACGACCGTGGCGACGACCAGCAGGAAGACGCACAGGGCGGCGAGGAACGCCGAGGTGATCCCGTACTCGTCGGGCAGAGTGAGGCCGCCGACCCCGAGGACCACCGCGCCCCCGGCCAGGCCGATCAGCGTGCGCCGGCGGCGCCGCGACCACGGCGGGCGCTCCTCCACGGTCGGCACTCAGCCGTTCTGGTCGTAGGCGGCCCGGAGCAGGACCCGGACCTCGTCGTCGACGTCGGCCACGGCGGTCAACCGGACCCGGTGGGTGGCAGCACCCGGCGCGCGGGCCGGCTCCAGCCGCGCGCTGAGCGGTGGCTCCGGTAGGCGTAGGCCCAGGTCGATGCGGGCCGAGGCGGCGGCGGCCGCGGCGAATTGGCGGCGGCGCACGAAGGGCACGTACGTGCCCCGGCCCTCGATGGTGACGTCGTCGCCGAGCGCCAGGGCGGCCTCGCGGACGGCGTCGAAGACGGGCCGCAGCGCGGCTCGGGACCCGGTGAACTGGCCGTCGATGTACTGCTCGACGGACGGTCGGACCCAGCCGGCGTCGCGCGCGGCGGCGTCGGCGATCGCCCACTGCGTGTTCTGCCGTACGCCGTGCACGTCCTTGAGCCAGCGACGGACGGCGTTCTGGTCCAGCGGGTCGATGCCCGAGCCAGCGACGAGGGCCACCCACTCCTCGAGCGACCGGCCGGTGCGCTCGGTCATCGACTCGGTGACGGCGCTCATCATCTCGTCGGGCGTGGCCACGTCCGCACGGTAGCCCGCGATGCTGTGCCGGGGGCTACCGTGCGCGACATCCGGTAGGCGGTCACACCGAAGTAGCGGACTACATTGCGGCGGTGACCCGCGTCGCCCGCCGTCCCGCCGCCGGCTACGCGCTGACCCTCGCCGCCGCCGGTCTCTTCGCGGTCAACGGCACCGTCTCGACCCTCGCGCTCGAGGCCGGCATCGCCCCCACCCGGCTGACCGCGCTGCGGTGCACCGGCGCCGCCGTGGGCCTGCTCGCCGTCCTGGCGGTCGCGGCGCCCGGGCGGCTTCGGGTGCGGCCGCGGGAGCTGCCCTTCCTCGCCCTGTTCGGCGTCGTCGGCGTGGCCATGACCCAGTTCCTGTACTACGTCGCGATCGGCCGCATGCCGGTCGGCATCGCGCTGGTCTTCGAGATGACCGCGCCGGTGTTCATCGCGCTCTACGTGTGGCTGGTGCGCCGCGAGCACGTGCGCAGCCGGCTCTGGCTGGCGCTGCTGCTGTCGCTGTCCGGACTCGTGCTGGTCGCCGAGGTCTGGCAGGACGGCGGCTCGCTGGACCCGCTCGGTGTGGGCGCCGGCCTGCTCGCGGCCGTCTGCCTGGCGGCCTACTACCTGCTGGGCGAGCGGGGAACGGGGACGCGTGATCCGGTGACGCTCACGTGCTGGAGCTTCGTGGCGGCCGCCGTGTTCTGGTCCCTCGCCGCACCGTGGTGGGACTTCGACGCGGCGGTGCTCGGGGAGTCGGTGCCGATGTCGCTCGGCGCGCTGGCGCTGCCGCTGTGGGTGCTCGTGCTCTGGATCGTCGTCCTCGGCGCGATCGTGCCGTTCTGGCTGTCGATCGCCTCGCTGCGGCACCTGCACCCCACCACGGCCGGGCTGGTCGCCACGGTAGAGCCGGTCTTCGCCTCGGTCGTGGCGTGGCTCTGGGTGGAGCAGGTGCTCAGCGGGTGGCAGGTCCTCGGGGGTGTCGTCGTCCTGACCGGGATCGGACTGGCGCAGACCGCCCGCTCGGCTCCCGCGCCCAGCCCCCTGCCGGAGACACCGGCCGCGCTCGCGTCCTGACCTGCTACCGCTTCTGGCGCCGGCTCCCGCCGTGCCAGTCCTCCTGCAGCCCGGTCTCGCCGGGCCGGACGCCGAACGCCGGAAGCTGGGGTCGCTCGCGCAGGCTGCGCTTGAGCTCGGCGAAACCAGGGAACGCGGCGAGGGCGGTCACGTGGTCCCAGAGCGGGACGGCGTCCTCGTCGCGGGGCAGCCGGCTGATCACCGGTCCGAAGAAGGCCACGCCCTCCGGCGGGCGGGGGTGCCGTCTTCAGCCCCGTGGTCGCCGACCGCCTCGGCGCGCTGTTCGCCAGCATGGGCGGCCTGCCCGGCCGGGAGGCGTTCCCCGAGCTGACCGAGCGGGAGCGGGAGGTGCTGGACCTGGTCGCGCGCGGGCACGACAACCGGCGCATTTCCCGCGACCTGTTCCTCTCGGACAAGACCGTGCGCAACCACGTGTCCAACATCCTGACCAAGTTGGGCGCGGCGACCAGGGCCGAGGCGATCGTCCGGGCGCGGAACGCCGGGATGGGCCTCTGAGCCCGCACGGTGTGCGCCGATCGGCAGTTCCGGGCGGGGAACCTGCCGGTCAGCGCCCACTCTCGGACCGCGCCGGGCGGGTCAGCCGGGCAGCACCGATTCGATGACCGCCCGGACCTCCGGGGCGTCGGGGACCGTCTGCGGGCGGAACCGCGCGACGACCTCGCCGTCCGCGGACAGGACGAACTTCTCGAAGTTCCAGGCGACGTCACCGGCCTTGCCCTCGGCGTCGGCCACGGCGGTCAGCCGCTGGTAGAGCGGGTGCGCGCCCGGGCCGTTGACGTCGACCTTCTCCGTCATCGGGAAGGTGACGCCGTAGGTTGCCGAGCAGAACTCGGCGATCTCCTCGGCGCTGCCCGGCTCCTGGCCGCCGAACTGGTTGCACGGCACGCCGATCACGGTGAACCCGCGGGGGCCGAACTGCTCCTGCAGTGCCTCGAGCTGGGTGTACTGCGGCGTCAGGCCGCAACGGCTCGCCACGTTCACCACCAGCGCGGGCCGACCGCCGGTCAGGTCGCCGAGGGTGGTCGGTCGGCCGTCCAGCGTGGCCACGGGCAGGTCGAGGAGATCGCTCATACCGGCGCCAGCGTCGCCCGCGCGACCTTCATTCCAGATCGCCCGGGTCGTCGGGCACGTCGACGGCGTTCTGCCGCAGGGCCTCGATCGGCACGACCTCGAGCGCCCGCTCGTTGGTGGCGGCCAGAACGACCCCGGCCGCGACCCCTGCCTGGTACGCCTGCAGCCACCGGACGGCGACGACGCACCAGCGGTCACCCGGCATGAGCCCCGGGAAGCCGTACTCGGGGCGCGGCGTGGTCAGGTCGTTGCCCAGCTGCTTCTGCAGTTCCAGGAACTCGGCCGAGACCACCGTGCACACCGTGTGCAGGCCGACGTCCTCCGGTCCGCTGCTGCAGGCGCCGTCCCGGTAGAAGCCGGTGAGGGGGTCGGTTCCGCAGGGCTGGAGGGGTTCGCCATGCACGTTGCGCTCGTCCCTCGTCGGCTCCGGCACGTCCACGTCGCTCAACCTCCAGGCACGACGTGCCGATGGCAACAGGGAGCGCGCGCTCCCGCCGGACGGGCCCGACCGATCACCGGCGCCTGCCGCGGCGGCGTCCGCGTGGCATGGTGCGGACGTGACCGAGGTGCCCGATGAACTGTGGAGCCCGACCGCGGAGAGCATCGGGAAGACCCGCATCGCCGCCTTCGCGGCGTGGGTGAGCGAGCGGCGCGGCCTCGAGTTCGGCGACCCCACCGACTACGACCGGCTGTGGCGCTGGTCCGTGGAGCACCTGGACGAGTTCTGGGCCGACGTCGCCACCTGGTCGGGCACGTTCGACGACGTTGCTGACGACGAGGTGCTCGCCTCGCGGGAGATGCCCGGGGCCGTCTGGTTCCCCGGCCGGACGATCAACTTCGCCGAAGAGGTCTTCCGGAACGCCGGCGACGAGACCCCCGCACTGGTGGCGATCGCCGAGGACCGCGAGCCGGAGGAGATCTCCTGGGCGTCGTTGCGCGGCCAGGTGGGCGCGTTCGCCGCGACCCTGCGCGGGCTCGGTGTGCGGCCCGGCGACCGGGTGGCCGGCTATCTGCCCAACGTGCCCGAGGCGATCGTCGCGTTCCTCGGGACGGTCTCGATCGGGGCGGTCTGGTCCTCCTGCGCCCCCGACTTCGGCACCCGGGCAGTCCTCGACCGGTTCGCCCAGATCGAGCCGACGGTGCTGGTTGCCGTCGACGGCTACCGCTTCAACGGCAGGGACTACGACCGCCGGGACGTCGTGACCGAGTTGCGGCGCGCGCTGCCGACGGTGGGGACGACGGTCGCCGTCCCCCGGCTGTTCCCGGACGAGGTCCCGGACGGCGCGCTGGCCTGGGCCGAGGCCGTCGGCGACCTCCGTGAGCCGGAGTTCGCCGCGCTGCCCTTCGACCACCCGCTGTGGATCGTCTACTCCTCCGGTACGACCGGGCTGCCGAAGGGCATCGTGCACGGCCACGGCGGCGTGGTCCTCGAGGAGCGCAAGCAGGCGTTGCTGCACATGGACATCGGCGCCGGCGACCGGTTCTTCTGGTACGCCTCGACCGCCTGGATCATGTGGAACATCTCGACCTCGACCCTGCTGACCGGCGCGACGGTGATCGTCTACGACGGGGCGCCGACGTACCCCTCCGTCGACGTCCAGTTCGCCCTGGCCGCCCGCACGGGCATGACCTTCCTCGGCACCAGCCCCGGATACCTGATGGCGTGCGAGAAGGCCGGCGTCCGTCCGGGTGCCACCCACGATCTGGCCACGCTGCGCACGATCGGTGTCACCGGGTCGCCGCTGCCGGCCGGCAGCTTCCACTGGGTGTACGACGAGGTGAAGCGTGACGTCCTCCTGGGCTCGCTGTCCGGCGGGACGGACGTGGCCACCGGCTTCATCGGGTCCAGCCCGCTGCTGCCGGTGACCGCCGGGGAGCTGCAGCGGCCGATGCTGGGGGTCGCCGCTGCCGCGTGGGACGAGGACGGCGAACCGGTCGTCGGTGAGCTGGGCGAGCTGGTGATCACCGAGCCCATGCCGTCGATGCCGCTGCACTTCTGGAACGACCCGGGCGACGCCCGCTACCGGGAGTCCTACTTCGAGCCCTGGCCGGGCGTGTGGCGGCACGGTGACTGGCTGGAGATCACCGAACGGGGCACCTGCCTGATCAGCGGCCGTTCGGACTCCACGCTCAACCGCGGCGGCGTGCGCATGGGGACGGCGGACATCTATGCGGCCGTCGAGGCGGTCCCGGAGGTCCTCGACTGCGTCGTCCTGGGGGTGGAGCAGCCCGACGGCGGCTACTGGATGCCGTTGTTCGTGCAGCTGGCGCCCGGGGAGGAGCTGACCGACGAGCTGGTCGCGCAGCTGAAGCAGGCCATCCGCGAGCAGGCGTCGCCTCGGCACGTGCCCGACGAGATCGTCGCCGTCCCCGGTGTTCCGCACACGCGCACCGGCAAGCGCCTGGAGGTGCCGCTGAAGCGGCTGTTCCAGGGGGTCGACCCGGTCAAGGCGGTGAACACCGGTGCGGTGGACGACGCCTCGCTGGTCGACCACTACATCGCGCTGGCGAAGGATCGCGCCGCGTCCTCCGGCGACTAGCGCGCAGGCGTCGGATACCAGGACAGGCTCCGGCCGACCCCGGTCCAGGATGACGTGGCGTCGGTCACCTGCGCGGATGACGGCGCCGCGCGAGGGGCACCCCCACCGGCCAAGGTGTACGTGATCATCCGCCCGGAACGAGTGGAGACGACCCGACGATGACGTCGAGCGAGAACGAGGCGGCACCGGAGACGTGGCAGCCGGAGCCGCCGGCACTGCTCCCCCCGTGGCACACCCCGGAACGGGAGAAGCTGCAGGAGCAGGCCCGCCGGTTCGCCATGGACGAGGTGCTGCCCGTCGCCAACGAGCTCGATCCGCAGAAGGGCGAGATCCCGGCGTCCCTGCTGACCCGGCTGGCCGAGCTCGGCTACTTCGGCATCACGGTGCCGGCCGAGGCCGGCGGCCTCGGCCTCGGCGTCTTCGAGTACTGCATGGTCAGCGAGGAGCTGGCGCGCGCCTGGATGTCGACGGCGAGCATCCTGGCCCGCTCCCAGGGGCTGGGCACGGCGGTGGCCGACGCCGACCGACGGCATGAGCTGCTGGGCCGCAGCGCGCGCGGCGACTGGATCGGGGCGATCGCCCTGTCCGAGCCCGACGCCGGCTCCGACCTGGCGGGGGTCTCCACCCGCGCCGTCCTGGACGGCGACGAGTGGGTCGTGACCGGGCACAAGCGCTGGTGCGGCAACGCGAAGGCCGCCGACTTCATCCAGGTGCTCGTTCGGGAGCGCGACCCGGAGCCGGGGGAGTCCCGCTCCGCGGGCCTGGTCAACCTGCTGCTGGAGAAGGAGCGCGGACAGTTTCCGGAGGGGCTGACCGGCCATCCGATCGACAAGGTCGGCTACCACGGCTTCCTCACGTGGGACCTGCGGTTCGACGGCGTGCGGATCCCGCGGGACAACGTGATCGACCAGGCCAGGGCCGCGCAGGAGGAGAGCGCCGAGGAGGGCCTCGACACGGCTGCCGCCAAGCAGGCCGGCTTCGCCGAGGCGCAGAAGTTCCTCAACACCGCCCGCGTGCACACCGCCGCCCGCGCCGTGGGGCTGGCCCGGGCCGCGCTCGAGGACTCGATCCTCTACCTGCAGGAGCGCGAGCAGTTCGGGCACCCGATCGGCGACTTCCAGGCGCTGCGGTTCGCCGTCGCCGAGATGGCCGCGCAGATCGAGCAGGCCCGGGCCTTCTACCGCCAGGTCGCGCACCTGCTCGACCTCGGGCTCCCCGTGGCCAAGGAGGCGTCGATGGTCAAGCTCGAGGCGACCGAGATGTCGGTGCGGGTGACCAACCAGGCCATGCAGCTGCACGGCGGCAACGGCTACACCACCGAGCGCCAGGTGGAGCGGCACTGGCGCGATGCTCGGCTCACCACGATCTTCGAGGGCACCAGCGAGATCCAGAAGCGGATCATCAGCGACCGGCTCCTCCCGCGCAGCCCGCTGAGCTGAGGAGGCAGGGGGCCGCTCCGGTCAGGCGGCGGCGACGGCCTCCTCGTCGGCGTGTGCGATGCGCCAGCTCGCGCCAGATCGCCGCCAGGAAGACGGCCGAGCCCACGAAGGCGAACCAGAACGGGGCGGTGATTCCCCAGATCCGGGCGATCACCCCGCCCAGCGCCTGACCGCGACGGCGGAGCCGGCCTGCGGTGCGGGCGATGGAGCGGATTCGGAAGCGCCGCCACGGGAACGGCTGACGAGCCATGGCGGGCGTCG
>Ga0308173_10001814_pt1 | contig 10985 bp, 8 predicted proteins | sample PhyPR1_FD_203716 | JGI IMG/M metagenome (GOLD analysis project Ga0308173, IMG submission 203716) | Soil microbial communities from UC Gill Tract Community Farm, Albany, California, United States - DLSLS.P.R1 | ecosystem: Environmental > Terrestrial > Soil > Agricultural land | place: USA... | reverse complement strand
ATGACCACGGCGGGGGTGTACCCGGCGCGTCGCGGGGCAGACGGGCCGGGACCGCCGCCTAGGGTGGCGGCCGGTCCGGGCCCGCCGATCGTCCGGGAACGCGGACAGGCACGAACGCAGAAACGCTGAAACGCAGAAACGCTGAAACCCAGCACCCGGGAAGCGGGGGGAACGCGGGTCGTCGGCCGGTGGCCGGGGGCCGCTCTTCGTGTGACACGCGGGGGTGTTCTCACCGTTCATGCGGGTGCCGGATTGGCTTTACCGCCGCAGGTAGGGGCAGGATGCCTCCCTGGGCGCGAGGGTCTGGTGACGGACCCGGGTCCGGGGACTCACCGGGGACCCTGGCAGCATCGGCTTCGCCGTGCCCGACATGCGGCCTGGCCGCGTGGCACGCCTCCATGGCAAGAAGAACACGGGAGTAAGAACATGAACCGCAGTGAGCTGGTGGCCGCGCTGGCCGACCGCGCCGAGGTGACCCGCAAGGACGCCGACGCCGTTCTGGCCGCCTTCGCCGAGACGGTCGGCGAGATCGTCGCCAAGGGCGACGAGAAGGTCACCGTCCCCGGCTTCCTGACCTTCGAGCGCACCCACCGTGCCGCTCGCACCGCGCGCAACCCGCAGACCGGCGACCCCATCCAGATCCCGGCCGGCTACAGCGTGAAGGTGTCGGCGGGCAGCAAGCTCAAGGAAGCCGCGAAGGGCAACTGACGTTGCCGACCCCGCGCGCCGGAGAACGGCGCGCGGCACCTTGACAGACACCGCTGGGGCGGCCCCGGGATCCGGGGCCGCCCCAGCGACGTGTACGCCGCGTCCGCGCGGCGGAGATCAGAAGGTCACGAGACCGAGGTCACGGGACCAGGGCCCGGGACCAAGGTCAGGGAACAAGATCAGGGACCGGGGTCAGGGACCGGGGTCAGGCCAGCGACCGGGCCGGAAGCTCCACCTTGGCGCCGAGCTCCATCAGCTTCTCCATGAAGTTCTCGTAGCCGCGGTTGATGAGGTCGATACCGTGGACCCGCGAGGTCCCCTGCGCGGCGAGCGCCGCGATCAGGTACGAGAACCCGCCCCGCAGGTCGGGGATGACGAGGTCCGCGCCCTGCAGCCTCGTCGGGCCGGACACGACCGCCGAGTGCAGGAAGTTGCGCTGCCCGAAGCGGCAGTGCGACCCGCCGAGGCACTCGCGGTAGAGCTGTATGTGCGCGCCCATCTGGTTCAGCGCCGAGGTGAACCCGAGCCGCGACTCGTACACCGTCTCGTGGATGATCGACAGCCCTGTGGCCTGCGTCAGCGCGACGACCAGCGGCTGCTGCCAGTCCGTCTGGAAGCCGGGGTGCACGTCCGTCTCCAGCGCGATGGACTTGAGCTGCCCGCCCGGGTGCCAGAACCGGATGCCCTCGTCGTCGATCTCGAACGCCCCGCCCACCTTGCGGTAGGTGTTGAGGAAGGTCATCATCGACCGCTGCTGGGCCCCGTGGACATAGATGTTGCCCTCGGTGGCGAGCGCGGCGGACGCCCAGGACGCCGCCTCCAGGCGGTCCGGCAGCGCCTGGTGGGTGTAGCCGCCGAGCGCGTCGACACCGGTGATGCGGATCGTCCGGTCGGTGTCCATCGCGATGATCGCGCCCATTTTCTGCAGGACGCAGATCAGGTCCTCGATCTCCGGTTCGACCGCCGCGTTGGACAGCTCGGTGACGCCCTCCGCGAGCACGGCCGTCAGCAGCACCTGCTCGGTGGCGCCCACCGACGGGTACGGCAGCGCGATCTTCGTGCCGCGCAGCCGCTGCGGCGCCTCCAGGTACTGTCCGTCCGCCCGCTTCTCGATCTTCGCGCCGAACTGCCGCAGCACGTCGAAGTGGAAGTCGATGGGCCGGCCGCCGATGTCGCAGCCGCCGAGACCCGGGATGAACGCGTGCCCCAGCCGGTGCAGCAGCGGGCCGCAGAACAGGATCGGAATGCGCGAGGACCCCGCGTGGGCATCGATGTCGGCGACGTTCGCGCTCTCGACCCGCGTCGGGTCGAGCACCAGTTCGCCGGGCTCCTCGCCGGGCCGCACCGTCACGCCGTGCAGCTGCAGCAGTCCGCGCACCACGCGGACGTCGCGGATGTCGGGGACGTTGCGCAGCCGGCTCGGCGCGCTGCCGAGCAGAGCCGCCACCATGGCCTTCGGTACGAGGTTCTTCGCACCGCGGACACGGATCTCGCCCTCCAGCGGGGTTCCGCCGTGGACAAGCAGTACGTCGTCATTGCCGTTGACGGTCATGTATCTCGCGTTCCGGTGAGTGAGGGAGGCAGGGCCGAAGAGGCAAGCGTAATGGCCGGGGACCCCCCTGCAGTAAGCCCGAGGGCCGCCCGGCAGGTCATGGCTTCGCCACAACACGCGCCGTGCGTGCGCGGCGACTTGGGGTGACCGGCGGACGACCGGAAGGCATCCGTCCCGGCGGCCGGAGGTGCGCGTCCCGGCAACCGGAAGCCGCGCGTCCGGGTGGCTGGAACGTGGCCGGAACCATACCCGCCCCGCCCGTGCGCCCGGGGCCGCTTCCCTGCGCCCCGGCCGGCCCCCACCCGCGTACCCGGATTGCCTCCCCACGCCGGGCGAAGATGCGGGATCATGTCTGGCATGACCGAGGTGTCCTCGCTCACGGGCCGGCTGCTCGTGGCCACGCCGGCCCTGTCGGACCCGAACTTCGCGCGCGCGGTGGTGCTTCTCCTCGACCACGACGAGGAGGGCTCGCTCGGCGTCGTCCTCAACCGGCCGACCCCGGTGGACGTGGGCGACATCCTCGAGGCCTGGGCCGACCTCGCCGGCGAGCCCGGTGTCGTCTTCCAGGGCGGCCCCGTCTCCCTCGACTCGGCGCTCGGCGTCGCGGTCATCCCCGGCGGCGGCTCCGGCGAGCGGACCCCGCTGGGCTGGCGGCGGGTGCACGGCGCGATCGGCCTCGTCGACCTGGAGGCCCCGCCGGAACTGCTGGCCTCGGCGCTCGGCTCGCTGCGGATCTTCGCCGGGTACGCGGGCTGGGGACCGGGCCAGCTGGATGACGAGCTCTCGGACGGCGCCTGGTACGTCGTCGAGTCGGAGCCCGGGGACGTCTCCTCGCCGTCCCCGAAGACGCTGTGGCGCGAGGTGCTGCGGCGGCAGCGCAGCGAGCTGGCGATGGTGGCCACGTATCCGGACGACCCGTCGCTCAACTGAACCCGCCACGTTTCAGTACCCTTGGCCGCATGAGCACTCTCGAGCCCGAGCGCGGGACCGGTACGGGGACCCTCGTCGAGCCGACGCCGCAGGTGTCGCACGGCGACGGCGATCACGAGCGCTTCGCGCACTACGTCCAGAAGGACAAGATCATGGCGAGCGCCCTCGACGGCACACCCGTCGTGGCGTTGTGCGGCAAGGTGTGGGTCCCGGGGCGGGACCCGAAGAAGTACCCGGTGTGCCCCATGTGCAAGGAGATCTACGAGTCCATGGAGAACGGCGGCGACGACAACGGCGACAAGTAGCGCCACCCGGCCGTCGTGACCTCCGGGCGGCGGCCGTCGTGACCTGTGGGCGTCGGGGGTCGGGCGTCGTGACCTGTGGGCGTCGGGCGTCGGGCGTGGGGGGTGCGGGGGAGGGGTAGGGACGGCGGGGGCGTACCCCGCCGCCACGGCCCTCTCCGACGGGGCCGCCGCCCCGGCCCTGGGAGGCGACCGCATGAACCACCCCTCACCACGCCCCGCACCGACCCCCGCCCTCGTCCCCGCCCCTCGCCACGCCGTGCCCGCGGCGCCCACCCGGACGCCCGTCCTCGATCCGCACACCACGATCGAGGAACCGTGCGGCACCACCGCCGTCGCGAACTGGCTGCGCGGCACCCTCGGCGCGGCCCTCGGTCTCCCGCTGCCGCCGCACAGCCCCGGCAGCCCCGCCCGCACCCGCGTCCGGCTCACCCTCGCGCCCGACCTGGCCGGGGAACTCGGCGGCCCGGAGGGCTACCGCATCGGCACCACGCCCCACTCCGTCATCCTCACCGCCGCCGCCGAACCGGGGCTCTTCCACGCCGCGCAGACCCTGCGTCAGCTCCTCGGACCCGAGGCATTCCGCCGCGCCCCCGTCACCGCGCGCCGCCACTGGCCGGTCCCGGCCGTCGCCCTGGAGGACGGCCCCCGCTTCCGCTGGCGCGGGCTCATGCTGGACGTGGCCCGGCACTTCATGCCGAAGGACGGCGTCCTGCGCTACGTCGACCTGATGGCCGCGCACAAGCTCAACGTCCTCCACCTCCACCTCACCGACGACCAGGGCTGGCGCATCGAGATCCGGCGCCACCCCCGCCTCACCGAGGTCGGCTCCTGGCGGACCCGTACCAAATTCGGCCACCGCGCCTCGCCCCTGTGGGAGGACAAACCGCACGGCGGCTTCTACACGCGGGGCGACATCCGCGAGATCGTCGCGTACGCCGCCGCCCGGCACATCGCCGTCGTCCCCGAGATCGACATCCCGGGGCACTCCCAGGCCGCCATCGCCGCGTACCCGGAACTCGGCAACACGGACGTCGTCGACACCTCCTCCCTCGCCGTCTGGGACAACTGGGGCATCTCGCCCAACGTGCTCGCCCCCACCGACACCACCCTCCGCTTCTACGAAGAGGTGTTCGAGGAGGTCCTGGAGCTGTTCCCGCCGGACGCCGTGCCGTACTCCGGTTTCTCGCGGTTCGTCCACATCGGCGGGGACGAGTGCCCCAAGGACCAGTGGCGCCGCTCACCGGCCGCGCAGGCGCGCATCCGGGAGCGGGGGCTGGACGGCGAGGACGGGCTCCAGGCGTGGTTCGTCCGCCACTTCGACGACTGGCTCGCCGCCCGCGGCCGCCGCCTCATCGGCTGGGACGAGATCCTGGAGGGCGGCCTCGCGCCCGGCGCGGCGGTCTCCTCCTGGCGCGGCTACGAGGGCGGCGTCGCGGCCGCGCGGGCCGGCCACGACGTCGTCATGTGCCCCGAGCAGCAGGTGTACCTGGATCACCGTCAGGACCCCGGCCCTGACGAGCCCGTGCCCATCGGCTTCGTGCGCACCCTGGAGGACGTCTACCGGTTCGCGCCCGTTCCCCCGGAACTGACCCCGGACCAGGCCCGGCACGTCCTCGGCGCCCAGGCCAACGTCTGGACGGAGGTGATGGAGGACCAGGGGCGCGTCGACTACCAGGTGTTCCCCCGCCTCGCCGCGTTCGCCGAAGCCCTCTGGTCCCCGCTGCCGCCGCCCGCCGAACGCGACTTCGCCGACTTCGACGCCCGCATGACCACCCACTACGCCCGCCTCGACGCCCTGGGCGTCGCCTACCGCCCGCCCCGCGGCCCCCACCCCTGGCAGCGCCGCCCGGGGGTGGAGGGCCGCCCCCGCTAGGGGGCGCACCCGCCAGGGGCGGCCCCAAGGGGCGCGGGGCTGTGCCGACATGCGGCTCCGCCGCGTGGGTGCGAGAAGCCCCACCCGCCCGCACGTCCGGGGTCGAAGGGGCAGCGCCCCTCGGCAGGGACGGGAAGGGTGAGGGCGGCGGGGGCGAAGAGAAAAGGGCCGCCCCCACGGCCGAAATCCACACCCCGCACCCACCCGCACACTCGCCCAACCCGGGTGAACAACCCCAACCCGCCCCGACACGGAACGACCGCCCAAACCCACCCAACCACGCACGGGAGGGGTGAACACCCCCTAGCGGACCCCCGCATCCGGCCTCCGCGAAGATGTGCCAGAGTTGCCACGTCCGCCCTGTCGGCACGTACCGTACGGCAGCACAGGCAGGACCAGGTGGGGCAGCGGGAAGGGGCAGCCGGTTTGACCACGCACGCACCGCAGGCGGCGCAGGCCGTGACGCTGCCCGGGTCGCTGGACGAGGCCGTGGCGGCACTCACCGCCATGCCCGCCGCAGTGCCCGTGGCGGGCGGTACGGACCTCATGGCGGCGGTCAACTCCGGGCAGTTGCGCCCCGCCGCCCTCGTCGGACTCGGCCGCATCAGCGAGATCCGCGGCTGGCAGTACCAGGACGGCCACGCCCTCCTCGGCGCCGGCCTCACCCACGCCCGCATGGGCCGCCCCGACTTCGCCGCGCTCATCCCCGCCCTCGCCGCGGCGGCCCGCGCGGCCGGCCCCCCGCACATCCGCAACGCGGGCACGCTGGGCGGCAACATCGCCTCCGCCGCCCCCACCGGGGACGCGCTGCCCGTACTGGCCGCCCTGGAGGCGACGCTGGTCATCGCGGGACCGGGCGGCGCCCGCCGCGAGATCCCGGTCTCGCACCTGCTCGCCGGCATGGAGATGCTCGGCGCGGGCGAACTCATCGGCTACGTGCGCGTACCGCTGCTGCACGCCCCCCAGGTCTTCCTCAAGGCCACCGGGCGCACCGGACCCGGCCGCGCCGTCGCCTCCGTCGCCCTGGTCCTCGACCCCGCCAGGCGCGGGGTGCGCTGCGCGGTGGGCGCCATCGCGCCGATGCCGCTGCGCCCCCTGGACGCCGAGCACTGGGTCGCCCAGCTCATCGACTGGGACAACAACCGTGCGCTCGTCCCCGAGGCGCTGACCGCCTTCGGGGACTATGTCGCCGCGGCCTGCATCCCCGACGCCGTCCCGGCCGAGGACGGCACCGTGGAGCAGCTGCCGCCCGCCGTACTGCACCTGCGGCGCACCGTGGCCGCGCTGGCCCGACGAGCACTGGGGAGGGCACTGTCATGACCGACGACCAGCACGGGGAGGAGCCGCGCCGGGAGTCCCCCCAGGGCTCCTGGGAGCGGCTGCCCCAGGGGGACTACGACGACGGTGCCACCACCTTCGTCCAGCTCCCCGAGGGCGGCATCGACGCGCTGCTCGCCTCGCACACCCCGCTCGCCGCGCCCGGTCACGGCTATGTGCCGCCGTCCTTCACACCGGGCCCGCAGCAGGGCGAGGCCGGGCCGCACGGCGAATGGGGCGCCCCCGCCGAGGGCACGGGCTGGCCCGAAGCGGCCCCGGGCACGGACCCCCGGTACGACCGGCACCCGCAGCAGGGGCAGCCGTACGAGGAGCCCGGCCACGACCCCCGCCGGGAGCAGGGCGGCGGCGACACGTCCGGGCACGGCTTCGCCTACCACCCGCAGTCCACCGGCCAGTGGACCTTCGAGGAGCCCGCGAACCCGGGCGGCCCCCAGGGCGGTCCCGCCCCGGGGCACGACGTCACCGGCGAGTGGTCGATCCCCGTCGCCGGGGGCGATCTGCCGGACGAGTCGGGCGAGTTCACCACGTCGTCCCTGGTCGAGCAGTGGGGCGGCACCCCGCCCCCGACCCTGCCCGGCGGTGCCGCCGCGCCCTGGGCGCCCCCGGAGTCCGGCGACCGGCCCGCCGAGGCGCCTGGCGGCCCGTTCGACGGGTCGTACGCGCCGGAGGGCGCCGCAAGTGCGCCGGGCGGCCGGCAGGCCCTCCAGGAGCCGTCCACGCCCGCCGACCCCGCTCGCACCGACGAGCGGGGCGCCTCCGCCTACGCCGAGGACCGCACCGGCACGGACCCCTACGCCCCGCACGACGGCCCGACACCGGCCCCGGCCGGGCAGGAGCCGTACGCCGCACCGGCCCCGGCCGGACACCGGGACCCCGCCACCGGCGCCGGCACCGACCCCGGCCCGGCCCGGCAGTCGTCCCCGGACGTCGAACCGCCCGTGGCCGAGGCCGCCCCGCAGGCACCCGGGGCGACGGAGACGGCGGGTACGACGGAGACGGCGGGAACGACGGAGCGGCACCGGGAGCCGTCCGAGCTCTCCGCGCCGTTTGAACCGTTCGCGCGGCCCGCCGCGTCGCCGCAGCCGCAGGAGCACCCGGAGCAGCAGCCCCCCGCCGAGGACCGCGCCCCGCGCCGCCGGCCCGCAGGACCGGACTCCGACACCGACGCGCGCCCCGACGGACCGGCGGACGCCCCGGGTTCCGCCCCCGAGGACCCCGCCGCCCAGGACCCCGTCCCCGAGGACCGCGTCCCCGAGGACCGCGTCCCCGAGGACCGCGCCTCGGAGGACCCCGTCCCCGCCGGCGCCGTGCCCTTCCCCGACGAGCACCCCCTCGTCTCGTACGTCCTGCGGGTGAACGGCGCCGACCGCCCCGTCACCGACGCATGGATCGGCGAGTCGCTGCTCTACGTGCTGCGCGAACGGCTCGGCCTCGCCGGCGCCAAGGACGGCTGCTCGGAGGGCGAGTGCGGGGCCTGCAACGTCCAGGTGGACGGCCGCCTCGTCGCCTCCTGCCTGGTGCCGTCGGTCACCGCCGCCGGCACCGAGGTGCGCACCGTCGAGGGGCTCGCCGTCGACGGGCAGCCCTCCGACGTGCAGCGGGCGCTCGCCCGGTGCGGTGCCGTGCAGTGCGGATTCTGCGTGCCGGGCATGGCGATGACCGTGCACGACCTCCTGGAGGGCAACCCGGACCCCACCGACCTGGAGGCCCGCCAGGCGCTCTGCGGCAACCTGTGCCGCTGCTCGGGCTACCGGGGCGTGCTCCACGCCGTGCGGGAGGTCGTCGCCGAGCGCGAGGCCCTCGGCGCGGCCGACGAGGAGTCCGGCGAGCGGACGGGCGACGAGGCCGCGGCACCGTCCGGGGGCGGGGAACCGCGCATCCCGCACCAGGCGGGTCCCGGCGCGGGCGGCATCCACCACGACCAGTCGTACGGCCAGGACGGAGGCCAGCGTTGAGCAACGAAGCCGCCACCGCGCCCGCCGCGGCGGCCGCCCCCGCCCCCGAGCCGCTGCCGCACGGCATCGGTGTGTCCCTGCCGGGCGCCGACACCCGCGCCAAGACCGAGGGCACCTTCCCCTACGCCGCCGACCTGTGGGCCGAGGGCCTGCTGTGGGCGGCCGTGCTGCGCTCGCCGCACCCGCACGCGCGCGTGGTGTCCATCGACACCAGCCACGCCCGCGAGATGCCCGGCGTGCGCGCCGTCCTCACCCACGAGGACGTGCCCGGCACCCCGTTGCACGGCCGGGGCCGCGCCGACCGCCCGGTGTTCGCCTCCGAGGTCGTACGCCACCACGGGGAGCCGCTGGCCGCCGTCGCCGCCGACCATCCGGACACCGCGCGGATGGCCGCCGCCGCCGTCATCGTCGAGTACGAGGTGCTCGAACCGGTCACCGACCCCGAGCAGGCCTTCGAGGCCGAGCCGCTGCACCCGGACGGCAACCTGATCCGGCACATCCCGCTGCGCCACGGCGACCCGGAGGCGGCCGGTGACATCGTCGTCGAGGGGCTGTACCGCATCGGCCGCCAGGACCCCGCCCCCATCGGCGCCGAGGCCGGACTCGCCGTGCCGCGCCCCGACGGCGGCGTCGAGCTGTACCTGGCCTCCACCGACCCGCACGCCGACCGCGACGCGGCCGCCGCCTGCTACGGCCTGCCACCCGATCAGGTGAAGATCGTCGTCACCGGGGTGCCGGGCGCCACGGCCGACCGCGAGGACCAGGGCTTCCAGCTCCCGCTCGGCCTGCTCGCGCTCAGGACGGGCTGCCCGGTCAAGCTCGCCGCCACGCGCGAGGAGTCCTTCCTCGGCCACGTCCACCGCCACCCCACCCTGCTGCGCTACCGCCACCACGCGGACGGCGAGGGCAGGCTCGTCAAGGTGGAGGCGCAGATCCTGCTCGACGCGGGCGCCTACGCCGACACCTCGTCCGAGGCGCTGGCCGCCGCCGTCTCCTTCGCCTGCGGCCCCTACGTCGTCCCGCACGCCTTCATCGAGGGCTGGGCGGTGCGCACCAACAACCCGCCCTCCGGGCACGTGCGCGGCGAGGGCGCCATGCAGGTGTGCGCCGCGTACGAGGCGCAGATGGACAAGCTGGCCAAGAAACTCGGCGTCGACCCGGCCGAGCTGCGGCTGCGCAACGTGCTGGCCACCGGCGACGTGCTGCCCACCGGACAGACCGTGACCTGCCCGGCGCCGGTCGCCGAACTCCTCCAGGCGGTACGGGACTTCCCGCTGCCGCCGCTGCCCAAGGACACCCCCGCCGACGAGTGGCTGCTCCCGGGCGGCCCCGAGGGCGCGGGCGAGCCCGGCGCGATCCGCCGGGGCGTCGGCTACGCCCTGGGCATGGTGCACATGCTCGGCGCGGAGGGCACGGACGAGGTCTCCACGGCGACGGTGAAGGTCCAGGACGGTGTCGCCACCGTGCTGTGCGCGGCCGTCGAGACCGGCCAGGGCTTCAGCACGCTGGCCCGGCAGATCGTCCAGGAGACGCTCGGCGTCGACGAGGTGCACGTGGCGCCCGTCGACACCGACCAGCCACCCGCGGGCGCCGGCGCCCGGGGCCGCCACACGTGGGTGTCGGGCGGTGCGGTGGAACGGGCCGCGAAGATGGTCCGCACCCAGCTCCTCCAGCCGCTCGCGCACAAGTTCGGCATGTCCACCGAGCTGCTCCAGATCACCGACGGCAAGATCACCTCGTACGACGGGGTCCTGTCGACCACCGTCGCGGAGGCGCTGGACGGCAAGGAACTGTGGGCCACCGCCCAGTGCCGCCCCCACCCGACCGAGCCGCTGGACGGCTTCGGCCAGGGCGACGCCTTCGTGGGGCTCGCGTTCTGCGCGATCCGCGCGGTGGTCGACGTCGACATCGAGCTCGGCTCGGTGCGGGTGGTCGAGCTGGCGCTCGCCCAGGACGTGGGCCGCGTCCTCAACCCCGCGCAGCTCGCCGCGCGCATCGAGGCGGGCGTGACGCAGGGCGTGGGCGTGGCGCTCACGGAGAACCTGCGCACCGCGCGCGGCGTCGTCCGCCACCCCGACCTCACGGGGTACGCGCTGCCGACCGCGCTGGACGTCCCCGACATCAAGATCGTCAAGCTGGTGGAGGAACGGGACGTGGTGGCGCCCTTCGGCGCCAAGTCGGTCAGCGCGGTGCCGGTGGTGACCTCGCCGGCCGCCGTCGCCTCGGCGGTGCGCGCGGCGACGGGCCGCCCCGTCAACCGCCTGCCGATCCGGCCGCAGGCGGCGGTGGTGACGTCATGACGTCACCGGGCGCGGCGGATCGGG
>Ga0308173_10001812_pt1 | contig 10989 bp, 6 predicted proteins | sample PhyPR1_FD_203716 | JGI IMG/M metagenome (GOLD analysis project Ga0308173, IMG submission 203716) | Soil microbial communities from UC Gill Tract Community Farm, Albany, California, United States - DLSLS.P.R1 | ecosystem: Environmental > Terrestrial > Soil > Agricultural land | place: USA... | reverse complement strand
GAGCAGTCCCCCGACGTCCTCGCCCACGCGCTCGACGACGGCCGGGCCCCCGTGCTGTCCCCGCAGGTGGCGCGCACCGCCGCCAGCGTCGACGCGTTCGCACCGGGTGACGGCGAGGCCTGGATGGAGATGTTCGAGCAGTGGCGGCGGATCCGCGACCCCCTGCTGGATGCCCTGTTCACCCCCTTCCCGCCGATCACCTCGACGGTGCGGCTGCTGCGCCGGCTGGGCACGGCCGGGGCCGTGGACCTGGCCCGGCTGACCGTGACGCCGGTACGACGGCTGGCGCGCGAGCACTTCCGCGGTGCGGGCGCCGCCCTGCTGCTGGAGGGCAACGCCATGCACAGCGACGTGCCGCCGGACGCCTCCGGCAGCGGGGTGTTCGGCTGGCTGCTGGCGATGCTCGGCCAGGACGTGGGGTTCCCGGTCCCGCGAGGGGGCGCGCAGCAGCTCGCTTCCTCGCTGCAGCGGCGGGTCGTCGCCGGCGGCGGTGAGGTGCGCACCGGCACCCGGGTCACGTCGGTCGTCGTGTCCGGCGGCAGGGCCGTCGGGGTGCGGCTGGAGGACGGGACGACCGTCCGCGCCCGCAAGGCGGTCCTCGCCGACGTCGCGGCGCCCTCGCTCTACCGCGACCTGGTCGGCGCCCAGCACCTGCCGGCCCGGCTCATGCGCAACCTCGACGCGTTCCAGTGGGACAACCCCACCGTGAAGGTCAACTGGGCGCTGGACCGGCCGCTGCCCTGGCGCGCCGACGGGGCCCGCGGCGCCGGCACCGTGCACCTCGGCGCGGACTCCGACGGGCTGGTCGACTTCGCCGCCGATCTCTCGGTCGGCCGCGTGCCGGAGCGGCCGTTCGTGCTGTTCGGACAGATGACCACCGCCGACGCGACCCGCTCCCCCGCCGGCACCGAGTCGGCCTGGGCCTACACCCACGTGCCGCACGGCGTGGACTGGACCCGGGAGCAGATCGACGCGCACGTCCAGCGGGTGGAGGACGCCGTGGACCGGGTGGCCCCCGGGTTCGCGGCCACCGCAGTGGCCCGGCACGTGCAGGCCCCCGGTGACCTGCACGCCGCCGACGCCAACCTGGTCGAGGGCGCGATCAACGCGGGCACCTCAGGACTGCACCAGCAGCTGTTCATGCGGCCGACCCCGGGGCTCGGCCGGCCCGAGACGCCGCTGCCGGGCCTCTACCTGGCCAGCGCCTCGGCGCACCCCGGCGGCGGGGTGCACGGCGCCTGCGGCTGGAACGCGGCCCGCTCGGCGCTCGCATCGTCCGGCCGGGCCGGCGCGGCCAAGGACCTCCTGGTGCGCACGGCGTGGGGCCGGCTGCTCAAGGACTGACCCACCCCCCAGCTCCCTCACCGGCGGGCCCGACGCGCCACCAGCACGACCATCCCCGAGCCCGCGGCGGCGAGCCCGGCGGCCACGCCGCGCAGCCAGTGCCGGCCCCACTGTCCGTGCACGGCCTCACCGGCCGGCTGCGCCTCGAGCACGTTGCCGGGGTGCGGCCCGACCCGCTGGCGGGACTGCCCACCCCATCGCATCAGTGGGGTGACCAGCAGGTCGAACACCCCTGGCAGCAGCCGGAACCCGGTCACGGTGAGGCCGTTGGCGAGGCCGACCGACACCTCCCGCCGTGGCTGCCGGATCGCCCGGACGACGGCCCGGGCGACCTTCTCCGGCGGGTCCACCGGCGGCGGCGGCCGGCCGATGCGACCGGTGTAGCTGCCGGCCTGGGCGTAGACCGGGGTGTCGACACCACCCGGGGAGACCAGGCTGATGTCGACCCCGGGCGTCTGCCGGGCCTCGATCTGCAGGGTGCGCACCAGTCCGTAAACACCCCACTTCCCGGCGACGTACGAGCTCATGTACGGCGTCGCGATCTTGCCCAGCAGGGAGCCGACCATGACCAGCCGGCCGCCGCCCTGGTCGCGGAAGAGGCGCAGCGCCGTCCGCGCGACGCGCACGGTGCCGAGCAGGTTGACGTCCAGGGCGTGGTCGAAGACGTCGTCGGGGACGTCCTCGAGCCGGCCGTAGGCCACGACCGCGGCCGAGTGCACGACGGCGTCGACCCGGCCGAAGCGCTCGAGCGCCGCCGCGAACAGCGCGCCGACGGCCGCCGTGTCGGCGACGTCGGTCGGCACCACCAGCACGGTCGCGCCCTGCCGGACGCAGTCGCGCTCGACCTCGGCCAGGGCCGGCGCGGACCGCGAGGCGAGGACCAGCCGGGCGCCCGGCCGGGCGAGCTGCAGCGCCGTGGCCCGCCCGATCCCGCTGGAGGCGCCGATCACGAGCACGACGAGGTCGTGGACGTCCGCGTCGGTGCTCACGGCTGGAGCAGCACCTTCACGCAGCCGTCCTCCTTCTTCTGGAAGATGTCGTAGCCGTGCGCCGCCTCCTCCAGGGGCAGCAGGTGGGTCGCCAGGGTCTCGGTGCCCAACGGGTCGGCGTCGTCCAGGACCAGCGGCATGAGGTCGTCGATCCAGCGCTTGACGTGGCACTGGCCCATCCGCAGCTGGATGCCCCGGTCGAACATCTCCATCATCGGCATCGGGTCCATCTCACCGCCGTAGACCCCGCTGAGCGACACGGTGCCGCCCCGGCGCACGGCCTTGACCGCCGTGTGCAGGGCGTCCAGCCGGTCGATCGCGAAGCGGTCGATGAGCGGCTGCGCCAGCGCGTCCGGCAGCAGCCCCGCCGCCGCCTGGGCCGCCTTGCCACGCGGCGAGCCGTGCGCCTCCATGCCGACGGCGTCGATCACGGCGTCCGGGCCGCGGCCGCCGGTGAGCTCGAGCAGAGCCTGCGCGACGTCGTCGACCCCGTTCATGTCCAGCACCTCGATCCCCTGCGCCCTGGCCATGGCGAGCCGCTCGGGCACGAGGTCGACCGCGATGACGCGCTCGGCTCCCTGGTGCCGCCCGATCCGCGCGCAGAACTGGCCGACCGGTCCCAGGCCGAGGACGGCGAGCGTGCCGCCGCGGGGCACGTCGGCGTACGCGACGGCCTGCCAGGCGGTCGGCAGGATGTCGGAGAGGTACAGCCAGCGCTGGTCGGTGTGCGCGTCCGGCACCTTGATCGGGCCGAAGTGGGCCTGCGGGACGCGGAGGTACTCCGCCTGGCCGCCCGGCACGGCGCCGTACAGCGAGGTGTAGCCGAACAGCGCGGCGCCCTTGCCCTGCTCGCGCACCTGCGTGGTCTCGCACTGGGCGTACAGGCCGCGCGAGCACATCCAGCAGGAGCCGCAGGAGATGTTGAACGGCACGACGACCCGGTCGCCCGCCTTGAGGTGGGTCACCCCGGGGCCGACCTCCTCGACGATGCCCATCGGCTCGTGGCCCAGCACGTCGCCCGGGGTGAGGTACGGCGCGAGGACCTCGTACAGGTGCAGGTCCGACCCGCAGATCGCGGTCGAGGTGATCCGCACGATCGCGTCCGTGGGCTCCTCGATGATCGGGTCGGGCACCGTCTCCACCCGGACGTCCCTCTTGCCTTGCCACGTCAACGCTCTCATCGACAACCCTTTCCCGGAGGTGGTGTTTCGTTGCCCTGGCCCTCTACCCGCTCTGCCGTTGCCGACACCTGCCCCGGCCGGGGTCGCCTCGAGCGCGACCCCGAGCGCGGCCGTCGGCGGGGCGGCCGTCAGCGGGCGGTGAGGTCGCGGCCCAGTAGCCGGCTCGCCCACCGCGGCTCGACCAGCGGCCGGAAGGCCGTGGTGACGGCGCGGGTGGACAGCACCGCCGTCAGGGCGAGGGCCGCGAGGACCAGCAGCAGGAAGCGCGGGATGCTGTCGAACCAGGTGCCGAACCAGCCGGTCTGGCGCAGCGCGTAGATGGGGAAGACGTGCAGCAGGTAGACGTACATCGTCGCCTGGCCCCACCGGCCGAGCCGGTCGGACGTCGGCCGGACGAGGACGAGGACGGCGAGGCACAGCAGCACGGACAGGCCGGTCAGCACCAGCCGCTCGACGCCGGGGAGCCAGCCGTCGGCACCGAGGTCGGCGTAGTTCTGCTCCAGCTGGAACCACGCCCGCAGCCGGCCGGCCCGGGCAGCGTCCACCCCGAGCAGGCAGCCCGCTGCGCTGCCAACGAGCATCGCGAGGGCGGCCGCCCGGACCGGCCAGCGGTCTGCCGCCGTCCGCAGCGCGCGCCACCCGCCGCGCTGCTGCACGGCCCACCCCAGGACGAAGAACGGCAGCATGCCCAGGGTGCGCGACATGTCGAACCGCGTGCCGATGCTCGGCATGAACCCGCTGGCCACGCCCACCATCACCGCCGCCGCGACGGGGAACCGCAGCGCCGCGAACACCGGCAGGACCAGCCGCCACACCGCGAGCGCGAAGAGGAACCACAGGTGCCAGTACGGCGCGCCGAGGTCGAGCGAGAAGTTCCCCTCGACCCGCCACACGACCACGGCCCAGATCACGCTGAAGACGACGTACGGCACGAGCAACCGGGTGACGAGCCGGCCGCCGTCGCGCCGGGTGAGCGGCTCGGCCCTGGCGAACACCCCGGACACCAGGGCGAACAGGGGCATGTGGAAGGCATAGATGAACAGGTAGAGCGCGTACATGCTGCCGCTCTCGTCCAGCTTCTCGATCGAGTGGCCGACCACGACGAGCGCGATCGCCAGCAGGCGCACGTGGTCCCAGTAGGCGTCGCGGGATGCGCCACGCCCGGCGGTCCCGTCGCCGGAGCGGTCCACGACGGGGTCGGGCAGCGTCGAGCTCACCAGCGCCCTCCTCGCCCCGGCTATCGCCGGCGCAGGTAGCCCATCACCTTGCGGCCCACCACCTCGGTGGCCCTGCCCTGCAGCTGGTCGATCCGTTGCTGCTGCTTGCGGACCTTGGCACGCAGCCCCTTGATCACGGCGTCCCTGCCCTGGAGGTCCTGCGCGGCCCGCTCCCGGGTGCGACCGAGGGCCTGCTCGAGCATCGCCGCCTCCGCGTGGGCGCCCTGCTGCAGCACCCGCCGCAGGTGCAGCAGGTTGAGCTCGGCCAGGAAGTCCGCGTAGTAGTCCATCGAGTAGTGCACGTAGTAGGCGCCCCACGGATGCGCCTCGAACGTCGGGTAGTCGCGCCCGGTGAGGTCGATCACGGCGAACCCGGTTGACTCGCACGCGTAGTCGTCGAGCTGGCGCCACAGCTCGTTGTAGCGGGGCAGGTCGATCCGGGCCAGGTTCTTGGCCTTCTGCAGCGGGACCACCTTGCCGGAGTCCGCGAGGCGCAGCGTGCCGGTGTTGTGGCCGCGGTGGACCACCACGGTGGTCCCGGGACTGACCTGACGGACGTGCGCGACCAGGCGGTCGAAGGCGTCCTTCCACAGCTCGAGGTAGGCCTCGGTGTCCCGCTCGAGGCGCAGCTCGGTGAGCGGGCCGGCCGCCTTGAGCGCCTTGTAGTACGGCGTCGGCCAGAGCTTCCAGCGGTTGTTGGTGACGTATCGGCCCTCCGCCAGCTGCAGCGCACCGAAGTGGATGTCACCGAAGAAGTCGAGGATCAGGTAGTCCGGCGCCAGCTCGCCGAGCTCCGCCAGGAACTGCTTGGAGAAGTCGGTGCGGACGTTCCACAGGTCGTAGTCCGAGGCCTGGTGCAGCTGGTCCTCGGCGATCTCCGACGGGGGCGACATGACGCTGATCAGCGAGGACTGGTTCTGCATCAGCACGGTGCGGTACCACTGCTTGTAGCCGGGGTTGAACCGCGTGTTGAAGTTGTCCCGCGTGATGCAGCTGCCGAGCACCGCGACGGTCAGCGGCTCTCCCCCCGCACCGGGGTCGTTCACCGAATCGGACTGCACACCAGCTCCTTTGCTGTGGACGACGACGGCAGGGTGGGTCAGCGTATCCGCGCCGCACGCAGCGCGCGGGCCGCCTTGCGGCGCGCGGCGCCGGCCCGGCGCCGTACCCGGGCGACCGTGCTGCCGGGGCGTGCAGCCCCGCTCGGGCGGCGCGTGACACCGTCGGCCCCGCGGGTGGAGGCCTCGATCTCGTGGACGACGCGCTCACAGCACCGGCCGTCCCGCAGCGGGAAGGTGGCGTCGATGCGCTGCTGGTACTCCGCCGTCGGCTGCGGGCCGTCCTTGAGGCTCTGGACGATGCTCTGCACGGCGTCGTCCAGCTCGGTGGTGACCGGGCCGAACCCGTCGCGGACGTAGTCGAAGTAGCCGCGGCGCCCGACGTGCCCACCGTTGAGCACGAGCTCGCCGTCGAACTGGAAGTACACCGTCGGGCGGTCGATGTAGGCGGCGTTGAAGGCGATCGAGGAGTAGTCGGTCACCAGCAGCGCGGACCGCGCGAACAGCTCCTGGACGTCGTAGTCGTGGAAGTTCAGCGCCCGCACGTGCGTCGGCAGGTCCAGCTGCGCCAGGACCGGCTGGATGTTGGGGTGCGGCAGGAAGCCCACGGTGAGGCCGTGTCGCTCCGCCGCCTCGGCCAGCTCGGGTGACTTCAGCAGCCCGAGCCAGTTGGCCGCGTAGTCGGTCGCCATGAAGTCCTCCAGGACGATCGACCGCCTCTGCGACCCGACCGCGAGCGGCGGCACGAGCCAGTCGCGCCACGTCGGCGTGACGAGGATGAGGTCGCGCTGCTCGGGGCCGAAGCGCGCGCCCTGCTCGAGGAGCCGGTCGAACCGGGGCAGCCCGGTGAGCTTGGTCTCCTTGGCGGTGAACGTGTACGGCGTGTGGTTGCCGGCGATCGAGTCGTACTCGGGCTGGGTGCTGGTGATGAACAGGTCGATCCGCTTGTTGTTCAGCCACTGCGACAGGTCGTCCTTGATCACCCCGTGCTGCAGGAAGGTGAAGCGCCACCTGGGCTGGGTGAAGCGCACGATCGCCGGCGGCCGCATCACCGGCACGTCGGCGTGCGAGGAGATGAGGTGGGCGCAGTTGGCCATCAGCAGCTTCCACCGCAGCGACCCGTGCGGGATGACCCGGTTGTAGCCCTCGGCCTTGAGCTTCTTCCAGTCCGGCGTGCCCTCCTCGATCACGAACCACGCGTTGATGTCACGGCGGCTGCGTCGGAGGTGGCGGAACAGCCGCTCGCCGCTGTCGTCCGCGTCGTGGATCCGGTCCATCAGCACCCAGGAGTTGCCGAAGACGCGTCGTACCGGCCAGGACCGGGACAGCCGGCGTGCGAGCCGGTCCTCGAGCGTCGGCGTGGTCTTGCGCCGTGCCGGGGCCCCGGTGCGTCGGGCCGCGGGGGCCAGCTTGAAGGCGCGGCGCATGTCGGTGACCCGGACGGCGTTCACGGGGAAGCCCGGCGCCGAGAAGCGCAGGTCGAGGTAGCGGCCGTTGAGCTTCACGCGGAGCAGCTTCAGCGGCAGCCAGACGACGCGCTCGTGCAGCAGGGTCCGGCCGTGATAGCTCATGTCGCGGACCTTGGCGTAGGTCGGAGCCATCTCCTTGCCACGGCCCAGGAACGTCTCGTGCGGCATCTCGCCGGTGAAGTGGTAGCTGACCTTGACCAGGCCCTGCTCGTTGTCCAGCGCCCCCATCACCGCGAAGCTGGTGTGCCACGGCTCCGGCCGGTAGGAGTGGAGCAGGATCTCCTTCCAGATGCGCTTGAGCGGGCGGATGTCGAAGCTCGCGATGACGTCGTCGGAGAGGAGCTCGGTGATCTGGCGCATCAGGTCGTGGAACTCGTCGGCGACCTCGCCGGTGGCCGCGGTCAGCACGCCCGAGCCCGCGTCCTGGGAGCTGAAGTACCACGACAGCTCGTAGAGGACGTAGTTCTGCAGCCACTCCGGCGCCTCGCCGCTGGCCGCCGCGGTGTCGCGCAGCAGGGCGAGGTAGCCGTTGCGCAGGACCTTGGTGTAGCGGTCGGGGTCGACCAGGCTGGTCTGCAGCGTGGAGCTGGCGTTCTGGCGCTTGCGGTAGTGGTAGCGCGCGCTCGCCACGAAGCCGACCTCGGGGCTCTCGCCGGCCAGCACGTAGCGGCAGCAGAGGTGGCCGTCCTCGAAGTTGGGCCGCACCGAGGGGTCGAACCGCAGGTCGTGCTCCTGGAGCAGCGACAGCCGGAAGAAGGCGGCGGGGGCGCTGCCGTGGAAGTACTTGGGCAGCTCGTCGAGGTTGCGCAGCCGGTTGCCCTCACGGAAGTGCATGCGCAGCGGGTGGTTGTCGGTGAGCTCGCCGGTCGCGTCGTCGAGCATGACCCGGTTGGTGCCGACCAGCAGCGTCCCGGGGTTCGCCCGCAGGAACGCGTCGACCTCGCCGAGGTAGTCGGGCTCGATGACGTCGTCGGGGTCGGTGAACGTCACCCACTCACCACGGGCCACCTCGAGGCCGAGGTTGCGGGCGGTCGACTGCCCGCCGTTCTCCTTGGTCAGCACCCGCACCACGCCCGGACGGCGCCGCTCCCAGTCCCGCAGCAGCGCCAGCGACTCGTCCGTGGAGCCGTCGTCGACCGCGATCACCTCGAGCTGCCCGACCGGGAAGGCCTGGGCGTCGACCGAGGCGATGAAGGCGGGAAGGTACGTCGAGACGTTGTAGACCGCGGTGATGATGGAGAACCGCGGCGAGGTCTCGCGGCCGGGGACGAGCTGCGTCATCGTGATGAGGGAACCGTTCTGCGAGGGCGGGGACCTGGCGGAGGCCTGTCGAAGGCCCAGGAGACCGCGCCGGAAGAGCGCCAGCCGCCGGCAAGAATACATGCGGGGTCCACCTGGCCGGGTGCGGCGCCCGCGCGCGGTCAGCCCCGCGAGGCCCTCGCCACCGCCCGGGTGAGGCTGGGCTCGAGGTACGGCGCGAGCGTGGTGGCGAAGGTCTTGGTCATGTGCGAGGCGTCGGAGTAGACGGTCACGCCACCGATGACGGCCGGGCAGGTGGCGCCGTCGCAGAGGTGGTCGTTGAGGTCCACCGTGGACACCGAGGCGACCCCGGCCTCCTGGGCCGCCTGCACCAGCGGGTCGCGCGGCACCCACCGGGTGCGTGGCCCGGCGCAAGCCAGCAGCCGGTCCTCGTGCTGGGCAACGCAGTCCGGCACCGACTTCAGCGTCGCGCCAGGGGTGGCCGTGTCGTGGACCACCAGGACGTTGGTGCGCGCGCGGACCCAGCCCGCGACGACCTTGCGGTAGCCGGCCAGCCAGGCCGGGTAGCTGTCGTCATAGGTCTTGCCGGCCGCGGCGCGCCCGTTGCGCTCGGAGGTCACCACGAGGTCGAACTCCCCGGAGGAGGTCTGGTCGAGCACCTTGCGGGCCCAGCTGAGGCAGCCGCGCTGCTTGCGCTCGGCGTCCCAGGCCACCGCGGCGCGGTTTGCCGTGCACTCCGAGGCGAGGAACGTCGTGACCTTCCAGCCCTTGCCCTTCGCCACCCGCTCGAGCGCCGGCAGCCAGTGACCGGCGTGCGAGTTGCCGACCAGGGCGATGGACACCGCACCGTGCGGGTCGCCGAAGACGCACCGCCGGACCCCGGTGAACGGGGCCGGCTCGAAGCAGTCGCGCTGGTAGGCCTCGGTCTTGTCGTCCGCGGCCTGCGCGGGTGCCGGCAGCGACGGGCCGCGGGTCGAGGGCGGGCAGTCGGTTCCCCCGGACAGCGCCGCCGCGCCGAAGCACTCCCCGCCGTCCGCCAGCGCCTTGGCGAGGGTGGCTCGGGCGGTGTCCTCGTGGCGGCCGACCTCGACCGTCTGGGCGACCCCGAGGGCCACGACGACCGCCATTCCCGCCGCGGCGAGCTGGAAGGAGCGGCGCACGGGCACACCCTGCACCGCGAACCGGAAGCGGTCCTCGACGTAGGTCTTGCTCAGCCACGCGAGCACGGCGGTGACCAGGATGATCGCCGCCTTGTCCAGGCGGCCGAGGTGCGAGCCGCTGACGTAGGGGACGAGCACGACCATCGGCCAGTGCCACAGGTAGACCGAGTAGGAGATGTCGCCGAGCAGCTGCACCGGCCGAAGCGCGAGCAGGCGCACCGGTGAGGCGCCGGTCTCGTCGGCGCAGGCGGCGATGACCGCGGCCGCCCCCAGGACGGGCAGGGCCGCCTGCCAGCCGGGGAAGGGGGTCGCGCCGGTGTAGCGCAGGGCCGCGACGACGATGGCGCCCAGGCCCGCCCAGGCCAGCAGGGCCCGCAGCCACCGCGGCGTGGCGGACAGCCGTGGGCCGGCCCCGGCGGCGGCGATGGCCAGCAGCGCGCCGACGCCCAGCTCCCAGATGCGGGTGGGGGTGATGAAGTAGGCGCTGGCCGGCTCGGCGACGGTCGCCGTCACCGAGAAGGCCAGCGAGGCGGCGACGACGACTCCGAGGCCCGCGGACACCACTGCGCCGGTGCGCCAGCCCCGACGGCGGGAGAGCGCCACGAGCAGCAGCATGAGCACCGGCCAGACGAGGTAGAACTGCTCCTCCACCGACAGCGACCAGAAGTGCTGCACCGGCGAGGCGGCGTTCTCCGCGGCCAGGTAGTCCACCGAGGTCCGGGCCAGCTGCCAGTTCTCGACGTACGTCGCGGCCGCGATGATCTCGTGGGCGGTGGTGGCCCATTGGGTCTCGGGCGCCACCAGCCGGGTCGCCACCGCGGTCGCGGCCAGCACGAGCAGCGAGGCCGGCAGCAGCCGGCGGACCCGGCGGGACCAGAACGCGGCCAGGTCGCGCCCGGTGCGCGGCGGCCGGGAGTACAGGTGCGAGGTGATGAGGAAGCCCGAGATGACGAAGAAGACGTCGACGCCGACGAAGCCGCCACCGAGCCGGTTCGGCCACAGGTGGAACAGCAGCACCAGGGAGACGGCGATCGCCCGCAGTCCCTGGATGTCGGCGCGGAAGGCACGCGCCGTCCGGGGTTGCTGCCGGTCGGGTGTGGGGGGCGCGGGGGGCGCGGACGCGGTCCGCACAGAGCTCGTCACCGGCAGGGACCCTCGCTGTTCTCGACGACATCGTGCCCGCCGAACCTACCCGAGCCGGTACGGCGCGTTCGACCACACCTCGCGGCGAGGCCCATCAGATACCGCTGGACCAGAGCGCGTCGGCCACCGTCGCCGACGCCGGCGCCGCGGGCCCCGGTGACCCGTCCA
>Ga0308173_10001810_pt1 | contig 10992 bp, 8 predicted proteins | sample PhyPR1_FD_203716 | JGI IMG/M metagenome (GOLD analysis project Ga0308173, IMG submission 203716) | Soil microbial communities from UC Gill Tract Community Farm, Albany, California, United States - DLSLS.P.R1 | ecosystem: Environmental > Terrestrial > Soil > Agricultural land | place: USA... | reverse complement strand
GCCGCACCATCCCGAGCCGGGTGAGCTCGGTGTCCCGGCCGTCGACGAGGTCGAGCGCGACGGCCGCGCCGAAACGGGTCGAGGCGACGCCCAGCCCGGTGTAGCCGACGGCATACGCCATCCGTCCGCCGAGGGCGGTGCCGAAGACCGGCGTGAAGCGCGACGTCGTGTCGATGACGCCAGCCCACCGGTGCGTGAACCGGATGCCCTCGAGCTGCGGGAAGATCTGGAGGAAGTGCTCGGCGAGCAGCCCGTGGGAGGCGTCGTTCTGCTCGAGCGCCGGGTCGATCCGTCCGGGGAAGTGGTAGTTCGCGTCGTAGCCGCCGAAGAGCACGCGGTCGTCGAGCGTCCTTCGGTAGTAGTGGAACTGGTTGCCGGCGTCGGTCAGGCCCTCGCGCCCCTCCCAGCCGATCGCGGCCAGCTGCTCCGCCGTCAGCGGCTCGGTCATGAGGACGTGGTCGTAGACGGGCAGCACCCAGGCACTGAAGCGCCTGAGCACGCCCTGTGACGCGTTGGTGCCGATCACGACGCGACGCGCGTGGATGGAACCGCCATCGACGGTGACGCGCACCCCGGCGCCGGCGGCGTCGAATCCCGTTGCGCGCGTGTGTTCGTGGAGACGCACCCCGAGGGACTCGGCCGCGCGGGCCAGTCCCCAGACGAGGCGCGCCGGGTCGACGAGCGCCACCTCCGGGTCGTACATCCCGGCGAGGTAGCGCGGGGAGTGCACGCGCGCCTGCGCGCCCTCCGCGTCGAGCAGCAGGGCCGGGATGCCGTGGGCGCGGTGCAGCTCGTACGACTCGCGCACGGCCGGCACCTGGTGCCCGGTGAGAGCGAGCGTCAGCTCCCCGGGGCGGTGGAAGTCCGCGTCGATGCCGTATGCCGTCAGCGTCCTCTCGATGCCCGCGACGTTCTCGGCGGCGAGGCGGTCCAGCGTGCGCATCTCGTCCGGCCAGCAGCTCACGCCCTGGGCGAGGCCGTGGGTCAGCGACGGCGCGAGGAAGCCGCCGTTGCGCCCCGAGGCGCCGTCGGCCAGGCGCCCGGCCTCGATGACGACGACGTCGCGCGACGGCTCGGCCTCCTTGGCCTGGATGGCGGCCCACAGCCCGGTGAAGCCGGCGCCGACGACGAGCAGGTCGGTGCGCCGCGCGGCGCCGGTGAGGGGCGCCCGGGGGTCCGGGCGCTCGGGGCGGTCCGTCCAGAACGGGACGGGACGGGCGTCGGCGAGGGCCGCGGAGGCTCGCACGGAGGGGTGGGAAACGCGCATGACGAGACGGATTCGACCATGCTTGGCTGTCGGCTGTGAACCCCTCTTCGTTCCAGAGCGATGCCCCCTCCGCCACCGACCTCTCGAGCGGCGCTGCCCGGACCGGTGGTCCCGAGCAGCTGCTGCGGGTCTTCCACGACCAGACCCGTGCGCCCGTCCCGCTGGGGACCGCGGAGCGGCCGGTCGAGCTCGACGGCCCGGTCCGCCGGCACTACGACCTCGACCCCGCCGGGCACTTCGCGATGGTGGAGAGCCCGGACGGCCTGGGGGAGGACCCCGACGGCCTCATCGCGCGGGTCCGCGACTTCTTCGCCGAGCGCGGGCAGCGCGTGGAGTGGAAGACCTACGACTACGACGAGCCCGCCGACCTCGGCGAGCGCCTCGAGGCGGCCGGCTTCGTCCGCGAGGACGACGAGGCGCTGATCCTCGGCGAGGCGGCGCCCCTCGCCGCGCAGGAGCTGCACCTGCCCGAGGGCGTCGTCGTCCGCGCCGCCGACTGCTTCGAGGACTTCGTCCGCTTCCGCACCATGTCCGAGACGGTGTGGGGCGAGGACCACGCCTACGTGACCGACTCGCTCTACCCCGACTGGCTCGCCAAGCCCGAGTCGATGCACGTCGTCGTCGTGGAGGAGTCCCGCGAGGGGCCGGTGCTCTGTGCGGCACGCGGGGAGTACGACGAGAGCAGCTTCACCGGGCTCTGGGGCGGATCGACGCTGCCGCAGTGGCGCGGCCGCGGCCTCTACCGGGCAACCCTGCTGCACCGCGCCCGGCTGGGCCTCGACCGCGGCAAGGAGTACGTCCGCGTCGACGCCTCGCCCGACTCCGAGCCGATCCTGCGGCGCCTCGGTCTGCACCGCGTCGCGACGACGACGCCGTACGTCTTCGACCCGCGATCCTGACTCCGCGGGCTGCTGCTGAGCGGGCGCTCACCGGTTGGTGGGCACCCGCGAACACGAGACGGCATACGTGGCAGGATTTCGAACGGATCGTGAACCCGCTTCCCCGACAGCAGGAGTTGCAATGCCCATCGCCACCCCCGAGGTGTATGCCGACATGCTCGACCGCGCGAAGGCCGGCTCCTTCGCGTACCCCGCCATCAACGTCTCGAGCTCGCAGACGCTGAACGCCGCGCTCAAGGGCTTCGCCGACGCCGGGTCCGACGGCATCATCCAGGTCTCCACCGGTGGCGCCGACTACCTCTCCGGTCCGAGCATCAAGAACATGGTCAGCGGCTCGCTCGCCTTCGCCGCGTACGCGCACGAGGTGGCCAAGAACTACCCCGTCAACATCGCGCTGCACACCGACCACTGCCCCAAGGACAAGCTCGACGGCTTCGTGCGCCCGCTGCTCGCGGCCTCGACCGAGCGGGTCCAGGCCGGCGGCACGCCGTGGTTCCAGTCGCACATGTGGGACGGCTCGGCCGTGCCGCTCGACGAGAACCTCCAGGTCGCCCAGGAGCTGCTCGCCCTCGCCAAGGCCGCCAACGTCGTCCTCGAGATCGAGGTCGGCGTCGTCGGCGGCGAGGAGGACGGCGTCGAGGGCGCCATCGACGAGAAGCTCTACTCCACGCCCGAGGACGCCATCGCCACGATCAAGGCCCTCGGCGCCGGCGAGAACGGCCGCTACCTGACGGCCCTGACCTTCGGCAACGTCCACGGCGTCTACAAGCCGGGCAACGTCAAGCTCCGTCCCGAGATCCTCCTGCAGGCCCAGCAGGCCGCCGCCAAGGAGCTCGGCCTGTCCGACGACGCGCGCCCCTTCGACCTCGTCTTCCACGGCGGGTCCGGCTCGCTTCCCGAGGAGATCTCGGCGGCCGTCGACAACGGCGTCATCAAGATGAACGTCGACACCGACACGCAGTACGCCTTCACCCGCAAGATCGCCGACTGGATGATCTCCGGCTACGCCGGCGTCCTCAAGGTCGACGGCGAGGTCGGCAACAAGAAGCAGTACGACCCGCGCGCCTGGGGCAAGGCGGCCGAGGAGGCCATGGCCGTGCGCGTCGTCGAGGCCTGCACCGCGCTGCGTTCGGCGGGGACCCACGCGTGAGCGACAACCTGCTCGGCATCCCCGAGACCCGCCTGGCCGTCGACCCGGCCGCCGAGAAGCTGGAGGCCGGCGTCGACCCGGTCCAGGTGGCCGCGGCCTACCCCGCGAGCTCGCTCGCGTGGGCCGTCCTCGCCGAGGACGCCCTCGCCGACGGCGACCGCGACGTCGAGGCGTACGCGTACGCCCGCACCGGCTACCACCGCGCGCTCGACAGCCTGCGCAAGTCCGGCTGGCGCGGCCAGGGCCCGGTGCCGTGGTCGCACGAGCCCAACCGCGGCTTCCTGCGGGCGCTCGCGGCGCTGGCCCGCGCCGCCCGCGCCATCGGCGAGAGCGACGAGGAGGCCCGCTGCACCCAGTTCCTGCGCGACAGCTCGGCCGAGGGCGCGCGCGAGCTCGGTCTCTGAGGCTGGTTTGCCCGACCGGATGACGCTGTTCTGCTCCGACGTGGACGGGACGCTGCTCGACCACCGACGCACCCTGTCCGACCGCACCGTGGCCGCCATCCGGGCGGTGCGGTCGGCGGGGCACGCGTTCGTGCTCTGCAGCTCGCGGATGCCGGCGTCGCTGGAGGGGCTCGAGCGGCTCTGCGGCGTCGAGCCGACCCCGCTCATCGCGTACAACGGCGGCCTCGTCCTGCGCGCGGACCGCACGGTCGTCACCGACGTGCCCATCGCGCCGGGCGACGCTCGGGAGGCGTATGCCGTGTGCTCGCGGCTGGGCCTGCACGCGAGCTTCTTCGCCGGCGACGAGTGGTACGCCTGGGGTCCTGACGAGTGGACCGAGCGGGAGGCGACGATCACGGCGGTCGACCCGAACCCCGCGTCGGCGCACGACTACGTCGCCCGCGGCTGGGTCAACACCCGGCCGCCGCACAAGGTCATGGCGATGGGCGACCCTGTGCTGGTCGACGAGCTCGAGGTGGCGCTCGCCGGTCGTCCGGGCCTCGTGACCTACCGGTCGAAGCCGACGTACCTCGAGATCGCCAGCGCCGCGTGCTCCAAGGGCGACGGGCTGCGCGCCCTGGCCGGTGAGCTCGGGGTCGACCTCGCCGACACCGTCTTCTTCGGCGACAACCACAACGACGTGTCGGCCTTCGCGGTGGCGGGCACGGCGGTCGCGGTCGCCAACGCCGTCGAGCCGGCGCTCGAGGCCGCCGCGGTCGTGACGGCGCACCACCGCGAGGACGGTGTGGCCGAGTACCTCGAGGACTGGCTGGCCCGCCACTGACCCCGGCTGCGCCCGGTGCGTTGGTCTGCGTTCGGTCCGTTGGGCTCTGTCCCGTCCGTCGGTACGTGGTGCACCACATACCGACGCTCCGTTTCGCTGACGAACGGGCCGGACGCGTCCACACCCCCGCCCCGGGAGGGGGCGGCATCCACAGCCGCCAAGTCAGGGATGGCCGCTCAAGGCGCTCCGCAGCAGGGTCGAGGCATGGATCCCGCCCTTATCGCGCACCACGACGTCTTCCCGGCCGCCCGCGCCATGGCGCTCGGCCTGACCCGGGCCGACCTGCGCCGGCTGCTCCGCGACCGGCGCGTCGTCCGGCTCCACCGCGGCTGGTACGCGACGCGCCTGCCACGGGACGACGCCGACCTGCACCGCTTGCGCGTCGAGGCGCTGCTCGCCGAGTACGCCGGTCGCGCGGTCGCGACCGATGCGTCGGCGCTGCTGCGTCTCGGGATCGCCACGTGGCGGCCGGACCTGCGCCGCGTCCACCTCGCGCTGACGGACCCTGACCTGAACCGGCACCGCAAGGCCGACCTCGTCGTCCACCCGCACCGCCCCGCTGCGCCGCTCCTCACGGCACGGTCCGCCGCGGGTACGGTGCACCCCGCAGTCGCCATCGCCTCCGCTGGGCTGAGCGACCCGCGGTCCTTCCTCGTCCCAGCCGACGACGCCCTCCGACGCGGTCTTGTCACACCGGCCGAGCTCGCCGCTGCGGTGGACGCGCTCGGGGGTCGGCACGGTGCGGCCGGGGTGCGGGCAGTGCGCGACTGGTGCGACCCCCGGCACGAGTCGCCGGGGGAGACCCTGGTGGCTCACCTCCTGCGGCTGGCTGGGCGCCAGGTCGAGCCGCAGTTCCTCGTGCCGGGCACAGGCAAGTGGACGCCTGGCGGTCGTGGCTACCGCGCCGACTTCCGGCTGAGCGGGACCCGCGTGCTCGTCGAGTTCGACGGACGCGTGAAGTACGACGACAGGCAGGCGCTCTGGGAGGAGAAGCTGCGCGAGGACCGCATACGCTCGCTGGGGTGGGTCGTCGTGCGGGTGACGATGGCGGACCTGCGCGACCCGGCGGCCGTCCGGGCCCGAGTGGACGCTGCCGTGGCCCTCGCCGCCGCGTGACCGATGCGTCCGGCAGGACGCGGTCGATGCACCTGGTACGTGGTCGGAGGCTTACGAAGAGACATATCAGTGACCAAGACCTCCGGCGGACACTCGGACGAGCGGAGGTGCTGCCCCGCGGGCGGGGTCGGGCGCACGGGTCTCGAACCGATAACCTTGCGGTTGGCTTGGACCACAACCGGAAGGCAGACCGATGCCCGCAATCGTGCTCGTCGGAGCGCAGTGGGGCGACGAGGGCAAGGGCAAGGCGACCGACCTGCTCGGCAGCAGCGTCGACTACGTCGTCAAGTTCAACGGCGGCAACAACGCCGGCCACACCGTCGTCATCGAGAAGGACGGCAAGCGCGAGAAGTACGCGCTGCACCTGCTGCCCTCCGGCATCCTGTCGCCGAACTGCACGCCGGTCATCGGCAACGGCGTCGTCATCGACCTGTCGGTGCTCTTCGAGGAGCTCGACGGGCTGCAGGCCCGCGGCATCGACACGAGCAAGCTGCTCGTCAGCGCCAACGCGCACGTCATCCCGAGCTACAACCGGACCATCGACAAGGTGACCGAGCGCTTCCTCGGCAAGCGGCGCATCGGCACGACCGGCCGCGGCATCGGCCCGACCTACGCCGACAAGATGAACCGCGTCGGCATCCGCATCCAGGACCTCTACGACGAGGGCATCCTGCGCCAGAAGGTCGAGGCGGCCCTCGAGCTGAAGAACCAGCTGCTGGTCAAGATCTACAACACGCGTGCTTCCGCCGTCGACGAGGTCGTCGAGGAGCTGCTGTCGTATGCCGCCCGCCTCGCCCCCATGGTCGCCGACACGAGCCTCGTGCTGAGCCAGGCGCTGGACCGGGGCGACACGGTGCTCTTCGAGGCCGGGCAGGCGACCCTGCTCGACGTCGACCACGGCACCTACCCCTACGTCACGTCGAGCAATGCCGTCGCGGCCGGCGCCTGCACCGGATCAGGTGTGCCCCCGACGCGCATCGACTCGGTCATCGCGATCCTCAAGGCCTACACGACCCGCGTCGGTGAGGGCCCCTTCCCGACCGAGCTGCACGACGACATGGGCGAGTTCCTGCGCAAGACCGGCGCCGAGTACGGCGTGACCACCGGACGGCCGCGCCGCTGCGGCTGGCTCGACACCGTCATCGGCCGCTACGCGACCCGGATCAACGGGGTCACCGACTTCGTCGTCACCAAGCTCGACATCCTGACCGGCCTCGACAAGGTCCCGGTCTGCGTGGCCTACGACGTCGACGGGGTGCGCCACGACGAGATGCCGGTCAACCAGACCGACTTCCACCACGCGACGCCGATCTACGAGGAGCTCGACGGCTGGTGGGAGGACATCAGCCAGTGCCGCACCTTCGAGGACCTACCGGCCAACGCCCAGGCCTACGTGCTGCGCGTCGAGGAGCTCATCGGTGCCCGGGTCTCGGCCATCGGTGTCGGCCCCGGCCGTGACGAGATCATCGAGCGCTTCCCGCTCAAGCCGGCCGTCGCGGGCTGACGCGTCCTCGCGTCCCGCAGCACACGGCATACGAAAGCTTCTGGAACTGAAGGACACCCATGACTGAAGAGGTCACAGCACTCGACTGGGTCACGCGTCTGGCCGACGACGTGATCGCCGAGGCGCAGGAGCGCAACCCCGGCGAGACGATCGTCTGCGCGTCGGGCATCAGCCCGTCCGGGCCGATCCACCTCGGCAACTTCCGCGAGCTCATCACGCCGCACCTCGTCGCCGACGAGATCAAGCGCCGCGGCATCGACTGCGAGCACATCCTCAGCTGGGACGACTTCGACCGCTTCCGCCGCGTGCCGAAGAACCTTGCGGGAGTGGACGACTCGTGGGAGCAGTACATCGGTATGCCGCTGACCTCCGTGCCGCCGCCCGCAGGGTCGCCGCACACGAGCTGGGCCGAGCACTTCAAGGCGCCTCTCCTCGAGGCCATGGAAGCGACCGGCATCGAGGTGCGCCAGATCAGCCAGACCGAGCAGTACCGCGCCGGCGTCTACCGCGAGCAGGTGCTGCTCGCGATGCGCGAGCGCTTCGCCATCGACAAGGTGCTCGACCAGTACCGCACGCTCGAGGCGGTCGAGGCCGCGCGCCAGAAGGCCAGCGGCAAGGGCAAGGGCGGGCAGCAGCAGCAGAAGGCCGCGAAGCTCACCGAGGAGCAGGCGGCTGCGGCCACCGAGGCCGAGCGCGGCTCCGGCGCGGCGACCGAGGACGACGGCAGCCAGGGCAAGTCCGGCTACTACCCGTTCAAGCCGTTCTGCACCTCGTGCGGCACCGACTTCACGACCGTCACCGCCTACGACGACGACAGCCACGAGCTCACCTACGAGTGCACGAAGTGCGGTCACTCCGAGACGGTCGACCTCGACACCTTCACCAACGGCAAGCTCGTGTGGAAGGTCGACTGGCCGATGCGCTGGGGCCACGAGCACGTGATGTTCGAGCCGTCCGGAGTCGACCACCAGAGCCCCGGGTCGAGCTTCGTCGTCGGCAAGGACCTCGCGCCGATCTTCGGCTGGGAGCGGCCGATCGGCCCGATGTACGCCTTCGTCGGCATCGCCGGCATGGCCAAGATGAGCTCGAGCAAGGGCGGGGTGCCGATCCCGACCGACGCGCTCGAGGTCATGGAGGCGCCGGTGCTGCGCTGGCTCTACGCCCGGCGCCGGCCCAACCAGAGCTTCGACGTCGCCTTCGGACCCGAGCTGCAGCGCCTCTACGACGAGTGGGACGCCTTGTCCCGCAAGGTCGCCGACGGCTCGGCCCAGGCCGGAGACCTTGCCGCCCACCTGCGCGCCACCTCGACGGCCGCCGGACCCCTGCCGTCGACACCCCGCCCGATGCCGTTCCGCACCATCGCGTCGGTCATCGACGTCACGCAGGGGGACGAGGCCCAGGCGGTCCGCATCCTCAGCGAGCTCGAGCCCGGCCACCCGGTGACGTCGACCGACGACCTGCGGCCCCGTCTCGACTGCGCGGAGCGGTGGATGCTCGGCTACGTGCCCGCCGAGGACCGCACCATCGTGCGCAGCGAGCCCGACACCGAGCTGCTCGACAGCCTCGACGAGTCTCAGCGGGAGTCGCTCCGCCTGCTCGCGGACGGCCTCGACGAGCACTGGTCGCTCGACGGGCTGACCCATCTGGTCTACGGCGTGCCGAAGATCCAGCGCGGCATCGACCCCGCGGCCAAGGTCAAGGACCCGGAGCTGTCCGCGGCGCAGCGTGCCTTCTTCGTCCTCGTCTACCGACTGCTCGTGAGCAAGGACACCGGTCCCCGGCTGCCCACGCTGCTGCTCGCCGTCGGGGCCGAGCGAGTGCGCACGCTCCTCGGCCACTGAGCCGAACGCATACGGCACGAACGAGAGTGCCCACTCGACGAGCGTCGAGTGGGCACTTTCGCGCGTCAGGCCTGCGGGTCAGCTGACCCCGACGGCCGACCAGGCGGCTGCGGTCGCGTTGTACTGCGCGCTGCCCGAGCCGTAGAGGTCCTTGGCAGCCGAGAGCATGCCGGTGCGGGCGCCGGCGTAGTTCGTCGAGGACGTCCAGTACGTCGTCAGGGCGCGGTACCAGATGGCGGCCGCCGCGTCGTGGCCGATGCCGGTCACCGTGGACCCGTTGCACGTCGGGCTGTTGTAGCTGACTCCGTTGAGGGTCTTGGCGCCGCTGCCCTCGGACAGCAGGTAGAAGAGGTGGTTGCCGACGCCGGAGGAGTAGTGGACGTCGAGCGTGCCGACGCGCTTGCTGTAGCAGTCCGCCGACGCGCCGTCCTTGCTCGGCTTGTCCATGTAGCGCAGTGGGCCTCCTGAGCCGATGGCGAAGCGCTCGCCGATGAGGTAGTCGCCGGGGTCTCCGCTGGTGTTGGCCGTGAACTCGACCATCGTGCCCATCACGTCGGACGTCGACTCGTTGAGGCCGCCGGACTCGCGGGCGTAGGTGAGGCCGGCCGTCGCCGACGTGACGCCGTGGGTCATCTCGTGCCCAGCAACGTCGAGCGAGACGAGCGGGCCGTAGCTGACACCGTCACCGTCGCCGTAGCGCATGCAGAAGCAGGTGTCGCTCCACGAGGCGTTGACCCAGTTGGTCCCGACGTGCACGAGGCTGCGGGCGCCCTTGCCGTCGTTCTTGATGCCGTTGCGGCCGAAGGTGTTCTTGTAGAAGTCCCAGGTCGCGCCGACCCCGAAGTCCGCGTCGACGGCCGCGCTCTGGCGGTTCGTGTTGGAGCCGGTGCCCCAGACGTTGTCGGCGTCGGTGTAGAGCACCCCGGTCGTCGTGGTGGTCGCCCCGTTGTTCGCGTCCTCGGTGCGGGCGCCGCCGCGCGTGCCGTCGACGAGCTGCCACTGGCCCCCGGACGGCGTCGTCTGCAGGGTGACCGTGCCGAGGTAGAGGCTGTTGCCCGTGCCGGCGTCGTTGACCTCGGTGGCCCAGGAGTCGACGACCGAGCCGGTGCGGGCGTCGACGAAGACGACCTTGCCGGCCGGCTCGCCGTGTGCGCCGACTCCGTCGACCTGGGTCTTCCACACCAGGCGGGCCGGAGCCGACACGGCGTAGACGGCGAGAGTGGGCGTGGAGGTGCTGACCCTGAAGTCGGCCGTGCGCGTGGCGCTGGCGGCGGCGGTCGCGGCAGCGACGGCGGGAGTGGTCGACCCGACCCGCACCGCGCTGGCGGCCGCGTTGACGCCCTTCCACCCACCCGAGCCGTCGGTGTGGACCACGAGGTCGCCGCCGACGACCGGCAGGCCCTTGAACGTGCGGTCGAAGCGCACGTGCGTCGTCCCGTCCTTGTCGGACGAGACGCTGCGGGTGCGCAGCACTTGGTCGCCGTCGAGGCCGAAGGCCGCGCCGTGGGCCCTCGCGGCGGCGACGACGCGGTCGAGGCCCGCGCCGGACGGTGAGTGGGTGGCGGCCTGCGCGCCGCTCGTGGCGACCGTCGCGAGGGCGGTTCCGGCGATCGCGGCGGTGGCGATCGTCGTCGTGATGAAGCTCTTCTTCAAGGCGTTCTCCTGGCTGGGGATGTGCGCTGCGAGTTGCCCCCGAGGGCGGTCCGGGTGACCGTGCCGCAACAGTCGTCGGTCGCCCGACGGGGCGCCAGAGCAGCGACGCAATGTTTGCCCGCGCTTGAAGAACATTTGGCCCACGGCGACCGTCACTCCCAGCGCACTCTCAGGAAATGACGGTTGCCAGCACTCCTCGACGCGAGAAGGGCACCAGTTCGAGAACCGGCTCAAGCCCGGCTGGGCGCCGTCTGGGAGCGGCGCGGGCTCCCCGGGGCCGGACATGGGAGCGGGCGAGGGGCGAGATGCAGGGGGTCGCATCTCGTCCCTCGCCC
>Ga0308173_10001809_pt1 | contig 10994 bp, 13 predicted proteins | sample PhyPR1_FD_203716 | JGI IMG/M metagenome (GOLD analysis project Ga0308173, IMG submission 203716) | Soil microbial communities from UC Gill Tract Community Farm, Albany, California, United States - DLSLS.P.R1 | ecosystem: Environmental > Terrestrial > Soil > Agricultural land | place: USA... | reverse complement strand
GCTTCTAGCTCCAGACCGAAATCGGCCTCTGTCCGCTCCCGGCAACTAGCAGCCTAGCGCTTCTCGAACCCGTTTTCATCCCCCGTTGCGGCGCCCCGCCGTGGGCCATTCACAACGCACAAAAATAATCCTATCTCGCTCTATCCTCTCGCCTTAACCCCATTTCTGCCATTCGTCCCGATCCGTTTCTTGCCTTCGCCGTGCTACGTTCAGGCAGCCAATTTATGTCTACTTCGGCTCAAATCGCTGCCAATCAAAAGAATGCGCAGCTCAGCACTGGCCCCACCTCCGAAACCGGTAAGGCCAAATCATCCTTAAACGCCGTCAAAACGGGTTTAACCGGCCGGACCATCCTGCTCCCCGGCGATGATGCCGCGCTCTATGAGGCGCATGTCACCGAATTCATCCAGCGCTTTCAACCCGCTGCCGATGACGAACGCAACCTCGTCCAATCGCTTGCCGATACCGAATGGCGATTGTTGCGCATTCCGTCGCTCGAAATGGGAATCTACGCGCTTGGCCGCCTCGAATTCGCCGAATTGTTCCCCACCGAAGCGGATGACGTTCGCCGCCACCTTATCGAAGCCAAGGTCTTCCTCGCTTATCAGCGCCAGTTGAACAATCTCAGCATTCAGGAATCCCGTCTGCGCCGCCAGCGCGAAAAGGACACCGCTGCGCTCCGGGAGCTTCAAGAGGTACGCAAGCGCAAAACTAAGGCTCGTCTGGACGAAGCGGCCCGCCAGTACATCCAGGCAGTTCACGAAGAACGCCACAATGACTTCGAGCCCGCCGAGCTTGGGTTCGAATTTACACTTGAACAAATCGAGGTCCGCGCCATCGACCTCAAGCCTGACCTTTTCGCCGATTGGGACCCCGCTTCTGACTCCGAAGCCGCCTGACCCTGGGCGCTCCCGATCTCGCGCTCCCCATGCGTTATGATCGCTTGACGGATGAAAACGACCTTACCTTTTCGCGCGATGCTCCCTTTCTTCGGCCTGCTTGCGGTCACCGCTCTGCCGGTCTTCGCTCTTGATAACGGATTGGCCCGAACGCCTCCCATGGGATGGAACAGTTGGAACAAGTTCGGCTGCAATGTTAGCCAGGACCTGATTCGGGGCGTCGCCGACGCGATGATCAGTTCGGGATTGAAAGATGCCGGCTATCAGTATGTCGTCATCGATGATTGCTGGCAGGTTAGCCGGGATGCCAAAGGCAACATTGTTCCCGACCCCCAGCGTTTCCCCTCGGGCATCAAGGCGCTTGCCGATTACGTACACTCGAAAGGCCTGAAATTCGGCATTTATTCCGATGCGGGCACCGGCACTTGCCAGAACCGCCCGGGCGGCCGCGGCTACGAATTTCAAGATGCGCGCCAGTACGCCGAGTGGGGCGTGGATTACCTGAAATATGACTGGTGCAACCACAGCACCCAAAACTCCGAGGCATCGTATTCCATCATGCGAGACGCCCTGAAGAAGTCCGGGCGGCCAATTGTTTTCAGCTTGTGCGAATGGGGATCCACCAAGCCGTGGCTGTGGGCCGAAGATGTTGGCAACTTGTGGCGCGCCACCGGTGACATCACGGACAAATGGAGTACCGCGAGGAAAGATGACGGCCTGGGCGTGGTGCAGATCCTCGATCAGGTGGACGGGCTCGCGAGTTACGCCGGCCCCGGGCATTGGAACGATCCGGACATGCTGGAAGTGGGCAATGGCGGGCTAACCGACACCGAAGCACGCGCGCATTTCAGCTTGTGGTGCATCCTTGCTGCTCCGCTCATGGCCGGAAACGATATTCGGAACATGAGTCCCGCTACTCACGAGATTCTCACCAACAAGGAACTGATCGCGGTCGATCAAGACCCGCTCGGTGTTCAGGGGAAACGCGTGCACCGCGATGGCGATCTGGAAGTCTGGTCGAAGCAGCTCAGCGACGGCGGCCGGGCGGTCGCGTTACTCAACCGGGGCGAATCGCCGAGCCCAATCAGCGTATCCTGGACCGATCTCGGCTATCCCGAATCGCTCAGCAACTCGGTGCGCGATCTCTGGGCAGGGAAAGATCTGGGCGTTATGAAGCGCAGCTACTCGGCTACGGTGCCCAGCCATGGAGCCGTCGTCGTGCGGATCATGCCCGCGTCGGCAAGCACGCCGACCTCCTGAAGTTTTCTCAACCCGTCCTCGAATTCGGCGGGCTCGTTATTTCGCACGGCCCAGTCCAGGCCCTCGAATGGACGCAAGCGGAATAGCGCTTTGGCGCGCATCCACAGGGTCGCGTCCTTGAACGGATAGGCTTCGAACACCTGTTCCGCGAAGGTTCTGCCGCAGTGAAGTTGTGTCGCCAGATCCCAGGCCGGGTCTCCGATTCCGGCCTGATCGAAATCCAGCACACCGGTAACACGGCCGGTTTGCGGATCAACCAGGATGTTCTCGTACCAGAGGTCTGCGTGGATCGGGACACTCGGGTGGGGCATCTCAACGAACCCGGCGCGCCAGTCCCAAGCCGCGGCGCGCAGTTCTGGCGGAATCAGGGGCAACACCCGATCCGCTGCCTCCAGCAGTTGTGTGGTTCTGCTTCTCGCCGGCATGCCCCAGCGAATCGCATCATCGACCGGAAGGGAGTGCAGCGCCCGCAGGAATGCAGCAATCTCACCCGCGACCCCGGCCGTATCGACATGCTCCAGCATGCCAGGCGCCAGCGGCTCTCCTTTCAGCTTGGGATAGACCAACTCCGCACCGTCCCAATACGAAGGCGCGGGAATCGCAACCGGTAAATGCGCTGCCAGATTGGGCAGGAACCGGAACTGCCGCAGACACGCCGCTCGCGCCTCCGGAGTTCGCGGGACGCGGCGCACCGTGCCGTCGCGCGCTTCGTAAACCAGGTTGTCGAATCCGGAAGCCAGTAAGTGCCTTGCGCCGGGCGCATCCATGCACCCATTCTCACCGCTTCTTCAGCGTCCGTTCTGTTCAGCAAACAACGCACGTACTCACCCGGTACTGAAAGCGGTTGACTTCAGATGGTCCACTGCATTATTGTGGGCGATTTGGCTCATATCCTTTCCTGTCCGGATCTGCGTGAATATAAGCTAGGAACAGCCACTCTCCCAGGTAATCGTCCGGCGAGTCGCGGCGCGATGGCTTGGCAAAGATCGCGGAGATTATTTTGACCACCGTTAACGAGACGTTTCTGTGTTGGACACGACGCCTGGGCTGCCCTTGGGGCCGCGCCCAATACACTCGGCTGGGCGGCGAGGCTTAGTTATGGCCTGGCGGCCACGCAGCAAAATGGAGAAGATTCAGACTACCCTAGAGTCAAACCTGCAGAGCGTCGATAAGGCGGAGGACCTGGCGCTGCGGGAGGCGGGCAAACTCGGCTTCGATGAAGACGAGCAGCACCAGATTGGGATGGCGGTTCGCGAATGCACCGTGAACGCGGTGGTGCACGGCAACCGTTACAACAAAAACAAGAAGGTCCACCTGGATATCGAGCGGGCCGATACCAGCCTTACGGTTATCATCGGAGACGAAGGCGAAGGTTTCGATTTCAATTCCCTTCCCGATCCGCTTTCCCCGGAGAATCTGCTGCGTCAATCCGGCCGCGGCTTGTTGCTGGCACGCGCTTTTATGGATGAATTTGACATCCACAACCGGCCAGGCGGAGGGATAGAAGTTCGCCTGGTTAAGAATTTACCGCAGTCTTGAAGTTCGGCTTTTACACGTTATCTGATCCACGAAGGAGGCGGAAGTGAGTGTTAAATTGGCATCTCGCCAGGTTGGCGATGTCACCGTAATTGATGCATCCGGTCGAATTACACTGGGCGAGGGCGCGAGCGCCTTCCGGGATGTAATCCGCGATCTCGCGGCAAAAGGGCACAAGAAACTGCTTCTCAACTTGGCCGACGTTTCCTATATCGACAGCTCCGGAATTGGCGAGATGGTTTCCGGCTTTACGACCATTACCAACAATGGCGGCCAATTGAAGCTCCTCGGGCTGTCGAAGCGCGTCAAGGACTTGCTTCAGATTACAAAGCTGTACACGGTTTTCGAGGTGTATGACGATGAGGCGGAGGCGATCCGCAGCTTCCGTTAACTGCCGCATGATATCGGGTAGGTTCCGGTCGCCCGGTTAGGATCGGGCTGGTTAAGATCAGGCTGGTTGAGATAAGTGGTTGGGCTAATCCACCTCCTTATCAGCACATAGCGTGCCAATACACCATGCCTGGTTCTGCCCCTCAAAGTGTCGCTCTCCCGTTGGTTGAGCCTCGTTCGATCGAGATTTTGCTTGCCGATGAACTGACCCTGGTCCGCGAAGGTTTCGCGGCCCTGTGCAACTCCATCCCGCGGTTTCATGTAGTTGCCCAGGTGGGGAGCGCGTCCGCGGCGCTGACGGAGATACGCCGCCTGCAGCCGGCGATTGCCCTGCTGGATCTCGGTTTGTCAGATCTCGCCGCCACCGAAGTAATCCGGCGCGTTCGCGACGAGGGGCTGCGTACCCGCTGCGCCGTGTTCTCGGTTCGGAAAGACCGCAAAACCGTGCTGGAAGTGTTGCGGACCGGCGCCTGCGGCTTTCTGCTGAAGAGTTCGTCCTGCGAACAGATGGCCGAAGCGCTCAGCCAGTTCACTCAGGGCGGCATTTATGTTTCGCCGCAGATTGAAGTGATGTCTCTGTTCGGGGAAACGAACGGCCGAAATCATGCCGACGATCCGCTGGAATCGCTTAGCAGCCGGGAATTTCAAGTGTTCTCGCTGTTGGTGGAAGGTGTCCGCGCCAAAGAAATTGCCGCCCGCCTCTCACTCAGCCCGAAGACCGTCGATACGTATCGCTCCAGTCTTATGCGTAAGCTGGATATTCACGACGTGGCCGGCTTGGTGAAGTTCGCGATACGGCGTGATTTAGCCGATCTGCGGGCATAGACGGCGGGACTCCCCGCCATGCTAAGCTACTAGTGATCCGTCGCCAACTTGGAAAGGCCGTAGTACGCTTTGACCCGCCACGAACTTAAGGAGCAACTGCAGCACGATCAGTTTACCGATGCAGTCTCCCGCACCGTTGATTACGTCACTCTGAACCGCCGCAGAGTTACCATCTGGGCGATTGCCGCTGCGGTGATACTGGCCATCGTAGGCGGAGCATACTGGTACTCATCCCATAGCAGATCTCTTCGACAGCAGGATCTGCAAGCTGCGCTCAGCGTTCTCGACGCCCAGGTCGGACCGGCGAACCAGTTTGCCAAGACCTTCCCCACACAGGAAGCAAAGACCGAAGCCTCCATCAAGGCACTTTCGCATGTCGCCGCGAAGGATGGCGGAACCCGCGAGGGCTGGATTGCTCGCTACTACCTGGGAACGCTGAAAGCCTCTAAGGGCGATACGAAAGGTGCAGAAACCGATCTCAAGGCCGTAGCCGGTTCCGACAGCGAATCCGCGGTACTCGCAAAGATTGCGCTGGCCCAGCTCTATGCCGGCGAAAAGAGGGTGCCCGAAGCGCAGGAACTGCTTCGTTCGGTGGTAAACAAGCCTACCGACCTTGTCTCGAAGGCGCAAGCTCAAATCCTGCTTGCCAGCCTGGACGAAAACACGAACCCACAACAGGCCAAGAACATTCTGCAGTCGTTGAAGGGTCCCGATGCGCGTCCCGCGGTGAGCCGGGCTGCCAACGAGCTTTCGGCTGAAGCTCCAAAGTAGCCAAGCCGGGCATGCTGGGGCGGTTACGACTCGATCCCCGGAATTCGCGCGGCCGCAGATTCCCTGAACCGGCCCATCCGTACCGTACGGATTTTCAACGCGACCGCGACCGCATTATTCACTCGCGAGCCTTCCGGCGGCTGGAAGGCAAAACCCAGGTCTTTGCGCCTGGGCTCTGCGATCACTTCCGCAATCGGCTGACCCATACGCTCGAAGTCTCTCAGGTGGCCCGCACCGCTGCCGCGACGTTAGGTCTCAACGAGGAGTATACGGAAACGCTTGCGCTTGCTCACGACCTGGGGCATCCTCCTTTCGGCCATGCCGGTGAAAAGGAGTTAGACCGGCAGATGCGCCGGCTCGGCGGCTCATTCGAGCACAACCGCCACGCGCTCCGGATTACCGATCTGCTGGAGGAGCGCTACGCCCGCTTCGACGGCCTCAACCTGACCTTCGAAGTACGCGAGGGCATCATCAAGCACTCACGCGAAGTCCAACCGGACGAAGAGGCGGATCTGCAGGACCTCTTGCCCGGGCAGCGGCCGCCGCTCGAGGCGCAGTTGATCGACCTCGCCGATGAAATCGCCTATACCACGGCTGACCTGGATGACGGATTCTCCGCCGGGCTCATTTCGGTCGAAGACATCGCGGAAGCAGCTCCAGTTGCAGCCGCGTTCGCCGAACAGGTCGATACCCAGTTTCCCGGGGCCGCCAATCGCGTACGCTTCTGGGAAATCCAGCGGCGTCTGATGAATCTTTTGATTGGCGGTTTGATTGAAGGCACAGTTGATGCTGCCGGGCGCTCGGGTGTTGAGTCTTTGGAAGATCTGCGGGCCTTGGATTACCGGCTGGCTCAGATGACTGCGGAAGCGGCGGATCTAAATCGCCAGTTGAGGGACCTGTTGGTGAGCCGCGTCTATTCACATCCGCAGCTTAGGGCCGATCGCGATTCGGCCGTGAAAAAGATGGGTGAACTGTTCGGGTTTTTGATCGAGCATCCCGAACACATCTCATCCGGGTATCGTGAACATTTTTCCGGTGCGCCGGTCGGCCGCCTTGTCTGCGACTACATTGCTGGAATGACGGATGCGTTTCTTACACGCCTCCACCAGCAGCTGCTGGGGTGAGTAAATCTGGAGTGCTACTCCCGGACAACGGTGCTGGACAATTCGGCGGATCGCACTACATAGAGCTTTTCGATCTGGCGGCAAATCTCACCCGCGACGCGCTCCGCCTTCTCCTCTTCCTCCAGATCAATGGTCACTTTGATGTACAGATCCACTCTTTGCATCGGCTCTGATCCGATAATACTCGGTAGCTGATGCCTGAACCGATCTTGTGCAAAATATGCGGAAAGCGCCGCGCCAAACGCCATTGTCCGGCTGTGAACGGAGAGATCTGCACGATCTGCTGTGGGACCGAGCGCGAGGTTTCCCTCTCGTGCCCGCTCGAATGCGAATATCTTCGCGAAGCCCATAGCCGGGAGAAACCCGCAGCGTCGGAAGAACAGTTCCCGAATCGGGACATCACCGTCACGGAGGAGTTTCTGGAGGCTCATGAAGAGCTCCTGCTATTCTGCGTGTATTCACTGGTTCAGGCCGCTCTGCGAACGCCCGGCGCGATTGATACCGACATCATGGCGGCGCTCGACGCATCGATTCAGACGCGCCGCACCATGGAATCCGGCTTGGTATATGAGACCAAGCCAGAGAATAGTGTCGCGGCCGCCGTACAACGCGGCTTTAATGCTTCTCTGGGCGATTACCAGAAGGCGAAAACGGAACGCGAGGGGCTGTCCCTCATCCGCAACTCAAATGTTTTGGGGGTGCTGGTTTTTCTCCATCGGATCGGGCAGCAGAATCAGAACGGACGCCCGCGAGGCCGCATGTTCCTGGATCTGCTGAGCCGAATGACGCCCAAGGTGGGAGTCGAAGAAAGAGCGCCCAGCATCATTCTATAGAGAGGGTTATTTACGCTGAAAGCCAGGTTGTTGAATTGGAAAGAGCTTTCGCCGGAGGTGCATCACTTCGAATTCGAAATTCCCGGAGTTGAGCAGTTCTCATTCACGCCCGGGCAGTTCGTTTCCGTAATCGAACCGGTCAATGGAAAGGAAATCGTGCGGCCGTACTCGATCGCCTCGCCGCGCGGCGGCAACCGCTTTTCCCTCTGCCTGAATCGCGTTCCGGAAGGTCCGCTTTCGACCTATCTGTTCCATCTCAAGCCAGGCGATGAAGTGGACATCTATGAGCCGGTTGGCGGCTTCACCTTACGGCATCCGGAGCGCCGGTCCGTTTTCATCGCGACCGGCACAGGCATCGCGCCGTTCCGATCGATGCTGCTGGATCACGTGCCGAAGACTCAGCCGCGGGTCACTTTGTTGTTCGGGGTCCGTTATGAGCGCGGGCTTCTCTATCACGAAGAGTTCGAAGATCTCGCCAGGCGCTATCCGGCATTCCGCTTTATGCCGACGATCACACGCCCATCCGAAACCTGGACCGGGCTGACCGGACGCGTCCAGTCGCACATTGATGAAGCACTCGCGGTAGCATCTCCGGAAGAACTCCGCACAATGGATATTTACGTCTGTGGCCTAAAGGAAATGGTCGATGATGTCCGCAAAGAACTCAGGGAGCGCGGATTCGATCGCAAGCACATTATCTACGAAAAATACGACTAAGCGCTGACGGCGCCGTTACAGCACAATGCGCGTGATCTGAACCTGCGGAAGAAGTTCTTTCGCTTGCTCCAGGTTCGCCAGTGTGATGCCCGGCAGCTTGGAAGTCGCGGTGCCTACGGCGACGCCCCAGCGCAAGGCATCGCTGAAAGAGCTGCCCTGATGGAGCGACCAGACGATCACCGCCGACATCGCGTCCCCGGCGCCTATTGGACACCGGGCATCGACGGGCGGCGGAATCACTTCCAGAATTCCTTCAGTAGAAGTTGCCGCGATCACACCCCGGCTTCCCAGCGAGAGCACCACCGATTGCGGTCCCAGCGCCTTGATCCGCTGCACGGCATCGATCTGCTGGGAGCGGGTGATCAGCGCGGTGTTCAGCAAACGTTCGGCTTCCGATTGGTTCGGCTTTACGATGGTCGGCTTGGCTTCCAGGCCATGAAGAAGCGCATCTCCGTCCGTGTCGAGCAGAGTCTGCACCTTGTGCTTCGCCGCCAGCTCAATCAGTTTCGTATAGAAGTGCAGATCCATCCCGGGCGGCACGCTGCCGCATAACATCAGCCAGGACGCCTTGGGCAGCAGCTTCCCGGTCGCGTTGATGACGCTCTTCTGCTCGGCCGCGGACAGTGCGGGTCCAATTTCATTCAGCTTGATGGAAAGCCCCTGCCGGTCTGAAATCGTCAGGTTGATCCGGATATTGTTGTGGATTTTGACGATCTCCTTCGCGAAGCGATCGTCTTCCAGATGCTTTTCGAAGCTGAGCCCGTTCTCGCCTCCGGAAGCGGTAATTGCCACCGTTTCAGCTCCGAAGCTGGTCAATACGCGCGCGGCGTTGATACCTCGTCCGCCGGCGGCCTCGGTTGTGGATTCAATATAGGCGCGATCCTCAAAAACCAGCCGATCCACGGAGATAATCCGGTCCAGGGCGGGGTTCACGGTTAGCGTCAGAATCGGCTTGCTCATTAAGGAATGGGAAATTTCAGGGTAACAACCGCGTCCATCCGGGGCCTGGGTATGGGCCGGTGCTGCCCGCGGGAACAGCCGTTAGGTACGCCTGCGCCAGGCAGAGGTGCGGGCAGCCAGCATTCCGCCGAACGCGGCTGAAATGGTAATCACGAAAAACATAGGGATCAGAGCATCGCGGACGCCGCTCATTAACTCCTGCGGATGTTCCAGCAGTTTCGCCGTTTGCGGATTGTTGGCGAACTGAGGAACCTTCTCGGAGGCGGCCTTGAGAATCTCCTGGCCGGCCGGAGATGAAATCTCCAAGCTGAAGATGGCCAGGCACATAGCCACAACCAGAAATAGCCAAAGCCCGGTCATCATGCCTAGAAACGCCCCGCCGCCCTTTGTGAGCGGCTGAAGCGTCTGCTTCTTGTAGAACTTGGCTGCCGCAAATCCAGCGCCGCAAAGTATCACGGGCACCAAGAGCGGCAGCAGCAGAAGAGCTAGATACAGAATAATGAGCGAGAGAGCCGCGACGGCCATGGTGATGAGCACGGCGCGGATATTACTAAAGCCGATCCGGGAAGTGGTAGCGCCCGCCGACGGGGCAGCGCTTGGCGACGGCACTGGCGCGGGCGGGACATCCTGCGCCTCGATCCGCGCAATATCTTCCTCGAACTGAGGTTTGCCGCACTTGTGGCAAAAGCGGGCATCCTCCGGCAGGACGGCTCCGCACGTACACCGTTGTTCCACACCTCTAGTTTACGAGGTTTAGACCGTTTTGCGAGGCTGTTGCAATTTTTAGGGCTGGACCAGCACTTCGCAACACTCAGGTTGCAGATCATGGGGACATTTATTCCGTGCCCTAAAATGGACTCTTGAGCCCGCATCATAAACCGAATCTGCTGGTTATCTGTCCTCCCGATCATTACGTCCTGCGCAATCTGCCGGCGATCGGGGATTCGGCGAATATCCAGGTGGGGAATGATATGGCCACGCTCGAACAGCATGCGCCCGATGCCGAGGTGATCTTATATTCGGGTCTGACCGGCAAAACGGTTGATTTCCGGGAAGTGTGGCGTCACGCCAATGGAGTGAAGTGGGTTCATTGCCTCTCGGCGGGCGTTGAGAAGCTGCTATTTCCCGAACTGGTGGAAAGTCCGGTTCCGGTTACGAATGCCAAAGGCGTTTTTAAGCGCTCGCTGGCGGAGTTCGCGGTGCTCGGCATGTTGTATTTCTACAAACGCGTGCGGCGGTTAGTGGAGAGCCAGCGAGCCCATCACTGGGACGATTTCAAAGTCGATTGGTTGCCCGGAAAGGTCATGGGGGTTGTGGGATACGGCGAGATCGGGCAGGAATGCGCACGGCTGGCCAAGGCGCTGGGCGTGAAGATCCATGCGATCCGGCGAAGACCGGACCTGTCGCAAAACGATCCGATTCTCGATCGGATTTTCGGCACGGGCCAGCTCCACGAAATGCTCGGCGAAGTGGATGTAGTGCTCGCCGCCGCACCGCTCACACCTGAAACCAGACACATGTTGAACGATGCGGCGTTTGGAGCGATGAGACCGTCGGCGATTGTGATGAATGTTGGACGCGGCCCCGTAATCGACGAAGCGGCGCTGGTTCGGGCCTTACAGCAGAAGAAGATCGCCGGAGCAGCTCTGGACGTGTTTGAAGCCGAACCGCTTTCGGCG
>Ga0308173_10001808_pt1 | contig 10995 bp, 5 predicted proteins | sample PhyPR1_FD_203716 | JGI IMG/M metagenome (GOLD analysis project Ga0308173, IMG submission 203716) | Soil microbial communities from UC Gill Tract Community Farm, Albany, California, United States - DLSLS.P.R1 | ecosystem: Environmental > Terrestrial > Soil > Agricultural land | place: USA... | reverse complement strand
TACGGTCCTGCTTTATCCGGCTGAACACTTCGCTCGCCGAATTAGTTTCGCGCCAAGTATTAAGTTGCCGGCTGACTGGCAATTTGCTTCGGCTTTAGAAGTGAAATCGCACGAGGGCAATACTGTGAGCTTCAAGGACACGCAGTTGAATACGCTGGTGGATTCGCCGCTCTATGCGGGCGTGAACTTTAAGCGTGTAGACCTTTCCACAGGACCAGCAAACCGTGTGTATATGGATGTCGTTTCCGACAAGCCCGCGGACCTTGCCATTACGCCCGAGGAGCTTCAGTTCCATCGCAATCTGGTGGGGGAGGCTGAAAAGCTGTACCGTTCGCATCACTACGATCACTACGACTTCTTATTTCTGCTGAGCGATACGGTGGGCGGAATCGGATTAGAACATCACCAATCGAGCGAGGACGGGACCAGAGCGAATTACTTTACGGACTGGGCAGCGGGTGTTGCTGGCCGCGATCTTCTGGCACATGAGTACACCCATTCGTGGAACGGCAAATTCCGTCGGCCTGCTGATCTGTGGACACCCAATTTCAACGTTCCCATGCGGAACGACCTGCTTTGGGTGTATGAGGGACTGACGCAGTATTACGGCTATGTGCTGACGGCGCGTTCCGGACTACGTACGCCGGAGCAGACACGGGACTTGATCGCAACGATCGCGGCGAATTTCGATGCAAGCCCGGGCAGAACCTGGCGGCCGCTCATCGATACGACCAATCAGCCGATCATTTCGCAACGGTCTCCGGTGAGTTGGGTGAGTTGGCAGCGTCCAGAGGACTACTACATGGAGGGCCTGCTGATCTGGCTCGATGCGGATACCAAAATTCGTGAGCTCAGCGGGGGCAAAAAATCATTGGATGACTTCGCCAGGCTATTCTTTGGGATCGACAACGGAACCTACGTCACTTGCACGTATACGTTCGATGATTTGGTTCAGGCGCTAAATACTGTTCAGCCGTATAACTGGTCGGGCTTTTTGCACGCTCGGGTGGACGAGTTGGCACCGCATACGCCTGAAGCGGGAATTTTGCGCGGCGGTTATCGCTTGAGCTACAGCGACACTCCGCCGGACTGGCTCAAGCATGCAGAGAGGCCAGATTCGCCCGTGAGTTTCTCGACCTCCATCGGCGTTTCCGTAAGGGCGAATGGAGAACTCGAAAACGTCTGGTGGGATGGCCCTGCATTCAAAGCCGGAATTACACCGGATATGCAAGTGACGGCTGTGAACGGCGAGACGTATAAAGCCGAGAAACTTCGTGCCGCAATCGTGGAAGCAGAGAAGAGCAAAGCACCCATCAAGCTTTTGATGAAGCGCGGAGATCAGTTTGAGACCTTTGAATTGGACTATCACGGGGGCTTGCGCTACCCCAAGCTAGAACGCGTAAATGGCACGCCCGATCGTCTGAGCGAGATTCTGACGCCGTCGAAGTGACCGTCGGGAACAGCCCGCGCATGGCTTGCTATCTCGCTGAAGCAGGGTGATATAGTTCATGACTGTTCATCCTTTAACCACCTATGAAACTTCGGCGATTTCAGGAATGTCTGTTCTGCACGGCTCTCTTCCTCTCAGTGGGACTTCTGAGCTATGGAGGCCAAGAGCCAACATCTGGATCTGGCATACCGCACCTTCAGCGAACCGGCAATACAACCCAGTTGGTAGTAGATGGGAAGCCGTTCCTGATGCTGGCCGCGGAAATTCATAACTCCAGTTCGTCAAGCTTGGAATACATGCGGCCCATCTGGCCTCGGCTGAGCGCGATTCCTTTGAATACCGTCTTGACGCCACTATCGTGGGAGTTGGTTGAGCCTACCGAGGGCAAATTCGACTTCGCCCTGGTGGACGGGCTAATAGAGCAAGCCCGGCAGAACAATCAGCACATCGTGTTTCTTTGGCTGGCCAGTTGGAAGAACGGGATGTCCAGCTACGCGCCGTTATGGGTTAAGGAGAACACGCAGCGCTTTCCGCGCGTCATCGAAAGAAATGGCGCTCCCGTGGAAATCCTAAGCACATTAGCAGAAGCCACGGTTGAGGCAGATTCACGCGCTTTCGCGGCCGTCATGCGCCATATCCGCCAAGTGGATGGCGACAAACATACGGTCCTGATGATGCAGGTGGAGAACGAGGTAGGCGTGCTTGGCGATTCGCGGGATCGCTCTCCAGCGGCGAATAAGGCATACGAGGCACCAGTGCCCGAGCAGGTCCTCAATTATCTACGGCAGCACCGGGATACATTGATGCCTGATTTCCGGCGCGTTTGGGAAGACCATGGAGCCAAGGCATCAGGAACATGGGAGCAGGTGTTTGGCGCAGGCGCTCGCACGGACCAAATCTTCATGGCGTGGAACTACGGCCACTTCATACAGCGGGTCGCGGCGGCCGGGAAGAGAGAGTACCCGATTCCTATGTACGTCAACACGTGGCTGGGTGGGATGAACAGGCTTCCTGGGGAGTTTCCCAGCGGCGGTCCGCTGCCGGAAGTGATCGACATGTGGAAAGCGGCGGGTTCCTCTATCGACATCTACTCACCGGATATATATGCAGCCGATTTTGCGGGTTGGTGCAATCGTTATCACCAGTCCGGGAATCCTCTGTTCATTCCCGAGACCAATGGTGGCAAGGCTGGCCAGGCGAATGTCTTTTATGCAGTAGGCCATGACAACGCGATGGGCTTTTCCCCTTTCGGCATCGATTCCTGGCGTGATGCGGATAATGACCTGGGCAAGAGTTACAAAATACTGGAGCAACTTGCTCCGACCATTCTGAGCCATCAAGGCAAGGACGACATGACAGGGTTTGTGCTTACAAAGGAGAACCCGGAGGTATTTGCGAACCTGAACGGCTACCAGCTAGACATACGGCTCGACGAAATTTTTGGGAACAGCGCGGACCGCGGTTATGGATTGGTGATTGCTACTGGGCCCAACCAATTTATTGGTGCCGGATCAGGTTTTCGTGTCTCCTTCGCACCGCTGACGCCGGGAATGCCACTTGCCGGGATCGGCTCCATTGAAGAAGGAACGTTCAGCGGTGATGAGTGGCGTCCGGGACGCCGACTGAATGGCGATGAAAACGATCAGGGGAAGTATTGGAGGTTTTCACCGCAGGGCACCAACATTGAAAAGGCTGTTGTGTACCGGTTCCGGTAGGCACTGCGGGGCGGGCGGCGCCGCATCGAGCAGGCCGCCCTTCAAGCTACTCTCCGATTTTGCGTTCGGCCTCAGCGTCGAGCAAGTGCAGAATCACGCGGAACGGGATGCCGGCCAGGTCGGGCTTCTCACTGATGTCGGTGCGGACATCGAGCAGCGCCCGCTCCAGCAAGTTGCAATCCAGGAGAATTTGCTGGTCGGCTTGGGAGGGCGGCAGATAGGGCGCCCCTTTCGCAACCGACCAATAGCCGCGCAGGAAGGCGGCACTGACATGGGAGTACCAGAAGCGGCCCCAAACTCGGATGATGCGCCGTGTTAAGGTCTCGTCCCGTTCACCGGCAGCGAACCGGCGCATAGCAGCCTGAGTGGCGTAGCCAAACGAATGAAGCATAGTGGCAACGTCACGCAGCGGGCAGCGTTTGATGCGCCGCTCACTCACATAAAGCGTGGGATCCCCCTCGAAGTCCACGATTGCGATGTCATCGCCGGTAACCAGGAGGTGTCCCAAGTGCAGGCGTCCGTGGTAGCGCGTACGGACGGAGTAAATACGCTGGGCGAACAGCTTGTGAAAACGAGCTGCGATCGCGTCCTCTTGTTCCAGCACCTTCGTGGCCATCAGGCGGACATCGGGCGCCATGTCCCCGTAACGCTGGCGCAGGAATTCAAAGCGCCGGTCCGTTAGCCCGATGTAACTGTGATACAGACTCTGACGGTAGAAGTCGGTGAACGGCTCCGGCGTGAATGCTGGATCGGCATTGGGACGAGCCAGGATCGCGTGCATGGCCGCTATGCGCCTTCCGGCGTTCTCCGCAAAGGAGAGATAGGAATTAATGAGTTCCTTGGCAAGTTCGGGCGGCTCTGACACCACGAAACCGAGGTCGTAAAAGTTTACAGGCGCCGACTTCTCCACCTCTGCCCGGGAATGACCTGATGCCTGCATGCGTTCCAGAAAGCCATTAAGGTGGGTACGCGTGAACTGCCACGCATCACCCTCATTCGGAACGTAGCCGTGGAGAATACCAAGCGTTGCTTCCGTTCCGGAGTTGGCGTTGCGGTACTCAAGTGCTCCCGTAAACGGCGCTACATTCGCAAACGAGTACTGCTCGGTGAGAACCCGTCCCATCTCCACTCCTGGATTGACGCCGGTCTGAATATGACGGAGCAATTTGAGCATGAAGCGATCGCCGAAGCGGATGGACGTGTCGACCTCCGAAGACTGTTCCAGCACAGGTTCCAAATTAGGATGGCTGCTGCCCCAGATACGCCGGAAAACACGATTACGCTGCCCGGTCAGGACGCCAGTTTCCCCCGGCAGCCGCTTGCGGCGGGCGAACGCATCGAGCAGTGCGCTGCAGAACTCATCGCTGCTGGTGGCATCGTACAGAAACTTACGACTACCATCGGAGGCACGGACTTCTGCAATCAGCCAGTCGGAGTGTTCGGCGCTGAGGATCTGCGCTTCGTCGCCGCGAGCAGAACCGACAGGAAGCAGATAAGTTTCCGGATCGCCGGCCGTGAATTCCAAACGGACCAGGAGAAGCACATGCCGGTCTGCGTTCACAGGAATAACATCAACGATCTGGACTGAGCGGAACCGACGGTCTTTGCTTTTGAACCAGCGGCGGGAATAGATGTACTTTGGCAGAACAGCCGCCACGTTCGGGCGTACATTCGGGTCCCAGATTCCTGCCAGCGTCGGAGTGGAAACGACCGGGATATCGAGCCGTCCGGATTCCACCGCGGGAGCCGTTACGGAAACAGGAACTGTTCGCTGTTCGAGGGTAAACCAATAAAATGAATTCGGGCCAAGCGTCACAGGGTAGTAGCCATCGCCCACGACCGGAAAATCCGTTCGACCAAACATTTCCACCGGCGTATACCCCTTGTACCGGTGTAAGTCGAGTTCCACGGGCTGCGCAAAACGCGAAAGATTCGCCACAACGAGAATCACTTCCTGCTCATACCGCCGAAAGAAAGCAAGGACGCGTTGATTGGACGGCGAAAGGAATTCCAGCGTACCGCGCCCAAAGGCCTTGTACTGTTTCCGAAGCGCAATCAGGCGTTTCATCCAGCTTAGTAGCGAATGAGGATTCTCCTGCTGGGCCTCGACGTTGATGGATTCGTAGTGATACGCAGGATCGATCGTGACTGGCAAGTAGAGTTTCTGCGGATTGGCGGCAGAGAAACCGGCGTTGCGATCCGGGCTCCACTGCATGGGCGTACGGACGCCGTTGCGGTCGCCAAGGTACACGTTGTCCCCCATGCCGATCTCGTCGCCGTAGTAGATGACAGGAGTGCCGGGCATGGAGAACAGAAGTGCGTTCATCACCTCAATGCGCGGCCGGTCGTTTCCAAGCAGCGGAGCCAGACGCCGGCGAATCCCTAGGTTGATACGCGCACGCTGATCGGCAGCATAAACGCGATACATGTAGTCGCGCTCTTCGTCGGTGACCATTTCGAGCGTAAGCTCGTCGTGGTTGCGCAGGAACATGGCCCATTGGCAAGTCTCTGGAATGGCCGGCGTGCGGCGAAGAATTTCCACGATGGGCAGGCGCTCCTCGAGCCGAAGAGCCATAAAGAGCCGCGGCATTAGCGGAAAGTGAAACGACATGTGGCATTCGTCGCCCTGGCCGAAGTAGGCCACGGCGTCTTCCGGCCACATGTTTGCTTCCGCAAGAAGCATAATGTTCGGATAATTATCGTCCAGGTGCTGTCGTAGTTCCTTCAGGAAGGAATGCGTTTCCGGCAGGTTTTCGCAGTTGGTTCCTTCCCGCTCATAGAGGTACGGAATAGCGTCAAGCCGGAAGCCGTCAACACCCATGTCAGCCCAGAAATCGAGCGTGCGCATCACGGCGCGGCGCACTAATGGATTGTCGAAATTCAGATCTGGCTGGTGCGAGTAGAAACGGTGCCAGTAATACGCCTTCGCCACCGGATCCCAGCTCCAGTTGGAAGGCTCGAAGTCTTTGAAGATAATGCGGGTGTCCGAGTACTTGTCGGGCGTGTCGCTCCAGACATAGAAGTCCCTCCACCGGGAGCCAGCCGGCGCCCGGCGCGAACGCTGAAACCAGTCGTGCTGGTCAGAGGTGTGATTGACGACTAACTCTGTGAGGACGCGGAGCCCGCGGCGATGGGCCTCGCGCAGGAAGTGCTGGAAATCCCTGAGCGTCCCGTAAGCGGGATGCACATTCCGGAAATCAGCGATATCGTATCCATCATCCTTCCAGGGCGACGGGAAAAATGGCAGAAGCCAGATGGTGGTAACACCTAAATCTTCAAGATAGTCGAGCTTTTCGGCCAGGCCGCGAAAATCGCCCATGCCGTCGGAGTTCTTGTCAAAAAAAGCACGGACGTGGGCTTCATAAATGATTGCGTCTTTGTACCAAAGTGGATCATCTTCCAGCCCGCTAAGCAGTTGCGAGTGATTCATGCGGTTTCGCGTGATTTAACCAGTTCAGAAATTGGCCTACCGAAGGAACATCAGGCAACTTGTAGTGCGCCCCCGTTTCGACAGAGCCCCCGACCTTGATGGTAATCCCTTCACGTATTGAGGCAAAGGCGTCTTCATCCGTGACGTCGTCTCCGAGGTAAATCGGAAGCGCTCCGGACGGCATGATCTCCTTGAGAATCCATTGAACGGCGTAACCTTTGTGCCATTCGATCCGCGGCTTGATATCGATCACCATCTTGCCTTCGCGACACGTAAAGGACCGGGAGCGGCCCACAGTGCTAAGCGTGATGCTCCGAACCCAATCGTGAAGATGTTCGGTAACCCGGCGGAAGTGAACAGCCAGAGTAAGGCCCTTATCCTCAATCTCTAATCCGTCGGTTTCGCTCAATGCGAGCCTAAGCTGCAGTAGTGTACACTTCAACTCGCGGCGCACGGCCTCGGCCTCGGGGTTGCGATAGCTGATGGTGTCGTTCTCGGCTTCAAGACCATGGTTGCCTGCATACACCACGCCGCTCAAACCGACACGCTCGCGAACGTCAGTCATGGAGCGCCCGCTGATAATAGCGATACTGATGTCATTTCTTCGTGCGAGCTCTTCGAGAATGGGACGAACTCCGCCATCTAATGCCGCTTCTTGGGGGGTAGGTACAATCGGCGAGAGCGTCCCATCGAAATCAAGAAAAAGAGCAAGATGCGAGGCACCGGTAATTCGTTTTTCAATGTCAGCCAGGTGATCGAGAATCGGTATGGGCTGGCCTGCGCCGTTCACTGCACTAGCGGTAGCGGTGTTGGTCATACTGCAACTCCTAGAGCCCGAGTGTTGTATGTAGCCGTGTGTGGATCAAACTCGGGGTATTGATCGTGCCGGTCCGGAAAATCGATCTCCACTTGCTCAGACAGGAAGGTTCCTGCCCAGCGGTATACATTGTTCTGTTCCACGTTTTCACGCATCTTCCGCATGCGGCGCCGCCGTTCGTCAGGCGGCATCTCCAGCGCTTTGCGGTAAGCGGCGGATATCTCCTCAACCGCGAACGGATTTACCAGAAGTGCATCCTTCAGTTCCTTGGCCGCACCGGCGAAGCTACTTAAAACCAGCACTCCGTCCTCATCGACGCGGCTGGCCGCAAACTCTTTCGCCACCAGATTCATGCCATCGTGCAGCGAGGTAACTACACAGAAGTTTGCCAGCCGGTGCAGGGCGATCATCTCTGCGACCGCGTAGTTCTCCCGCAGCAGAGTAATCGGTTTCCAGCTTTCGGTGCTCCATCTCAGATTGATTTGTGCCGTGAGCGATTCGACTTCTTCTTCAATCTGTTGATAGGCGGGAAGGCTGGAGCGGGACGGAACGGCAATCTGCACGAACACTAACTTCTCCCGGTAACCCGGATTTTCGAGCAGAAGGCGGTGCAGCGCACTGAGACGTTCTGGGATGCCCTTCGTATAATCGAGGCGGTCAATACCGACGCCGAGCAATTTGCCATCGAGTTGTAGCTCTTTGTGCCAACGTTTCATCTGCCTGGTCACCTCATCGGACTCTGCAATTTCGACGTGATCATCGAAATCGATACCAATAGGAAACGGTTTCACCGATGTAGCATGTCCCCGGAGAACAGCTTCGAAGTTGGCGAAATCGATTCGGGCTTCAAGCGAGCGATCAACTGTATCGAGAAAATTCTGGCAGTGATTCGGCAGATGAAAGCCGAGCAGATCGTTGCCAAGAAGGCCGTCCAGAATTTCTTCGCGCCATGGGAAAGCGCGAAACACCTCGGCGTTGGGCCACGGTATGTGCCAGAACTGGGCGACCACTAAATTAGCGTTTGAGTTCCGGAGCATCCGGGGAAGCAGCGCAAAGTGGTAGTCCTGAATGAATACGAAGGTAGGATCGCCGTTAGCTTCTTCCACTACCGCATCCGCAAAGCGCTGGTTGATACGGCGGTACATCTCCCAATGATCGGGATCGAAGTTGGGCCGCGTGAACGCGACATGGCAGAGAGGCCACAACCCTTGGTTCGACAGTCCGCCATAGTAACCAGCCTCTTCTTCTTTCGAAAGCCAAATGCGACGAAGACTATATTCAGGATTATCGGGCGGCACCGCCACATGGTCGCGACGGTCTACCACCTGCCGGTCCGCATCACCGCTTCCGTGTGCGATCCACAGTCCCCCACAAGCGCGCATCACCGGATCCAATGCGGCGGTCACGCCGCCCGCAGGCTCGGAATACGTTATCTTTCCTTCGTGGAGGCGATGCTGATACGGCTCGCGATTCGAAACGACAATGAGTCTATACCCATCCAGCTTGGTACGGACAAACTCCTGCAAGATCTCTCTAGTCCAGACCTTCAGCATTAAAATCCTTTTACCTCCACGTTTGACAGTAGCAAAAGTTAACGTTTCGTGTCGGACTTCGGCGGCCTTCCGAAGCGTTGTGCGGGCTTAAACTTTCTTCATTCTACATGAAACGGCGCAACCCGTCGGTCCCGGTAGTACGTACTCACGGACCAATAGTCCAAGGGGATACATCAGGCCACGTTCTCATTTGTGCTGTAGCCCAGGTGGTCGACTTGTCTTTGTGGCAGCCGGTACAGGGATTGGGAATTTTATAAGCCTCAGTCATTGCAGGAGTGATGAACCGAAAGGTATGACTTCGCACGTTCACGTCCGCAATCGTCTGCTCAATCCGAGGCATGTGACACGCTACGCACTCGCTGCCGGGACTCCCCGCCTTGTGGTGCGTGTGTTCCTCAACCGTAGATGTATGGGGTCCATTGGGTGAATTGGGTCCGTGGCATTCCAAGCACATCACAGAGGCCGGTTTGAGCAGCAAAGCATCGTTGTCGGTCCCGTGAGCGTCATGGCAGCTGGAACACTTCACACCACGGTGATACATCAGGCTCTGTGCATAGTCGTTTCCCTGCATCCGGTTCTTGTGGGCCGTGCCGTCCGCGTAGTGAGTAAAGCTTGTTTCGCCCAGCTTGTGTTCTTCCAGTTGCCAGAAATTCTGCAGCTTCGACCCGACATCAAAACCCACCGGCCAGTCGTAATACTTTCCTTCCCTGGGATTCTCCAACGGCCGGCCCTGCGAGTGGCACTGAATACAAACATCATTCGCCTGAACAAAATCTAAGCGGGCCGGATTCACGATATTGGCGCGAGACGGATGGGCCACATGATTGCTTCCGGGCCCATGACAGCGTTCACAGCCAACGTTCCACTCAGTCACCGTTTTGGTTTTAATGTCGTAATTCACGGAATGGCAGCCATCGCAAAGCGGTCCGGTGGGACGCTTGAAGTTGTCCGGCGGGTAGAGACTAGCCCACCAGTCCGTGCCGTTTTTTACGAAGTACGGCCGCCAGACCTGATGCGTGATGTCCCACTGAGCGGGCAGGACGTAATAATCGTCGCCCACTTTCTTGAAATAGCGCTGCTTCCACTTGCTGCCGTAGACGAATGCGATGTCGTCCTTCGTAAACTGGACCAGCGGATTGGGCTTGGACAGGTCCGGCAGAATTGCGTCCGGGTATTGCCTGGGATCACGGACTACATTGGCCATCCTGGTCTTTTTCCACCGCTCATAGATCTGTGAATGGCAGGTCTTGCAAGCGGTGGAACCAGTGTAGTGCGCACCCGCCACAGGTGAGCCCACTGAGTTTGACGAAGCCGGAGTTTGTGAGAACGCCAAACTCAACGGCAGGAGTAGAAACGCTAGGCGCATGTGAGCGCTCCTCCTTGCTGCTGTATGAGTGTACCTCTCGCGAATTCGAATGCGTGCTGAGCGCTGGCCGGCGAAGACCTTTCGTCTTGTATCCTTGACATGTGTCTCCCGAACACGACATCCCAAGGCTGTCTCTCTGTGGGATACGAGTCGTGTGGTCGTTCCTGGCCCTTTCCCTTTTTTCGATCTCGCCGCTGGCGGCTCAGGCGGTGTCCTCCATCTCAGGAGACCTAACTGATCCTTCAGGCGCCGTCGTACGGGGCGCCAGGATCACCCTGACGAATGAGGAGTCGGGAGCAGCGCGGAAGGCGCAGACCAACAACTCCGGGCATTACGCCTTTGTCCAATTGCCGCCAGGCAGCTATGAGATCCGAGCGGAGAAAGGCGGCTTCAAAAGCGCGGTGCAGCGCGGCATCAGTTTAGCGGTGAGCCAGGCGGCAACCGTAAACATCTCACTCCTGGTTGGGCCCGCATCCGAGCAGATCACCGTGACTGAGGATGCCCCGGTCGTGGCCAATACTGTCGATCAAAGCTCCGACCTAGTCGCTGGCCGGCAAATTCGCGATCTTCCGCTGAACGGGCGAAGCTACGATCAATTGCTTACACTCAATCCTGGAATCGCCAACTATACAAGCCAGAAGAACAACAGCACCCCGGGAATCTC
>Ga0308173_10001807_pt1 | contig 10998 bp, 9 predicted proteins | sample PhyPR1_FD_203716 | JGI IMG/M metagenome (GOLD analysis project Ga0308173, IMG submission 203716) | Soil microbial communities from UC Gill Tract Community Farm, Albany, California, United States - DLSLS.P.R1 | ecosystem: Environmental > Terrestrial > Soil > Agricultural land | place: USA... | reverse complement strand
TCTCCCGCGGCGCGCGCGAGAGCCACGGCCCGCTCGCCGTCGGCCCGGGCGCCCGGGAAGTCGTCCCAAGCGGCCAGGATGGCAAAGCCATGGAGCGCAACGAGCTTCGCGGTCGCCGCATCCTGTGACTCGCCTAGCTCTTGCAGGAGACGGTCGGCGAGCTGTTCCACCAGCGAGAACTGCGTCTGCGCCCGCAGGAGACCCCCGAGGGCGCACGCTGCGTCCGCGACCCCCATCGGTGAGCGGTCAACGCCGAGACGGCGGTACATCTCGACGGACTCCTCGAGCAGCGGCAGGGCGTCGTCCACACCCACGGCGCTGGTCGTGGCCTCGCCGAGCAGATGGAGACGCCGGGCCCGTCCGAGCCCTTCCTCGCCACTAAGCTCGAGTGCGCGGGCGGCGAGATCGCGCGCGCTCGCCCAGGCGGCGAAACCGAGAGCGACACGAGCCGCCGTCTCGAACCAGTTGCCCGCCCGGGCCCGAACCTCGTCGCGCTCGAGCCCTCCGATCTCGCGCGCCAGCGCGGGAGCGCCCGCGAGCGCGGCTGCGTAGTGCCGGGCGATGACCTCTGCGAGCGCCGGTCGCGACTGCTCGGGCCGCTCCGCGAGCCACTCCGCGAGCCGTACGTGCAGGCGCGCCCGCTCGGCGCGCGCGAGGCTCGCGTAGCCGGCGTCGCGGAGAAGCGCATGTCTGTACGAGTGGCTCGGACCGAGGAGCACGTCCTCCTCCGCCGCGGAGACGAGCGACCGGCGGACGAGCGTGTCGAGCGCAGCGTCGGGCTCCCCCACTTCGAACAACGCGAGCGCCTCGCGCGGGAAGCGGCGGCCCGCCACGGCGGCGCGCCTCGCCGCGGCGCGCGCCGGCGGGGGAAGGTCGTCGAGCTGTGCCGCGTAGATCGCCTGCACCGTCAGCGGCAGCTCCACCTCCTCGGCGGGCGCCGCGAGCCGCCAGCCCGCCTCGTCGGCCGTGAGGATCCCGACTCCCGCCCACGTGCGCAGCAGCTCCTCGACGAAGAGCGGGTTCCCCGCCGACCGCTCCGCGACGCGTGCGACGAGCTCAGCGGGTAGTGCCTCGCCGACGAGCTCGTTCAGAAGCTCCTCCGTCTCGCGCGGTGGGAGAAGCGGCAGATCGAGCCGCTCACCGCCCTCCACCCACTCCGGCCGTTCGTCGAGGAGGACTGGCCGCGCGCTCGCCACGACGAGGCGTCCGGCGCTCCTCGCGGAGCCTCCGGCGAGCTCGAGGAATGCGAGCAGGTCGGGCGAGGCCCAGTGGACATCCTCGACCAGCCACACCGCAGCGCGCTCGCCCGCGATCGCGTCCAAGCCCTCGAGCCAGGCCGAGAAGAGCTGCTCGCGCTCGGCGGCGGGATGAGCCTCGGCGGTACCAACGGCGCCGAGAAGCTCCCCGACGACGGCCGCACGCGCCTCACCGACGCCCGCTGCGCGCGCGAGCGCAACGAGCTCGGTCGAGGTCCGCATCCCGCCCGCAAGCTGGGCGACCGGCTCGAAGGGCGAGAGCACGTCGGGCCGCAGGCGCGCGCGTAGGACCGCGGCGCCGGTCGCGGCAACTGCGAGCTCGTAGAGCAGCCGCGTCTTGCCCACCCCGGGCGGGGCGACGACCGTGACCCGGGCGGTCGAGCCGACGAGCGAACGAAGGTACGCGACCTCGTCGTCGCGCCCGAGGGTCGGGGCCCACAGCCCGCCGAGCGCGCGCTCCCGCGACCGTTCGGCATGGACGCCGACGACCCGCCAAGCCGGAACGGGCTCGGCCTTCCCCTTGAGCTCGAACGGCGGCAGGCGCTCCAGCTCGATCGCGTCCGCGACGGCGAGCGCCGTGGCCTCGCCGACCGTCACCGTCTCGGGCTCTCCTGCCGCCTGCAGGCGCGCCGCGACGTTCACCACATCGCCGGTGACCGGTCCGCGCTCGGCGCTCGCTTCCCCGTAGACGGTCTCGCCGCTCGCGACACCCACGCGCAGGCGGAGCGCGCCCGGCGCAAGCCCGAGGCCTGCGCCGACGCGCTGCACCGCGGCCACGAGCGCGAGCCCCGCCCGCACCGCACGCTCCGCGTCGTCGTCGCGGACGCGAGGCGCGCCGAAGACGGCCATCGCCGCGTCCCCGACGAACTTCTCGAGCTGGCCGCCGTGCCGCGCGACTGTCTCCCGCACCGCGTCGAAGTAGGCGTCCTGCGCGAGGGTCACGTCCTCGGCGTCGAGCTCCTCCGACAGCGACGTGAATCCGACGAGGTCGGCGAAGAGGACGGTTACGACCCTCCGCTCGACCGCCCGCTCGGTGGCCATCGGGCGAGCTTGACACCGCACAACCGTCGGCACAAGAGCGCCGACCGACGCTTGACCCTCGCTCCGAAGCGGCGTAGGGTCGCTTAATGCCTCTGAACCTCGAGTTCAGTTGACTGAATCGGCGCTCGCGGCGGCGCAGGAGACGAACGGCAAGCTCGAGCTCGGAGAGCGGCTGCGGGCGATCCGGCTGCTGCGGCGGCTGACGCTCCGGGAGGTCGCCACGGCGGCGGGCGTCAGCGAGAGCTTCGTCAGCCAGCTCGAGCGCGGCCGTTCGAGCGCGAGCGTCGCCACGCTGCAGCGCCTTGCGGCTGCAGTCGGAATCGAGATCTCAGACCTGTTCGCGGCCGAGCCACAAGCCGGGCCACGCGTCCTGCGTCGCGAGGAACGGCAGCAGCTCGAATGGGGGCACCTCGGCCGCAAGGCACTGCTCACGCCGAAGCCGTTCCATTCGCTCGAGGTCGTGACCGCCGCGTTCGATCCGGGGGGCTCGACGGGGGACGAGCCATACACGCACGGCGACTCCGAGGAGCTGCTTCTCGTCCTCGCCGGCCGTGTCCACCTGCAGCTCGGCAGCGAGCTGCTCGACCTCTCGACCGGCGACAGCGTCAACTACCGGAGCTCGACGCCGCACCGCGTGAGCAACCGGGGCGACGAGGCCGCCGAGGTTCTGTTCGTCATCAGTCCGCCCAGCTACTGACACAACGCCTAAAGGAGGCGTCAATGGAGGGTGAAACGTTCGACCGCAGGCTCTCACGGGCCGACATGCTCCGCCTCGCGGGGCTAGCGGCCGGAGTCGGAGTGGTAGCCGGGCCGGCTGCCGCAGCCGACGCGGCCGTCGCACGCCTGACGCAGGAGAGTGGCCGCCTGCAGGTGTTGGACTGGGCGGGCTACGGCAACGACGGCGGCCAGGCGATGTTCAAGGCGTACGTTCACAAGCACCCGCACAACAAGCCGCAGTTCACGTACATGACGAACGAGTCGGACGCGCTGGCGAAGATTCAGGCCGGCGCCCACCCGGATCTGTTCCGGCCCTACGTGGGGTGGGTGAAGTACTTCGCACAGAGCGGCCTCGTTCAGCCCTGGAACCCGAAGCTGATCCCAAACTTCAAGCACCTCAACCCGTTCATGGTCAAGGCCGGCCAGTACAAGGGGAAGCAGTACGGGATTCCGGACGACTGGGGCTTCGACGCCATCCTCTACCGCAAGGACAAGGTCCACCCGAAAGCACGTTCGTGGGGGCTCCTGTTCGACGAGCGCTACAAGGGCAAGATCGCGTGGTTCGACGACCTCGAGATGATCACGATCGCGGGTCTCTACCTCAAGGCGAAGAACCCGTGGAACCAGACCCAGGCCGAGCTCACCCGCTCGGTGAACTTCCTGAAGAAGAAGAAGCACGTCGCCCGCATGACGTGGGCCTCCGAGGCCGACCTCTGGCAGGCGTTCGGTTCGGGCGAGGTCTGGATCGCCTACGCGTGGCCGAACGACTGGGTGACGATGAAGAAGAAGCACCCGGTGGTCTACATGCACCCGAAGGAGAAGCCGATCGCGTGGGTCGGCATGTTCATGCTCCTAAAGGGCACGCCGAGACCGCACCTCTCGCACGCCTACGTCAACGCCTGGAGCTCGAAGGCGTCGGGGCAGTGGCTGGAAAACAACTACGGCTACGGCCACGCGAACGTCGAGGCGAAGCCCACGTCGAGTGCGCTGCTGAAGGCCCTCCAGCTCACCAATCCGAAGGCGGTGACGCTGCCGAACGCCTACCTCGACCGCAACATCCCGAACCGCGCGGAGTACGCCCACCTGTGGGAGCAGGTGAAGGCGGCCTGACGGTCGAAGCCGCGACCTCGGAACCGGCGGTGGCTCCTCGGCGCCGCCGCCGGCTCCGCCTCACAACCCCTGCGCTGCTCGGGCTGCCGGTCTCCTGGCTGGCGGTCTTCTTCCTCGCGCCGATCGCGATCGTCGCCGCCTACAGCGTCGACGTCCTCGTCCTCTTTCCCGGTCCGCACGGCTTCACGCTCTCCGCCTGGCGGTCGCTCTTCTCGGGCAGCAACCCCTACCTCCACCTCTTCGCGAAATCCGTGGAGATGTCGCTCATCGTGTCGGCGGTCGTCGTCCTCGTCGCCTATCCGCTCGCGTACTTCCTCGCGCTGAGCGGGACGAAGCGGAAGTACATCCTGCTGCTCGTCCTGATCGCACCGTTCCTGACGAGCTACCTCCTGCGGGTCCTCGCCTGGAAGGTCATCCTCGGTGACCAGGGCGTGATCAACAGCTTCCTGTTCTGGACGGGGCTGCGCTCACCCGACCACCCGCTCTCGTTCCTGCTCTACAGCCGCTTCGCCGTCATGCTCGTGCTGGGCTACGTCTGGTTGCCGTTCGTGGCCCTGCCGATCTTCGTCACGCTCGAGACGCTCGATCGGGGGCTGCTCGAAGCGGCGAGCGATCTCTACGCGAGCCGGCTCCAGGCATTCGTGCGCGTCACCCTGCCGCTCAGCGCGCCCGGGCTGGTCGCCGCCTTCCTCTTCGTCTTCATCCCGACGGTCGGCGAGTTCATCACCCCGTCCCTCGTGGGCGGGACGGGCGGCTACATGTACGGGAACCAGATCGTCGATCTCTTCGGCACCGGGTTCCCCGACTGGGAGACGGGCTCGGTGCTCGCGCTGTTCCTGCTCGCCGTGATCGCCGTCCTGACGCTCGTCTTCGTGCGCTTCCTCAGGGCCGGCGAGGTACAGGCAGCCTGATGGACGTCGCGCTCTCACCCAACGGCAAGCGGCTCATGCGCGTCTTCTTCGTGCTCGTGATCGTGTTCCTCTACGCACCGATCGCGATCCTGCTCGTCTTCTCCTTCAACAGCTCGGCGATTCCGGTCTTCCCGCTCAGCGGCTTCACGATCCGCTGGTACCACGACTTCCTCACGAACGCGGACATACGGGCCGCGCTCGAGACGAGCGCGATCATCGCCGTGGTCTCGAGCATCGGTGCCGTCGCGCTCGGGATCCTCGCGGCGATCGGCCTCACCCGGCGCCGTTTCCGCGGCCAGCTGGGCGCGACGGCACTCCTGCTCAGCCCGCTCGTGATCCCACTGCTGGTGCTCGGGGTCTCGCTCGCGCTTCTCTTCCACGAGCTCGGGATGCAGCGCTCGATCTACACGGTGATGATCGGGCACATCGTGATCACCGTCCCGTACACGATCCTCGTGATCCGGCCACGACTGGGGCAGATCGACGCCTCGCTCGGCGAGGCGGCCTATGACCTCGGGGCCGGCCCGTTGACGACGTTTCGCCGCGTGACGCTGCCGCTCATCCTGCCGGCCGTGGTGTCCGCGTTCATGATCGCCTTCACGACCTCGTTCGACGAGTACGCGGTCGCGTCGTTCCTCGTCGGGCCGCGACAGACGTTCCCGGTCTACCTCTACGCGGCGCTGCGCTTCCCGAGCCAGCTGCCGCAGGTGATCGCGGTGGCCGTCGTCGTGCTCCTCGGGTCGCTCGTCGTCATCGTCCTGGCGGAGCTGTGGCGCCGGCGGGCCGAGGCGCGGCTGGAAGCACCGGCCTGACGAGCTCACAGCCGGGCGCTAGGCTCGGCGCCGTGATCCTCCGGAACGGGACGATCCACACGCTCGACCCGTCGCTGCCGACTGTCTCCTCTCTCTGGATCGCGGGCGAGCGGATCGCCGGTGGCGTCGGTGTGCACGAGACGTCGCTGCCGAGTCCGGAGACGGTCGACCTGGGCGGCCGCTGCGTCCTGCCCGGCTTCACCGACTCGCACGTCCACTTCCCGACGTGGGCGCTCTCGCAGAACGACGTCCGGCTGCATGGTTGCGCGTCACTCGCCGAGGCACTCGACCGGGTGCGCGCCGCGCCCCGCAGCGGGAGCTGGCTCCGCGGACAGGGCTGGCGCGACGCCGACTGGCCCGACGGCCTGCCGACGCGCCAGGCGCTCGACGAGATCGAGCCCGAGCGGCCGGCGATGCTGATCTCGAAGGACTACCACGCGCTCTGGCTCAACTCGGCGGCGCTCTCGCTCGCGGGTGGCGACCTCGAGGTCGAGGGGGGCATCGTCGTGCGGGACGAGAGCGGCGAGCCGACCGGCGTGCTCTACGAGGAGGCGGCGTGGCGCTTCAAAGGGCGGTTCGTCCAGGTGCCGGACGAGGAGTACGTCGAGGCGATGCGCGAAGGCGTGCGGATCGCCGCGTCGCGCGGCGTCACCGCCCTCCACGACAAGGACGGCTGGCTCGGCGCGATCGGCCTCTGGCAGCGCCTCGAGCAGCAGGGCGCCCTTCCGCTGCGCGTCTGGCAGTCGACACCGGCAGACCGGCTCGGCGACCTGCGCGAGATCGGCCTGCGGAGCGGCGCCGGCTCGCCGCTGCTCCGGCTCGGCTATCTGAAGACGTTCATGGACGGGACGCTCGGCTCGCAGACGGCCTGGATGACGGACGGGAGCGGCGTCGTGATCACGACGAGCGAGGACCTGGAGCAGATCGTCCGCGAAGGCGCCGAGGCGGGCTGGCCCGTCGGGGTGCACGCGATCGGCGACGCGGCGAACCGTGCGGCCCTCGACGCCTTCGAGCGCTCGCGGGAGGCGTGGCAGCCGCGCGGCCTTCGCCAGCGGATCGAGCACGCGCAGTGCCTGGCCCCCGAGGACGTGGGCCGGTTCGCGGAGCTCGGGGTTGCGGTCTCCCTCCAGTTCACGCACGCGCCCTCCGACGAGCAACTGGCGAAGCGCTTCTGGGCCGACCGCCTCGATGGGACATATTCGTTCCGCTCGCTCCTCGATTCTGGCGCGCTGCTCGCGAACGGCTCGGACGCGCCGGTCGAGGAGCTCGAGCCGTGGGCCGGCGTCGTCGCGGCGGTTCTCGACCACTGGCGCGACGACCAGCGCCTGACCCTCGAGCAGGCGCTCCACGCGGTGTGCGTCGCGCCCGCCTGGCTGTCGCACGACGAGCGCGTCCGCGGGACGCTCGTCCCAAGCCGCTACGCCGACCTCGTCGTGCTCGACCGCGACCCGTTCGCCTGCGAACCGGAGGCGCTACGCGAGGTGCAGGTCGTCGCGACGATGCTCGCCGGCCGTTGGACGCACAACCCGCCGCCCTGGGACTGAGCCCACGCGGCATACAATTCGAGCGATGGCCGTTCGCACGATGAACCCTGTCCACGTCGCAGGCACCTGCGCGGTGGCCGCCACGGCCGAGATCATCGGCGCGAAGTGGACGGCGCTGCTCGTCCACGACCTCTCGGAAGGCCCGCGCCGATTCTCGGAGCTCGAGCGTTCGTGCCAGGGCATCAGCCCGCGCACGCTCGCCGAGCGGCTGCGTGCCCTCGAGGCCGACGGGATCCTCCAGCGCCAGAGCTACCCCGAGACGCCGCCGCGGGTCGAGTACTCGCTGACGGCGAAGGGGCAGTCGCTGCTCCCGATCATCGACGCGATGCGCGAGTTCGGCCACGACTGGCTCCCCTGCGGGCGCACGCACCCGCACGCGCTCTAGCCGGTAGCGCTAGTCGTTCAGTCGCCCGAGCGCCGTGAACAGCGCGGCGACCGTGTCGATCCCGGCCGCGAAGTACGGGACGAGGAAGCGCTCGTTCGGCGAGTGGACGTTGGACTCGGGCAGCGCGAAGCCGCTGAGGATCGTGTCGATGCCCTTCTCGGTCAGCGCGGGCATGAGCGGGATCGAGCCGCCCACGCGAGTGAGCAGCGGACGCGTCCCGAGCGCCTGCTCGAACGCGCCGAGCGCGAGCTGGACGGCGGGGGCATCGGCGCGGACGACGCCCGGGTTCGCGCCTTGCCACGAGATCTCGAGCTCCGCGCCGGCCGGTGCGGCGTCCCGCAACAGCCGCTCGGCGGCGGCGCCGACCGTCTCGACGTCCTGGCCCGGGGCGAGGCGGATCGAGACCTCGGCGGAGGCCTCGACGCTGAGCGTCGTGTTGCGAATACCGGGCTTGCCGCCGATGATCCCGTTCACGTCCGTCGACGGCTCCGCCCAGGTACGGACGTAGAGCTCTTCGCCGGCCTTCGCGTCGAGCGGCTGCGCGCCGGCTTCCGCGATCGCCTCCGCGCCCGGCGGCAGCTGCGACCACGCGTCGAGCTCCTCCGCGGTCGGCGGCGCGATCCCCTCCCGCAGCGGCTCCGGCAGCCGGCCGTCCGCACCCGCGAGCACCGCGTCGAGGCAGCGGGTGAGGACATGGATCGCGTTGAGCGCGACGCCGCCGTACATCCCGGAGTGCAGGTCGCGCTCGCCGGTTCGCACCCTGACGTCGAGGCCGACGAGGCCCCGGGTCGCGAGCTCGATCGTCGGGACGTCGCGCCGGAGCATCCCACCGTCGAAGATCACGCACGCGTCGGCGCCGCGCTCGTCCTGCGTGACCCAGTCGGCGATCGTGTGGCCGCCGATCTCCTCTTCGCCGTCGTACGCGATGCGGAGGTTGACCGGCAGCGCGCCGGCCTCGACGAGCCGCTGGGCCGCCTTGAGGACGAGCCAGAGCTGACCCTTGTCGTCGGCGACGCCACGGCCGTACGCCCACTCGCCCCGGATGTCGAGCTCGAACGGTTCGGACTCCCACAGCTCGAGCGGTGCGGGCGGCTGGACGTCGAAGTGGTTGTAGACGAGGACGGTCGGCGCGTCGCCGCCGCCGTTCGATGCGGGGATCTCGCCGAGCGCGAGCTCCCGCTCCCCGAACGGTGTCAGCCCGGCCGTGCCGCCGATCCGGCGAACGAGCTCGCAGACCCACTCGCCGGCGCGTTTGACGTCCTCCCGGTGGGCCGGGTCGGCGCTCACGCTCGGGATTGCGATCAGCTCCGCCAGCTCGGCGCGCCAGGCCTCATCCACGGGGAGAGACTTTACGGAGATAGTGGGCGCCTCCGCCGAGCGAACCCGCTTCGTCGCCGGGATTGAGCAGCGCACAGGTGCGGAGCGAGAGACAGCCGCAGCCGATGCACGTCGACAGCCGCCCGCGGATCGCCTCCAGCGTCGCGATGCGTTCGTCGAGCTCCCGGCGCCAGCTGCGCGAGAGTCGCTCCCAGTCGCGCTTCGTCGGCGTCTTGCCCACCGGTAGCTCGTCGAGCGCGGCCCGGATCCGCTCGAGCGGGACGCCGGCCGCCTTCCCTGCCTGCACAAGCGCGACGCGGCGCAGGGTGACGCTCGCGTAGCGCCGCTGGTTTCCGTCGGTCCGCCGAGCCGAGATGAGCCCTTCGCGCTCGTAGAAGCGAAGGGCAGACTGCGCGACGCCGCTCCTGGCCGAGAGCTCGCCGATGGTCAGTTCTCTAGGCACTTGACTTGAACCATAGTTGAGGTTCTACGGTAGAGGAATGGCAACCACCACGACAGCGGAATACGGCTACGACGACCTGCCGGGGCTGCTCACACGGCTGACCGGCGACGAGAAGCACGACCGCAGCGCGTTCTCGACCCTCGACGTCCTCTGGGTCCTCTACGACCGCGTCCTCGGCGCGGACGACCGCTTCATCCTCTCGAAGGGCCACGGCCCCGCCGCGTACTACGCCGTGCTCGCCGCGAAGGGACGATTCGCGGTCGAGCTCCTCGACGGCTTCGGCGACTTCGATTCGCCCCTCGGCCACCATCCCGATCGCATGCTCGTGCCCGGTGCCGAGTTCTCCAGCGGCTCGCTCGGCCACGGCCTCGCGGTCGCCGCCGGCGCTTCACTGATGGGCCGCCGCATCTTCTGCCTCGTCGGCGACGCCGAGCTCGACGAGGGCTCGAACTGGGAGGCCGTGCAGTACGCCGGACGGATCGGGCTCGCCTCGCTGACTGCGATCGTGATCGACAACGACTCCTCCCCGCTCGGCTGGCCGGAAGGCCTCGAGCGCCGGTTCATGCTCGAGGGCTGGGCCGCGCTCCGGGTCGACGGGCGCGACCACGAGAAGCTCGAGGCCGCGCTCACGCCCGATCCGGCCGACACGCGACCGCGGGTCGTCGTCGCGGAGGTGGAGGCGAAATGACGACGATGCGCCAGCGCTTCTACGAGCTCGCCCGCGAGGCGCTCGACGAGGACGAGCGGGTCGCTGTCGTCACTGCGCAGATCGGCGCCGAGGCCTTCGGCGACCATCCGCGCCACTTCGACGTCGGCATCCGCGAGCAGCTGATGATCGGCGTCGCCGCCGGGCTTGCACTCGAGGGTTACCGGCCCGTTGCTCACTCCTATACGCCGTTCCTCGTCGAGCGGCCGTACGAGATGCTGAAGCTCGACCTCGGCCACAACGACCTCGGCGCCGTTCTCGTCAGCATCGGCGCGTCGTACGACGCGGCGCACGAGGGGCGCACGCACCAGGCACCCGAGGACGTCGCGCTCGTGGCCGCACTTCCGGGCTGGACGATCCACGTGCCCGGGCACCCAGACGAGGCCGGCAGGTTGTTCCGGCAGGCGCTGGGAGGCGACGGCCGCACCTACGTCCGGCTGAGCGAGGAGACGAACCACGCCCGCGTCGAGGCCGCCTGGCTCACGGTGCTCCGACACGGCTCCCCCGGCGCGCCGCTCGTCGTCGCCGTCGGCCCGACTCTGACCCCGGTCCTCGAAGCGGCCTCCGACCGTGACGTCACGGTCGCCTACGTCGCGACTGTGCGCCCGTTCCCGCACGAGGAGCTTCGCGACGCGTTTGCGGACGGCACCGACGTCGTCCTCGTGGAGCCGTACCTCGCCGGCACCTCGGCAGGCGAGATTGCGGTCGCGCTCAGCGACCGGCCGCACCGCCTACT
>Ga0308173_10001806_pt1 | contig 10999 bp, 10 predicted proteins | sample PhyPR1_FD_203716 | JGI IMG/M metagenome (GOLD analysis project Ga0308173, IMG submission 203716) | Soil microbial communities from UC Gill Tract Community Farm, Albany, California, United States - DLSLS.P.R1 | ecosystem: Environmental > Terrestrial > Soil > Agricultural land | place: USA... | reverse complement strand
TCCTCGACCGGTTCCGGCTTCAGGTCGCAGCCGATGACCGTCGCATCCTCGGCCGCGAGCAGCCGCGCCTCGGCGGCGCCCTGCCCCTGCCCGGCACCGGTGACGACGACGACTTTGCCCGCGACCCGCGTCATCGCTTGCGGTTCCGTGGCCTGGAACGCGCAGCCCGCACCGGCGGCAGGTCGAGGCCCGGGACGACGCGATTGCGGATGGTGCCGATGCCCTCGACGGTCATCTCGACCACGTCGCCGGGCCGCAGCGGCGGAGGGGCCTGGTCGCCGCGGGTGCCCCACAGCTCCGCCAGACAGCCGCCGTTGCCGCAGGTGCCCGAGCCGAGCACGTCGCCGGCACGGACCTCGGTGCCGCGGGAGGCGTAGGCGATCAGCTCCTCGAACGGCCAGCCCATGTTGGAGAGCAGGTCCTGGCCGATCTCGACGCCGTTGACCGACACCCGCATGTCGAGGGCCAGGAAGCCGTCGTCGTCCCGGTAGGGCTCGAGCTCGTCGGCGGTGACCAGCCAGGGGCCGAGCGTCGAGGCCGAGTCCTTGCCCTTGGCCGGGCCGAGGCTGACCCTCATCTCCCGCGCCTGCAGGTCGCGGGCGGACCAGTCGTTGAGGATCGTGTACCCGAAGACATGCTCGCGGGCGATCTCCGGCGTGAGCGAGGCGCCGTCCTTCCCGACCACGACGGCGACCTCGAGCTCGAAATCGAACCGTTGCGAGCCCGGGGGTACGGCGACGTCGTCGTGCGCCCCGATCAGCGCATAGGGATTGGTGAAGTAGAAGGTCGGCGCCTCGTACCACTCGGGCACCACCCCGGCGACGCCGTCGATGGCCTTGCGGACGCCCTCGACGTGCTCCTCGAACGCCACGAAGTCGCGCACCGTCGGGGCCTGCAGCGGCGGCAGCAGCCGGACCGAGTCGACCGGCACGGCCGGACCGTCCAGCGCCGCGGCGCCGGCCTCGAGAGCGGCCGGGAGCCCGGCGCGCACCAGGTCGAGCACCGTCGTCCCGTCCGCGAGTGCGTGCAGGCCGGCGGTCGACACCACGCCGGCCTGCACGCGGCCCTCGGACTCCCAGGTCGCGAAGCGCATCAGACCGGGGGAGCGACGAACAGACCCTTGTCGGGGTCGTTGAACGACTTCTGCGCGACGAACTCGTTCATGGCGTTCGCGGTGCCCCACTGGTCGGAGACCTCGGGGTTGCTGAAGTCGTACATGTGCGGGTGCCAGGTGTCCTCGTCGACGAGCTCGAGCTCGGTCGTGTACTCGACGGTGTTGCCGTGCGGGTCGAGGAAGTAGGAGAACGTGTTGTTGCCGGCCAGGTGGCGCCCGGGTCCCCAGATCTTCTCGACGCCGGCGCGCAGCAGCCGGCCGGTGCCGCGCATGTACTCGTCGATACCGCGCATCTCGAAGCTCGCGTGGTGCAGCGACGGGTGCGGTCCGCGGGCGATCGCCAGGCTGTGGTGCCAGGCGTTGATCCGCATGAACCACATCATCTCGCCCATGCGCGGGTGCATCAGGGTGTCGGACAGGGCGAAGGCCAGGTGCTTCTCGTAGAAGGCGCGCGTGCCCTCGGGGTCGGCGGAGTTGAGGACGACGTGCGAGAGGCGCACCGGGATCGACTCGCCCTCCTCGATCCTGCGGTGCTGCCGGACGGCGACGTCGGAGCTGATCTCGACGGTGCGGCCCTCGTTGTCGAAGAACCGGAAGCCGTAGCCGCCGCCAGGAGTCTGCAGCGTGCCGGGCTCGTTCACCAGCTGGACGCCGTCGGCGGCGATCTGCGCGGCCAGGGTGTCGACGTCGGCCGGCGTTGCCGCACCGAACGAGATCAGGTCGATCCGCTTGTCGGCGGCCTGGCGCAGCCGGACGACGTACTGCTCCGGGCTGCCCTCGGCGGCCAGGAACGCCAGGCCGGAGTCGCTGTGCTCGGCGGTCAGGCCCCACGTGTTGGTGTAGAAGTCGAGCTGCTTGCCGAAGTCGGGCACTGCCAGGTCGACGTGCCGAAGATGGGTGATCAGGCGCTGGGTCATGGAAGTTCTCTCTCGTGCTGCCGGAGGGGCCTTGATGGCCATAAAGGCCGTGGGGTCGTCAGGCGGGCTGGCTGGTGAGCATGGCGATCGAGCGCAGGACGCCAGGGACGTCGCCCTGGACGTGGTCGAGCTGCCACCGGGCGATCTGGTTCGAGGCGTCGACGACGGTCTTCGCGCGCTCGTAACGGCGGGCATGGAAGGCGTCCCACAGGTTCTGATCGAGCGCGTCCCGCTCGGTCAGCAGCTCCGCGAGGACGACGGCGTCCTCCAGGGCCATGGCGCCGCCCTGCGCGATGGTGGGCGGGCAGGTGTGCGCGGCGTCGCCGATCAGGACGACCCGGCCGCGGTTCCACGGCGCCGGCAACACGTGGGTCTCGAACCACGTGTAGTTGACGCGGGACGGGTTGGTGAGCGTCTCGCGGATCTCGTCCCACGGGCCGTGGTAGGCCTGTGAGAGCTGCTTCATCGTCGCCAGCTGCTCGTCGGGGGACAGGCTGCTGCGGTCCTGGGCGTCCTCGACGATGAAGGCGTACAGCGAGTCCTCGCCGGTGGGTGTGTAGCCGGCGATGTACGAGGGACCGCCGTAGTACAGGTCGGTGCGGGTCACGCTGGCCGGCCGCGGGCCGAAGGCGCGCCAGATGCCCATCCCGACCGACTTCGTCTCGAGGTCGATGCCCAGCGCGCGGCGGGTGTACGACCGGACGCCGTCGGCACCGACGACCAGGTCGTACCGGCCGGCCGACCCGTCGGAGAATGTGACGTCGACACCGGCGTCGTCCTGGGTGAGCTCGGTGAACGTCGTTCCGGTGCGAACCTTGACGCCGACCTGGACGGCGCGTTCGACCAGGATCGTGGCCAGGTCGGGCCGCGGCATGCCCATCCCTGCAGGCACGTCAGGCCCCCCGGACTTGGCGTCCGGGATCTCGGCCACCACCGAGCCGTTCGGGTCCGGGGCACGGATGCCCGTCACGTCGAAGGCGTACCCGCGCTGCTCCACCTGGTCCCAGACGCCAAGTGCCTTCAGCTCGCGCAGCGCGTTGCCCTGCAGCGAGATGCCGGAACCGAGCGCGCTCACCTCGGGCTTGATCTCGATCAGGTCGACCGCCACGCCGCGCGAGGCGAGGTGGATGGCGACGCCGGTGCCGGCCAGGCCGGCACCGACGACGAGGACGTTGTTCACGGCAGGCATCTGGAGAACTCCTACTTGACGGCGATCGGGTTGACCGGGGAGCCGACGGCGCCGGTCACGGGCAGGGGAGCGGCGGTGAGCCAGAAGTCGTAGACGCCGTCCTCGGCGCAGTCGGCGGCGAGCGCGTCGAGGTCCCACATCTCGCCCAGGAAGAGCCCCATGTTCGGGATGCAGACCTGGTGCAGCGGCTGGAAGGCGACGTCGAACTCGTTCGGTCGCACCTCGAAGCCCCAGGTGTCGGTGGCGACGCCGGCGATCTCGGTCGAGTGCAGCCAGTCGGCGGTGGTGAAGGACAGCCCGGGCGCGGCGCCGCCGGCGTAGTCGCCCCAGCCGCGGCCCTCGGCGATGTCGCGGCGGGCCCGGGTCAGGCGCCCGGTGCGCACCAGCAGCAGGTCGCCGCGGCCGACGCGGGCGGATTCGCCCTGCGCGGCGATGGTGGCCTCGAGGTGCTCGGTGGTGATGGCGAAGCCGTCCGGCAGCTCGCCGTCGGTGCCGATGGCGAGGCCGACGTCCAGCAGCACGCCGCGCCCGGCGATCAGCGCGGCGACGGTCTGGATGCCGGTGACCAGGTCGCCCTCGCTGGTGACGACGTCGCCCGCGCGGCGGCCGTTCCAGGCGTTGCCGTGGTCGAAGATGTGACCGAGGCCGTCCCACTGGGTCGAGCACTGCAGGGGCATGGAGATCACGTCGTCCGCGCCGCCGATGCCGTGCGGGAAGCCCTGGTTGCCGCGCTCGGCGTCGGTGCCGGTGTCGGTCATGGTGTGCACCGGGTTGGTCCGTCGCCGCCAGCCCTTCTGCGGACCGTCGGTGTCGAAGGACTGGGCCAGCGAGAAGCTCGCGCCCCTGCGGACGAGGGCCGCGCCCTCGCGACGCTTCGCGTCGTCGAGGAAGTTCATCGTGCCGATGACGTCGTCGTCGCCCCAGCGGCCCCAGTTGGAGCATCGCTTGGCGGCGGCGGCGATCGCACTCTCGGGGTCGCTGCGGTCCAGCGGCGGGATGTCCGTCACGTTTCCCACGGTCTAGGACGGCGGATCACTCGGGAAGAGGAGATGTGTGATGCCGGGCATCGACCGGGTTGATACTGGGCGGGTGAACCTGGCCAGCCTGGACCTCAACCTGCTGGTCTCCCTCGACGCCCTGCTGCAGGAGCGCAGCGTCACGAAGGCCGCCGCGCGGATGGGCCTGAGCCAGCCGGCGCTGTCGGCGTCCCTTGCCCGGCTGCGGCGGCACTTCGGCGATGAACTGCTCACCCGCGTCGGCAACGAGTACCGGCTGACACCCCTGGCCGTGCAGCTGCGGGAGCTCTCGCGGCTGGCACTGACCGGGATCGAGCGGGTCTTCGACGCCCAGCCGGCGTTCGATCCGGCGTCCTCGACCCGGGAGTTCCACCTCCTCGTCAGCGACTACATCGTCGCCGTCCTCGGTGACACCATCGCCGAGCTGCTCGCCGAGGAGGCCCCGCACGCCCGCCTGCGGCTGTCCGCGAACACCCCCGCGGCCGTGGACCGGGCCGAGCAGATCCTGCTGAGCACCGACCTGCTGGTCCTGCCGCACGGGTTCGTCAGCGACCTGTCCCACCGGGACCTCTACCGCGACGAGTGGGTGTGCATCGTGTCGGCCGACCATCCGGTGGTGCAGGACGGGCTCACCGTCGAGGACCTGGAGACCCTCCCGTGGGTGGTCACCTACCACGGGCCCACGGCGGCGACGCCGGCCTCCCGCCAGATGCGCATGCGGGGGATCGAACCCCACGTCCAGGTGATCACCGAGAGCTTCCTGACCGTGCCCGGGCTGGTGGCCGGCAGCAGTCGCGTGGCGCTCCTCCAGCGGAAGCTGGTCGACCTGTTGCCCCTCAACGTCGGCGTCCGGGCTCTGCCGTGCCCGGTGGAGGTCGGGCAGCTGGTCGAGGCGATGTGGTGGCACCCGGTCTACGACGACGACCCCGAGCACGCGTACCTCCGCGACCTCGTGCTCCGGGCAGCCGGGCTCGCGATCGGGGACACCGGTGGGGCACGGGGCATAGACCTGGTTGATGCTGGGGCAGACTGAACCGTCGTGGACGTGAACGCGAACTCGCTGCGCTACTTCGTGGCCGTCAGCGAGGAGCGGCACTTCGGGCGGGCGGCCGCGCGCCTGCACGTGACGACACCCTCCCTGAGCGAGCAGATCTCCCGTCTGGAGAAGAAGGTCCGGAGCGACCTGTTCATCCGCAGCCCGCGTGGCGTCGAACTGACCGATGCCGGGCGGGAACTCCTGCCACTCGCCCGGACCGCCCTCGACGCGCACGATGCGGTCTCCGAATGGGCGGCGCTCCGTCAGGTGCCGCAGGGCGGGACGGTGCGTGTGGGCATTTTCGCCGCAGCGGCCGCGCCACTTCGGGAGGCGGTGCACGAGGAACTCGCCGAGCGGCACCCGGATCTGACGGTGGCCACCCGGCGGATCGGCGTGGACGAGGCGTTCGGGATGCTCCGCGACGAACGGATCGACGTTGCCTACATGCCCGAACCCCTTCCGCAGGAGGTCCCGGGGATCCGCTGGACCAGCGTGACGCGGCAGCCCAGGATGCTCGTCGTCCCGGCGGACCATCGCCTGGCCGGCCGGCAGGACGTCGGTATCGAGGAGACCAACGACGAGGTGTTCATCCCGCTGGCGACGGTCGATCCCGCTGCCGTCGACTGGTGGCTGGTGGATCCACGCCCCGACGGCACGCATCCCCGGCGCGGGCCGGTCGCGGCGGACTTCGAGGCGATGCTCGACCTCTGCGCGGCCGGGCGAGGCCTCGGCATGTCCGCCTCCTTCGCGGCCGACCACTACTCCCGGCCCGGAGTGGCGTTCGTCCGGCTGCGCGACGTCGAGGACGCCCGGACCGCGCTGTGCTGGCGGGCCGACGAGCGGAACCCGGCGGTGCTGGCCTACCTGACCACCGCGCGACGGGCGGCGGACGTGAGCGGGGCGGCTGCGCGCTCATGACGCGCGGGGCCGGGAACGCTCAGCCGACCCGGAGTTCCATGAGGTCCTCGCCCACGATCAGGCGGCCCGAGTAGCCCCGGCGGGCCTGCTCCCACACGCTCGTGGGGTTGTTGCCCGGCACGAGGTGGGACAGGACGAGATTCTTCGCCCCGGCCCGCTCGGCGACGTCCCGGCCTACCTGCTCGATCGTCGTGTGGGCCTCCAGCAGGTGCGCCTTCAGGGCGGCACCCGCCTGGGCGGGCAGCGCGGCGACGAGCCGGTCGACGAACGCCGGGTCGATGACCTCGTGGACCAGGTAGTCGGTGCCCTGTGCCAGGTGGATGAGGTTCTGGCTGACCGTCGTGTCGCCGGAGATGGTCACCGAGCCGTCCGGGGTGTCGAAACGGAAGGCGAACGCCGGCGCCGTCGGGTGGTGGTCGACCAGCGTGGCGGTGACGGTCACGTCGCCGTCCCGCCACACCGGGATCGGCGCCGTCAGGACCGGCGGCTTGCCCAGGGGGTCGACCGTCCAGTAGGGCGAGATGTCGATGTCCTGGACGTGGAACAGGGCGTCAGGACCCGCGTAGCCGCTGTCCCGGATCCGGTCGTTGAGGTCGTTGGCCCACGCCTGACGGAGGTACTCGGTCATGCCTGTGATCCCCGGCCCGGGCCGGTTCTCGTTGACGACGGGCGGGACCGGCTGACCCGGTCGGAGGTTGGGGCGCGGAAGCACGCCGCGGTCCCCGGGCCCGAAGACCTCGATCCGTGGGCCGGTACGCCCTGACGTGTTGATCGGGCCCGTGACCCACGCCGAAGGCCAGTCCATCAGGTGGTCGCTGTGCATGTGGGTGAAGAAGATGCCCCGCACGTTGTTCCAGGTCGACGCGACGCCTTGCGCACCGGACGCGCTGCTCTGGCGCAGCCGAAGGAAGGAGCCGATCCCCAGGTCCACGACGTAGACCCGGTCGCCGTAGACCACGGCGGTCGAGATCCCGGAGCGGTCGCCGTCCAGGATCGTCGGGCCGCCGCCGGTGCCGAGCAGGACCAGTCGGGTCCGGCCGTTGCCTCCTCGTCCGAGCCCGTCGTTGCCGCCGGGGGAGGCCAGGGCCTGCCCGACGCCGGTGGCCATGAGACCACCGGCGGCAGCGGCCGCCCCGAGCACCTTGAGGAACTGGCGGCGGTTCGAGGACGGGAGCGTCGGGTCGCTCGCCACCGATGAGATGACGTCGCACATGTCTGTCTGTCCGTTCTCGAAGGGCGCGGTCGTCTGCATGCATCTGCCGGACGACCCGGCGTCAGGTGGGGTCGACGGCCGCGGGTCCGGGGGAGGGTCGGCGCGGCTCGTTCCCCGAATGGTGTGGTCACCCGTGCGGGCGAATCCAGACGGATCTGCCTAACCCGCGTTAGGCCGGTCCGGGTGCGGCGTCCGTCGCGGCCCGTGCATCCGGGCCGCTGATCGGGCGCGGCCGTACCGCGGCTCGCGTCCATCCACCGCGCTGATGACTCGTGTAAGGAGAAGTGATTTCCACTGGCGGGGGGCGATCCCGACACTGGGCCGTCTGTGACGCCGACCACCGAGGTCGACGCCCCGTCGATGGAGACGCCTGTGTCCGAGAACGTCTTGAGCACCGACCGGTCCGCCGAGGAACCGCTCGCCGGAGAGGTGGCGGTCGATCCGGCCACCGGGCGACCCGCGGGTCGCGCCCAGGCCCTGGTCCTGCTGTTCTCCAGCTGCCTCGCCGTCCTCGGCGCGGTGTTGCTGGCGCCCGTCCTCCCGCGCATCGAGGACGCGTTCGCCGGCACGCCCGGCGTGAAGGCGCTGACCCCGATCGTGCTCACCGCGCCTGCCCTCGTGATCGGGCTGACCGCGATGGTGGCCGGCCGGATCGTCGACCGGCTGGGCCGCAAGCGGCTGCTCGTCGTCGCCCTCGTCGTCTACGCCGTCGTCGGAACTGCGCCGGTGTGGCTGTCCTCGCTGCAGCTCATCGTCGTCAGCCGTGTGCTGGTCGGCGTCACCGAAGCGGCGATCATGACCTGCTGCACGACGCTGCTGGCCGACTACTTCCACGGCTCGCAGCGGGAGAAGTACTTCGGCCTGCAGGTCGTCTTCACGACCGTCGCGGCGACGATCTTCTTCGCGGTCGGCGGGGCGCTCGGCGCCCAGAACTGGCGGACGCCCTTCTGGCTGTACGCGGTGAGCCTCCCGCTCGCCGTGGCCGCCGCCCGGTTCGTCTGGCAGCCGGCGCCGCGGGCGCAGGCCGCGGCGCGCCACGAGAAGCTGGCCCCGCTGCCGTGGCGGTCGCTGCGGACGCCGGTGCTGGTGACCCTCCTCGGAGGCCTGATCTTCTACGTCCTTGTGGTGGAGCTGTCGTTCAAGCTCGATGACATCGGCGTGAAGTCGACCGCCACGATCGGCGCGGCCAGCGCGATCGCCTCCCTGGGGACGGCTGTCGGCGGCTTCGTGTTCGGCCGCCTGGCGAAGCGCGGGCCCGCGCTCACCGTCCCGCTGGCCTTCGCCCTCTCCGGCATCGGCCTGGTCGGCATCGGCCTGGCCTCCGGCGTCCCGCTGGTCGTGGTCTTCGCGGTGGTCGCGGGCTTCGGCAACGGACTGATCCTGCCGTCCCTGCTGACCTGGGCGCTCGGTCCGCTCACCTTCGAGCAGCGGGGACGGGGTACCGGCGTCTGGACGTCAGCGTTCTTCATCGGCCAGTTCGTCTGCCCGCTCGTGGTGCTGGCGCTCACGGGGGCGTTTGACAGTCTGGGTGCCGCGATTCTGGTGCTCGGCGTCGTGGCGGTCGCCGCGGCGGTCGGCGTCCGGTTGGCGCGCCCGACGCAGGCGGCCGAACCCGCGCTCGCCGCTCACTGACCCTCGCCGCGACGAGGGCCCGCGGAACGCTCCGCGGGCCCTCGCCGTCGGTCGCAGCTCAGTTCGCGGGGACGTCGTAGAAGGTCATCACCGGTTCGCCGGCGACCAGCCCGGCCGCCACTCGCAGGAACGCCGCGGTGTGCGGGTGCTCCATGTGCTCGTCGAGCGCGGCTCGGTCGGCCCAGACCTCGATGCTGAGCATGCGGTCGGGGTTCTCCACGTCCGCCGCGAAGGAGTAGGCGTGGCAGCCCCGGTCGCTGCGGGTGGCCATGGCGACCGCACGGGCGGCCGCGACCAGTACGTCGCCGCGGCCCGGGGCGGCCGTGGCGTCTCCCAGAACGATCAGCACGGTCAGTCTCCGATCAGGGCGAGCTGCTGGTTGATCTCGCGCGGATTGGAGTCGCCGGCCATCTTCTGCAGGAAGGGCGTGTGGTCGAAGACGAAGTCCCGGATCGGGCGCAACAGCCCGGGCGCGTGGTGGAAGACCTTGCCGAGCATCCGCGCCATGTTCACCTGCTTGGCCGTGTGCGGCTTGCGCGGTTCCTCGTAGGACTGCAGCGCGGCCTGCACCGCCGCGAGGTCGGTCAGGTCGACGCCGCGCAGGGCGCTACCGAAGAAGTAGCCGTCCTCGATCGACATGCCGGCGCCGTAGGCCGCGTACGGCGACGTCGCGTGCGCCGCGTCCCCGCACAGCGTGATCCGGCCCTTCGACCACTGCTTCAGCGGCTTCCGGTCGCGCAGCACCCAGCGCTGGACGTTCTCCGCCGGCGTGGCCGCGACCAGGCCCGGTAGCGGGGCCGGGAACGGAGCAGCCAGTTCGGTGGCGACCGCCTTGAGGTCCGCGGGCGCCGGGGCGTCCGGGTCGGTCGCGGTGAGCACCCACCACTGGTGTCCGTCGCGGCCCTTGTGCCGGATCGAGGTCCAGCTGCCCTGCGTCGTCCGGTCGTGCGAGATCACGCAGCTGTTCGGCCTGGTCCCGGTGATCTCCTCGAAGGTGAACCCGCCGAAGATGTGCAGCCGGTGCTCACGCTTGGGCTCGTCGCCCCAGAGCGTGCGCCGCACCAGTGAGTCGATGCCGTCCGCCCCGATCAGGACGTCGTGCTCGGCGGTGCTGCCGTCGGAGAAGTACAGGGTGACCGCGCGCTCGTCCTGCTCGATCCGGTCCACCTGCTGGTCGAACCGGATCACGCCGTCGGGGAGGGCGGCGAGCATCCGCTCGTACAGCTCCGGCCGCAGCAGCCCGATGAAGCCGCCGCCGTAGGCCTTCTTCACGTCGTCGTCCAGCTTGACGCGGACGCGGACCTTGCCCTCGACGTTGCGGAACTCCGTGTCCGTGGGTGCGCCGAGGTCGTCGGTGTCGACCCCGAGGGCGCGCAGCGCCTTCACCGGCGGCGGCCACAGGTTGAGGATGTTCCCGGCGGGCCGTGCCTCGCGGTAGCGCTCGTAGACGACGACCTCGTGGCCGGCCTTCAGGGCACCGAGGGCGGCGGCCATGCCGGCCGGCCCGGCGCCGAGGACGGCGACACGGCCGCGCGGGGAGGGTGAGGAAAGGGTCATCGGACACCTCGATGCGGGGAAGCGAACAGTAGCGAGCGCTACAGTTAGCGCCGAACTGTAATGCTGATTACGTTTCTGTCAAGAGGGGAGGACGCATGGCGGACGTGGAGCCGACAGCTGCGGATCTCGCGATCCGCCCGCCGCAGCAGCAGCGCAGCCGCGAGGCGTGGAACCGGGTGCTGGACGCCGGTGTGGGCCTCCTCGAGGACGGCGGCTACGAGGCATTCACGATCGCGGCGCTCTGCGACCGGGCGGGTGTCGCTCCGCCGTCCATCTATGCACGGACGACCAGCAAGGACGCGCTGTTCCTCGCCGTCTACGAGCACGGCATCGGCCGCCTGACGGAGGCCGAGGGGGTGTTCGCCGACGAGCAGCGGTGGGCCCGTCTGGCGCCCGCCGAGCTGATC
>Ga0308173_10001805_pt1 | contig 10999 bp, 11 predicted proteins | sample PhyPR1_FD_203716 | JGI IMG/M metagenome (GOLD analysis project Ga0308173, IMG submission 203716) | Soil microbial communities from UC Gill Tract Community Farm, Albany, California, United States - DLSLS.P.R1 | ecosystem: Environmental > Terrestrial > Soil > Agricultural land | place: USA... | reverse complement strand
AAAGAGCGGACCGAAGTCCGCTCGTGATCTGGCACCGACGGGGGCCGGCGCTCAGCGCTCTCAACGGGGTTTGCGACGACGCGCGACGAAGCCCATGGCGCCCAGGCCGGCGAGCATCAGCGCGTAGGTTTCGGGTTCCGGAACGGCGGTGATCGATTCGACCTTGACCGCCATGTCGTTGTAGTCGAAGTCGCCCGTCGCGGCGTCGCCGTCTTCGTACGCGAACAGCCAGTTGGTCGTCGCGCCGTCCTGGAAGGCGACGAAGCGATCGGGCCGCGGGTCTGTATTTAGCTGATCGAGCGAGTAGTACGTGGGGCCCGACGGCGACGGCTTGAAGAAGAAGCCGAACGAGTTCGGGTTGATCAGCGCATTGCTGAAGGTGCCGCAGTTGTATTTGGAGCCGCAGCCGGCGCCGCTCGAGATGTCGAGCGTGCCGTTGTCGATGCTGATGCCGACGAAGCTGTGCGACACGGCGCCGCCCAAGAGGATGTCGTACTGCACCTTGTTGTCGGTGTCGGTGCCGAACCAGATGCCGAAGCTCTGCGAGGCGGCATTGGTCGTGAACTCGGCGATCAGCGTCGGCACGCTGGTCGCGAAGCTCGGCGTCGTCGACGACCACAGGCCGGCCGAGCTCTGCCCGGTGTCGACGTTGATGTGACCAGGACCGAACGCGGAGTCGGCGACCGACTGCAGACTGGGCTCGCCGTTCGCGACGACGTTGATGGTCGACGGCGCGTCGCTGTTCGGAACGAACGGGTCGGCGAAAGCGGCGACGCTGGCGGTCAGGCCGAGCAACGCGACAATCGAATTCAGTTTCATCTATAACTCCCTGCGGTGGCTCGCGCCGAAAAGAGAATTCAGCGACTGGTGCGGACTCTAGTTTTCGGGTGCCGCGCTCCGCATCCCGCAGCCAAGGGATCGAACCGACCGTTCATCGGCGAGCCGTAACGACGCGTAGCAGCACACATCGATGAAGCGTTATCTCGTGGGCGGTGCGGTGCGTGATCGATTGCTCGGTCGCACCGTCGGAGATCGCGACTGGGTCGTGGTCGGCTCCGATCCCGGCGAGCTTCTCGCCCTCGGCTATCTCGCCGTCGGCCGCGACTTCCCGGTGTTCCTACATCCGAAAACACGCGAGGAGCATGCGCTCGCGCGCACCGAGCGAAAGACCGGCCCGGGCTACCACGGCTTCGAGTTCCACGCCGACCGCAGCGTCACGCTCGAAGACGACCTCGCACGACGCGACCTCACGATCAACGCGATCGCCGAGGACGAGAGCGGCACGCTGATCGATCCGCACGGCGGCCGGCGCGACCTCGACGCCAAGGTGCTGCGCCACGTCTCGCCGGCATTCGCCGAGGACCCGGTGCGCATCCTTCGCGTGGCGCGCTTCGCGGCGCGCTTCGCCGACTTCCGGCTCGCCGCCGAGACCGAGGCGCTGATGCGCGAGATGGTGAACAACGGCGAGGTCGACGCGCTGGTGCCCGAGCGCGTGTGGCAGGAGATCTCGCGCGGCCTGATGGAAGACAGGCCGTCGCGGATGTTCGAGGTGCTGCGCAGCTGCGGCGCGCTCGCGCGCGTCCTGCCCGAGGTCGATCGGCTGTTCGGCGTGCCGCAGCGCGCCGACTACCACCCCGAGGTCGACACCGGCGTGCACCTGATGATGGTGCTCGACATGGCGGCGCGCCTTGCGACGAGCCTCGCGGTCCGCTATGCCTGCCTCGGCCACGACCTCGGCAAGGGAACGACGCCGGCCGAGATGCTGCCGCGCCACCTGCGCCACGAGGAACGCAGCGTCGTCCTGGTGCGGGCGATGAGCGAGCGGCTGCGCGTCGACAACGCCTGCCGTGCCCTCGCCGTCGTCGTCGCGCGCGAGCACGGCAACATCCATCGCAGCGGCGAGTTCGGCGCGGCGGCGATCCTGCGGCTGCTCGAGCGCTGCGACGCGCTGCGCCGGCCCGACCGCTTCGCCGAGGCACTGCTCGCGTGCGAATGCGATGCGCGCGGACGACTCGGCCTCGAGGACAAGCCGTATCCGCCGCGCGTCCGGCTCACCGACGCGCTCGCTCGCGTCATGGCGGTCGACGCGACGGCGATCGCCGAGGACGCGGCGGCGCGCGGCCTCGCCGGCCCCGCCATCGGCGCGGCGATCCACGATGCGCGGGTGAAGGCGCTCGCCGATCTCGCCCCGCACCGGGCTGTCGGCGGCGGCGATGGCGCATTCGGCGGCGATCGCTCAGCGGATCGCTAGAGCCGGTGCCGGCGGTCGCCGCTCGCAAAACCGATCGGCGCGAACGTCGTCGCCTTGGCGAAGGCAAGGACCTTGAACAGCTCGCCCATCTCGTGCTCGTGGATGAGCTTGAGCGCGTCGCTGCGCGCCGCGGGATCGGCCTCGGCGAGCAGCTCGCCAAGGCCGCAGTTGAGGAGAAAGCGCGCCTGCGACGTGTAGCCGACGACGTCGAGCCCCGCATCCTGGCCGGCGACCGCCAGCGCGCTGAAGTCGAGGTGCGTCGTGATGTCCTTCAGCCCCACGTCGACCAGCGGATCGGTGTCGGCGCGGTGGCCGCGATGGCACATCAGCGTGCCGCCCGAGCGCTGCGGGTGGTAGTACTCGGCCTCGGGAAAGCCGTAGTCGACGAGGAAGACCGCGCCGCGCGCGAGGCGGTCGGCAAGGGTGGCGACGAACGCCTGCGCCTGCGCGTGAATCTCGGTCGTGCTTCCCGCAGGAAATCCGCGGTCGAGCGGCGGCCGCGCGGTCGCCGGCCGGTCGGCCCAGGCGAACGATTCGCCGTCCGCACGAACCACGCCGCGCGCCTGCCACGTCGCGCCGTCGAAGTGGAGGAGGTCGACCGGCATCGCGTCGAGCACTTCGTTGGCGACGACGACGCCGGTCATCGATTCGGGCAGCGCGTCGAGCCAGCGCGCGCGGTCGCCGAAGGCGCGCGTCGCTTCGCGCTGACGCGCGCGCAGCGGCGCCGACAGCTCGACGATCGAGTAGCGGCGGACGCGATCACCGAGCGTCGCGAGCAGCTCGCTCGCGAGCGCGCCGCTGCCGGCGCCGAACTCCCAGACCTCGTCGCTGCCGCTCGCCTCGAGCGCCTGCGCGACCTGACGCGCCAGCGCCCGGCCGAACAGCGGCGACAGCTCGGGCGCGGTGACGAAATCGCTGCCCGAGGCCGGCATCCGGCCGACGATGGTTCGCCCGCTCGCGTAGTAGCCGAGGCCGGGCGCATACAGGGCGAGCGCCATGAAGCGGCTGAACGGGATCCAGCCGCCGGCGCGGTCGATGGCCACGCCGATCAGTCGCGCGAGAGCCGCCGATACACTGCTGTCGTCCAAGCCCTCGTGCACCGCCGCATTGTAGGAATCGTGGTCGCGCCTTCCGTCTTTGTTGCCGACGCCGCTGCAGTCGCCGCTGATCTCCCCAACGCGGCGGAGGCCGCCCCGCGGCGCAAGCTCCCGGTCGAGATCGCCAAGCTGAAGAAGCGCCTGCATCGCCAGGTCGGCCGCGCGATCGGCGACTTCGCGATGATCGAGAACGGCGACCGCGTCATGGTCTGCGTCTCGGGTGGCAAGGACAGCTACTCGCTGCTCGACATCCTGATCGAGCTGCGCGAGCGCGCGCCGATCGACTTCTCGATCGTCGCCGTCAACCTCGACCAGAAGCAGCCCGGCTTTCCGGCCGACGTGCTGCCCGCCTACCTCGCGCGGCTCGGCGTCGAGCACCGGATCGTCGAGCAGGACACCTACTCGGTCGTCAAGCGCCTGGTTCCCGAAGGCAGGACGATGTGCAGCCTCTGCTCGCGGCTGCGCCGCGGCGTTCTTTATCGCGTCGCGAGCGAGCTCGGCGCGACCAAGATCGCGCTCGGCCACCATCGCGACGACATGGTGCAGACACTCTTCATGAACATGTTCTTCGGGGGACGGCTGAAGGGCATGCCGCCGAAGCTGGTGAGCGACGACGGCCGCCACGTCGTCATCCGCCCGCTCGCCTACGTCGCCGAGCGCGACCTCGCGCGCTGGGCCGGCGAGCGCGAGTTCCCGATCATTCCGTGCAACCTCTGCGGCAGCCAGCAGAACCTGCAGCGCGTTCGCATCGGCGAGATGCTGCGCGCCTGGGAGCGCGACGACCCGGGCCGGATCGACCGCATCTTCGACGCGATGGCACGCGTCGTGCCCTCGCATCTCATGGACCGGAAGCTGTTTCCGTTCGCTGCGCTCAAACCGACCGGCGTCGCCGACGCCGAGGGCGACCACGCCTTCGACGACGAGGTTCCCGCGCCGCCGGTCGTGACCGGCCCCGACCGCGCCGACGCCGCGCTGCGCTTCGATGCCGCGCCGACGGCGTCGACGCGTCGAGGAGAGCTGCAATGACACGCATCCTGGCCGCGTTGATCGCCGGCGCCGCGCTCAGCGGCTGTGCAGCGCTTTACAACGTCGATGCCGATGTGTCCAGCTTCAGCCGCTGGCCGGCCGGGCGCACGCCCGGAACCTATGCGTTCGAGCGGCTGCCGTCGCAGCAGGCGCAGCCGCAGCAGGCGCAGATGCTCGAGGACGCAGCCCGACCGGCGATCGAAAGCGCCGGCCTGGTCGCGGCGCCGGAAGGCGGCGCCGCCGACGTCACCGTCCAGGTCGGCGCGCGCATCACCGAAACAGCGCCCTCGCCTTACGACGATCCGTTCTGGTACGGCGGCATGTACCCATGGCACCGGCCGTTCGGCTACGGCCGCTACGGCCGGCCGTACTGGGGGCCGTACGGCGGACCCTACGGCGGCTGGTATCGCGGCTACTGGGGCTATTACGGCCCGTACTACGACCGCGAGGCGGCCGTCCTCATCCGCGACAGGCGCTCGGGCGAGCCGCTCTACGAAGCGCGCGCTGCCAGCCAGGGGCAGACGGTCGGCCTGACGACGGTCCTGCCGGCGCTCTTCATCGCCGCAATGAGGGACTTCCCCGCCGGCAGCACGGCCAACCCGCATCGCGTCACGGTCGAGGCGCCGCACTGAGGCGCTGCGTCGACGTCGTCGCGGGCAGTCGCGCGCAGGCTGCGCCGCAGTTCTTCAGAGTTCAGCTGGCGGCGTCGCCCATGAGATCGCGCGCGTCGGCGCGGTAGCCGGCGAGCTTCTTCGCGGCCTCGCTCCGCTGCGCCACGCTGGCGCTGTTGTGCAGCTGGCTCGCCAGCGCGCAGCGGTGGGCCGTGACGCGCTCGGAATAGCGACGGTAGCTTTCGCGCGGCGAGCGGTCGATTCCGCTCACGTAGGCACGCACCTGCGCGATCGCGTCCTCGCGGCCGAGGCCGGGCTCACCCAGTCGGCGCACCAGCGACAGCACGTCCTGCTGGCGCTCCCTGCGCTCGGCGTAGGCGATCTCGGCGTCGTAGGGCGAGGTGGCGACGGACGCCGCGATGAGGTCGCGCTGGGCCGGATCGAGGCGTCCGTAGAGCATCTCGGCGCGCTCGACCTCGCGCTTCAGCTCCGCCTTCAGACGCCGCTGCGGGTTGCGCTGCAGATGATCGTCGCGGTACTCGTCGTTGCTCTCGGCGAAGCGCTTCTCGATGTGCGCGACCTGCGCCGGCGAGAGCGTGCGAGCGACGTCTGCGATCGCCGGCGCGACGTACTGCAGCACCGGCTCGATCCGGCTGCGCAGCTCGCCGGCCCAGGCGCACATGCGCTCCGGCGTCGCATCGCCGGCGACCTCGGCTTCGGCGCGCGCGAGCAGCTGCACGTAGTCGCGCAGCTGCGTGCGGCGATGCCAGGCGAGCGTGTCGTCGAGTGCGCTGCGCACCTTGATCGACTGCTCGTTGTCGAAGTCGACGTAGTGGTCGAGCCAGCGGTAGGCCAGGCCACTCGCCTGGCCGTAACCGAGCTTGACCACGCTGCACGCCGTCGTCGCGAGAACGAGCGCAGTCGCCAGCACGCCGATAATCGAGCGCCGGACGAAGGGTCGGCGCAACGCGGATGGCGGCATGGTGTTGAACGTCGTGGTCATGGCAGCGGGTCAGGGAACGCGGATGCGGTCGGCGCGACCGAAGGTCCTCCACACCCTCGGCGGACGCCATTTATTGCAACATGTTCTCGGTGCGGCCGTCGGCTTGGGGGCAACCCGCACGATCGTCGTCACCGGCCACGGCGCCGAGGAAGTCGAAAAGAGCGCGCAGGCGCCGGGCCTGGTCTTCGTTCGCCAGCAGCCGCAGCTCGGCACCGGCCACGCGCTGCAGCAGGCAGCGCCGCTCCTCGACGACGACGGCACGACGCTCGTCCTCAACGGCGACGTGCCGCTGATCGAGACCGAGACGCTGCAGCGGCTCGTCGCTGCCGCGGGCGCGACGCGGCTCGCCCTGCTCACCGTCGAGCTTGCCGAGCCGCGCGGCTATGGCCGCATCGTCCGCGCAAGGAAGACAGCGACCGATGCGATCGTCGCGATCGTCGAAGAGAAGGACGCAACGGCCGAGCAGGGCGCAATCCGCGAGATCTACACCGGCGTGATGGCGGCACCGACGCGCGCGCTCAAGCGCTGGCTCGCCAGCTTGCGCAACGACAACGCCGCCGGCGAGTACTACCTGACCGACGTCGTCGCGAGCGCGGTCAAGGAAGGCGTCGACGTGGTCGGCGTCGCCGCGAGCGGCGAGACCGAGGTCCTCGGCGTCAACAGCCCGGCGCAACTCGCCGACCTCGAGCGCCGTTACCAGCGCGTCGCCGCAGCGCGCCTGATGGCGGCCGGCGTTCGCCTCGCCGACCCGGCACGCTTCGATCAGCGCGGCGAGCTGCGCTGCGGCAGCGACGTCGAGATCGACGTCGGCTGCATCTTCGAGGGCAGCGTCGAGCTCGGCGACGGCGTTCGCGTCGGCGCCTACTGCGTGCTCAGGAACGCGAGCATTGACGCTGGCGCGACGATCCGTCCGTTCACGCACATCGACGGCGAGTCGCTCGGCGCGAGCGTCGGCCCGCGCGCGATCGTCGGCCCCTACAGCCGCCTGCGCGGCGGCGCCGTGCTCGGCGCCGACGTCCACGTCGGCAACTTCGTCGAGGTCAAGAACTCGACGCTCGGCGCGGGCGCCAAGGCCAACCACCTCGCCTACCTGGGCGACAGCGACGTCGGCGCGCGCGTCAACTACGGCGCCGGCAGCATCACCGCCAACTACGATGGCGCGAACAAGCACCGGACGACGATCGGCGCCGACGCGCACATCGGCAGCAACTGCGTGCTCGTCGCACCGGTCACGATCGGTGCGGGCGCGACGATCGGCGGCGGCTCGACGATCAACAAGGACGCGCCGGCCGGCGAGCTGACCGTCGCGCGCGCGCGCCAGGCGACGGTGCGCGGCTGGAAGCGGCCGGTCAAGCGCTGACGGGCGACGCGACGCGTCAGGCGGTGGTCGCGGCGAGCGAGCCGACCGCCAGGCACAGATCGGCCCACGCCTTGGCCTTCTCGGCCGGATGGCGCAGCAGGTAGTCGAGCGCCAACGTGACGACGACGGGCACGCCGGCGTGCGTGTGGACGCGGCCGCGCAGGCCGCCGACCGGCGCGTCGTCGCCGAGCAGGGTCTGCGCCGCGCCGCCGAAGGCGAGGATGCAGCGCGGCGCGACCGTCGCGATCGCCGCCTGCACGCGCGCCTGATCGCTGGCGCGCGTCGCGGCGCTGGCCGGCCGCGGCGAAATCGGGCAGTAGACGGCGCGCCGCTCGCGATCCGGCGCCAGCAGTGCGACGCCGATCGCGCGCAGCATGTTGTCGAGCAGTTGCTGCTGCGGGTCGGCCTCGTCGAGCGGCTCGGCGACGACCAGCCAGTCGGCCGGCGCGAGGCCGGGCACGCGCGCGGTCGTTGCGGCCGGTTCGGGCGCGCGGGCGCGCGGCGGCGCGGCCGACGGCGCGGCGGCCGGCACGACAGGCGCGACGACGACTTCCTCCTCGGACGTCGCTTCCGGGAGCCACAGGTGAATTCCCATCTCGCGCAGCATCGCGCGCTGCCGCTCACTCCAGCGCATCGGCATCGCGTTTCTCGTCGACATCCAGGCTCATGACGACGGCGTCCTCGCGCCGGCCTTCGGGGGCCGGGTAGTAGCCCTTCCTGCGCCCGACCTGGCCGAAGCCGAGGCAGCGATACGCCTCGCGCGCCTGGCCATTGCTCTCGCGCACCTCGAGCCACAGCCGGGTCGCGCCGCTGCGCCGGCACAGCGCGATCAGCTCGGCAAGGAGCCGGCGGGCGTGGCCGCGGCGCCTAGCCGTCGGCGCGACGGTGATGTTGAGGAGGTGCATCTCGCCGACGCCGGCCATGGCGACGCAATAGCCGATCAGGTCGCCATCGACGTGGTTGAGCGTCCACGCGGTGTAGCCGGCGACGAGCGAATCGACGAAGTTGCCGCGCGTCCAGGGAAACGGATAGACCTCGAGCTCGAGCTCGAGAACACCGTCGAGCGATGCGATCGTCATCGGGCGGACGATGGCGAGCTCGGGATCGATGCGGGCGCTCATCGGGGCGTACGCCCCGCTGGACAGGGTTGCTCCCTCCCCGCTTCGCTCCCCTCGCTCCGAGAGGGAGGGCCGGGCTCCTGCGGAGCCCCTTTGGCCTGGCGCAAGGCGGCACGCTCGGCTTCGGTGTCGGCGACCTTGTCGCGGACGTAGAGCGGAAGGGCCAGGGCCGGGTCGACCGCTGCGCCTTCGGCCCAGCCTTGGTCGGCCAGACGCAGAAGCGCGCGCGCGGTGGCTGCGGCGCCGGCGAACAGCGCGGCGTCGCCCGTCGTCAATCGAGCGCCGAAGACGTCGATCGCATTGCCGGCGATCGCCGCCGGCGGCTCGGCGCGCCAGCGCGCCGCGAGCGACTCGCAGTCGGTCAGGAACGGCTCGACGCGCACGGTCCAGCGCCCTTCGTCGTGCTCGTACTCGGCCGCATAGATCTGCTCCATTCGCGCATCGATGAGCGCCCAGACGCGCAGCGTCGTCGCCTCGCCGCGCGCGTCTTCGGCGACCGCGAGCAGGCTGTCGATCGGCAGGACGCGCTTGCCGGCGCCGAACGCCAGGCCCTGGGCCACCGAGCACGCCGTGCGCAACCCCGTGAACGCGCCCGGGCCGCGGCCGAACGCGATGGCGTCGAGATCGGCGATCGCGATTGCCGCCTCGTCGAGCAGCGCGAGGATCGCCGGCAGCAAGGTCGCCGATGCGCGCGCGCCGCCCTCGCCGTCGTGGGCGAAGACGCGGTCGCCGTGGCGCAAGGCGATCGTCATTCGCTCGGTCGCCGTGTCGAAGGCGATCAGCGTCGCCATGGCGATGGCGGCGATGGCGCAGCGCCGGAAAGTCTCATCGCAACGAGTTTAGCGGCGCCGCCTCGAACCGATCGCGCGCCGATCGCATGCGATCATCGGCGCATGCGATCGCGATCCATCGCCTCGGCCGCGGCACGCGGCCGCGCCGTCGCCCGCCGTGCAGTCCTCGCCGCGGCGCTGCCCATCGCCTTCGCCGCGCCGGCCGCACCGGCCGCGCCGCCGCCGTCGACGCCGATCGCCGGCAAGGCGACCGAGACGCGCAACCTGCCGCGCAGCGTCGAGGCCGCGCTCGCGCGCGGCGGCGTGCCGCGCGACACGATGGTCGCCTGGGTGCAGGAAGTCGACGCGGCGCGACCGCGGCTCGCGTGGCAAGCCGACAAGCCGGTCAATCCCGCGTCGCTGATGAAGCTCGTGACGACCTTCGCGAGCCTCGAGCTGCTCGGCCCCGCGTACACGTGGTCCACGCCGGTGTGGCTGCAAGGAACCGTCGCCGACGGCGTGCTCACCGGCAACCTCGTCATCAAGGGCAACGGCGATCCCAAGCTCGTCCTCGAGCGGATGTGGCTGCTGCTGCGCCGCGTCCAGCAGGCCGGCGTGCACGAGATCCGCGGCGACATCGTCCTCGATCGAAGCGCGTTCGTTCCAGGCGAGCTCAACCCCGCCGACTTCGACGGCGAGCCGCTGCGGCCGTACAACGCCGGCGCCGACGCGCTGCTGCTCAACTACCGCGCCGTGCTCCTCACCTTCACGCCCGACGCCGGGCGCGGCGTCGCCACGATCGCCGTCGACCCGCCGCTCGCGGGCGTTCGCATCGACGCCACCGTGCCGCTGACGTCGGGCGCGTGCGACGACTGGCGCGGCGCGCTCAAGGCGGAGTTCGCCGATCCGGCGAAGATGCACCTCGCCGGCGCATTCCAGGTCGCCTGCGGCGAGAAGGTGTGGCCGATCGCGTACGCGGATCCGAAAACCTACAACGAGCGTGCCCTCGCCGGCTTGTGGGCCGAGCTCGGCGGCAAGCTCACCGGCGTCGTCCGCGACGGAACCGCGCCGGCGCTCACGCCGAGCTTCGAGCTGCGCTCGCCGACGCTCGCCGAGGTGATCCGCGACATCAACAAGCTCAGCAACAACGTGATGGCGCAGCAGGTCTTCCTGACCCTCGGCGCGACGCAGCGCGGCGCCGGCACGCCCGAAGCATCGCGCGAGGTCGTTCGCCAGTGGCTGCGCGGCCGGGTCGGCGCGGCGGCCACTGGCGCGGTGATCACGAACGGTTCCGGCCTGACCCGCGATTCGCGCCTCACCGCGACGATCCTCGGCCGCCTGCTGCAGTCGGCGTGGTCGAGCGCCGTCATGCCCGAGCTGATGAGCTCGCTGCCCGTCGCCGGCGTCGACGGCACGCTGCGCCGCTCGAAAGGCGTGCCCGGGCGCGCCCACCTCAAGACGGGCTCGCTGCGCGACGTCGTCGGCGTCGCCGGCTACGTGCTGGGCGATTCCGGCCGGCGCTATGCGATCGTCGCGATCGTCAACCACCCGAACGCGAACGCGGCGCGACCCGCGCTCGAGGCGATCGCGGAATGGGCGGCGAGCGACGCGCCGGCGCTCGCGCCGATCGTCCCGACCGAGCCGCCTTAGCTTCGCCTAGAAGGGGTTGTTCTGCGCGCGCGTGATCGCGGCCGAGCCGAAGATGTTCTGCGCGCTCGCGCTCATGTGCAGATCGTCGGCCCAGAAGTAGGTCGCGTCGCCGC
>Ga0308173_10001804_pt1 | contig 11002 bp, 8 predicted proteins | sample PhyPR1_FD_203716 | JGI IMG/M metagenome (GOLD analysis project Ga0308173, IMG submission 203716) | Soil microbial communities from UC Gill Tract Community Farm, Albany, California, United States - DLSLS.P.R1 | ecosystem: Environmental > Terrestrial > Soil > Agricultural land | place: USA... | reverse complement strand
CAGCAAACGGGCGTGGCATGGATTTTCATCTCTCACGATATGGCGGTCGTCGAGCGTATTGCTAATCGCGTCGCGGTGATGTACCTCGGCCAGATTGTGGAGCTTGGACCGCGTCAGTCGGTATTTAATCAGCCGCAACACCCCTATACCCAACGTCTGCTGGCCTCCGTGCCGGTAGCGGATCCTGAAAACCGTCAGCCCCGTATTTTCGATGACAGCGAAATCCCCTCGCCGTTGCGTAAGGTGGGTGAAACGGTCACTAAAACCCGATATCGGCAGGTTGCCCCCCAGCACTGGGTAGCTGACGGCAATGCATTGCAATAATCCTTAACGACCAGGAGAATTTATGAAAACGCTGTTTCGCCGTACTTCGCTCGCCCTCGCATTGACGACGACGCTGGTCATGACTGCGCAGGCACAGGATCTGCGCATTTCAATGTATGCTGATATCACGGGGCTGGATCCGCACGACACCTCGGATAATGTCAGCTACTCGGTTCAGAGCGGCATCTTTGAGCGCCTGTTCCAGTTTGATTCCCGGATGAAGCTGCAACCCTGGCTGGCGACCGGTTATACCTCTAATGACAGTGCCACCGAATTTACGCTGACGCTGCGCAAAGGCGTTACCTTCCAGGACGGTACCCCTTTTGATGCAGACGCCATCAAAGCGAACCTTGATCGTCTGGCAGATCAGAAAAAAGGGCTGAAGCGTAACAGCCTCTACAAAATGATTGATAAGGTCACGGTGCTGGCACCCGACCAGGTAAAAATCGATCTGAATCAGTCGTTCGGGGCCTTTATCAACACCCTGGCGCATCCTTCCGCGGTGATGTGGAGCCCGTCAATTCTTAAGCAATATCCGGACGAAGCGCAGTTGCGACTGCATCCGGTGGGAACCGGTCCGTTTACCTTTGTCGACTGGAAACCAGGCAAAGCCGTTACGCTGGCCAGATATGCAGGTTACTGGCAGCAGGGATGGCCTAAAGTCGACCATGTCATCTTCTCTCCAAGTCCCGAAGATGCGACACGGGTGGCAGCGTTGAAATCGGGCCAGGTAGATGCCATCTGGCCATTGCCTTCAGACCTCATCGCAGCCGTTCAGCAGGACAGCCACCTCTCCATTCAGCGCGATCCGAGCATTTATCTTTATTACATGGCGATCAACACGCAGCACAAGCCGCTGGCCGATGTTCGGGTGCGTCAGGCAATCAACTATGCGATTGACCGTAATCTGTGGCTGAAAGTGGCCTTTGCCGGTCTGGGCAAACCTGCCACATCCGCGATCCCGGAAGGCGTACAGTTCTATCAGAAACAGAACGATCCTGATTACGGCTATGCGCCGGATAAGGCCAAAGCCTTGCTGAAAGCGGCGGGTTATCCGGAGGGACTGGATCTTAAGCTCTGGGTGACCAACGCCACGGCCAGCGTCCGTGCCGCTCAGGTGCTGAAAGCGCAACTGGCCACGGCAGGCATTCGTGTCACGGTAACACCGATGGATTCCGGCACGCGCAACGCTAAGTTGTGGGGCGTTCAGGACCCGAAAAAGGCGGAGTTTGACCTCTATTATGGCGGCTGGTCGACCTCTACAGGGGATGCCGACTGGGCGCTGCGTCCGCTGTTTGCCACCGAGTCCTGGGTTCCGACCTCGTATAACGTCTCCTACTTCAGTAACCCTGATGCAGACAAAGCGATTGCTGCCGGGCTGGCGACGGCCGATCCGGCAAAGCGTGGCATCGCCTATGCACAAGCGCAAAAGGTGTTGTGGAAAGAAGCCCCAGTGGCGTTCCTTGGCACGCCAGACAATCTGGTCGGCAAACGCAACACGCTGAGCGGCGTTTCGATGCTGCCTGATGGCAATTTACTGTTCACTCAGGCGTCCTTTAAATAAGACGGTCTCTTCTTCCTCGTCCCCTGTCCGGAACGGATGAGGGACGTGAGGAGGCCAGTCGCACCTCATTTCAGGGAATGGCATGTTTGCATACATCATTCGCCGATTGCTGGAGATGATCCCGGTTTTGCTGGTGGTCTCGTTGCTGGTTTTCGGTTTTATCAAGCTCATGCCGGGCGACCCGGCGCGTATTTATGCCGGACCGGATGCGCCGGTTGAGGCGATCGAAGCGGCGCGTCAGCATCTTGGGCTTAACGATCCGCTGCCGCAGCAGTATCTCCACTGGATCGGCAGCCTGTTGCAGGGCGACCTGGGCACCACGTATCGCACCCAGCAATCGGTGCTGGAGGTGATCAGGGAGGGCTTTATGCCGACGCTGTGGCTCGCCCTGGCGGGTTTTACCTGGTCCGTCATTCTCGGCTTGTTATTCGGCGTTATGGCGGCACTGAAACGTGGAAGATGGCAGGACTGGACGCTGATGAGCGTGGCGGTCGGCGGCATTTCGATGCCAGCCTTCTGGCTGGGGCTGTTGCTCATCCAGTTCGTCGCGATGCCTTTTGGGCTGTTCTCGGTTAGCGGCTTTAACAGAGCCAGCGATATAGTCCTGCCCGCCATCACGCTGGGTTCGTCGGTTGCGGCGGTAATGGCGCGTTTTACCCGCTCGGCCTTTCTTGAGGTGGCGCAGGAAGATTACGTGCGTACCGCCAAAGCCAAAGGGCTGCGTAACCGCCTGGTGACGTGGAAACATGTGATGCGTAATGCGCTCATCCCGGTGATTACCATGCTGGGCTTGCAGTTCGGTTTTCTGCTGGGCGGATCCATCGTGGTGGAGAGTGTTTTCAACTGGCCAGGGTTAGGCTGGTTATTGATTGAGTCGATCAAAGCGCAGGATCAGCCGGTGATTCAGGCGCTGGTGATGCTGTTCGTGTTTGAATTTATTGTGATTAATCTGCTGGTCGATCTGCTTTACGCGGTGGTCAATCCGGCCATTCGTCTGCGACAGGAGCCAAAATGATTATTCAATCGCTGACTGAAAATCCGCCTCAGATTATTCGTTCGCCGTGGCGCGATTTCCTGCATGCCCTTGTGCGGAACCCTCTGGCGCTGGTCTCAGGCGGGTTTGTGCTGCTGTTGATTGTGGTGGCGATTTTTGCGCCCTGGCTGGCGCCCTGGGATCCCATGGCTCCGGACTGGATGGCATTATCGTCGCCGCCAACGGCGGCACACTGGATGGGGACCGACGAACTGGGGCGCGACCTGCTCAGCCGCATTATCTATGGCGCGCGGATCTCGCTCTATATCGGCGTGCTGTCGGTGACGATCGGCATGCTGGTCGGGGTCATGCTGGGCTTACTGGCGGGCTATTACGGCGGTTGGGTTGATATGCTGATCATGCGCGGTGCCGACGTATTATTCGCGTTCCCGGGTATGTTGCTGGCCATTGCGGTGGTGGCGCTGCTGGGGACGGGTCTGAACAATGTCATTATCGCAGTCGCGGTATTCAGCGTGCCGGTATTTGCCCGCATCGTGCGGGCTTCGACGCTCTCTCTGAAACAGGCTGCCTATGTTGAAGCCGTGCGCTGTGCCGGTGCACCAGACAGAGTCATTATCCTGCGGCATATTCTGCCCGGCACGCTTTCCAGCGTGATTGTCTATTTCACTATGCGCATTGGCACCAGTATTCTGACCGCCGCGGGCCTGAGTTTTATTGGACTGGGTCCGGAGCCTGACGTACCTGAATGGGGCAATATTCTGGCGATGAGCCGAAGCATGATGATGGCCGGATCGTGGCACATGAGCGTATTTCCGGGGCTGGCGATCTTTATTACCGTGCTGGCATTCAATCTGCTTGGGGATGCGCTGCGCGACACGCTCGATCCAAAACTCAAGGGCTGACTATGGATTTCCAACAATTGCAGCGTGAACTGCTGCTGAAACGCTGGCGTGATCTGCGTCAGCTCGGGCAGCCGCGAAGCGCCTGCGGACCCACCCATCGAATCAGCGATGTTGCGGGCGTGCGTGTCGGACATTGCACGCTGAATGAAGGCGAAAAGCAGACTGGCGTAACCGCTATCGTACCGCCGGGCGACAATCTGTTTCTCACGCCGCTGCCGTGTGGGGTGGAGGTCCTGAACGGCTTTGCGAAACCCATCGGACTGGTTCAGATAGAGGAGCTTGGCGTGCTTCAGACGCCGATTCTGCTCGGTAACACGCTGGCGGTCGGCACGCTGTTTACCACGCTGGTGCGGGATGCCATCAGTCGTAACCCGGAACTGGGACGAACACTGCCCACGGTCAATCCGCTGGTGCTGGAGTGCAACGATGGCTGGCTGAATGATCTCCAGGCGCTGGCCATCACTGAAGCGATGGCGCAGGAGGCATTGCAGACGGCCTCAGCGGACTTCGTGCGCGGCAGCGTCGGCGCGGGGCGCGGGATGAGCTGTTTCAGCCTGAAAGGGGGCATCGGAACCGCCTCGCGGGTGATTCCCTCGCTCAACGCCACGCTTGGTGTGCTGGTGCTGGCCAATTTCGGCGCACTGGAGGCATTAACGCTCGATGGCGTTCGGGCTGGCGAGATGATTGCGCCGCTGCTGGCCGGGGAGACGCCGCAGCTGGATGCCGGTTCTGTCATCATCATCATGGCGACGGATGCACCGCTGGACGCACGTCAGTTAAAGCGCATCGCGAAGCGAGCTGGCGCCGGCCTGGGACGGCTGGGCAGTTACTGGGGCCACGGCTCGGGCGACATTGCGGTGGCGTTTTCAACGCAACCTCTGCCGCAACCGCCACAGGACGACACGCTGGAGCCGCTGCTTGCTGCAGCGGCAGATGCAACTGAACAGGCTGTACTGGATGCTTTGCTGAGCGCTGAGGCTGTTACCGGCTTTCGCGGTCATCATCGCCCCTCACTGACGCAGATTCTGGATAGATTAACGACATGAAAATTTTTATCTCGGCCGACATTGAAGGCATCGCGGGTGTCATGCGCCCGGAGCAATGTACACCCGGCCACCCGGAACATCAGCTGGCCCGTGGTCTGATGGAGCAGGAAGTGAATGCTGCGATTGAGGGGGCTTTTGCAGGTGGGGCAACGGAAGTGGTGGTGGCAGACAGCCATGCGCAGATGACCAATTTGCGTGCGGAAAATATCGATCCCCGCGCCCGGCTGGTGCAGGGAAAACCCCGTGTCCTGTCGATGGTGGAAGGGATAGAGCAGCAGACGTTCGACGGGCTGTTTCTGGTGGGATTTCACAGCGCAGCAGGTGAACCCGGCGTACTGGCGCATACCATCAACGGCCGGGCATTCTGGCGTATCCATATCAATGGTCTGGTGATGGGCGAAACAGATATTTATGCGGCCGCCGCTGCTGAGCACGGCACGCCATTGCTGCTGGTCACCGGCGACGATCAGTTACAGAGCTGGATTGCGGAACACTACTCAGCAGTCAATTACGTCTGTGTAAAACGCGCCATTTCGCATACCTGCGCGGAATCAATCAGCCCACAAGCGGCACAGCGTGCGATCGCTGCCGCAGCAAGCGCCGCACTGCAACATCCCCCTCAGGTGAGCACGAGCCGCCTGACGGCACCTTACGCTATGCGCCTTCAGGCCACTAAACCGGTGCTGGCCGATCTGTTCAGCCTGATCCCCGGCGTCACGCGCCTGGATGCCGTTACCGTGGCGTATCAGGCGGAGAATATGGAGACGTTAATCAGCTTACTCAGTGCATTCTCTTATCTGGCGAGCACACAGTCATAGCGAAATTATCCCGGGCTGCATGCAACGTCAGCCCGTTAAGCCCGCTGTTCCGGTTCTGCTGAAACCGCGCTGCCAGGCACACGCCTGTAGTGCGGGCTGTGCATGCGCATCTTCCCTCTGACGAGTCAGAATCGTTGCTGGCTTAAATCCGCTCAACCCACGCTGCTGACCAGCGCTCCTTTAACTGCACCACGGCAGCGCGAGACCCGCTCCCTGCAAAGGCTTCAGACGGGACTGCCGGGTGCGGATGGGGGCGAGACAGGCAACTGAGCCTGCACCGGTTTTTCGGTACAGTTTTTGCAGCAGGATAATGATTTCTTTCTCACCCTCCGCCCGGACCTGATCGTACAGCCTGTCGGAGAGGCCTTCGTTTTCGGTATTCATCCAGGGTAAAAAGTCATGCGGCTCCGCCATATAGAGGTCTTTCAGGCCATTGTACAGACCGGCAGCATCAGCGCTGCGGCGCGCTTGCTTAATGTCTCGCAGCCGAATATCAGCCGTGTGCTGAATCATGCTGAACAGCAATTGGGATTTGCGCTGTTTGAGCGACGTATACAGGGAATGAGTGTGACGGCAGAAGGGCGACGTCTTCTGCCTGAAATAGACGATCTCTGCCAGCGCCTGCAATCTATCACCCAGCTCACCGAACAGCTGCGGCGGGGCGAAGGGCAGCTAGTTCGCGTCGGCGCGGCTCACGCTTTTGGTCAGATGGTTTTGGCACCCGCATTGGTCACCTGGCGGCAACAGATGGCCTCGGTCAGTGTCGAACTGGTCACCGAGCACTTTAGTACCTTATGCCAGATGATTCTGGATAATCAGCTCGATTTCGCGCTGGTTTTTGGTCAGCAGGTCGATGCGGATCTTCTGGCTGAACCTCTGTTTCAGTCTTCGATGGTCGCGCTGTTACCGCTCAATCACCCCCGTAATGAACCCGTTACGCTTGCGTGGTTATGCAACAATAATCTACTGATGATGCAGGCTCAGGATCCGCTTGGACGCGTACTTCACCGAGCGCTGCGCGATAAAAAACTGAATCCCGCCGTGTCGTTGTCGATTAAAACCTATTCGGTCATTGCGGATATGGTGCTGGCAGGCGGCGGCACGGGCGTCGTGGATCTCTTCACCGCCTGTCGCTATGCCGAACAGCTAAAGCTGCTACCCATAGCGCAACCCCTGCCGTTTGAAGTGATGCTGATCAGCCGCCGTGACCAGCCACAGTCGCAGTCCACTCTGCAACTTAAGCAGGTCATCCGTAACAGACTGTGGGAGATCGCCCGGCAGTGCGAAGCGCGGTTTATTCGGGGCTGAAGTAAGTGCCGTGCCTCACCGCTACCCATCCGGCTATTTTGTGAGATGCATCACAAAATTTTTAGAATTTCTTCCTGATTTGAAACCAGGCTCGCTCGCGCATCACTCAACCCTGACGCTGCGGGGTGAGTTGCTCATTTCGCAAGTTATCAACTGACCGGTTAGTGATAACCGGCACAACCTGGCGGAGTGAGAATTATGGATGGAATTAGACGCACACCTTCCCCTGTACATCACGAAACGATTGAAATGCCCACGCGCGGTGGGCCATCAACAACTGAAGTCACTGCTACAACCCCTGCTGCGAGGGCTCGTTCTGCAGAGATTAGCCGTATTACAGCTACTCTGCATAACGCGTGTAAAGGCGGAGAAAACGTGCGTGATTACCTGGCAGGAATCGCTGTCACCCTGCACGATGAATTGCACCAGACGGACGATCAGGTAAAAGATGTCATCAAACTGGCTCACAGCTGCGACACGATGATCATGGCCAAGGCAAAGGGGGCGATTGGAATGACCTATGCCCTTTCCGGTGTACCTGGCGATCTGGTCGGCAAGGGGATAGCTAGCGCAATGAAGCTGGAGCCGGGCACGCCCATGCACAACTTTGTCGCTGGCGTAGCGGGGGGGATGACTGCAGTGGCTTTTAAAGCGGTGCTCACTCGGGTTATCGGTAGCAGCATCCAGGATTCGAGATGGATGCAGGCAGATATGGATGCACTGGAGCCTCTTATGAAAGATGAGGCAGAAAAACGCGAGACATTTGGGCATAAATTAAAAATGACGGCGCTGGGCGGGACGGGCTTTAACGTCCGCAACCCGGTGACGGGTGGAATTTCCAGTGCAACCCAGCTATTACCCGAAAATAAGCCGCGGCCAGAGCCATTGGGGATTATACAGGGTGCGCTCAAGCCGGGTTATGCCATCAACCAGATAGCAGGTTTTGGCCTGACTTCCGCTGCCGGTGCATTGAGTGGAGTTGTGGAAAACTACTACGACAACCTGCACGGCGCGGAGTTTTTATTTGGCCGTAACGACTGGAAGGATCGTTATATGTCGCTGTCCAGCGGGCACACGAATAGTGGCGAGGGGAGCCACTTCGATGCGGTGTGGGAACACGCCAAAGCACCAAAACGTTGGGTTGAAGGTGTTACAACGCTGAGTGCATTAAGTGCGGTAGCCTCTGAGACGATGGAAGCGCTCGGTTTGGGCATCGGAGCGGGGGCGGCACGTGTGACCAAAGGTGGTGCAGAGAAGCTTTTCACCTCCGGCAAGACAAGTGCGGCAGAGACCGCTTTGGATCTGGCGAACAAATCCGGCTTCCGCGTTTCCCGCGAAAGCATTGGCAATGCGGCGGCCCTGGTGCCAAACGCCTATTCTTACCTGCAACAGGGGGTGTTCGGTCTTCTTTATCAGGAGGCTGAGCGAGCAGTGGCGAACAAGCTGCACCCGAAGCCCGCCGACGCGACAGAAGAGGAAGCCCCGGTGAGTTCAGGGGCGAGAACACCTGAAGGCGCGCCAGCACCCAGCGTGGGTACCGAGGCGAGAACCCCGGCCGGCACGCCAGCACCCAGCGTGGGTACTGAGGCGAGAACGCCGGAAGGCACGCCAGCACCGAGTGTAGGTACTGAGGCGAGAACCCCGGAAGGCACGCCAGCACCGAGTGTCGGTACCGAGGCGAGAACGCCTGCCGGTACGCCAGCACCCAGCACCGGTACCCGGGCGAAAGGGCCGTCAGAACAAGGCGAATCGGACAGCGATAGCGTACATTCGCATAACTCCGGGCCATTACGTAATACCCCGCCTGAGCGTTCATCAGAAATGCGCACTGCGGGTGATACCTCTGCATGGTGGCACTCGTTCCCGGACCTGGCGAATATCAAAAGCCCACAGCCTGAGAAGTTAACCCAGGCTGACTATGAGGCCATCATCGCCGTCCTTGAAGCTGAAGCAGAGAAGATGAGCGAGCGCATTGCCGAGATGATACCGCTGCCGGACTCCTTACCGACATCATCAGCATCATCAGTGACATCCGGGTCATCTGCGTCATCAGAAGCTGCAGGGCCTGCAGGATCGCCAGAACCTGAAGAAACGAAAAAAGCCTCCTGATACCACACCTTAAAAGCCGCAGCGATGCGGCTTTTTTTTACGCCGAATTTGCGCTGTCTCACGCGCCGCCCGGAACTCCCGCCTCGCGCTTTCCACTCAATCGTACCCCGGTCATAGCGGGAGAAAGGCGCCAGTCTGGCTGGCGCTAACGATGATGCTTGTTGAGAGGAGAGAAGAATGAATATCTCGTCAGGTTCGGCTTTCGGGCCGATACAGCCGCAACTGCCTGATTTTAGCGCGCTCGATGAAAAAAATTTAGCCTCGTTTACTCCGCCAGATTCTGGCGCCAGTGGCCAGGCGATTAACTTTGGCAATGATGCCATGAGCGGCACGGATTTCAGTAGTCTCACCGCCACGCCCGACAGTGTGAGCAACCGGGATCCGGTGCAGATGCAGGGTCTGATGCAGCAACTGGGGCCGCAAATAGAGGCATTGCTGCAACTGCTATTAATGCTGCAACAGCTCTTCGCTGGTCAGCAGCAAAATAACAGCGCAGGAGCCGGGCGTGGCGGCGGTGCCGATATGCCGGGCACCTCAGCAGAAGAGGGGGCTTCGCTCACCGCACCGTTTAATGCCGCGATGCAGCAGCCTGTTAACCCGACTGAATCCGCTTCTGCACAGCAACCGCTAACGGCCAGTACAATGCCACAGCCAGGTACGGCTTCTGATGCTGCACTAAATACGCCTGCCCGGCAGACGCCAGCATCCGGCGGCGTCCCGCTGATAAAAGGCGAGTCGGGGTTACATTTACCTGCCCCGTTACTGGATCATGAGCAGGCGATAATGCGTGCCGCCAAAGAGACTAGCCAGGCGCCTGAAGTGCTGGCAGCGCAAATCTGGCAGGAGTCGCGCGGAAAAACAGAGGCGACCACCGTGAACGGCGGTAATGGCCTTTCCGACAGCGGCCTGATGCAGGTTAATTCCAACACCTTCGCCGATCTGCAAAGCAGATACCCGCATCTGCTGGGGCCAGATGCCAGCCCGTCCAGCCCTGAAGACAGCATCATGGCTGGCGCGCTCTATCTGAAAGAGCAGCGGGAGGCTTTTGGGGGCGATCCCGGTGCCGGGTTGCGAGCTTATAACTCAGGCCCGGGGAATGTGAATGTCAACGATCTGACGGATATCTCGAAAACCGGAACCGGCGATCCGACCTATGTTGGAAAAGTGCTCAACTTTGCCGACATTATCTCCAGCGGCAAAGGCACGTTACCTGCATAACGCGCAAAAAAAGTCCCTGTACCGGGTACAGGGACAAACATGAGCAGCCTCAAAATCAGGCAAACGGCGGCGGTTCGTTCTTGCCTTTCCCCCCGCTATTTTCCACCGCAATCTGTACGGTATCGGTCGCTGCCGTGATGCCCCAGCCAATCGGCCCACGCGCCGCGCTCATTCCACCCTCGGCCAGTCCTTTCAGGCCACCGGTAAAGACTTCGCCCACATTGCGGGCCTCGCCAATATTGTTAAAGAAAGGCGCGGCAACAGATTTGAGAATGGGAATGTTCGACAATATTTTGCCGAACTCACCCATGCCCCACTGGAAGTTGTCTTTATTGGTACCATCCATACGAACGTGCGAATCATTCGTCTCCGGCAGCTGTTTATTCTCCGGCAGCATCTTCAGACCCTGCTCGGCGATATCCTTCAGCACACCCGCCTCGGTACCGTGGCGCGCGTCACCATCTTTGGTGATGCCCTCTATTTTGTCGTTAGCTGAGATCTCCTTCCGCTCGCTGCCATCACGCGCATTCAGGCCTTTTATGCTGTTTAACACGCAGGCCATGTTATACGCCGCATCAGCACGACTCTTCGGATCTTTATTGGCATCCGTCCAGTCGCCGAAGCGCTCTTTTAGCTCTGCCTGCTTGATATCTTTCTGGTTGCCAAGGTTTTTCAGCACCGGGTTTTCATCAATGATCTGTTCGGCGCTGCGGTTATCG
>Ga0308173_10001803_pt1 | contig 11002 bp, 9 predicted proteins | sample PhyPR1_FD_203716 | JGI IMG/M metagenome (GOLD analysis project Ga0308173, IMG submission 203716) | Soil microbial communities from UC Gill Tract Community Farm, Albany, California, United States - DLSLS.P.R1 | ecosystem: Environmental > Terrestrial > Soil > Agricultural land | place: USA... | reverse complement strand
CTGGCCGTCCAGGTTGAGGACGATGCCGTTCTTGAGGTCGTTGGTGGTAGCCATCTAGAGAACCAGCAGTTCCTTGCTCGTGAGGGTCAACAGTTCGGGCGCGTCGTCGGTGACGATCAGCGTGTCCTCGATCCGGACACCGCCGTGGCCGGGTAGATACACGCCCGGCTCCACGGTGACGGCCATGCCGGCGGCCAGACTACCCGCGCCCAGCGGCCCGATGCCCGGCGCCTCGTGGATCTCCAGCCCCACGCCGTGCCCGAGGCCGTGGGTGAAGTGGTCGCCGTGGCCCGCGTCGGCGATGACCCGGCGGCTGGCCGCGTCGACGGCGACGACGTCCGCGCCGACCGCCAGCGCCGCCCGCCCGGCGGCCTGCGATGCGGCGACCAGCTCGTAGATCTCGCGTTGCCAGTCGGCCGCGTGCCCGAGCACCAGCGTGCGGGTCATGTCGGAGTGGTAGCCGTCGACGGTCGCACCGAAGTCGAGCTTGAGGAAGTCGCCGTCGCGCAGCTCGGTCGTGTCGGGACGGTGGTGCGGGATCGCCGAGTTCGCGCCCGCAGCCACGATGGTCTCGAAGGACGGCGCCTCGGCCCCGAGGGTCAGCATGCGGGCGTCGAGCTCCCGGCCGACCTGCAGCTCCGTCCGGCCGGGGCGCAGCGCACCCTCGGCCGCGAGCTCGGCCAGTGCCCGGTCGGCCACGGCGCAGGCCCGCCGCAGCGACTCGATCTCGTCGTCGTCCTTGATCACCCGCTGCGCCTCGACGGCCCGGCGGACCGACGCCAGCTCGGGCACCCTGCCACCGGCGGCGGCGTCGGCGAGCATCTTCTCGAGCTGCGCCAGCCCGTCGACGGTGAGGTCGTGGGATTCGAAGCCGATCCGGCCGGCGCCGCCGCGCACCGCCGCACGGGCGAGGGCGGCGGTGGTCGACCGGTCGACGACGAGCTCGACGTCGGGCACCTGTGCGCCGGCCTGGGTCGTGTACCGGCCGTCGGTGCCGAACAGGTCGGCACCGTCGGTGCGCACCAGCAGCGCTCCGTTGGACCCGGTGAAGCCGGTCAGGTAGCGCACGTTGAGCAGGTTGGTGACCAGGACGGCGTCCAGCCCGTGCTCGGCGGCGGTGGCCCGCAGCGACTCGCGCCGGGCAGCAGCCCGGCTCACTGGACGCCCTGCTGTGCCAGCCACCCCAGCGCCAGGATGTAACCGCTCACCCCGAGGCCGGCGATGACGCCGTCGGCGACGCCCGACACGTAGGAGTGGTGCCGGAACTCCTCGCGCGCATGGATGTTGGTGATGTGCACCTCGACCAGGGGGGCGTTGAGGCCCGCGAGGGCGTCGCGCAACGCCACCGAGGTGTGGGACCAGCCGCCGGGGTTGATCAGCACCGGGTCGCCGGCGTCGGACGCGGCGTGGATCCAGCGCAGCATCTCGCCCTCGTCGTCGGTCTGGCGGACCTGCACCTCCACGCCCATCTCGCGCCCGGTGCTCTCGATCAGCTCCGCGAGCTCGGCGTACGTGGTGGTGCCGTACTTGTCCGGCTCGCGAAGACCGAGCCGGCCGAGATTCGGCCCGTTGAGCACCTGGATCGTCACGCGGTCTCCCGTTGGGGTGGTGGGGCGGGTGGCTGCTCTGCGACGGCCGCCCAGGCGGCGTCGAGCCAGGCCTGGTCCGGGTCGGTGAGGATCGTGGGATTGCCGAGCCCGTCGAGGACGACGAAGCGCAGCGAGGCACCGCGAGCCTTCTTGTCCACCCGCATCACCGTCTGCAGCCGGGCCCAGTCGCCGGCATACCGCGTGGGCAGGCCCATCGCCTCGATCAGCGCGCGGTGTCGCTCGACGTCCGGGCGGCTGAGCAGCCCGGCCTGGCCGGCGAGCTCGGCGGCGAACACCAGGCCGACGGCCACCGCCTCGCCGTGCCGCCAGCCGAAGTCCTCCACCCGCTCGACGGCGTGGCCGAGCGTGTGCCCGTAGTTGAGGAACTCGCGGCGCCCGGTGTCGTAGAGGTCCTCCCCCACCGCGTCGGCCTTGACCCGCACCGCGCGCTCGATCAGCTCGGCGGTGTCGCGCCGGCCGGTAGGGTCGGCCGCGAGCAGGTCGAGGATGCGGCCGTCGGCGATGAAGCCGCACTTGACCACCTCGGCCAGCCCCGAGCGGAACTCCGCGTCGGGTAGCGCGGCCAGCGAGTCGGTGTCGGCGAGGACGGCGACCGGCGGGTGGAACGCCCCGACCAGGTTCTTGCCCGCCGCGGTGTTGATGCCGGTCTTCCCGCCGACGGCGGCGTCGACCATGCCGAGCAGGCTGGTCGGCACCTGGACGACCCGCACGCCGCGCACCCAGGTGGCGGCCAGGAACCCGGCGAGGTCGGTGACCGCTCCGCCGCCGATGCCCACGACGGCGTCCGAGCGGGTGAGCCCGAGCCGGCCGAACTCGTCCCAGACGGCCGCGGCGACGGCGGCGGTCTTGGCCGCCTCGCCGTCGGGCACGACCACCGCCTCGGCGGCGACGCCGGCCGACTGCAGGGTCTCGACGGCCGCACCGGCGGTGGCCGCCAGGGGCGGGGCGTGGACGACGGCGACCCGCGCCGTGCCGGCCAGGACCAGGCCGAGCTCGGCGAGCGCGCCGGGGCCGATCACGACCTCGTACGGGGTCTCGCCCGCGACGACGACCCGCCTCATCGCCCGGTCCGATCCGCCGGCAGCGCGGCGGCGATGTCGTCGACCACCTCGCCCGGATCGCGGCCCCCGGTGTGCACGGTCAGCGTCGCGACCTCGCCGTAGAGCGGGGCCCGCGTCTCGAGCATGTGGCGCAGCATCGCCCGCGGGTTGATGCCGAGGATCGGCCGGTCACGTGAGAGCCCCACGCGCTTGGCGGCCGAGGCCAGGTCGACGTCGAGCCAGACGACCGCGCCACCGGCCCGGCCGTAGGCGACCAGCAGCTCGCGGGTGGCCGCGCTGGTCACCGCGCCGCCGCCGAGCGCGAGCACGCCCTCGTGCTCGGCCAGCGCACGCGCGACCGCCTGCTCCTCCAGCGCGCGGAAGTGCGGCTCGCCCCGCTCGACGAACAGGTCGGCGACGGTCGCGCCGGCGGCGGCCTCGACGTCGGCGTCGGTGTCGCGGAACGGCACGCCCCGGAGTTCCGCGAGGGCCGTGCCCACCGTGGTCTTCCCGGAGGCCGGCGGGCCGACCAGGACCAGCAGCGGCCCGCTCACCGGTACGGGAGCGCGTCGAGGTAGGACTGCACGTTGCGCCGGGTCTCGGGCACCGAGTCACCACCGAACTTCTCGAGGACGGCGTCGGCGAGCACCAGTGCCACCATCGCCTCCATCACCACGCTGCCGCGCGGCACCGCGCACGCGTCGCTGCGCTGGTTGATCGCGACCGCGGGCTCGCCGGTGGCGGTGTCGATGGTCGCCAGCGCCCGGGGCACGGTGCTGATCGGCTTCATCGCGGCGCGCACGCGCAGCACCTCGCCGTTGGTCATGCCGCCCTCGATGCCGCCGGCGCGGTCGGTGAGCCGCCGGACGCGGCCCCCCTCCTGCTCGATCTCGTCGTGGGCGACCGAGCCGCGCCGCCGGGCCGTCTCCAGCCCGTCGCCGACCTCGACGGCCTTGACCGACTGCACGCCCATGAGGGCGGCGGCGAGCCGGGAGTCCAGCCGCCGGTCCCAGTGCACGTGACTGCCCAGGCCCGGCGGCAGCCCGTGGACGACGACCTCGATGACACCACCGAGGGTGTCGCCGTTCTTCCGGACGTCGTCGATCTCGGCGACCATCCGCTCGCTGGTGGCCGGGTCGGCGCAGCGCACCGGGTCCTCGTCGATCAGCGGGTTGTCGTGCGGGCCGGGGAGCACACCGTCGGGCACCGTCACCGGCCCGATCGCGACGACGTGGCTGACCACCTCGGCGCCGAGCACCTGCCGGAGGAAGGCGGCCGCGACGGCGCCGAGGGCGACCCGGGCCGCGGTCTCGCGCGCGCTGGCCCGCTCGAGCACCGGCCGGGCGTCGGAGAACCCGTACTTCTGCATCCCGGCGAGGTCGGCGTGCCCGGGACGCGGGCGGGTGAGCGGGGCGTTGCGGGCCTGATCGGCGAGGACGGCGGGGTCGACCGGGTCGGCCGACATCACCGTCGTCCACTTCGGCCACTCGGTGTTGCCGATCTGCACGGCGATCGGGCCGCCCTGGGTGCGGCCGTGCCGCACCCCGCCGGTCAGCGTGACCTCGTCCTGCTCGAACGACATGCGCGCGCCGCGGCCGTGGCCGAGCCGGCGCCGCGCCAGGGCCGCGTCGACGTCGGTGGTCTGCAGCTCGACGCCGGCCGGGAGCCCCTCGAGGATCGCGGTGAGCTGCTGGCCGTGAGACTCACCTGCGGTCAGCCAGCGCAACATGCCGGGGATTCTGCCAGGCGGGCCGGACGGTCCCCTCCCGGACGGCTCTCAGCCGAGCGCGGCCGGACACGCCAGCGCGACGGCCAGGACGGCCCCGGCGAGCAGCGGCGGCCCGAACGGCACCGCGGTGCGCCAGCCGGCCCGTCGCGTGGCGAGCAGGGCCACCGAGACCAGTGAGCCGGTGAGGAGGCCGAGGAAGACCCCCGCGAGCAGCACCCCCCAGCCCAGCCACCCGAGGAGCAGGCCGAGCAGGCCCAGCAGCTTGACGTCGCCGAAACCGATGGCCCCCGGTGCTGCGGCGCGCAGCCCGGCGGTGACCAGGAAGGCGGCCGCGGCGGCCGCCACCCCCCGCACCAGTGGCCCCCAGGTGCCGATCACGGCGGCGTCGGCCGTCAGGGCGGCCGCGCCCACGGCCGCCGCCGGGTAGGTGACCCGGTCGGGCAACCGGTGGACGGCGAGGTCGACCGCGCCCAGCACGAGTCCGGCCCCCGCCGCCCAGGCGTAGGCGACGGTCGCGGGGCGCAGACCGGTGAGGACGACGGCGCCGGCGAGCAGGGCCGCGAGCAACACGGTCATGACCGCCGTCCTGGCGCCGGAGGCCATCGCGGCCTCGTCGCGGGCGGCCAGCCGGACCGACGCGCGGGCGAGCCACCGGCCGAGCACGACGGCGAGCAGCACCGCGGCGCCGATCAGCACCGCGCGGGAGACGTGCACGCCGGACCCGGGCTAGCGGGTGCCGAGGGCCGCGTCGAGGGCGGCGCGCATCTCCCCGATCGGGGCCGGCCGGCCGGTCATGAGCTCGACCTGGACGGTCGCCTGCCAGAAGAGCACCTCGAGGCCGCCGACGATGGTGCCGCCCGCCTCGGTGACCCGCTGCGCGAGCGGGGTCGGCCACGGGTCGTAGAGGACGTCGAGCACGGTGTGCACGCGCCACGGCATCGGCAGCAGGGCGGGGTGCGCGCCCACCGGCACGGTGCTCACGACCAGGGGCACGTCCAGTTCGGCGTCGGCGATGCGGGTGACCGACATCGGCACGCCGAGCACGCCGAGCACGCGTTGGAGGTCGGCGGCGCGCGACGGCTCACGGACGACGACGTCGATGTGCGCGGCCCCCAGCGAGGCGAGGGCCACGGCCGCGGCCGCCGCCGTCCCCCCTGCTCCGATGATCGCGGCGCGGTCGACCTGGTCGACCCCGGCCAGCTGCAGGGCCATGCCGATGCCGATGACGTCGGTGTTGTCCGCGCGCCAGCCCTCGTCGACCCGCACCAGCGTGTTGGCGGCGTGCAGCAGCCCCGGCAGCGGCTCGACCACGTCGGCGACGTCGACCGCCGCCTGCTTGCACGGCATGGTCACCGAGAAGCCCCGCCACTCCTCGCCGAGGCCGGCGAGCAGGTCGGGGAGCTCCTCGGCCCCGACGTCGAGCGCGTCGTAGGTCCAGTCGGTCAGCCCCAGCGCCGCGTACGCCGCCCGGTGCAGCAGTGGGGACAGCGAATGGGCGACGGGGCGACCGAGAACGGCGGCCCTCATCCGCCGGGATGCGCCCGCAGCCACGCCTGGAACAGCGCCACGTTCTTCTGGTGCTCCTCGGCGGTCACCGCGAACCGGGTGTCGCGGGTCTCGAGGTTGACCACGACGAAGAAGCGCCAGGCGCCCGGGGTCGGCGAGAGCACCGCGCGCAGCGCCTCCTCACCCGGGTTGCTGATCGCGCCCGGGGGCAGGCCGGCGTGGACGTAGGTGTTGTACGGCGAGGGGTTGCGGCGGTCCTGGGGGCTGGTGGTGACGCCGGCCTTGCCGTTGGCGTAGTTGACCGTCGTGTCCAACTGCAGGGGCATGCCGTCGGCCAGCCGGTTCTCCAGCACGCGCGCGACCTTGCCCATGTCGTCGACCGAACCGGCCTCGGCCTGCACGATGCTCGCCTTGGTGAGCACCGTGATCCGCTGCTGGACCGGGATCTGCAGCTCGTCGAGCACCTGGTTGGCCCGGACGACCATCTGCTTGAGCATGTCCACCGGCTTCGTGTCCGGCTCGAAGTCGTAGGTCGCCGGGAACAGGAAGCCCTCGAGCTTGCCGTTGGCGTAGGCCGGTAGCCCCAGCGCGGCCGGGGAGGCCGCGGCTGCCTTCAGGTCCGCGATCGGGGTGTTCGTGTCCTTCGCGATCCGCGCCAGCGTCGCCGTGACGGTGAGCCCCTCGGGCACGGTGACCCGAGACAGCAGCCGCGCCTTCGGGTCGAGCAGCATGTCGAGGGCCGCCTTGCCACTCATCTGCTCGTGCAGGCCGTAGACACCGGGCTGGATGCCCGTCGCGTCCGGGTGCGCCTCGGCGGCGGTCACGAACGGGCGGACCGAGGCGATGACGCCGTCGGAGACGAGGGTGCGGGCGATGTCGCTGAGCGTGTCGCCGTCGTGCACCCGGATCTGCACGGAGCCACTGCCCTGCCCGCTGTAGTCGCGCGAGTTGGGGTCGATCATGGCCAGCAGCCGCTGTCCGCCCAGGACGATGCCGGCGACGATCCCGGCCAGCACGACCAGCGACAGCAGGATCGCGACCGGCCGGCGGCGGCGCCGCCCGCGTCCGCGCCGGTGGTCGTAGGGGGCGACGGGAATGGCCTGCCCGTCGACGTGGACGACGTCGTCGTGGTGGAGGTCGTCGTCGTGGCCGAGGTCGTCGTGGCCGAGGTCGTCGTGGCCGAGGTCGTCGTAGCCGAGGTCGTCGTAGCCGTCGTCGTCGCGGCCGAGGTCGTCGTCGAGGAGTTCGTCGTGGTGCGGCTCGTGCGGGGCGGCACGCCGCGAGCGGCCGCGGCGCAGCCCGCGACGGCGGGGGGCGTCCTCCTCGACGTGTGCGCCGATGACGTCGAGACCGCCCGTCTGGTCCTCCCAGGCACGGGGGTCCACGGGGTGCGCGTCGGTGTCCTGGTCGTCGCCGTGCGCGGCGGCGCGGTACTGCCCGGCGTGCTCGTCCGGCTCGTCCCGCGGGCCGAGGTGCCCGGAGGCGGAGACCGCGGGGTGGGCGACGGTCTCGGCGTCACCGTGCTCGTCCTCACGGGGGCGCAGCCGGTCCCACACGCCCGGAGGCCGGGGCGGGAGCGGGGCGGAGGGGTGCTCGCCAGGACCGGACTCCCAGCCGCCGGAGGCGGGCCGGTCGTCGCCGCCGTGCCGTGCGCTCGGGTAGATCGGACCGTCACTGGAGCGGTGGGGCGACCAGACGGGCTCGCTGACCGGCCCCGTCTCGGGGAAGCGGTCGAGCAGACCGGAGACGCGGCGGATGCCGCCGGTGGCGCGGTCCGAACCCGCGAACGGCAAGCCGAACGGGGGGCGTGGCAGAGGGAAGTCGGCCGTGGGCACTCCCCCGTCGGTCATCCAGTGTGACGTCGGTACACCGGCGACGCCGTCGTCGGGCGAGGAGTGTCGTCCTCGCGGCGGCGGCCCGCCGGGGTACGTCACGAGCCTGCCCGCCGACTGTCGAGGAACTGTTGCAGGATGACCACGGCGGCCGCCTGGTCGATCACCGCGCGCTGCTTGCGGCTGTCGATGCCGCCTTCTCGCAGGTGACTGGCTGCGGTCACGGTCGAGAGCCTTTCGTCGATCAGGATCACCGGCACATCCGGAATGCGGTCGGCTAGTTCCTGAGCGTAATCGGCTGCGTCCTGGGCCGAGGCGCCCGACGCACCCGAGAGATGCACCGGCTCCCCCACGACCACCTCTGTCACCTCGTGTTCCGCCACGAGGGCGGCCAGTCGGTCCAGATCGGAGTGGTTCTTGGCGCGGCGCAGGGTCTCCAGCGGGCTGGCCAGGGTGCCGGTGGGGTCGGAGAGCGCCAGGCCGACCCGGACGGTGCCGACGTCGACGCCGAGCACCCGGCCGGTCGCCCGCTCCGCCGTCGGGCGCGGCGGCATCTTCAGGTGCGCCGGCCAGCCGCCACTCAGGTCGATCTCGGTCGTCTCGTGCGAGACCGGTGGGAAGCCCTGGCTGAGGTCGATCTCGGTGGTCGGGTGGTAGACGGGCGCCGACGGGGACGTCCGCGGCCGCGCCGGGGGCACGGCCGGCAGTTCGCGGCGTCGTCCCCCGACGGGACCGGTGTCCTCGGGGCTCGTGTTCTCTGAATTGGACACGGTGCTCACCTCCCAGTGGCGGTCGCAACCGCCTGCTCGCCGGCCTGCAACGCCGCGGGGATGCCCGCGGGGTCCGTTCCGCCGCCCTGCGCGACGTCGACCTTCCCGCCTCCGCGGCCGCCGACCGGCCCGGCGGCCGCCCGGAGAACGTCGTTCGCCGACAGGCCCCGCTCGAGGGCCGCCGCATTCAGTGCCGCCACCAGCGCCACCTTGCCACCGGATTCCGACGCCAGCAGGACGACGCCCGGCGCGGCGCCCAGCCTGCCGCGGACGTCGAGCGCGAGGGCGCGCAGGTCACCGCCGCCGAGCCCGCCGGGCGAGCCGGTGACGACCGCGACGCCGGAAACGTCCTTCGCGGACTCCGCGAGCGACCCGGCGGCGGCCAGCGTCTGCTGCCCGCGCAGCTCGGCGAGCTCCTTGTCGACGTCGCGCAGCCGGGCGAGCATGCCGCTGACCCGCTCGACCAGGTTGTCCTGCGGCACCTTGACCAGATCGGCGAGCTGGCGGACCAGATCGCGCTCGCGGGCCAGGTACCGGAAGCCCTCGAGGCCGACCACGGCCTCGACCCGGCGGGCACCGGCGCCGACCGACGACTCGCCGGTCAGCACCAGCGTGCCGATCTGGGCACTGCCGCGCACGTGCGTGCCACCGCACAGCTCACGCGACCACGGGCCGCCGATCTCGACGACCCGCACCTGCTCGCCGTAGGTCTCGCCGAACAGCGCCAGGGCGCCGAACTCCCGGGCCTCCGGCAACGTCATGTACGAGGCGGTCACCTTGTGGTCGGCACGGACGGCGGCGTTGGCGACGTCCTCGATGTCGGTGCGCTGCTGCGCGCTCAGCGCCCCCTGCCAGGCGAAGTCGAGCCGCAGGTAGCCGGGGCGGTTGTAGGAACCCGACTGCAGCGCCTGCGGGCCGAGCACCTGACGCAGCGCCGCGTGCACCACGTGGGTGCCCGAGTGGGCCTGGCACGCCGACAGGCGCCACTCGTAGTCGACCGCGGCGGTCAGCTCGGTCCCCTCGCGCAGCTCGCCCTCGAGCACCCGCACCTGGTGGGCGACGAGGCCCTTGACCGGGCGCTGGACGTCGATGACCTCGGCGCGGCCGCCGTCCCAGGTGAGGACGCCGGCGTCGGCGACCTGCCCGCCGGACTCGGCGTAGAAGGGCGTCCGGTCGAGCACCACGCGGGTGATCTCACCCGGCGCGGCCACGCCCGGTCCGTCCTCGCGGTCGTCGACGAGGCCGAGCACCCGGGAGTCGGTCCGCAGCGTGTCGTAGGCCTGCCAGTCGGTCGGCCCGTGCTCGGTGAGCAGCCGGCGGTAGGCGAGGACGTCGACCGAGCCGGTGCGCTTGGCGCGGGCGTCGGCCCGGGCACGCTCGCGCTGCTCCTTCATGAGCGCGCGGAAGCCCGCCTCGTCGACGGTGACGCCCTGTTCGGCGGCCATCTCGAGGGTGACGTCGATCGGGAATCCATAGGTGTCGTGCAGCGAGAACGCCTGCTCGCCCGACAGCGCCGGGGTGCCCGCCTTCTTCGCCTGGGTGACGGCGGTGTCGAACAGCGTCGTCCCGGCCGACAGCGTGCGCCGGAAGGCGTCCTCCTCGGCGTAGGCGATCGAGGAGATGCGGGCGAAGTCGGCCGCCAGCTCGGGGTAGCTGGGGCTCATCGCGTCGCGGGAGACGGGCAGCAGTTCGGGCAGGGTCGCCTCGTCGACGCCGAGCAGCTTCATCGACCGGACGGCGCGGCGCAGCAGCCGGCGCAGGATGTACCCGCGGCCCTCGTTGCCGGGCGTGACGCCGTCGCCGATGAGCATCAGTCCGCTGCGCACGTGGTCGGCCACGACCCGCAGGCGGACATCGGCGTCGTGATCGCTCCCGTAGGTGACGCCGGAGAGCTCGGCGGCGCGGCGCAGGACGGGCGCGACCTCGTCGATCTCGTACATGTTGTCGACGCCCTGCATGAGGTAGGCGACCCGCTCGAGGCCCATGCCGGTGTCGATGTTCTTCTTCGGCAGCTCGCCGAGGATCGGGAAGTCCTTGCCCTCCCCCGCCCCGCGCTCGTACTGCATGAAGACGAGGTTCCAGATCTCCAGGAACCGGTCGCCGGCCTTGTCGACGGCCGGCCCGCCGTCGGGCCCGTACTCCGGGCCCCGGTCGACGTAGATCTCCGAGCAGGGGCCGGCCGGACCGGGCGCCCCGGTCGACCAGTAGTTGTCCTCCATGCCCAGCCGCTGGATGCGTTCCTTGGGCAGCCCGGCGATGCGGTGCCAGGCGTCGGCGCCCTCGTCGTCGTCGAGGTAGACCGTCGCCCAGATCTTGTCCGGGTCGAAGCCCAGGCCGCCCTCGTCGACGGAGCCGGTGATCAGCTCCCAGGCGTACTGGATCGCCCCGTCCTTGAAGTAGTCGCCGAAGGAGAAGTTGCCGTTCATCTGGAAGAACGTGCCGTGGCGGGTGGTCTTGCCCACCTCCTCGATGTCGAGGGTGCGCACGCACTTCTGCACGCTGGTGGCCCGCGGGT
>Ga0308173_10001802_pt1 | contig 11004 bp, 11 predicted proteins | sample PhyPR1_FD_203716 | JGI IMG/M metagenome (GOLD analysis project Ga0308173, IMG submission 203716) | Soil microbial communities from UC Gill Tract Community Farm, Albany, California, United States - DLSLS.P.R1 | ecosystem: Environmental > Terrestrial > Soil > Agricultural land | place: USA... | reverse complement strand
CAGCCTTGATGACCGCCCCCCTCGAAAACCCAGCCCAATTCCATGTCCTCGCCGCCACAGGCTGGTTGGAACTCGGCAATTGGCAGGAGGCAAAAGCCGAACTCGACCAAATCCCCGCCGAACAGCAATCCCATCCTGACGCACTGCGCGTCCGCTGGGCAGTTCACGCAGCGGCCAAAGAATGGGACAGGGCCATCGTTGCGGCCGAAGCAGTGGCGCGCGCGGTGCCCGACGACTCATTCGGCTACGTACATCAGGCGTTCGCGCTGCACGAACTCAAACAAACCCAGCAGGCCTGGGACCTCCTGCAACCGCTCGCCGATCACTTTCCAAAGGAGTATCTCATCCGTTACAATCTCGCCTGTTACGCCTGCCAGCTTGGCCGCATCCCCGAAGCGTTGAAACTCCTTCAGGAGGCCGCCAAAATTGGCGGCGACAAAATCAACAAAATGGCCCTGGCCGATCCCGACCTCGCCCCGCTCAAAGATTCGATTCCCAATCCCTGAGATCGGTAAACACGGAATGAGCTCGAAATCCAAACTCGCCTGTTTTGCCTTATGTCTTTGCCTGAATCCGGTCCTTGCCTCCGCCGCTGACCCCGTCCACTGGCCCGCCCGCGTGTTCGCCCCCTACATGTATTTGGGCATGGGGGACGATTTCAAACTGACCGATTGTGATGACGCGTGCGGCCTCAAACATTACACGCTGGCATTTATCATCGCTCGCCAGGAGGGCAGGGGAACGAACGCCAGCTACCGAAGAGAGCCGGCCTGGGACGGCCGTACCTCGATGGACCAAAACCTTTACCTGGACCAGATCGAAGCGATCCGGAAACGGGCCGGTGATGTAATCGCCTCATTCGGCGGGGAAGGCGGACGCGAGTTGGCGATTGTCGAGGAAGATCCGGCAGTGTTGCAGTCGGAGTACCAGTCGATTATCGACCGCTACCATTTTTCATGGCTCGATTTTGATATCGAAGGCTCGAATCTCGATAAACACGCCGACGCCAGTCGAAGGCGGAACATCGCCTTGGCGGCGCTGCAATCAAAAAACCCTGTGCTGCGTATCTCCTACACCTTGCCAGTGGACCCGAACGGGCTTTCGGAGGCATCACAAGCGCTACTGGTCGATGCAAAAGCGAAAGGCGTGAAGGTCCATTCGGCCAACCTGATGGTCATGTTTTTTGGCAAGCGGTTTATCAACAAAGGCAAATCGGAAGGAGAACTCGGCATCGAATCAGCAAAGAAGGCTTACGAGCGGCTTCAAAAAATCGATCCTGCCATTTGTGTCGGCCTTTGTCCCTGCCTTGGCCGAAATGGTTCGAGCGCCGAAGTGTTCACTCTCGACGATGCCAAAATCCTGAAGGAATTTGCGGACCAAACGCCGTGGGTCTGTTCACTCCATTTCTGGTCCATCAACGATGATTCAGCGAAACCACGAAAACGACGAAGTTCAAACGGCAGCACCAACACTGTCAACGCGCCCGAGAATCCGCGCATCCCATGGAAGTTCACCGCGATTTTCAAATCCTTCACCACCGCAGCCCCAATCACGAAATAGGGCCTTCAATCAAGAGACGCACAGAATTATGGCGAGACAGAACCATAAAAAGGAATCCGTTATGATTCTGTCTTTGCGGTTCCTGGTTCCCCATTTTTTCTGCCGAATGTTTCAGCCCCACTCCTACTCCTTCGGTAGAAAATTGATCTTCACCCCGGATGTTTTCGGCTCTGTAAAGCTTTCAAGCAAACTCGCTCCGCCCGCGCCCTTCTCCACTGCCGGCGCCGGTTTGGCCGCTTGATTTTGCGGCTCAAGCGCCGACCGCAATGCCCCTTCCACCAATTGTGCGCAGTGGATTTTCATCGGGGGCAGGGGACCCAGTTCGCCCGCCAGTTCCTCCGTCTTCAGCGCCAGCGCTTCCTGCGCCGTCTTTCCCCGGATGAGTTCCGTCGCAAGGCTCGCGACAGCGATGGCCGTTTCACATCCAAACGATTGGAAGGTCGCCTTCTCGATCACCTTCTTCCCCTTGTCCTCCTTGAATTTCACCCACATCCGCAGCATCTCGCCGCAGTCAGGATTTCCGACCGTGCCAACCGCATCCGCATTGGCCAGTTCCCCCATGTTCTGCGGATTTTTTAGCGCCTCGTTGATTCGTTTTTCCAGTTCGCTGCTCATGATTGATTGACTATTTAACCCAAAGTGTAGCGGCGCATATTCGTGTCGATTTCCTGCGCCCACGCGTCGATGCCTCCCTGCAAACAGCGGACGTTTTTCAATCCATGGCCCATGAAATAAGCGGCTGCATCAAGCGCCTGCCGGCCCTGGTGGTCGAGCAGAACCAAAGGCCGGTCATTCGAACCATCGGCCATGATTTGCCGCATCACCTCCTGCGAAAGCAGGATCGAATTCTCGACGTGGACTGCTTCAAATTCTTCTCGGGAACGAACATCAACCAACCGCACCGACTTTTCGCGCTTCAGCCAATCCGCCAGTTCAGCCGGGGAGATGAAAACTTTCGCATCTTCCTCATGGCTCGCCTTGATGTGCGCCAGCACCTCATCGACGTCCAACCCGGCATTGCGATTGCAGACCTGTTCGAGCGTTTCACTCGGTTGAAACGCGCAACTGCTGCACCCGCCGATGTGATAGCGCCGAAACAGCGCCCTTTGCGCTCCCGGATAGTTCGCCACGATTTCCCGCATCGTTGATTGCGCCGAGATGGTTTCAGTCGCAGTCATCAGCTTCCAAAAAACTTTTGAATCTCACCAAGCACATCCACGAACCGGTCGATTTCATCCGTCGTATTATAAAAATAAAAACTGGCGCGAGCCGTCGATTCCACACCTAGTTTGTGCATCAGCGGCTGATTGCAATGGTGTCCCCCGCGCAAGGCCACGCCGCGCTGGTCTGCGACGGTGACGACATCGTGCGCATGAACGTCCTTCAAGAGGAAACTCACCAGCCCTGCGCGTCCAATATGCGGGCCAAACAGTCTGATGCCGGATTTGAGTTTCGCCAGCCGGGCGTAGGCGTACGCGCCGAGTTCCTGGTCGTGTTCAGCTATCTTATGACGGCCAATCTTATCCAGGTAATCCATCGCGGCGTGCAGCCCGATCGCTCCAGAAATGTCCGGTGTGCCGGCTTCAAACCGATGCGGCGCGGGCTTCCACGTGCTTTTCTGGTATTCGACGTTCAGAATCATTTCGCCGCCCCCTTGAAAAGGCGGCATGGTTTCAAGCACCTCCTGCCGTCCATACAGGATCCCAATCCCCGTCGGCCCGCACATTTTGTGTCCCGAGAAAGCCATGAAATCGCAGTCAAATTCCTGCACATCGAGGGGACGATGTCCCGCGCTCTGTGCCGCATCTACCAGCGTCGTCACCCCGAGCTTGCGAGCGCGCGCGCAGATTTCTGCGACCGGATTTATCGTGCCGAGCGAATTCGAAATATGAGTCAGCGCAACCAGCTTCACTTCTTTCGTGAGCCACTCGTCCAGCCGGCTCATGTCGAGCAAGCCGATATCGCCGGTCACCGGCAGAAACAGCAATTTCGCCCCGGTCCGCTCCGCCAGGAGTTGCCAGGGGACAATGTTGCTGTGATGCTCCATCTCCGTGAGCAGGATTTTATCCCCGGCTTTGATGTGCTTCGCCCCCCACGCTGCCGCGACCAGATTGATGCTTTCAGTCGTTCCACGCGTGAAAATGATTTCATCCGCGCTCCGCGCATTTATGAACTTCGCGGCGCGAGCGCGCGCAGCTTCGAATCCTGCTGTCGCCCGGTTGCTCAGCTCGTGGATGCCCCGATGCACATTCGCATTGTCGCGTTCATAATACCGGTCCAGCGCCTCAATGACGCCCTTCGGCTTCTGGGTCGTGGCAGCATTGTCAAAATAGATCAGCGGCTGGCCGTGAACCGTTTGGTCCAGGATCGGAAAGTCGCTTCGCAACGCCGGCCAATCGTGGTGTTTCACTTCGCTCTTTTCCGCAGCAAGCGTGGTCATTTGAAAATCTTCGTCCTTAGAGCAGCCCCAACTGCAATTTCGCCGCCTCAGTCATCATTCCCTGGTTCCACGGCGGGTCCCAAACCAGTTCGACCGCGACATCGTCCACACCTTCGAGTGATAGCAATTTGTTCTGCACATCCTGCGCCAGCATCGGGCCCATTCCGCAGCCGGGAGCAGTCAGCGTCATCTTAACGTCCGCCTTATAACTGCCGGCATTGAGAGGTGAGAGATGACAATCATAGATTAGCCCCAGGTCCACAATGTTGACTGGAATTTCCGGATCATAACAGGAACGCAGTTGGTTCCAGATTTCTTTCTCGAGCGTTTCCTGTGATACCGGAGCGCCGGTGCTCACAGCTTTCGCGGCAGTCTCCATCCCCAGAGCGTCCGCGTCGCTCCCTTCGATGCGGAACATGTTCCCATTCACAATCACCGTGTAGCTGCCCCCAAGCGATTGGGTGATATAAGCCTGCTCGCCCTTTTGCAGCGTCACTTTATCGCCCACCGGAACAATCGCCGCGGGAACATCGCGAGTCAGTGTGACGGGTTCATTGCTTTGCATAACGGCAAAAACATACCCGATTTCCCTGGTTGCGCGAGTACCTTTGCGAAAGCTAGACGATTGTCCCTAAATCGCCGGTGCGTCTCGTCGTCCTCGTCTCGATTTATCAGAATAGATGGATTCGATTACGAGAACGAGGACGAGGATTCAGTCCACCTCACGTCTGCTCATCTTCGGTTGTAACCGCCTTCTCCTCCCCCGCAAGCGCGGACATCACCGCATGCCACGCAAGGATCGCGCACTTCACCCGCGCCGGGAATTTGTAAACCCCCGCGAACACCGCGAGCTTTCCCACGTCGGGCGCCATTTTGCCTGTCATGACCATGTCGTGCACTTTGTCGAACATCGCCTTCACTTCCGCCTTCTTCTTTCCCTTCACGCTCTCGGTGAGCAGAGAGGCGGAAGCTTTCGAAATGCAACATCCTGAGCCCATGAAGCTGATGTCCTTAACCAGATCGCCCTCGAGGTTCAGGAACAGCTTGAGTTGGTCGCCGCAAATCGGATTGTGTCCCTGCGCCGAGCAGGTGGGCGTCGCAAGCTCATGGAAATTCCGCGGATGCTTGCAGTGGTCAAGAATGACCTCCTGATAAAGATCGGAAAGGTCGTCAAACATTGCGGTCGTTAATGCTTTTCCCCGAGCTTCGGATTTTGCTCAAGGCGGTCCCAAACCAACTTGTCCAACTCTTCACGGAGGCCGGCGTGTCGAATGCGCTCGATGATTTCTCCAGCAAAAGCATGAATCAGCATCTGCCGGGCGGTATCCTCGCCGATTCCTCGCGCCCGCAAATAGAAGATGGACTCATCGTTTAACTGGCCGATGGTCGCCCCATGGGTGCATTTCACATCATCGGCATAAATTTCGAGCTGTGGCTTGGTATCCACCGTGGCATCTTCCGATAGCAGCAAATTTTTGTTCGTCTGCTTGGCATCAGTCTTCTGTGCAAGTTGCCGAACCAGGATGCGTCCATGAAAAACGCCCTTGCTGCGGCCTTCGAGGATGCCGTTGTAATACTCGTGGCTGTTGCAATTCGGTTGCGCATGCTCGACGACCATGTGGTGGTCGGCCAACTGCTCGTCCTTCGTGAGATAGAGGCCATTGAGCACGCACTCCACTCCTTCGCCGGCCAGCGCCGTCCGAATGTTATTGCGGGAAACCCGCGATCCGGTAGCGATGGAGTGCGAAATCAGGTCGCAGCCGCGTCCAAGCTGGGCGTGAATCGCCGCAATATGGAACGCCTCTGCTGCTTCATCCTGGAACTTGCAATGCTCCAGCACAGATCCCTCTTCGACGACCAGTTCTGTTACGGCGTTGGTGAAATAAGCAGATTCCCCGACACTTACATAGGACTCGATGACCGTCCCCTGGCTTCCCTTTTCGGCAATAATCAAATTGCGAGGATGCGAAGTCGCCCCGGTTTCTCGCGCGGTCGAAACGAACAGCAGATGGATCGGCTGCTCCATGACCTTCCTCGCGGGCAAGTGGATGAACGCGCCATCCTGAAAGAATGCGGTGTTCAACGCGGTAAATGCATTGTCCTCTCCGTGAGCATACCGGCCCAAATGTTTTTCAAGTAATCCGACCTGCTCAGGGTCCTGCAACGCCTCCGCGAGGCTTCCCGCGTAAAAGCCATTCTGGGCGGGCGGATTCGAAAGTTTCTGCGCGTAGTGGCCATCCACGAAAACGAGCCGATATGCACCCAAGTCCTTGAACGCAAAACTCAACAGAGCCTGTTTATCGACACCGTTGGCCGCTGCATCCAGCACCGGGTTAAACGGCAGCTTTGTGATCGGGCTCACGTTGGTGAATCGCCAGTCTTCCTCATTAATTGTTGGAAATCCAAGCTCCGCGAACCGCGCTATCGCCGCCTTCCGCAAAGGAAACACCCACGCCGGATTGCTGCTTTCCCGCTCAAAACGCTCGAACTTCTGCACCCGCGATTCCGCTTCAGTCATAGCTTACTATAAATGGCAGGCCTGATTAGATTGCCTGGAATTACACTCAAATTTGAGCCCCACAGTGTCCCATGGGACGCCGCCGGACGCAAATATCAATTGACGCTTTCCGCAATCTGGTAGCGAAACATGCGTTTTTTCATCCAGCGCACCGCCAAAAGGTCGTAAAACGAGGCAAATAACCGGTTCCACACGCCATAATTGCTCTGTCCGGCGAATCGGGGATTGTTCGTCACGGGAATCTCCGTGACCGTGAAACCTTCGATTTTAAAGAGTGTTGGCAAAAATCGATGCATCCCTTTGAAGAACTTCAGATTCGCGATGCATTCGCGCTTGAATGCACGGTACGTGCAGCCCGCGTCGCTGATCTTCTCGCCGGAAAGCTTGTTGCGGACCGCGTTTGCAATTCGCGAGGAAGCAATGCGGATGAAATTGTCGCCCTTGCCTCTGCTCTCGACCCGCGTGCCGCAAACGCAATCGAAGTTGTTCAGAGCCTCCAGGAACTTTGGAAGGTCCTTCGGATCGTTTTGCAGATCGGCATCGAGTGTGACCAGGTATTGCCCACGCGCGGATTTAAGCCCCGCCCAACTGGCGGCGGACTCGCCGCAATTAGATAAGAACCGTTGAATCCGAATCCGCGGGTCAGCAGCCGCAAGTTCTTTGAGCACATCCCATGATTTATCCTTGCTGCGATCATCCGTGATCACGACCTCGTAAGGCACCTTCAATGGATCAACCGCTTCGCGAATGGCCGCGAGCAACGGCCGCAAATTATCCTGCTCGTTGTAGCAGGGGATAACCAGGCTCAGGTTGGGAGTCATTTCTTCCCGTAAAACTCCGCGATCGCATCGCAGACCTGGTCAGCGGCATCCAGCGACATTTCACCGTGGACAGGGAGTGAAAGGATTTCCTTCACGACCTGTTCGGTGCGCGGCAATTTCGGAATGTACGGGAACAAGCCAGTCACCGCGGGCTGCAGGTGGTTCGGCTTGGGATAATGAATACCGGTTTCGATATTCTTCTCCTTCAAGAACTTCTGCAAGTCATCGCGACGTTCGCAGCGCACCACGTACATGTGATAAACCGCTTTTGCCCACCCGCGCTCAGGCGGCGTCTGCACAATTCCCTTCAGGCGCTCGTTATAGCGCTCGGCGATTTTCCGACGATTATCATTGAACCCATCGAGATGCTTCAACATCACACGGCCGATCGCGGCGTTGATTTCGTTGAACCGCACGTTGTAGCCCGCGAACTCGTGGTCGTATTTGCCCTGGCGTCCATGATTGCGCAGCATTCGCAGCCGTTCCGCCACGTGGCTGTTGTTTGTCGTGATGCATCCGCCATCTCCAAGCACGGTCAGGTTCTTGGATGGGAAAAAACTAAAGGCTCCGAAATCAGCGATCCCGCCGACAGTTTTGCCCTTATACTTTGCTCCCTGAGACTGCGCGCAATCTTCGATCACCCACAAGTGGTGCTTCGCCGCGATCGAGCGAACCCGGTCCACGTCGACGGGATGCCCATAAATATAAACGGGAATGATTCCAACTGTCCGCGGAGTAATCGCTGCTTCGACCTGTTCGAGGTCCATCACATATGTGTCGTCGATATCGACGAAGACCGGTCGCGCGCCCAAATGAATGAGCGGCTCCATTGATGGAAACGCAGTATGGCTGGGCACGATGATTTCATCGCCGGGACCTACTCCCTGCAACTGATGCAATAGATAGACGATCATCGTCCAGGAAGAGCCAAGGATGCAGTGTTTAGTCCCGGTATGGGCCGCAAGCTCCGCTTCAAATGCCTGCGATTCCTTGCCGAGAATATATTGGCCCGAACGCAGAACGCGCAGAGCGGCTTCTTCCACTTCAGTGTTAACGAAACATTTCGATAGGGGTATTTTTTGCATTTGAATTAAAAAAATTCGCGCCAATTTGCGTAATTCGCGGATCAATCCTTTGGATCAGTCTTTAGTTTGGACTGTGATCCCGCTCTTCGAGGATTCCATCGCAGCCTCAAGCACCCGCACGGAATGGTACCCCGCCCAGCCATCCGCCCGCGGCGCTTTGCGGGTTTGCACCGAATCCACAAACGCCCGCAACTCCGCCTGAAGCGGTTCTTCCGGCGCACTCTCGACCTGGTGCAGCGCGCCTTCGACCGCTTTGAACTCGCTGCCCTCTTTCACGTGCCGGTTTGCCAACGTTTTTATTTTGTACTGCGCCGCGTTGTAATCGCACACGGCGCTCAAATCGCTGCCAACGACCGTCACTTCGCGGAACTTGCCCGGTAAAAAGTAATTAGTCTCCACTGTGGCCCACGTCGTGCCATTCCCACTCGCGTATTCCAAGGAGAGCAGCGAGGCGTCATCCATCCCGCGACCCAAGAAGTCCTGCGTTGCCGCGAAAACCCGGCTCGGCGTTTTGTTCATGAAATAATTGAACAAGTCCACGAAATGGATGGCATCCGCAAACATCACTCCGCTGTCGTTTCGCGGTCGTTTAAATCCGCTGAAATTGCTGCGCAGAATCTGCACCCGGCCGAATTGCCCTTCCTGAATGGCATCTCGGAGCCATTGAGATGCCGGGTCGAACCGAAAAATATGTCCCACCTGCAAAATCCGTTTCTGCTTTTCAGCCAGTTCAGTCAGTTGCCTCGCCTCATTCGAAACGAGCGTAATCGGTTTCTCGACAAATACATCCTTGCCGGCCTCGAGGAATTCTTTGCAAATCGGGAAGTGCGTTTGCGCCGGCGTCACCACCACCACGCAATCCACCTTCGATATGAACTCTTTGTAATTCGCGGTGAGACGCGCTTCAGGCAATCCCAGCTTTCGCGCCGGTTCGAGTCTCTTGGAGTCAACCTCGGCTACATAAAGCTCAATGGGCATCGCATTCAGGTTGCGAAGATGGTTCATGCCCCAGCGGCCGAGGCCCAGCAACAGAACTTTCGTCATTGAGGTGTTTAATGTTTGCGCTTCGCCAACTGCGCCTTGAGGTAAGTGTCAGATGGCGCCTGTTCCCAGGCTGAATACCAGATGTCGCCGAGCAGTTGCCCCGATTTCAAAAGCTGCGCTTCGAGAAAAGCTCTGCCTTCCGCACCCGCATTGCCCTCATCGAACAGCTTGCCTTCCTTGTCGAGCTTATACAGCGGGTCGACAAACTTCTGCTGCTCAATGATAAAATTCATGACGGCCTGAAACATTTCCTCAGGCCTGGCCGGCCGGTCGCCAATGCGTACCAGCCTTGCGGGCCGGCTCTTTTCCTGCAGTTCCTTAAAGGTTTTTTCCACGCTGTGGGCGAAGTATGAATCCACCTGGCTGTGAATTTGCGACCGGGTCGAGTAATTGTTCGGATTCTCCCCTTTCCAACCATGGTGATGAATCGTCGTGTGAAGCGGTTGGGAAGCGTCCCCGACGTAATGCCCCATCACTCCCATGATGTAGAGGGCGTTTCCTTGGGCATTCGCAAGTTCGTCCGCGGTCCCACCTTCCTCCTGGAAAGCTTTAAGGCAGGAGATCGCAGATTTCAATTTCCCATAGTTCTCGACGATTGCCCATGGCAACAAGCCCACTAACGCGCGCGTGTGCGCTTCATCCGCGCCGCCTTCTTCCGCTGAAAACTTTTCGGGATGCGTTTTGCGTATCACCGCCAGCTCGCCCACGAAATCATAACGAAAGATCGGCAGGGCTTCCGGCTTCAGCCCGTATTTTGTCAGTTGCTCGAGGTCAATGTAATGGTCAGGCTCCTGATACTGCCGCAGCGAAAGTTCAGCGCGCTGATTCCTCCAGCGATCGGGCTCGCCGGCCAGATAGGCGACACGCTCCGCATTTTGGGGTTCGCGAACAAAACCAGGAAAGTTTGTCGGCAACGAGGCGAGCGCCAATTGGTTGACCAACCGATGACCTTCATAATCCCACGCACGCGCTGCCGGAATGGCGAGCCCGGCAATCAAGCCAACAACATAAGCCGTCTTCATTTATGCGCGGCCACTCTATTACCTGGGGAACTTCGGCAAAAGCCAAATCTTGAGCGGTGAAAAAAGGAAGGGGGCCTCCAGGCCCCCTCACAGGCTTCGCAGGATAACTTCAGACAAGCTGAAGCGGAAGCCATGGTTTGCACCATAGTGCAATGAGACTCGAAGTCAAACGATATGATTGCACTTGAACCACTCTTCGCACTCCTTTAAAACATTCGCTCGAATGCAGATTCAGTCGGGCCCTAAACTGTTGAAGTGGCCATTTTTCCTCGGAGACGTCGCGCTGCTGGGCGCGGCTTATTTCGTTTACTTTCAAAGCAGGCTACCAATGGGTGCGTGGCAAATCTTTTTCGTCGTTCTGTGCGTCATGGGGGGCGCAATACTCGGCATCATGCCATTTTTGCTCGAGTTCAGACTCAATATGAAGCTGGCGGAGGCACAAACGCTCGTCGATGCCGCCGCGCAATTCAAAAACCTCGAAAGTGTCGCGGGCCAGATCCAGCGAGCCACCGCC
>Ga0308173_10001801_pt1 | contig 11006 bp, 7 predicted proteins | sample PhyPR1_FD_203716 | JGI IMG/M metagenome (GOLD analysis project Ga0308173, IMG submission 203716) | Soil microbial communities from UC Gill Tract Community Farm, Albany, California, United States - DLSLS.P.R1 | ecosystem: Environmental > Terrestrial > Soil > Agricultural land | place: USA... | reverse complement strand
GTGGTGGCCGCCGTGCACCCGGACAACTTCCCCGGGGTGCCCCTGGTCAGCGGACGGGACCTCGTGCTGGTCCCCGAGGCCGACCCCGCCGCGCTCGGCACGAGCCTCGCCGACCTGCTCGACTGTCCCGGTCTGCGGGCGCGGGTCGGCGCCGCCGGGCAGCAGCTGGTGCGGGAGCGGTTCTCGATCGCGGAGGTGCTGCGGCAGCACCTGGCGGTCCTGGGCCGGATGGCCGCCCGCTGAGCCGGGTCCGTGGCGCCCCGGGTCAGACGGTCGCACCCCGGGCGGCGTCCCGGACCGCCTCGACCACCCGGTGGCTGGGCAGGATGCCGGCCCGCTCCACCTCGGCGTCGGCCGCGCCGGTGGCCAGCGCCACGAAGCGGTCCAGCTGGGCGGCCAGCGGCTCGCGGCTGGTCACCAGCTGCGGGATCTCGACGATCGTCTGGGCCTTGTACGACGTGCCGTCCCCGGTCTGGTCGCCCAGCACGTGCTGGTAGAGCGTCACCGCGTTGCGCAGCAGGTCCACCTCGACCAGGCGGTTCAGCTCAGCGACCACCAGCGATCGGACCTTGCGCTGGCTCATCCGGCTGGCCGACAGGTTGGCGACCGCACCCGTGCCGAAGGCCAGCAGCGTCTCCGCGACGTCCTCCGAGGCCGGGTCGGAGTCGGGGTGCAGGTGGCCGAGGGAGCCCTGGACCCCCACCGGCTCGGCGCCCATCAGCCGTATCGCGAGGTCCGCGTCGTGGATCAGCAGGTCCACGGCGACCCCGCTGCGGATGCGCGCGACGTACGGGGAGTGCCGTTGGGTCACGATGTGCAGCGGCTCCTCCAGCAGCCGCATCGCGGTGAGGACGCCGGGGTTGTACCGCTCGAGCAGGCCGCACATCATCGGCACACCCAGCCGCCCGGACTGCCGCACCAGGTCCTCCGCGTCGGCGAGGGAGTCGGCCAGCGGCTTCTCCATCAGCAGCGGCAGCCCACGGTCCAGCACCCGCCCGCCGATCTCGCGGTGCGCCCCGTTGCCCGCGGCCACCACCACGGCGTCGACGTCGGGCACGTCGTCGAGGTCACGGACCCAGCGGGCGCCGTACCGGTCCGCGGTGCGGCGGCCGACCCGCTCGTCCGGGTCGACGACCGCCACCAGCCGGGTGCGGTCGTGGCTGGCGATCACCCGGGCGTGCAGGGATCCCATGGACCCTGCGCCCACGAGGGTGATGCGCAGCGGCGCGCCGATCGGGATGATGCACTCCTGACCTCGAGGGGCATGGTGCTCGACGCTAACGCTCCGGCGCCCGTGGTCTTCAGGGCCGGAAGGCCCGGGCGACGCGCGCGAGGAGGAGGCATGGGGAACGCGATCCATCCCACCGCCGTCATCGGCCCCGAGGTCGACCTCGGCAGCGGCAACACCATCGGCCCCGGCGTCGTGCTGCTCGGCCCGCTGCGGGTCGGGGACGACAACTGGTTCGGCGCCCCCGCAGAGATCCGTGGCACCGACCACGGCGCGGCGTGGGACGGACGGGTGGTCGGGGCCGGGGTGACGATCGGGTCGGGCACCGTCGTGCGCGAGATGGTCACCATCCACCAGGGCCACCACGAGCCGACCGACGTGGGGTCGGGCTGCTACCTGATGAACAAGGTCTACGTCGCGCACGACGGTCAGGTCGGTGACGGGGTCACCCTGGCGTCCTCGGTGACCCTGGGCGGCCACGTGCACGTCGGCGACGGCGCCAACCTGGGCATGTGCACCGTGGTGCACCAGCGCCGGGTGATCGGGCCGGGCGCGATGGTCGGCATGGGGTCGGTCGTCACCCGCGACGTGCCGCCGTTCGCCAAGGCCTACGGCAACCCGTGCCGGGTGCGGGGCGCCAACGCGGTCGGGATGACCAAGGGCGGCCTGCCGCAGGAGGCGGTGGACTTCCTCGCGGCGGCGTACGCGCGGGGCGCCGTACCGGACGGCGAGGAGCCGCCACCCTCGCTGCGTGCGGCGTGGGGCTGGTGGCGCTCAAGGGTCCACGGATGAGCGCTGGTCGCGGCAGGAGTCCCCTCCTGGCCCGAACGGCGAGGGTCGGTCGGCCCGCGTTGGCGCTGCTCATCGTCGCGGCGGTCGGCTACGCCGTGGTGGCCCAGTGGCCGGAGGTCGCCAGGGCGATCAGGGGACTGGCCTGGCCGAGCGTGGTGCTCGCCTTCGGGTGCGTGGTCGCCGGCAGCCTGTGCGCGGTGATGTCGTGGCGGGTTCTGCTGGCGGAGGAGGGGCACCCGCTGCGGCCGGTCGAGGCGGGGCGGGTCTTCCTGGTCGGCCAGCTGGGCAAGTATCTGCCCGGCAGCGTCTGGTCGGTGTTGATCCAGATGGAGCTGGCCCGGCGTGCGGGCGTGCCACGGGCCCGCACGTTCACCGCGTCGCTGAGCTGGGTCGGGCTCTCGCTCTCGAGCGCGCTCGTCGTCGGCCTGACCGGGGCGCCGGTCCTCCTGGACGCCGGTTCACCGGTGGGCTGGGCGCTGCTGGCCGTGCTGCCGGTCGCCCTCGTCTGCTCCCACCCCGCCGTCCTGACCCGGCTGGTCGACCTCATCCTCAGGGTGCTGCACAAGGCCCCGCTGCCGCACGCGTTCACCTGGCGCGGCGTCGGTCGGGCGTTCTGCTGGCTGCTGCTGACGTGGCTCTGCTACGGCGCGCAGCTGTGGCTGCTGGCCAACGCGCTCGGGGCGCCCGGCTGGGCCGGTTTCCTGCGCTGCCTCGGCGGGTTCGCCCTGGCCCTCGGCGGCGGCATCGTCTTCGTCGTCGCCCCCTCCGGTGCCGGCGCCCGGGAGGCGCTGATCGTCGCCGCGCTCGCCGGCGTCATGGCCGAGGGCGAGGCGCTCGGGGTCGCCGTCGTGTCCCGGATGCTGTTCACCCTCGCCGACGTCATGCTGGCGGTGGCGGCGGCCCTGTCGGGGTGGTGGCTGCTGCGCGGAGCGCGGGAGCTGGCTCCCGACCCGGCGGATCGGGACGACGAGCACGCCTGAGCCCGCTCACGCGTGCTCGTCGGCGGCGCTCTCGATCTCGGCGAGCGGCCACTGCTCGCGGGCCCGCCGGATCAGGTCGTCGAGGGCGTCGTTCCAGCGGTCGACCGGGTGCGCCAGCCGGGGGCCGAGCAGGTCCTCGCGCAGCTGCGCCCGCCGGCCGGCCATCGGGTCGACGGTCTCGACCAGCTCGAGCATCGGCTCCCACGTGGCGGGGTCCGGGTCGGCCAGGTAGGCAGCGGTCGTGCTGGCGTAGGTGGCCCGGATCTGCTCGTGCGGCTCGCCCGCGGGGTTGGTCACGACGTACGGCTTGCCGCTGGCGACGAAGTCGGGCACCACGCTGGAGATGTCGCTGACCAGCAGGTCGGCGTGGTTGAAGCAGTCGTAGAGCGTGGGCCGCGGCCCCTCGACCAGCAGGTGCGAGGAGGAGCGGGCCCAGTAGGCGCCGGCCCACACCTCGTAGGCCTCGACCTCCTCGGTCGGCAGGGCCACGTCCTCGGGGTCACCGGTGCTGTCCACCGGCATCGTCGAGGCACCGGTGTGCTGGCCGACGTGGGCCTCGACCAGGGCGACGATCTCGCGGTGGGCCGCCTTGGCCGCCGCCGAGACGGTGCCGGTGAGCGGGTGCGGCTTGTAGATCAGCCGGGTGGTGGTCGGCCGCTCGAGCAGCCAGCGCACCAGCGCGGGACCCATGGTCGCGATCGAGCTGGCGTAGGGGTTGACCGTCCACCCCTCCCACGTGGGGGCGTAGAGCACCGTCAGCGGCTGCCCGGGCCGGCGTTCGGTGGCCGGCTGCACCTCCGCGAGCTGGGGGCGGCCCACCTCCACGATCGTCTCGTCCCGGATGCCGACCTGGGCCGCGGCCCAGCGCCGGCGGGAGATCGGCCCAGCCACCCAGATCTCGTCGTAGACCTTGGTGAAGGGGTTGATGCTGGCGACCTTGTCGCTCTCACCGTGGCCGATGAAGACGTGCTTCATCCGCGGCTCGCGCAGGAAGTGCAGGTTCTTGCCGACGTTCGCGACGTACAGCGCGACGCGGACGGTGGGCAGCCGGAAGTCCATCAGGGTCGTCGCACCGGGGAGGCAGACCACCGGCAACGTGGTCTCTCCGATCCGGTGCAGGTTGGCCCGCTCGCGCAGGATGATCACCGGCCGGCGATCGAGCTGCTCGAGCACGGGCAGCCACATGTTGACCTGGTAGACCGACGAGGCGGACCCGCTGAAGTAGACGGCCACCTCCGGGCGCAGGGCGCGGACCGCGTCACCGACCGCCTGCACGTACTCGGCGTCCGGCAGGGCCGCCTGTTTGGCCAGCAGGGTGTGCACGAGCACGGCACAGGCGACGACCGTGAACAGCAGCACCGCGGCGACGGCGACGAAGAAGGGGGCCCACACCTCGCGGGAGATCCCGGGCGCCGACAGCACGATGACCCCGGCGCTCATCAGCACCAGGGTCTGCAGCCGCAGCCGGGTCCAGGCCGGTGCGTCGGCCGGTTCGGCCAGCGGGAGGTCGATGCCCCGGACCTCGACCGGCCGGAGCCGGCGCCGGGCCAGCGGCGCCCGCAGGAACAGCACGGCGAAGCGGGTTGCCGGCAGCGCCAGCACCGCGAGGGCGAAGACGAAGAACGCGTCCGGGGTCAGTGTCTGGAGCCGCAGCACGAGGATGACCAGCGAGAGCTCGCGGATGATGGCGCGGTTGAGGTAGCCGAGCTGGGCCCGGCCGAGGAGGGTGCGCACGGCCAGCGTGCCCTGGGCGAGCACATCGGCGTAGAGGCTGGTGAGGGCGGCGACGTAGTAGACGACGGCCCAGCCCTGCAGCGCCGCGATGGCGGTGGTGGCGTGGGCGACGAGCACGGAGGAGATCAGGATGATGCCGGCCGGTGTGCGGACCGAGGTCGCTGCGGGCTTGAGCAGGCGGTTCACCATCGGATCCCTCCTTAGCCATGGCGGTCCGGTACGGCGGTGTGGTGCACCAGCCGGTCGAGCGCCGCTTCGAAGCGGTGGACTCCATCATCGGGGAAGGACCCCAGCACGTGCCGGCGGATGAGGTTTCGCGCGGGTGCGTCCGGGTCGCGACCGGCCAGCAGGTCCGCCACCAGGGCGTCCAGCCCGGCCGCGCCGGGGCCGAGCAGGCGGCCACCGCCGCTGCTGGGGTAGCGCTGCACGAACTCCTCGGGGGCCAGCCCCTCGGAGTTGACGAGCGCGTAGGGGCGGTCGAGCGCGACGAAGTCCGACACGACGCTGGAGACGTCGGCGACGAGCAGGTCGGTGCGGGCGAAGCAGCTGGCCAGCCCGGGCCAGGCCCCCTCGACGACGCGTGGCACCTCCGGGCCGGCGGCGGACCAGAAGGCAGCCTCGGCCTCCTCGCGCGCCCGGTCGGCCTCGGGGTCCGGCGGCGCCGGCTCGGACCGGGCCGCCATCAGGGCGAGGTCGTCCAGGCGCGGGTCGTCGACGGCGGCATCGGGGGCGGCGGGCGAGCTCACGGCGTCGGTCGCCGGCGCACCGGCGGCACGCAGCAGCTCGAGGACCTCGTGGTGGGCCCGGCGCACCTCGGTGCTGCGGGTGCCGGTGAGCGGGTGCGGTCGGTAGAGCACCCGCAGTCCGGGCACGGCCAGCAGACGACGGACGATCTCGACCCCCTCGAACGGCAGCGAGGAGTGGTACGGCTCGTCGCCCCACCCCTCCCAGGTGGGGGCGTAGAGCACGGTCACCGGGCCCGTCCCGCGGTGGCGGGGACCACCGGTCTGGGCCTGCGGGCGGCCGACCTCGACCACCCGGCCGGTGACGGCGGTCGTGTCCGGGGCCTCGTAGCGCTCGGCGCCGGCCGGCCCGGCGACCCACAGCTCGTCGTAGACCTTGACGAACGGGTTGCTGCTGGCCTGCTTGTCGCTGTCGCCGTGGCCGATGAAGGCGGTGGTCATGCCACGCTTGCGCAGCAGGTGGATGTTGGTCGCCGCGTTGGCCACGAAGAGCGCGCCCCGCACCGTGGACAGGTCGAACGCCATCAGCACGGTGCCGGCGGGCACGCACAGGACCGGCAGCCGGGTCGGGCCGAGCAGCCGCAGGGACTCACGGTCGCGGAGCACGACGAGCGTGCGGTGGTCGCTGCGCTCCAGGGTCGGCAGCCACATCTCCACCTGGTACAGCGCGTCGGGGCCGCCGCCGTAGTAGAGCACCAGCTCGGGGGAGAGCCGGGCGATCTCCGCCTGGACCGCCGCGGGCACGGTCGCGCGGGGGTTGTGACGGCGGGTGACCACGACCACCCGCGCGGCGGCCAGGGCGGTGCCCACCGCCAGCAGGAGCGACAGCGCGACCAGCGTGGTCACCACGCCGTCCGGGAGGGTTCCCGAGACGGCCAGGGCCGGCGCCACCACCAGCAGCACGTGCGACGGGGTCAGCAGCCGCGCCCGCAGGGTGAGCAGCCAGCGGGGGTGCGGGGGCAGGGTCAAGCCGGTCACGGTGATGTTGCGGGTGAGCACGGGGCTCTTGCGCAGGTGCCCGACGACCTCGGCGAAGCCCTCCACCACGGCCGCCGAGAGGCCGAGGACCACGGCGGCGACGAGCACGGCACCGGCCAGCACCCCCTCGTGGAAGGACCGCACCGTCATCAGGCAGAGCAGCGCCGCCACGGAGACCGCCCACCGCCAGGGGAGGGTCAGCAGGGAGCGGCTGAGCGCCCAGGGGAGCAGCGGCACCACGCGCTCGGCGACCGGCTCGAGGGCGGTGCAGGCCACCGCGAGCACCGCGAACGCGACCGGCTGGCCCAGCACCGCGCTCGCCAGCAGGCCCAGGTGGGCCACGGCGACCAGGACGGCGACGGCGAGGGGGGCCGGACCGTGGGGCCGCGGCGGGATCCTCTCGGACCGGGTCAGCACGACCCCGGTGGTTCTCGGCATGAGTGGCTCAGACGTTGTCGGGGGCGGCCGGGCCGGACTCCGCCTCGACGAGGGCGGCGGCGATCCGGCTGGCCTCCAGCTCGGTGCGCGACATCGCGTGCGCGCCCGGCTCGACCCGGCGCACGTCGATGACGTGCCCGGTCAGGTCGGACATCAGCACGTCGATCGACGTCAGCGCCACGGCCTTGGACGACAGCAGCGAGCCCTCGGGCTCGGCACCGAAGGCCTTGGTGCGCATCGGGGTCGAGGTGCGCTCGGGGTTGACGCAGTTGACGCGCACGCCGAACGGCGCCCACTCGTCGGCCAGGGCCTGGGTGAGGTTGACCACGGCCGCCTTGGTGGAGGAGTAGATGGAGTAGTCGGCCCGGCCGCGGGTGTAGGAGCTGCTGGTGAACAGCATCAGCTGGCCCTTGGTCTGCTGCAGGTAGGGCAGCGCGGCCCGGGCCGCGACCACCGGCGCGAGGTAGTTGACCCGGATCGTCTCCTCGATCTCCTCGATCGGGGTGTCGACCAGGGGTCCACGGCGCAGCACCCCCGCGGTGACGACGACGTAGTCGATCCGCCCGGTGGCCTCGAACGCCGTGCGCAGGGCGGCCTCGACGTCCTCCGCCCGCTCGACGTGGGTGCCGGTGGTGGAGCGGCTGAACGCGTGCGCGGTGCCGCCGAAGCCGGTCACCAGCTCGGCGATGTCGGCGCCGATGCCGTAGCTGCCGCCGAGGACCACGACGCTCTTGCCGGCGAGGGCCGCCTGGTAGGCGTCGGGGTCGGCCGGCGGGGGAGCCGAGCTGGCCAGCTGGAACAGCTTGTCGGCCAGGAAGATGTCGATCGGGTGGGTGACCTTCATGTTCTGCTCGGAGCCGTGGACGACGCCGATCGGCACGTCGGGCAGGTAGCGCAGGACCACACTGCAGTCGTCGGTGGCGGTGAAGCCCGGGTCCTGCCAGGCCAGGTCGTAGGCGCGGCGGATGGTGGAGAGGCGGAACGCCTGCGGGGTCTGGCCGCGCCGGATGCGGCTGCGGTCGGGGACGTCGGTGATCTCCTCCAGCTCGTCGACCACGATGATCGTGTCGGCAGACGGGATGGCGACGTCGACCGCGTCGTACCGGCCCAGTGCGGCCACGGTCTCGGTGATGATCCGGTGGTCCAGCAGCGGCCGCACCGCGTCGTGGAAGAGCACCCAGCAGTCGTCCTCGCCGAGCGCGCTCAGCGCGGTCAGGGCGGTGTGCGTCGTCTCGTTGCGGGTGCTGCCGCCGGCCTCGACCGTGCTGATCTTGCTGTACGGCGCGGCCAGCCGGCGGGCCTCGGCGAGGTAGTCGCCGTTCATGAGCAGGACGATGTCGTCGATCTCGGGCGCGTCCTGGAACACGTCGAGGGTGTGCTCCAGGATCGTCTTGCCGGCCACCTTGAGCAGCTGCTTGGGGATGTTCAGGCCGACCCGTGACCCGGTGCCACCGGCGAGGACGACGGCGACGGTGCGCAGACGTGAGGACATCGGTGTGGGGCAACCTTCCGGGGATGTTCATGCGCCGGCCAGCGCACCGTCACGGTAGCGCATCGACCTTCACGCGGAGCCCGTCTCAGCGCCTGCGGGGCAGGCCCGGCCGGCCGCGTTGACCGCGTAGACCCGGATGCCGCCGTCGCGGTGGACCAGGTCCAGCCGGGGACTGTCGGCCAGCCGGCGGCGGCTGTAGTGGGCCGGCCAGCCGGGCACCCTGGCGTCACCGACCACGACGTACTGCACGCCGAACCGGCGCACGAGGCAGCCCGCCGGCGGTGCGCCCCTGTTGTCCACCAGCCAGTCCCAGGCACGGAGCCGTTCGTCGTAGTCGACGCGGTCCTCGTCCCGCAGCGGCGGGATGCCGAACAGCGGCCGGACGCCGTCGTCCGCGTACGACCAGGTCATCATCTCCAGGTGCCGGTCGTAGGCCACGACGCTGCCGGGCGCGGTGGAGCGGGCCAGCCAGGCGAACGTCCGCGGGTACGACGCGCCGACCGGGGTCCGCCGCGCGAACGCGGCGTGCAGCGGGTCGTGCGTGGAGGGCAGCAGCGCGACCGCGGTGACGGTGCCGGCCAGCAGCAGGGCGCCGACGGCAGCCGCCGAGGCGACGGAGGCCACCCGGACCGGCGCGGCCCGCCGGCGAGCGGGTCGCCGGCGCGCGGCCCGGCGCAGGGTGGCGCCGGCTACGCGGTGCACCCCGATGGCGAGGGCGCAGGCTCCGGCGACGGCCAGCACGCCGTAGACCGGGAGGATCATCGTGCGGACCCGCTCGCGGGTGCCGTACCAGAGCCCGGACAGCAGCATGGCCGCCGGCGAGTCCGAGGACGACGTCCAGATGCCCACCGCGGTCCAGGTCACGTAGGTGAACAGCCACGGGCGCGCCCACCGCAGCCGGTCCAGCAGCAGGCACGCCGGCGAGGCGAGCAGGCCGACGACGACGGCCCACAGGGCCACCTGCACCGGCAGCATCCGCTGCATGAACGGGTCGCCGCCCGGAGCGGGGTAGCCGAGCACCACGTAACGCTGCAGGTCGCCCACCCAGTAGGCGAACGCCCGGGCCGGCTGTCCGAGCAGCAGCGGCGGGGTGCCGACGCGCTCGGCATCGGCCCCGAGCAGGGCCGGCAGGAACGGCGCGACGGCGACCGTCGTGGTGACCAGCCCGACGCCGACCGCGGTGACGACGCGCCGGGGGGACGGTCGTCCCCGCATCACCAGCGTGAGCGCCAGGGCGAGGCTGGCCGCGAACAGCACGTCGTAGGAGTGGGACAGGACGATGCCGGCGGCGCCGAGACCGGCCAGGAGGCCGAGCCGGACCGGGTGCGCGCTCCGCATCGCCAGCCCGGCCAGCAGCGCCACCCCGACGCTGAGGCACGGCCCGGCCTGCTCGGGGACCCGGCCGGTGAGCATGGAGGTCCACAACGGCCCGACCACGGTCGTCGCGGTCGCGGCGGCGCCGGCGACGAGGGCGGGGGCGCCCAGGGCGCGGACGCAGCCGTAGACGGCGGCCACCAGGAAGACGGGGACGACGTAGGCGGCCCAGGCCGTCATCGCGACGCCCAGGCGGCCGCCGGTCAGCTCGGTCGCCTGGGCCCAGGAGACGTCGGCGGCAAGCGGGTAGAACGAGCAGGACACGACCGGGTGGGGGAACCCGGAGGTGCACACCGAGGACACGGCGGTGCTGCCGGTCTCCAGGATGTTGCGGGTCAGCAGGGCGTGGTTCATGCCGTCCCACCCGGGTGGTTCGGCGAACCGGCCGAGCAGGAGCCAGCCGAGACCGGCGGCCAGGACGGCCGGCACCCCCAGGCAGACCAGGTCGAGCGCAGGCGGGCGCGTCCCCACCCCGTGCGCCGCCCGGCCCGCCGCGGGGTCGGACCGGCGCCGCCGGGAGCGGTGGAGCCGCGGCGGCACCCGTGCGGCCAGGATGACCCCGGCGGCCAGGACGAGCTCGGCCACCAGCACCGCGACCGCGCCGTCCGGCAGCGCGAGCCGGGTCAGCCAGCCCATCGCGACGGCGGTCAGCCCGAGGGAGAGAGCCGGGGCGGCCGCCCAGGCGGCCCAGCGGTAGCGGCCCGGGGGGAGGGCGAGCGCGAGGAGCCCGCCCGGCACGGTCGCCAGGGCGATGGCTCCCAGCACGGTCAGCACGCGAGTCCCCTCCGCGGGTGACCCCGCCTGGACGTCCTCCCGACGATAACAAGGGGGCCTGCGACTTGACCCGTCCCGGGCGTCGTGGCGAGGGCGGCCGGTATCCACGCGTATTGTGTCCTCGTCCTTTCCACCGATCCGCGAGAACGAGGTATGGCAATGAGCCTGGTTGAACGGGCTCGTGCCCTCTGGGAGACGCGGGCCATCCTGTGGCTGCTCATCGTGCGCGACCTCAAGGTCCGCTACGCGGGGTCGGTGCTCGGCTACATGTGGACGATCCTGGACCCGCTGATGATGACCGGCGTCTACTGGTTCATCTTCTCGGTGGTCTTCACCGGTCGGCGGATCGGTGAGGACCCCTACGTCCTGTTCATCGTCATGGGCCTGCTCTCGTGGCAGTGGTTCTCCGCCAGCGTCACCGGCTGCTCCACGGCCCTGGGCGCGGAGGCGCGGCTGGTGCGCTCCACCCGGCT
>Ga0308173_10001800_pt1 | contig 11007 bp, 8 predicted proteins | sample PhyPR1_FD_203716 | JGI IMG/M metagenome (GOLD analysis project Ga0308173, IMG submission 203716) | Soil microbial communities from UC Gill Tract Community Farm, Albany, California, United States - DLSLS.P.R1 | ecosystem: Environmental > Terrestrial > Soil > Agricultural land | place: USA... | reverse complement strand
CTGCGTGGCTCCGCCGGGCCCTGCCGTCATGAGTTCAATATAAACCTTCCCGCCGCTTGGGCTATCGAGGGTATTGCCAGAGCCTTGGAATCCGCACTGGTCAACGTAGTACGTAATTGGCGGACCCGAAATAACGTTATTGCTCCCGAAACTGGTCAGGATGCCGACATCATTGACGAAACCCACGAGTTGGCTGCCCGGCATAAACCGGCCTTGCGACTGTCCGGTGATGCTGGTTGCCAGATACTGAACCCACTCATTGGTATGACCGTCAGGGTCCACGGTGAAAAAGCTGAGGTTGCCGAGGGCATTGGTGGTTACGCCGGCCGGAACGGCCAGGCCAGCGGCCGCGAGTTGCTGCCGGTAAGCCTCGGCGTTCGTCACCTCAAAACCGTAATTTGCCAGTTGCCACTGATTCGAGAAAAGAAGCGAAACGCGATACATTTCGATGAACTGCTGGTCATTGATTTTGATAAGAGCAAAATCGTTGGAACTCGCCACCGGGGCAAAGCCGTAGTAATTGGTCCAAAGAGCGAACGTGCTGTCCCAATTCGAACTGCTGACGTTGTAGGCCATGTGAGCGACGCCAATGAGCGGCGAAGCCACAGACGCGGGTGGGTAAGCCACCGGGTCAAGGATGGTGTAGATACCGGTCCACACCGGGCTGGCCGGCATACCAGCCTTATAAGCGACAGCCTTGAGCATGGTGACGCCGGAAGCATTGCTGATGATGCCAGTGGAGTTGGTGTTCACCGGTCCCCGCATCGTCACCGGACCGACGTAACGCGTGCCGTTGGTTTCACTTGGCGTGCTGCCATCGGTGGTGAAACGGATGATGGCATCGGCGGTGCCCGAGGTGATGCTTACGGGGGTTTCGGCCAAATAGGCTCGCGCGGCGGGGCTGAAGACCGGAGTCGCGACCGGGGTTGTGCTTGAAGGAAAGGTCAGGGCAAAGAACTGGTGGCTGGCATTTGGAGCGAGGGTCTTAGTAAGGGCCAGGGCGGCGCTGAAATTTCCGCTCGTGTCGAAGGCATTGGTCAGAATGGGAGTCCATTGTGGAAGGGCCAGCATCAGGTTGGTCGAGGCAACTACCACAAATGGCCAGTTGGGCCCGCCGCCAGTCCCATGCAGGTTCAGGGTCGCGTTTGACAGGCTGAATTGTCGAAATGAAAGGGGTGGTGAAATAACAGTGAAGCTGTTTGTGACGAGGGCAATTCCGGGGATGGGAGTATTGTCGGCATAATCGGAATTCATGGCGCCAACGATCACTTGGTAAGTGTAAGCGCCGGGGAAAATGTTGCTGTTGTTAGTAATGGACAGGGCGAGCGTGACGCTGCCGCCATTCGGCGAGGCAGTTGCGGAGGTGGCACTCAAACCCGCGGTCACATTTGTGTCCGGAGCGATAACTGTTACGCCGCAGGTAATGGGCTCCGCCAGAAGTACGCTAAGGTTGGTCAGTCCAACCGTCAGAACATAATTGGTGGGGGAGCCGCCGGTGAGTGTTTCCGCTGCTCGAGCCATCCCGAGCGTGAATTGGCTACGCGACCTCAAATTCAGAGCGAAGAGGGCGGACGCCACCCCGGGTGGCGAATTGGCCGTAAACGCACTGTTAGTTCCCTTCACGGTGATCGTATAATTTCCGTTGCTAGCGCCGGCGGCTACTGACACGGTCAATACCAGGTTGGTCTGGCCAAAATCATTCGTAATGGGCGCGTAATTTGAATTCAAGGCGGCGGTGACCCCCAGCCCTGATGGCGAAACCGTAACCCCGTTAGTTACCGTTCCGAAGAGGGTCGCGCTACGATCCACGAAAGTCACTGTGGCAAGGACGTTGGTTGGGCCGGCAACGTTTCGGAAGACACTTGTGGAGGCCGGCGATATGGAGAGGGAATACGAATCCGACTGGCCACTGGCCACCGTCACGGTGAAAGTGTTCGTGATTGGGGTGCCGGCTTTGGAATTGGTCGGGGTGGCGGCCACGACAACCACGCCGGTGTACGTGTTGGCCGGGGTGCTCGCCGCCGTGTGGACGGTAACTGTCAAATTTGATGAAGCCCCAGCGTTTACGGTGCAGAAATTCGGTTGGATGCTTGCGGTGACAGTCGGCTCCGCGGAAAGAATGGAAACCGTGTTGGTTATGTCTCCGTATTCGCCGGTCCCACTGTTGGGGCCGACGGTGATCGTTGCGCTGATACTAACCGTGGTGCCGGCTACGATGTTCGTTGTCGCCGGAGAGATCGTCAGCGACTGGAACGTTCTAGAGGCGGCTTCACAGCGCGGCGCAGGCAGCAACACGGTAAGGCCTACAAAGACAAGAGCTGCGACTGTACGAAAGGATCTGCTCATCAGAATCTTTTCGCTCATACTCATATGATTGCGCGCGCCTACCGCATCGGGACCTCAAGCAAGCCCCAAAGCTCGGAACCGCTCTTTGACTTCTTTGAAATGAAAGTCCAGCGAGCAGACTTTTTCGAGTTCGCCCTTTTTGAAATGACGCGAGACGGCAGGGTCTTTTCGCAATTCTTTGAGGAAATCCGCGTCGTCTCGGCCTGCGTGTTTCACGGCCCAGGTGCGCATGGCGTTTCGTTGCACCAGGTCATAGGCGTCTTCGCGGGAAAGGCCTTTTCTGATCAGCGCGAGGAGGACCGTTTGCGAGTTCCACATGCCCAACGACAGGCCGAGATTCTTTTTCATGTTCTCGGGGTAAACGATCAGGCCATCGGCGAGTTTTGTGAGCGTCGCGAGCATGTAATCAAGCAGCGTGCACGAATCCGGGAAGATGACGCGTTCAACGGAGCTGTGGCTGATATCGCGTTCGTGCCAAAGGGCCACGTTTTCCAGAGCGGCAATGGCGTTTCCACGCAGCACGCGGGCGAGGCCAGTGAGGCGTTCGCCGGTGATTGGGTTGCGTTTGTGAGGCATGGCGCTTGAGCCTTTTTGACCTTTGGCGAAGAACTCTTCGGCTTCAAGTACTTCGGTGCGTTGCAGATGCCGGAATTCGGTGGCCCATCGTTCGATGCTTGCGCCGACGAGTGCCAGGGTGCCGATAAACTCGGCATGGATATCGCGCTGAATGACTTGGGTAGCGATAGGGGCGGGACGCAGTCCGAGTTGTTTGCAAACGAAGGCCTCTACTTTTGGCGAGAGATGAACACTGGTGCCCACCGCGCCGGAGAGTTTGCCAACCGCAACGGTTTGGCGCGCTGCCTGCAGGCGCTTTAAGGCGCGGCCGAATTCATCATACATCAGGGCCATTTTCAGGCCAAACGTGGTGGGCTCAGCGTGGATGCCGTGGCTGCGGCCAATCATCGGAGTGAACTGATGTTTGCGAGCTTTTGCCGCGAGGATTTTGCGCAATTCTCGAACGTCCTCGATGAGAATGTTGGCGGACTCGACCATCTGGACGGCGAAAGCGGTGTCGACGATATCGCTGCTGGTAAGCCCGAAATGCAGCCAACGACTGGCGGGAGCGCCGATGTTTTCAGCTACGTTGGTTGTGAAAGCGATGACATCGTGATTTAAGCTGCGCTCGAGCTCCTTGCAGCGTTCGATATTGAACGCGGCGCGAGATTTCATCTGAGCAAAATCTCGCTTCGGCACAAGGCCGTGTGCGGCGAGCGCTTCGCTGGCGAGCAGTTCGATTTGCAGCCAGATTTCGAGCTTTCGCTGTTCGCTCCAGATCTCGCGCATGGCGGTACGTGAATAACGCTGAATCATGAGACGCGAAGGTTAAGGCGAGGGTGGATGGGTTACAAGGTTACAAGGTTACATGAGTTACAACGTTACACGTTTCGCGTCCGATGAAACCCATGTAACTCTTGTAACGATGCAACTCATGTAACTATCTAACGGACGCCGCACCTCGCCCGAGTCTACGCCAAAATGGGCATTTTGACTACGGACTTTTCCTAGCGCTTGCGCATTTTTGTGCGGGCGGTTTCGAGTATTTTGCGCTCCCGGTCCGTAAGGCTTTGGATGCCGTGCGCGGAGATTTTGTCGAGAATGGGATCGACTTCTTTGGCCAGGAATTCGTCCGGGGTGACTTCTTCCTCAACCTCGGTGACATCCCGAGCCCAGCCAGCGGGTTTGTTCGAACTGACGCGGACGAGACGGCGGAGGGGCCGATTGCCTCCGCGCTGGATTTGGGGCCAGCGGAACTGCCAGTGCGCGGCGAACCGAACAAAGAGCAGGCCCGCGAGCATGCCCCCGAGGTGGGCGGCATCGGCAGTGCGTGGGCCTGTAGGATTCTTCGCGGGAAAAGCAATGCCGGCCCCAGCAATAACCGCGAAAATCGCCAGGAGATACTTTGCCCGGATCGGCAGGATAAAGAAAAGCAACAGGACGCGGTCAGGAAAAAGCACCGCGAAAGCCGAAATCAAACCAAACGCACCAGCGGAAGCGCCCACCACTGGGGCGGCAAAAAAGCCGCCGAGAAGCACACCCGTGAGGGCCTGAATGAGACCGCCAAGCATGCCACTTGAGAAGTAGAGCGCCCAAAAGCTCTTTTGACCAAGCGCTTCCTCCACCTCGCGTCCGACCCAATAAATCCCCAAGCAATTGCCAACCAGATGCAGGAGGTTGGCATGCATGAATTGAAAGCTGAGAAGTTGCCAAACAAAACCCTGCCGGAGCCCGTCAATGCTCAGCGCGAGATAATAATTGGTCTTAATCTCTCCCAGGCTGTTATAGAGGACGTTCTGCAAGAGGAAGGCGGCGACATTAACGATCAGCAACACCACTGTTGCCGAGCGCCGCGGCCCAAACGACCGCCGCATGTAAGAACGGTCCTCTAACATACCTCTGAAATTAGCTGTCGCGCGCGCACATTTCAACGGGCATTTGACATCCCACGCTGAATCCAGCCACCACCAACAACCACATCATCCTGATAAAAGACTGCGGCCTGACCTGGCGTGATGGCTCGCTGCGGCGTCGAAAGTTTTACCCTGGCCAAACCTCCCGGTTGAGGCTGAACAGTGGCCGGCGTCCCAACATGATTGTAACGAATTTTGGCTGTAACCTGCAAGGGGCCTTCGGGCTGGTCGAAAGGAATCCAGTTGCAGCGCTCCACAGTGAACTCGTCGCGGTCCAAGTCGGAGTCATCGCCGACGAGCACCCGGTTGTTCTCCGCGTCCAACTCCAGCACGTACAGCGGTTTCGTCGAAGAGATTCCCAGCCCTTTGCGCTGGCCAACGGTGTAAAACTCGATGCCATCGTGGTGCCCAAGAACCGTGCCGCGGGAATCAACGATCTCGCCCTGATGTTTCTCAGCCAAATTTGCCTGCTGCAGGAATCGGCCGTAATTGTTATCGGGCACAAAGCAAATCTCCATGCTCTCTTCCTTGTCGGCAGTCTTCAAGCTGCAGTGCCGGGCAACCTCGCGGGTTTCGCTCTTGGTTTTTTCGCCGAGCGGGAACATCGCGCGCGCGAGCTGGTTTTGACGCAACGAGAATAAAAAGTAGCTCTGGTCTTTCCGCAGGTCGCGGCCACGCTTCAGGAGGGTACGTGAGCCGTCGGGAGTTTTCTCCAGCCGAGCAAAATGTCCGGTGGCAATGAACTCGGCGCCGAGTTGGTCCGCGCGTTCGAGGAGGCGTCCAAACTTAAGGTTCTGATTGCACATGACACAGGGATTCGGCGTGCGACCGGCCTTATATTCATCGGCGAAATATTGAATTACCTTGATCTGGAATTCCGCGGCTTCGTCGATGAGGTAATATGGAATGCCGAGCTTATGGCAGACAGCTCGAGCATCGGTGACAGCCTGGGGTCCGCAACATTTGTCTTCGGCGCGGGAAACGCAATCCTGAGGCCACAGTTTGAGAGTGATCCCGACTACATCGAAGCCTTGTTCGAGCAAAAGCGCGGCTGTAGCGGAAGAATCCACTCCACCACTCATGCCAACGACCACTCGCGCTTTCTTCGGGGCTTTCACCGGGCTGAACATAGCGGTGATTGGGCCGGGTGTCGAATGGTTGGATGGTTGCCTGGTTAGATGAGTTGCAGGGCAAAAAGAATGAGGCGGGAGGCCGGTGGAGAAAGCGCCAGAGGACTGGCGCAGTCCAAGACGCTGGCGCGATATACGGACGCGGCTTGTCATTCCTTTACGGTTCGGCTAGGCTCTGTGGCACATGGAGCGGGTGCGGCGAAGTTTCAAGGGCGGGTGGCATGACAATACTGTCGCAAGCCTTTTGCTTATTCGCGTCCTCCTGTTCGCGGCCACACTCCACCTTCGCGCCGATTCCTTGTTAATCGATGGGTCGGAGACAAACCAAATCATTGATGGCTTCGGCGTAAACGCAGCATATTACGCATGGACCAACAATGACTTGAAGCCGGTTATTGATGGGCTGGTGGACGAGGCGGGAATGACACTGTTCCGGGTGGTTTTCAACAATGGATGGGAGGCGATTAACGACAATTCCGATTCAACGCAGATGGATTGGGCTTATTACAATAGTATCTACAGCTCACCGGAGTGCGAAAAACTTTGGGGATTTCTCGGTTACTTAAATGAAAAAGGCCTGACAAATGAGATCATGCTGAATTTTCAGGGACCGGGGCCGGATTGGATGGGAGGATACTTTCTGACGCCGGGATTCGAGGATGAATGGGCGGAGTCGGTGGCTTCTCTGGTCATATACGCACGAAACACGCGCCATCTTCAGTTCGGTTTACTGGCCCCCAATAACGAACCGGATTCAAACGAGGGGATTCACGTAACCGATGCCCGACAATACGTCACGAGTCTGCATGCCCTGGCAGCGAATCTGGATGCGAATGGCTTGAGCGACATACGGTTCGTCGGGCCGGACCTATCCAGTCCTGGCATCCTCTTCATACCGGAAATGATGAGCGATCCGTTGGTTGCTTCGAAGATTGCGCATTTTGGGCTGCACAGTTACTCGCCAAATGGAGACGGTTCGCACGGCATCACGGATTATCTGACCACAGCGGGATACGCAAATCGCAGTCTTTGGATGACCGAATATGCCGTCTGGTGCGATGTGTGCGAGCACGGCTCGCAAGGAACCAACGATTGGGATTACTTCCTTTCAACCGCTGCTTACCTGTTTGGACATCTTTACGACAACGCGTCAGCCGGCCTGGTTTGGGAGGGTTACGATAGCTTTTATCCGCATCACGAGGGGTGGAGCTTTTGGGGGCTGTTTGCGGTCGATGATACCGATGCCGTTCCGAAGACTTACACACGCCGGCAAAGCTTCTACACGCTCGCCCAAGTCGCGAAGTTTGTTCGGCCCGGCGCGCGACGAATCGGCGCGGACACCTCGCTCGATGCGCTCGCCTTTTATCACGATGGTCTTGGGCAATTAACCGTGGTCGGCATCAATCACTCTCAACAAAGTATCGATATTGATGGCACGCTCGAAAACTTGCCGGCGATAAACTCGCTCGACCTTTACTACACAACCGCAGCTACAAATCTGTTTCATGCCGGTTCAGTGGCGGTGGTGAACGACTCTTTTTCACTTACTGTCCCGGCGAGCTGTATCTACACACTGACAGGTTTTGCTCCCGGCAGGCCGCCAGCACCAGAACTGCGGATCACAGCACGGCCTGGAGTGATTGCGCTTTCGTGGGATGCCACGGCTTCAGGATTTGCGTTGGAGAGCACGGTGGACATGAGCGATTCAATGAGTTGGTCGGTGGTGACAAATGTCCCTGTGCAAAACGCACCTGAAGCAACAGTCGAGGTTTCGCCGGTTGATCAGCAGCGGTTTTTCCGGTTGCGATGGAGTCCGTGAAAATAAAATGGTCAGGCGCCCAGTCGCCAAGGAGGTGGGGATGGGGAATCCCGCTGAAAAAACGACCGTTCACCTGACCGCGGAAAGAATACCAGACGAAGTGGCAATTTCTGCAAGAAGTTTTTACCGTTATGATACTAAATCGGTCATGTTTCTGAGGCTTTGCAGTGACAGCACCGCAATTTGTCCCTCAAGGCAGATTTGCCAGCAGGTACTGAGAAGTATTTGCCACGTCCCGGTCGAGACCACTTAATTCTCTGGATAAGGGAGTACTAAGGGCTGCCGGAACGGAATCGAACACTGAATCCGAATCCGGAAGGGAGCTTGTCAAAGTAGCAATCGCCTGAGAGTTCGAGTCTTTGTGGCTTGCAGGCTGGCGGCCGATCAGCAAAGCGAAGAGTGCAGCTACCACGACCGCCAACCCACATTGCCAAGCAGCGCTTCGAGAGAACGTAAATGGCGATGAGCTTCGAGCCCTGCCCTGCTCTTTCGTGAGCGCGTTCATAATGCGCGAGTGCAGGAACGCTGGTGCGTTCACCGTGGGCAGACCCTGGGCTAGCTCGCGGTCCAGCCGCTGAAGATCATCGCGGAAGTGCTCCAGTTCGGGGTTTCGGGCAACACGCGGATCGGACTCGCAATGGTCAGCGGCATGTAACGCGTTGGACAGTTTAAATTTGCGCAACCAGTTTGTCATAAAATTGTGGTTTTCTTGATACAGCTTCATTCCGGTTTCTCCTCATCTCTTTCGTTAACCGCGAGCGTGCGCGGAAGAGGAGAACTTTTACATGCGTCCGGGTCTTTCGGAGCACGAGCGCGATTTGGGGCAGGTCCATGTCCTCGGCATAACGCAACCAAAGCGCCTGATATTGCGACTCGGGTAAGAGCTCGCGCGCGCATTCCCAGACATTCTGCCATTCCTCCGCATGGCTGAGCGTCTCTGACGGATCGAGGCAGGCCGCTGGTTTTGGCAGGCACTCGGTGTCCGGTAGCGCACGTTGTGCACGGTATCTGTCGACGCACTTTCGCCTCGCGATCGTAAAGAGCCAGGCGGCGAAAGCGTGCTTGCCATCAAATTGAGCAATCGCCTGGAATGCTTTCACAAACGTGTCCTGTGTAACCTCAACAGCGTCAGTATCGTTGCCGCAGCAATCGCGCACGAACCGATAAATCCGCTTTTCGTAAAGCAGGACCAGTTCTTCGAAAGCAGTCAAAGAACCGCCCTGAGCCTGGGTGGCCAACGCTTCGTCCGATTGCGCCTCTTGAAACATCCTAGTTGCTCTCGGCCTTCTTTGCCTTGCGGGCAGCATCGGCTTTCATCATGTCCACAATATCTGTCGAAGCCAGAGAAAGCGAGGCTGTCACAGTCGCGCCATCCTGTTTGAGCGAAATGGCTTCGGCAAGCTTCGTAGTCTCCGCTTTGCCCTGAAGCTTCACAAGCGCGAGCAACCCTTGCGCAATAGAGGCCATGTTCTTTGCGACATCCTCATCATTCGCATCGAGCGCGAGGGTGGCAGTCGTTTGACACTGGCTGTCACCAATCTGAAGTCTGGCCTCATTGGAGAGCCTGAAAATTGCCGTGTTGGGATCCGATGGCGAGAGGTTCAGTTTGCGGGCGGAGGCCTGCAGGAAGCTGGTAGTACCAGCCGCGCCGAGAGTGGAAAACGTCTTTGTGCTTCCAAGGTTCGCGGCTGTGCCGTCGATGACATCGAGCGCCGCCGATACAGAGCTTTCTTGCTGGCCAAAGACAAGCGCGCGCTTCCCGACAAACGAAGCATAGACTCGGGGTTTTGCGCCATTTTTTACATGTTTCTGGTCATCAATCCAATTGTGGATGACATGATTATTATTGGTCGTGCATTTATAATCATGGGCGGCTTTGGCGAGGGTGAGTAACCGGTCCGGGTCGAAATCCGCATACAACAGCAAGATCCCGTTCTCGGGAGCCGAGCCGGTGCTGTAAAGAGTCAGACCATGGAGTTGGGTGCGGAGGTCGAAGTTGAACACTGCCTGAAACGCGCCGAGCTTTGCTTGAACTTCGGGCTTTTCCATCTCGCTCAAAAGGTATTTGCCGATTTCGGTTGGTCGCAAAGTGTCGCAGTCAAGGTGCGCCGCCCAGACAGGTTCGGCGGGCAAATCCGCGCGATTAACCGGACCAGCTACGGCTGCAAGAGAGGACAAACAGAGGGTGACGGTCAATAGGTTCAGCATTTTAGTAGTCATGGTATGATCAAATCCGATTTTATTGTTTATAGAGGTTACGGACGCGGAGGCCTGCTGGTTACAGAAATTTATGCCAAAATCACCTTTTGGTGCGGCAAAAAGATTCGTGATCACCCGCAGGAATGGCCAATAACGCAGATCAGAGACAGGTGGAAGCACTGTCCTACCGAATCGTTCCGGCTAAGGTAAGCTGGTTTGCCCCATCAAATACCGGTCGCATTCGCGAGCAGCGCCTCGGCCTTCGTTGAAGGCCCAGACCACAAGGCTCTGGCCGCGACGGCAGTCACCAGCGGCGAATACGCCTTTGATGTTCGTCGAATATTTCTCGAACTCAGCTTTGATGTTGGTGCGAGGGTCGCGTTCGACCTTCAGCGCGTCCAGGAGCGGTTGCTCCGGTCCCAGGAAACCCATCGCGAGCAAAACGAGTTGGACGGGACGAACCTGCTCCGTGCCGGGAACTTCTTTGGGAACGAATTGCCCTTTTTCGTTCTTCTCCCATTGGATTTGAACGAGCAGCGCTTCCTTCACATGGCCGTGCTCGTCACCGACAAACTTTTTGGCAGTAGTGAGATACACACGCGGATCACCACCGAATTTTGCGGCAGCTTCTTCCTGCCCATAATCGAGCTTATACACCTTAGGCCACTCGGGCCACGGATTGTCCTTCGCGCGCTCCATCGGAGGCCGGGGCAAAATCTCCACCTGAACGAGACTCTTGCAGCCTTGCCGCATGGATGTCCCGACGCAGTCCGTTCCGGTATCACCGCCACCGATTACCATCACATCTTTTCCTTCGGCGGAGATAAAGTTTCCGTTCCGATGCTGATCGAGCAGAGAGCGGGTATTCTGCGTCAGGAAATCCATGGCAAAATGGATGCCCTTGAGGTTGCGTCCTTCGACCGGCAGGTCACGGCCCTTTGTTGCGCCGGTGCACAAGACCACCGCATCAAATTCAGTGAGCAGCTTTTCTGCGGGATAATTCACCCCCACTTCGGTGTTGGCGAGAAATTTGATCCCTTCCGCT
>Ga0308173_10001798_pt1 | contig 11013 bp, 11 predicted proteins | sample PhyPR1_FD_203716 | JGI IMG/M metagenome (GOLD analysis project Ga0308173, IMG submission 203716) | Soil microbial communities from UC Gill Tract Community Farm, Albany, California, United States - DLSLS.P.R1 | ecosystem: Environmental > Terrestrial > Soil > Agricultural land | place: USA... | reverse complement strand
GCCCGTACAGCGGGTTGCGGACGTCGACGGCGATGCGGAACGTGGTTGCGGGCAGCCGCGGGTCCAGCCCGCTAGTGTCCAGGGCGACGATGTCAGGCAGCGAACCGCCGCCCAGGGGCACCACGTTCCCGGCGGAGTCCAGGGGCTTCAAGCCCAGGGCGCGCAGGGCACCGCTGCCGCCGTCGGTCATGGCCGAACCACCCAGGCCCAGCACGATCTCGGTGGCGCCGGCGTCCAGGGCGGCCGCAATGAGCTGGCCGCAGCCGTAGCTGTGGGCACGCAGCGCATTGGCCGGTGTTGGCTCCATGTCCGCCAGGCCCGACGCCTGGGCCGTTTCAATCACTGCCGTGACCTTGCCGTCACCGGCCTTGTGGATTGCCCAGGCGGCGCCGAGCGGCGCGAGGATGGGCCCCACCACGGCGTTCAGCCGCTCTTCGTACCCTGCCGCCACGGCCGCCTCAAGGGTGCCTTCGCCGCCGTCGGCGATGGGGAACTGGGTGGCAACGGCTTCCGGGTACACCCGCAAGGCGCCCTCGGCGATGGCTGCGGCAGCCTCAGCTGCAGTGAGTGACCCCTTGAACTTGTCCGGAGCAATAAGAATGCGCATGCGGTCCATCATGCCAGCAACCTGCCGGAAAGCGCTTGCCTGCATCCGGGATTTGGACCTGTATGACTACTCCCCGTCCCCGCACCGCCGCCTTCCCCGGAGAGCAGCGGTTCTCCAGCCGGAGCCGGTTAGGCCTCGCGCCAGTCATTGCTGGTGATGTGCGATCCCCCTTGCGGGCCCATCTGCAGCATCCCGCCGTCAACCACCCAGGCCGCACCGGTTACGTAGCTGGAGGCGGGCGAAGCGAGGAACGCGATGACGTCGGCAATCTCCCTGGCGTGCCCGGGCCGTCCGAGCGGCACCCCGGGCCGCTCAATCGTCGTCGGATCCTGGTCCTCCTGCCCGGTCATGGGCGTGGCGATCTCGCCGGGGGCCACCGTGTTGGCGGTGATGCCGTACTGGCCCAGCTCCAGCGCCAGCGTCTTCATGAGGCCGCCCAGGCCGTGCTTTGACGCGTCGTAGGCGGAGGAGCCCACGCGGGGCTGGAACTCGTGGACGCTGGACACCGCCACCAGCCGGCCTCCACGGTCCGCCTTGACCATGCGCCGCGCCGCGGCCTGCAGGCAGACGAACGCGCCGTTGAGGTTCGTGTCCAGGACCTGCATCCAGTCATCGATGCCCATGTCCAGGAACTTGGTGCTTGCACCAGTACCTGCATTGTTCACGAAGACGTCCAGCCCGCCAAGCTCCTCGGCGAGTTCGTCGATGACGCCGGCGGCAGCCCGGAGTTCGGTGGTGTCCAACTGCCGGACCACAGCTTTCCGCCCCAGGCCGCGGATTTCCTCGGCGGTTGCCTCCGCACCTGCCTTATCCGAATGCCACGTAACTCCAACATCCATGCCGGCGCGGGCGAGCGCCACGGCGGTGGCCTTGCCGATCCCTGAATCGGAGGCGGTGACGATGGCCGTGGTGGGCGTGAAGTTGCTGGTGTCCGGCATGGCGGGCCTTTCTCTCGGCAGGGGTTTCGTTAAGTCGGGCTCAGGTGAGGCGGGTCGCTACGTCAAGCGGGTCGGCGGAGATCGGACTGGTAGTCGTCGTCGGGTGTAGAGGTCCCCCGGGCTGTTGCTTCAAGGTCCGGCTGGGCTTCCTCCACGGCCATCAACGGCACGGCGAAGGTCACCACAGGACGGCCGTCGGCGTCGTCGGCCGACCTGACGGTCAGGCTCCTGGTGCCGGGCGGCACCGACGGGGTGAACACCTGCAGGTTGCGTGAACCGACGGTGGCCGATTCCTGCAGCGTGTATTCAGTCCCGAAGTGGTCCTGGAGCTTCAGCCGCGGTTCGGGTGCGTCGTTCGCGGGAAGGTGGATGTTGACCACCAGTCCGGATGCCCACACCTCCACGGACAGGATGGTGAATTCGGTGGCGGGGGTCACGTGCCGTCCATAGGTGGGGGGCAGCAGCATCCGGCGGAGTGCGCCGGACGGAATGAGGTTGCTCATGATGGTTCCTATAGGTCTTGCGCCGTCGGTCGGCCCAGCGGCATCGGAGGATGATCCGGTGCTGGCTCGAACGCAGGGGCGCGGGTGCGGCTTAGGCGTCTTCCCGGTTGGGATTTTCCAACCGGAAGAAATTTGATGGGGTGCCGTCGCTGCGCTGTTCCTGGTAGATGAAATTCAGTTTCCTGGCATCGAAGGTGTCAAACCATTCGTCCCAGCTGATGTGGCGGAGCTTGTTGTCCTTGCCACCGAAGTCGATCCGCAGCACTCCGAGATGGTCGCCGTGTTCCGTGCCTTCCACCGTGGCGGGAACTCCATCCCGCTCCTCCGCCCACTGCTTGATGACTTCATGGTGGGTGGTGGCCAGGCTGCGGCCTTCGCGTTCCGGTTCGTCGTCCGTTGAGGTGACTTCCTGCGAGTACTTCAGGGACTTTGAGGAGCTGGGTCCGTGCCGGATCTTCCCGCCCTCGGGGCCTGCACCCAGGTCATCTTCGTCCCTGTCGCCATCCGCTTCGCGGGTCCTGGTGCCTTTGTCTTCTGTCACGGCGGCCTTCCTTTCACCTCCGGCTAACTAGTAAGTCTACTTACCATGGAGCCTCTGGATCCGGGCCGCTGTCAAGGGGATGGAACGCACTCTGCGGTCCGAATGTGGAGACGCGGGTAAAGTCTGCGGGACGCTTGAAAGGAATGCCTGGAGGAATTACCGGCGGGGCCGGACCACCGCGAAATACCCCGGCACCCGGTCCTGGCCCGGCACTCCCGTCATGGGATTGGTTTCGATGGCCACATGGCCATCTTCAAGGAGTTCCCAGGCCGACGCCGGGAAGACCCGTTCGCGGTCTTCGGGCCCGAAGTGCCCCGGCATGGGGAGCCCGCGGATGGCCAGTTCCAACGGCGCCGGGATGCCGCGGGGGGTTGCCCCCAGATGGGTCACATAATCCACCGGGTTCCCGTGGAAGTTGGTTTCCGCCATGAAGACAGTGCCGCGGCTGCCCGCCAGGATCCGCAGGTTTTCCACCATCGCCGCCTGGTGGGCCTGGTCGAGGACATGCAGGACCCCGCGGATGAAGACGTTGGCGCCGTCCGCATCCAGGTCAAAGGACTCTGCGAGGGCCGCCGCCGCGCCCTTCGCAGTCATGTCCCGCGCTTCAAAGGTGGCGTTGCGGATTCCGGCAGACTCCGCCCGGGCCCGGTCAACAGCGTTCGGCGAAACATCCACGCCAATGACACGGGGGAAAATGCCCGCGAGCGCCCGCGTGAAGCTGCCGTGCCCGCAGCCGGTATCCACCACGGGAAGTGCGGGGTCCAGGTGGCGCAGAAGGCTGTCCTGGTAGCCCTCGAACTCATGGTTGCTGCCCGAATCCCACAGGACCTCGCCGCCCGGGCCGGTGGCCGTGATGCCCGCCCAGTACCTGTCCCACGCCTGATGCCTGTCCCTGGGCGCGCTCCGGGACATCCTGACGAGCTTGGGAATCATCAGGTACTTCTGCCAGGCGGACCGCGGCGATTTTGTTGAGGACACGGCTCAAATATATGGTCCCGCCCGGCCCGCCGGCGCACCTTTGGCAACATTACGGCGTGCCATAGGCCCCACGGCACCCGGGGGAGGTTCACGTAAAGGTCCGCACGCTGTGGTCCCGCCGCGCCCCTGTCCCCCTAGAATGTACTCAACTGGGAGGAAAGGGAGCACTGTGACGGCTGTCCCGAGTGACGCGCGCCTGCCCCGCAGCGCCGTCGTCGCCGATCCCGACGCCGGCCGCCTGGCACTCAACGCAAAGGCACTGCGCGACGCCGGGTACACCGTCCTCGAAGCCACTGACGCCGCCGGCCTCGCCTCGTTGCTGGACACCAACGAACCGTCCGTCGTCGTCGCGGACGCCGTCCTGTCCGCCGTCCAGTCCACTGCCCCGGTCCTGGTGATGGTGGACCTGGACAATCCCGAAGAGACAGCAGCTGCCAGTCCGCCCGGCATCCACGACTGCATCACCAAGCCGCCGGCACCCAAGGAGCTGGTCCACCGCGCTTCCGCCCTCATCGACCAGGTGTCCCGGCGGCGCGCCTCCCGGCAGGAGGCGGAGGGGCTCCGGGAGCAGCTGCGTGAGGTCTCTGCGGCCGTTCGCGCCACCAACGATCCCCAGGAGATCGCAAACCACGTTGTCTCGGGATTCGGCCGGACCTTCAAGGCCGACCATGTTGTCCTGGCAACGTTCGAGGACCACCGGGTCCCCGTGATCACGGCCAGGTGGCACCGGCGGGGCCTGGCGGAGCTGCCCGCGGATGCCCTTCCCCCCGAGGACGAGGCCCGCGCCACGGCCGACGCCCTTTGGGCCGGGACGGAGACGCTGTCCGCTGACGCAAGCGAGGCCGTCGTCCACAGTGGGGCGAAACCGGCCCCCGCCATCCCCGGAGCCACCTCGACGCTGGCGGTGCCCATTGGCGAAGGAAATTCCTCACTTGGCATCATCTGGATTGCCGTGATGGACAGCCACCGGACCTGGTCCAGGGCTGAATTGGGGCTGATCCAGCACGTGGCCGGCAACGCCGCCTACGGGCTCATCCAAAGCCACCTGATCAGCAGCCAGCAGCAGGTGGTGAAGCAGCTGCGCGAACTCGACAAGGCGAAGACAGACTTCCTGGCCACCGTGAACCACGAGCTTCGCACGCCACTGACCTCGATCATGGCGTACCTGGACATGATCCAGGAGAGCACCGAGCATCCGGTGTCCAAGGAGGTCCACCAGATGCTGGATATCGTGGTCCGCAACACCGAACGGCTCCGCACGCTCATCGAGGACATGCTCAGTGTTTCGCGCGGCGGCCTGGATACCACGGCGATGCAGCTGTCACCGGTGCGACTGGGACAGACTTTGGACCTGGTGGCAGCGGCGCTCCGGCCGCTGGCGACCCTTCAGAACGTCACCATCGACGTGGGCCCCGTGCCGGAGGATCCGGAAGTCCTCGCCGATGAGGTCCAGCTGCAGCAGGTCTTTACCAACCTCGTCTCCAACGCCATCAAGTTCACGCCCAGCGGCGGACGGATCGAGGTGGGCAGCGAGTCCCACGCCGCGGCGGACGGCTCCAAATGGGCCACTGTGCGCATTGCCGATACCGGCATCGGCATTTCGAGCGATGAGATCAACCACGTATTCACCCGGTTCTACCGAGCCTCCAACGCCATGAACGGCGCCATCCCGGGAACAGGCCTCGGCCTTGCCATCTCCAAGGACATCGTGGACCGCCACGGCGGCCGGATCGACGTCGCCTCCACCCTGGGCTCCGGGACTACCGTCACCGTCAGCCTCCCCCTCGGCACCGACCGCATCCAGGCCAACTAGGCGTCGAAGGAGGAATGGCCATGTTTGCCGACGACGACCCACGGCTTTCCCAGTTGCTGGAAGGCATTGTCCGGCTCGCCTCCGGCGACCTCAGCTCCCGGATAGAGGTATCGCCTGCCCGGGATGACCTCGACGCGATCATCATGGGCACCAATCTGCTGGCCGAAGACCTGCAGATCATCTACGAAGAACTTGAGCAGCGGGTCCAGGTGCGGACCCAACTGCTGCACGAGGCCCACCTCGAGATGCAGAAGATGGCCATGCAGGACCCCCTAACCGGACTGGCCAACCGGTCCGCCCTGATCGAGGCCCTTCGCGCGGCCCTGGCCGCCCGCACCGCTGCGGACGGCCAGCCTGGGGAAGAGGGCCCCGCCATCCTGCTGATGGACCTGGACGCGTTCAAGTCCATTAATGACAGCCTGGGACACACGGCCGGGGACCAGGTCCTGGTGACCGTGGGCGAACGGCTCCGGACAGCGGTCCGCCTGTCCGACGTCGTCGCCCGGCTGGGGGGTGACGAATTCGCGATCGTCATGCCGACGGCGTCGGCAGACCAGGCGGCCATCGTGGCGCACCGGATCCTTACGGCCCTTAGCGAGCCCATCGAGCTCCCCGGCCGCAGCGTGCGCTGCGGCGCCAGCATCGGACTCAGTGTGGGCAGCGAAGGCCAAACCCCGGAGGACATGCTGATGGAGGCCGACGTCGCCATGTATGCGTCCAAGGCCGAAGGGCAGAACAAGCTGCACCGGTTCGAGCCGGCCCTGCTGCTGGTGCGGCGGCTCCGCAGCCAGCTGGTCGATGACCTGCGGGCCGCCATCAAGGGCGACGCACTGACACTGCACTACCAGCCGGTGGTGGAGCTCGGCACCGGACGAATCGAAGGCGTGGAGGCGCTGGTCCGCTGGAACCATCCCACCCGCGGCTTCATCATGCCTGACGAGTTCATCCCCCTCGCCGAGGAGGCGGGACTGATCTCGGAACTGGGCCTGTGGGTGCTCAGGACCGCCGTCAGGCAGCTGCGGGCCTGGATAGATGCGTCCCTGGTGGACAGCCGGTTTTCCGTGCGGATCAACATCTCCGCCACGGACCTGCAGAGCCTGCAGTTCATCGAAGACGTGCGGAACGTGCTCAAGGAGACCGGGGTCAGGCCCGAACAGGTCGTTCTGGAACTCACCGAGGTGGCCATCGTCAAAGGAAACGAGCTGGACAGGTATTCGCTGGGCGGGCTCCGCGGCTTGGGCGTGGGCATCGAAATTGATGATTTTGGGACCGGTTATTCCTCCATCAGCTACCTCCGGCGGCTTCCAGTAGATCGGGTCAAAGTGGACAGATCGCTGATCACCGGGCTGGAGAGCGACCCCAGCCAGCCGGCGCTGGTCGCGGCAGTGCTGCAGCTGGTGCGGGCGTGCGGGCTGGAAGCCGTATGGGAGGGCGTCGAAACGGCGGAGCAGGCGGAGATCCTGCGCGGCCTGGGCTGCAGCAGCGCCCAGGGTTACTACTTCAGCCGGCCGGTTCCGCCTGCCCAGATTCCGGAACTGCTGGCTGACCAGCAGGAAAGCGCTAACCAGTAGCGCAAAACTACTGCGCTTTTCCGGCCGCCGTTATACGATCAGCGTGCGGTGTCTGGTTTTTCGCCGCCACGGAAATCAGGTCTCACAGCACCGTACTTTTATAAGGCGTTTGGAAATTTGAACATTAATGGGCCATGGGGTCATTACTTCGTCAACTGGGGGCGTTGCTAATGTCGGTTCGGGTACAGGCATGGGGAATCATTGCCGCCGTGCTGGCGGATACGGATCCTGCGGGAGCCGCCGTCCGGCAACGGCTGAGCAACAGCCTCGACGAGAATCCCGGCGTGCCCGAACGGGCCTTGCTGGAGTATCTCCTCGAGACCCGGCGCAGCGACGCCAACACGACGGAAACGCTGGAAACGGCCCGGGAAATGCGCCTTACGCCGCCCACCCTGCCGCCGCAGTTCGCCGAGCAGCTGGACGCCATCCGCAGCATATCGAGGATCAGCGCGCTGCTTGAAAACCAGATGGTGATGACCGCCTTCCAGCCCATCTACGGGCTTGAAGGGAAAACCGTAGTGGGAGTGGAAGCCCTCTCCCGCTTCGTCAGTGACGATGGCGCAGCCGCGGAACTATGGTTCGCCGAGGCCGCCGCCGTGGGCCTTGGCGCAAATCTGGAATTCTCGGCTTTGGGATCCGCAGCGGCAGCAGCCCGCAACCTGTCCGAAAACCTTTATGTGTCCCTGAACATTTCGCCTACGTCCTGCATGGACCCGCGGCTGCCGGAACTCTTCGAGCACATTGAACTCCCTGTCGATCGCGTGGTGCTCGAATTGACCGAGGACATCCCGGAAGAGGAATACCTGCAGTTCATTTCAGCCATTAATCCCTTCCGGGAACAAGGCCTGCGGATCGCCGTCGACGACACCCACGCGGGCTCCGGCTCGCTCAGCCGCATGATCCACCTGCGTCCCGATTTCCTGAAGGTGGGCCGCAATGTGATCGGGGACGTGGACAAGGACGGCCTTCAGCGGGCGCTGGCCGCCTGCCTGGTGGACTTCACGGATCAGACCGGCATCACCCTGGTGGCTGAAGGCATTGAGACGGTAGGCGAACTTATGGTCCTCACCGAGCTTGGCATCAGCGCCGGGCAGGGTTACCTGCTGGGGCGGCCGTCCGTTCGGCCCAAGGACTGGGCCAACTGGAACACGCGCCTGGATGTGGACGGCCTGGAGCGCCAGGTGGCGGCGTCCGACGAATCGCGGGCGCGCCAAGGCAAACACTCTTCCTGACAGTTGAACTTTGAGAATCAGCGGGGCGGCCGGGCACTAAGCCTGCCGCCCCGCTGATTTCAGGCCCTACTCGGAGTGGCCCTGGTCCCTGCTCATCTGGTCCTCCGCCGGCGGCGTCTCTCCCGGAGGCACTCCCCCGCCCGGTTCCAGGCCGGTGACGTTGTCCTCCGCCGGATCCGGGTTAGGCGAATCCGCCGACTCCTTGCTGCGCTGCTCCGCCAGGTGTGGCTGCGCGGCACCAACGTTTTCAGCCCCTGGACGGTCGGGGTTCGCGGGGTCATTTTCCGGATGGTAAGTGCTCATGGTGCGTTTCCTTCCTCTCCGGCTGCGGTCCGATTCCCCAGCACTGGACTAATTGTAAGCATGCTGATAATTCTGGAGGAGTAGGGCCGGTAGCCGCTGGGGCGCCGGCATGCGATGTCGGAAGGAGCAGTCAGATGGGAATCGGCGACAGCATCGGCAAGGCAGCAGAAAACGCCATGGAGGACCTGGCCGGGACATCCAAGCCGACGGAAAAAACGGATGTGCCCGACCCCGTGGACCCCAATGACGACGTGGAAGTCCACTCGTCCCTGAGCGAAGGTTCAAACGCCATGGAAGCCGAGAAGCAGAAAGCGCCCGGCCTCAAGACCGGGGCTGCCCCGGCACCGGTCTCCGAGAACCCGTTCGGCGGCGACGCAGACGGGACAGGCAACGGAGAAGGCGCCGAGCAGACCGGGCCTGCGCCGGACGACGCGGGACTGGCCGGCGACGCCACAGCGCCCACAGGCGGGGCAGGGCCAGCCCAGGGCAACGCCGGAGGGTCCGCCGGGCTTCCGGAGAGCAACCCGGATGATCTTCGGGCGGATCCCTCCGAAGGTGATCAGGACCCGTCAACCAGCACGGGACGGGACTACTAGGAACCAGGCACGGTCGGGTGGTCCTGCGGCCATTGGCCGCGCCGATGGAGCACGTCGCGGAGCAGGTCTGCCCGGTCCGTGACAATGCCATCCACGCCGAGCTGCAGGAGGCGGTGCATCTCGGCGGCATCGTTGATGGTCCAGACATGAACCACCAGGCCAAGGTCATGGGCGCGCCGAAGGAATCCCGGCGTAACAACAGGGAGCCGCCCATAGCGGACTGGAACCTGAAGCGCCTGTACGTCGCGAAGCACCCGGTGCATGAGCCGCCGGAACACCAGGCGCGGGAGCATAGGGCCCAGCAGGGTGAAGAGGGCATTTGAGGCCACTCCGGCGGAGGAGGCAACCGGCCGGCTGAGCAGCTTCAGCACCGCCCGGCGTCGACGGTCCGAAAAACTGGTGACCAGCACCCGGTGGTGCGCCTGGTGCCGCTCGATGGCGGCTGCGGTGCTGTGGACCGAATTCCAGTCCTTGATGTCCAGGTTCAGCCGGGCTTCGCGAAGCTGGGTCACCAACTCGTCGAACGTGGGGATGGGCTCACGGCCGTTGATGCGGGCATTAGCCACCTCCGCCGCGGGCAGGTCCGCCACCCGGCCTTTGCCGTCCGTCACCCGGTCCAGGGTTTCATCGTGGAAGAGCAGCAGCAGCCCATCCGCCGTGGTGTGGACGTCCGTCTCGAGGTAACGGAAGCCGAGGTCGGTGGCGGCGCGGAACGCGGCCATGGAGTTCTCCAGCCCCTCAGTGGAGAACCCGCGGTGGGCCATGGCGATGGGAAGCTGCCGCGCGTCGTCGTCCGCGTTCTCAAAAAAGGGCAGGGTCACCCTGCGAGCGTACCCGAGCCGCGGGCGCGTTATCCCCGGCAGGCAGCCGCCACGGTCAAGAGGCAGCCGGGAGAATTTCCACGCCGTCGCCGCAGTGCAGCAGGGTCCGGCCGCGGCCACCGTCCAGGTAAACCCATACCGCCGTGTGGTCGACCGTCATGGCGTCCACCACGCCGCTTGCCTCAAAGCCCGGCCGGAACAGGACCCGGACCCGATCGCCCTGGCGCAGCTGCTTCCAGTGCGGAGCGGGCATTGCCGTGCGCAGAGGCGCATCGGTGCCGTTGTGCTTGACGTTCTTCGCCATCGTTACCCCCTATGAGCCGGCGTGGGAGGTGCCTGCTTTCCACGTCTCACGCTACGGGCGAAAAGTAAACGTAAGGTGAGCGCCAGCTGTGAAATTGGGGATGGATTGGGAAAAGCGGCTTCAGGAAATCTGGACGCCCAGGGCGGCGAGCCTGGCTTCCAACACCTGCGCCACGCCGTCGTCGTCAAAATGCGGCGCCTGTTGCCCCGCCGCGCGGATGGCCTCCGGGTGTCCGCTGGCCATCGCATAGCCGTGGCCGGCCCAGCGGAGCATTTCAATGTCATTTGGCATGTCGCCGAAGGCCACCACGTCCGCGGCGTCGATGCCCAGCGCCGAGGCGTATTCGGCCAGGGTGACGGCCTTGTTGACGCCGGGCAGGGAGAGTTCAAGCATGGGGACGCCGGGCGAGGAGTGGGTGGTCGCGGCCAGGTGTTCGACGGCGGGCGCCACCTCGGCGAGGAAATCGTCGGGCGTGCCGTCACGGACGATGGCGAGGAATTTGACCACGGAGTCGTCGATTGTGAGTGTTTCCTCCAGCGGCGCCGGCGTGAATTCGGCGAGCAGTTCGCTGGATTCGTTCTCAATGAAGCCCGGTTCAAGGTGGAAGCCGGTGAGCGTTTCGGCGGCGAACACCGCGGCGGGGCGGAGCTCCTTGATGATGCGGCGGGCTTCCAGGACGGTGTCGATCGCCAGCGTGCGGGCGGAGACCAGGCGGTCCGCTTCAAGGTCCCACACCACGGCACCGTTGGAGCAGATCACGCGTCCGGTGTGGCCCAGCTGCTCTTCGAGGGGGTGCAGCCACCGCG
>Ga0308173_10001797_pt1 | contig 11014 bp, 7 predicted proteins | sample PhyPR1_FD_203716 | JGI IMG/M metagenome (GOLD analysis project Ga0308173, IMG submission 203716) | Soil microbial communities from UC Gill Tract Community Farm, Albany, California, United States - DLSLS.P.R1 | ecosystem: Environmental > Terrestrial > Soil > Agricultural land | place: USA... | reverse complement strand
ATTTGGACTCATACTAGCCCTCGCACCAGCCGATCGGGTCGAGGCGGACCCCTCACCCGGGCCGGCAGGCGCTGCGGTGTTTGCGCTCACGGTTTGCTCCAACTGCGACCGGACAATGCAAAAAAGTCTCCCGGGACCAGAACGGGCGACGGGCGAAGTTACGTTCCCCACGGTTCAAGCAAGATTCTTACCAGCCTGGAGGGTTGAAAGCACCGATGTCCTACGCCCCGAATCCGACCGGTCAACGGTCGCGAGCCGAGACCTCCGCGTCCGCGACCACCTCGACCCGAGGCCAGGCAGGCGCTCGCGGAAACAACGGGTCAGCAGCCCGGGGGAGGGGAGCAGCGACAAAGCAGGCGGCGGCCCGCTCGACTCCGCGCGGCCGGCCCTACGAGGACCCACGTGACTGGAAGCAGCTGGGCCTCCTCGCCGCCGGGATCGCCGCCGGCGCCGCGGTCGGTGCCGGGATCGCGCTGCTCTTCACCGAGAAGACCGGGCCCCAGCGACGGTCAGGGATCGCGCGCAAGGCGCGCCACCTCGGTCACGACGCCGAGCAGCGCTGGGAGGACCTCGCCTTCGCGCTCAAGGAAGCCGCCCGCGGTACCCGCGACCGCTTCCGCCACCGCCACGCCGCCGCCGCCAGCGAGACCGACGTCGACGACTGACCGATAAGCCGCACGCAATGAACACGAGGCGGACGGCGCACTGCTCTCACAGTGCCGCCGTCCGCCTCGTGTTTGCCGCCTCTCGGCCATCACTGATTCTTCCCTCGTCTCTCATCGCCGTGTCATAGCCCGCACGGCGCTTAGAGACTCTGGATTTCCTTCTCCGCCTTCTGCTTGTAGAAGCGATCGTTGTAATCGGTCGCCGGCAGCGAGATCACCGCCTGAAACTGCTCGCGTGCTCTGGTCTTGTCGCCGGTGTCGCGGTAGATCTCCGCGAGATCGATGTGATGCGTGATTCGTGTCGGATCGACAGCGACCGCCTTCTCCATGTACTGCACCGCGTTCTTCCAATTCGCCGAGCCGAACACCTGTCCCCCCAGCACATTCCGCGCGATCCAGCGCGTCGGTCCATTGAGCCGCATCACCTCGGCGTTCCACATCCCCATCACGTGCAGCGCACCGGGGTGACTGGGATCGAACTTGAGTGCGTCGAGCGCGTGCTCGCGGACTTCCGTCGCGTACTTGACCTTGTCGCGCGGCCCGAGCGAGAGCGCGGTGCGGCCGAGGGCACGAGCGAGCACGAAGTGCCCGTCCGCATCGTTAGGGTTCACCGCGATCGCGCGCCGCGCGTACAGCTCGCCGCTGTGAAAGAGCGCCGTGCGCGCGTCCTTGTCGCCGTCGAACTCGCCGACGTCGACGGCGTCGCGCGACGCGTTGATGAGCGCCTTGAAGTTCTTCGGGTCGATCGCGATCGCCGCTTCGTAGTGCTTGAGCGCGGCGGCGGGATTCATCGCCTTGTGCAACGAGTCCCCCATGGCGATATGATCCGTCGCGGTCTGTGCACCGGCGCTCGACGAGGCAGCGACGACCATCGCGGCTACGGCCGGGGTGAGGAAACGCGGGAGCGAACGGGTGATACTGGGCATGACTGCCTCGCGAGTTCGCGAACGGGTCGTGGTGCCAGGAAGTCCGCGCTGCCCCTTTCGGGACGATCCTCCAGCAGCGGCGCGGTGGGATTCAGGTGCCGACATCATAGGTTTACCCCAGAGTTCGGTCAATGTTGGCGCATCGGCTGATCGAGCGTAAGCGGGATGGTGGCCGAATCGACGCCGGCGAGTGGCGTGCGCTGATGAACGCGTACGCCGCAAACCACATCCCCGACTACCAGATGGCCGCACTGGCGATGGCCATCTTCATTCGCGGCCTCGATCGCGAGGAGACGAGCGCCCTCACCGAGGCGATGCTCCGCTCCGGCGCGACCCTCGACCTCTCGTCGATGAAGGCGCCGCGCATCGACAAGCACTCGACCGGCGGCGTCGGCGACAAGGTCTCGCTCGTGCTCGCGCCCCTCGTCGCGGCGTGCGGCGTTGCCGTCCCGATGATGTCCGGGCGCGGCCTCGGTCACACCGGCGGGACGCTCGACAAGCTCGAGTCGATCGCCGGCTTCCGCACGGATCTCAGCCTCGAGCAGGCGAAGGCACAGATCGAGAAGCTGGGCTGCGCGCTCATCGGACAGACGGGCGAGATCGCGCCCGCCGATCGCAAGCTGTACGCGCTCCGCGATGCGACGGCGACCGTCGAGTCGATCCCGCTCATCTCGGCGAGCATCATGAGCAAGAAGCTCGCGGAAGGGCTGACGGGACTCGTGCTCGACGTGAAGCGCGGGTCCGGCGCCTTCCTTCCCGAGCTGGAACGCGGCCTCGATCTCGCGCGGACGATGATCGAGCTCGGCGCCGATCACGACTGCCCCACGGTCGCGCTGATCACGGCGATGGACCGGCCCCTCGGGCGCGCCTGCGGCAACGCGCTCGAGGTCGAGGAGTCGATGCTCGCCCTCCGCGGCGAGGGTCCGCCCGACCTCATGGAGGTCACTTACGCGTTAGGCGCGGAGATGCTCGTCCTCGGCGGGATCGCCACCGACATCGACGCCGCGCGCCGCCAGCTGGAGAAGGCGATCGGGACCGGACGCGCCGCCGAGAAGATGCAGGAGATCATAGAAGCACAGGGGGGCAACCCCGGCGTCGTCGATGATCCGGCCGTGCTGCCGCAGGCGTCGCACGTCGAGCTCTTCCCGGCGCCGCGCCGCGGCTTCGTCGCCAGGGTCGAGCCGCGCACGATCGGGCGCGGGATCATCGCGTTAGGCGGCGGACGGACGAAGATCGAGGACCGTGTCGACCCGAGCGTCGGGTTCGTGATCACGGCCAAGCCCGGGGACTGGGTCGAGGCCGGCGAGCCGCTGGCGACCGTCTTCGCCAGCGATCGCAGCGGCGTCGAATCGGGGCGGGGCACCCTCCGCGCAGCGATCGTCATCGCCGACGAGGCCGATCCACCACTTCCGTTGGTGTCGCACCGGGTGACGGCTGGCGGCGTGGAGCTCTACAGCCGGGACTGAACCATGCATCGTCCCGGATGAATGCTGCTGCCACCCCCCCCGAGGTCCCCGCTCATGAAGGTCGAGATCTACTCGGACATCTCCTGTCCGTGGTGCTACATCGGCGAGAAGCGCTTCGCCGCGGCGCTCGCCTCGTTTCCCGAGGCGGACGTCGAGGTCGTCTTTCGCCCGTACCAGCTCGACCCCGGCGCGCCGACGACGCCGCGGCCCCTCACCGACGCGTTGCGTGAGAAGTTCGGTGCCAGCGTCCAGCAGATGCTCGGGCGAGTCACCGAGGCGGCACGGGGCGAGGGTATCGAGACGCGCTGGGACGACGCCATCGCGGTGAACACTCTCACCGCGCACCGGCTGCTCCGCCTCGCCCTGCGCGACTACGGCCCCGCTGTCCAGCGGGCACTCGCTGAACGGCTCTTCGACGCACATTTCACCCGCGGCGGCAACGTCGGCGACCCGGCGCTCCTCACCGAGCTCGCCGTCGGAGCAGGGATGGACCGCGAGCGCACTCGCGCCTATCTCGACTCGAACGAGGGACTCACCGAAACACGCGGCGAGATCGACGAGGCGCGGCAGCTCGGGATCCGCGCTGTCCCGACCTTCGTCTTCGAAGGGCAATACATGGTCGAAGGCGGGCAGCCGTCAGCGGTCTTCTCCGAAGTGCTCCGGGAAGTCTCGAGGTTGACCGCGACCGCGGGCGAGACTGCGCAGCAGCCCTGAGCGCGGTGGACTCGGTCCTCGCTGGCGGAGGCCAAGCGGGGGCCAAGCCATGAACCAGCCTCTTACATAATTCGCTCTTGACTTCCGGACAGGTATGCTAAATACTTAGCACTGTGCTAAGTTTTTAGCATCACCTCCAGCCCGGGTCCCATGCACGCACTTCCTGAGCTCAGCCGCCGCGAGCGGCAGATCATGAGCGTCGTCCACCGCCTCGGCCGAGCGACTGCCGCGGATGTCCTCGCCGCGATGCCGGAGCCGCCGAGCTATTCCGCGGTGCGGGCAATGTTGCGGATCCTCGAGGAGAAGGGGCAGCTGAAACACGAGCAGGATGGTCCCCGCTACGTCTACTCGACCACGATGCCGGTCGAGCGCGCCGGGCGCTCCGCGCTTCGCGACGTCGTCACGACCTTCTTCGCCGGGTCGGCGGAGGAGGCGGTCGCGACGCTCATCGACATGAATGAACGGAAGCTCAGCGGCGAAGAGCTGGATCGTCTCGCTGATCTCATCAACCGGGCACGCGAGGAGGGACGCTGACATGACGACGCTCACCAGCTACCTGGCCGACAGCAGCTTCCCGCTCCTCGCCTCGACCGTGGTCGACCTCGCGATCAAGGTCGCCTTCGTCCTCGCGCTCGCAGCCATCACCACCCGGATGCTCTGGCGCTCGTCGGCGGCGTTGCGTCATTCCGTCTGGACGGCGGCGATCGCCGGTGCGCTCCTGCTTCCGCTCGTCGCGATCATCCTTCCCGTCTGGCACCTGCCGATCCCCGGTGTGGCTGCCGCACGGGCGCTCGCTGCGCGTGTCGGCGCCGCGTTAGGCACTGACGACGGCGCGGCTGACGTCGCCATCCTCAGCCAGCAGGTGACGAACGGGGAGACTCGCGTCACCGCGCAGTCCTCGGCGCCGAGCGACTCGCTCCAGCTGGCCGTTCTCGCCGCCGCGGCGGCGGCCGTACCTGCGACCGGGCCAGTGCACGTGACGCTCGTTGCGCCCTCGCGCCTCGGGTGGCGGACCGTCGTCGCTATCGTCTGGGTCGGGGGCGCATTGCTGGCGCTCGTCCCGCTTCTCCTCGGCCTGCTTCACCTGCGGACGATCGGCCGTCGCGCGCGCGATGTCGAGAGCGACGCGCTCGACGACTACGCGGCGAAGCTCGGCCGGTCGTTAGGCATCGGCCGCGTCGTCCGCGTCGTCGAAGGGGACGCGGTCGCGACGCCGATGACATGGGGGATCATCACGCCGGTGGTGCTCGTCCCCGCCGGCTTCAGCGAGTGGCCCGAGGCGCGCCGGCGTGACGTCCTGCTCCACGAGCTCGCCCATGTCGCGCGTTATGACTGCCTCACGCAATATCTCGCCAGCATCGTCTGCGCGCTTCACTGGTACAATCCCCTTGCCTGGCTGGCCGCGCGCAACCTGCGCATCGAGCGCGAGCGCGCCTGTGATGACCGGGTGCTCCTCGCCGGCGCCCGCGCGTCGGAGTACGCCGAGCACCTGCTGACCATCGCCCGCACCCTGCGCACCCCCGGCCCGGCCAGCGCCGCCGCACTCGCGATGGCCCGCCCATCACATCTCGAGGGACGGCTGCTCGCGGTGCTCGACGCCGGGCGTCGGCGCGCGACGCTCACTCGCAGGCGCGCGGCACTCGTCGGCGCGGCGACGTTCGGCGTCGTCGCCGTCATCGCGACGCTTGCCCCCTGGTCGGCGCGCCGCGCGGAAGCCGGCGAGCCCGATCATGGGCGCTTCCTCCCGCCGGGCAACTACATGACTCCGATCGACACGGACTCGGTCGCGGTCCGCGACTCGAGCCGGCGTGATGGAGGGACGACGGCAACTTCCCGCTCGTCGCGGTCGGCATCGTCCTCGTCCGCCATGTCGGTGGACACGGTCGGCGGCAAGATCGTGCGCTACGGGCCTGCCAGCACGATCGTCCTCAACACCGGCCCGAAGGCGATCGACCCGTCGGCGTTCGCACTTGCCGGTTGCTCCGTCACGGGACGTTCCAGCTCGTCGGCGGAGGTCAACAGCAGCGACGACGAGCACCTGCGGGCCCGCGTCAAGCGCGGCGACTGCGAGATCCTCCTCGAGCGAGAAGGTGAAGTCGGCTACAACTCGACGTTCACCGATGTCGTCTCGGTCGCGAAGGATGGCTGGTTCGAGATCTCCGACAGGGGTGGACCCGTCGCTCACAAGCTGCGGATCGTCGCCGACGACAACGGCAACATGTCGCGGATCTGGAGCGTCGACGGCACGAAGAAGCCGTACGATGCCGCGGCCGCGACCTGGCTGCGCGAGACGCTGCTCGAGCTGGATCGCTACACCGACTTCTCCAACGGCGCACGCATGGCCGCCGCGTTCAAGGAGAAGGGCGCGAACGGCGTTCTCGACGAAGTCGCGAACACCGAGAGCGACTATGGCAAGCGGACGCAGATCGAGAAGCTCCTGAAGATGGCGCGCCTCGACCGCGCGCAGACGGAGCGGATCCTCGGCTTCGCGACCAGCGAGATGAGCGGCGACTACGAGAAGTCGCAGCTGCTCCAGGCGCTGCTGACGCAGGACCTGGTCGATCCGACGTTGCAGTCGAAGTACATCGCCGCCGCATCGACGATCTCCGGTGACTACGAGCGTCGTCAGGCATTGAGCGCTCTCGCCAACAAGGGCAAGCTCACCGCCGCGGCGCAGGTCGCGACCTACAACGCAGCGAAGTCGATCTCCGGGAGCTACGATCGCGCGCAGCTCATCGGCAGCATCGCGAAGAATTACGGCCTGACCGCGGCGACCGCGCCGGCATTCACCGCCGCCGCCGAGACGATGGACTCCGATTATGACTTGCGCACCCTGCTCGCGACGATCGTCGAGAAGCAGCCGAATCTCGACAGCGAAGTCTTCGCCGACTTCCTGTCGATCGCCACACGGCGAATCTCCTCGGACTATGACAAGGCCGAGTTCCTGATCAAGGCCGCCGGCAACCGCCCGAATACCGAGGCTGAGCGCGAGCGCATCGCGAAGGCGGCGGAGTCGATCAGCTCCGAATCGGATTACGGCCGGGTCCTCGCCTCGCTCCGCCGATTGAAGAACGGCAGCGGCAGTCGATAGCCCCTCCCGGAGCCGAACATGCCTGACACTGGAAGCAAGGCGCGCCGCTCGAGCGGCGCGCCGGGCCCGAGGGCCGCCCGCATTCTTGCTCTGCTCCTCGCCTGCCCACTCGCCGTCGGCGCGCAGACGCCTGCCCGCCGCGACACGACTACTGCGGCGCCGGCCAAGCGGGTGGTCGCGACGCGGGTGCCTAACGGCGCAATCGTCGTCGATGGCCGCCTCGACGAGGCGCCGTGGAAGACGCTCCCCGCGATCAGCGACTTTCGCCAGAAGCAGCCGAACGAAGGCGCCGAACCGACCGAGCGGACCGAGATCCGTCTCGCCTACGATGACGCCGCCCTCTATGTCGGCGCGCGGATGTACGCGAAGGATCCCTCGAAGATCCAGGCCCCGATCGGCCGTCGCGACAACATCGGCCAGATGGAGCACCTCGTCGTCTCGCTCGACACCTATCACGACCGCCGGACCGCGTACAGCTTCGCGATCACCGCCAGTGGAGTCCGTGGTGACTTCTACATCGCGAGCGACGACGAACGGGACATGGTGTCGTCGTTCGATCCCGTCTGGGACGGACACGCGCATCGCGACGCGCTCGGCTGGACCGCGGAGATGCGCATCCCCTTCAACCAGCTGCGTTTCAACGCCGCCGAGCAGCAGACGTGGGGAGTGAACTTCGACCGGTGGATTCCCTCGACCAACGAGGACATCTTCTGGATTCCGATCCCGAGCAACGTCACAGCGTGGGCCTCACGAATGGGAACGCTCGCCGGCATCGCCGGCATCCAGCCGTCGCGGCGCATCGAGCTGCTCCCGTACGTCGCCGGTGAAGGCAGCCGCAATTCCGATCGCGATCCACTCGATCCGTTCGACGATGGGCGCAACCTGAAGACGCGCGTCGGTGGCGATGTGAAGATGGGGCTTGGCCCGAGCCTGACGCTGCAAGCCACGGTGAATCCGGATTTCGGTCAGGTCGAAGCCGATCCGGCAGTCGTCAATCTTTCCGCCTATGAGCTCTTCTTCAGCGAGAAGCGGCCCTTCTTCACCGAGGGCTCGCAGTTCCTCAGCGGCGGCGGCGCCACGTACTTCTATTCACGTCGCATCGGCGGCGCGCCGCGCTCGATTCTCAGTGCCGACTTCGTCGACAGGCCGGAGGCGACGACCATCCTCGGTGCAGCGAAGCTTACGGGCACGTTATCCTCCGGACTGTCGGTTGGAGCGCTCGCCGCCGCGACGGATCGCGAGATGGCCTCCGGATACATGCTCGCCGACACGGCAGCGCGGATCCCGGCGCACGGTGTGCGCGCGACAGTCCAGCCGCGCGCCGAATACGGTGTCGTGCGGCTGCGCCAGCAGTTCGGCGCATCGGGGTCGACTGCGGGACTGATCCTCACCGGCGTCCACCGCGCACTCGGCGATGGCGACTTCCTGGCGACACTGATGCCGCGTGATGCCGTCGCCGGAGGCGGCGACTTCGAGATCCGATTCCACAGCGGCGACTACCAGCTGACAGGGACTGCCGGGGGCAGCCACGTGGCCGGCGACAGCCTCGCGATCGCCGCGCTGCAGCAATCGTCCGCGCGCTACTACCAGCGACCGGACGCGGGCTACGTCCGGCTCGACTCGTCTCGCCGGTCCCTCGATGGCTTCAATGGATTCCTCCAGCTCGACCGGTTGAACGGGCGGCACTGGCTGTGGACGGCCGTCGCCGGCGCCCGGTCGCCCGGCTTCGACGTCAACGACGCCGGGGCGATGTCGGTGGCCGACGAGAAGTACCTCGACGGCATCCTCACCTATCGCGAGAAGAAGCCTAACGCGTACCTGCAGGGATGGAACGTCTCGCTCGAGTCCTTCGGCCAGCTCGACTTCGGCAATGTCCGGAACGCCGCGTTCGTCCGCTCGGATGCGACGCTGACGTTCAGGAACTTCTGGTTCGCCAACCTCACCGCCTGGCAGGACCTTCCGTCGCAGAGCGGGACCCTGACGCGGGGCGGGCCCTACATGGGAACCGGCTACTACCGGGTCGGGATCGTCGAGGTCGGCAACAGCACCGCAGCGTCGACGCAATGGTCGGGACGCGTCTACTACGGCCGCACGACGTTAGGCGAGAATACGCAGCGCTACAGCGGGAGCTTCGGCATACGTCCCGGCCCGCAGTGGCAGCTGACGATCGCGCCCAATTTTCTCCGCTCCCGGGATCCGCGACAGTACGTCGGCGTCGACGCCACCGGCGGTCCGGCCGAAACGTTCGGCCGCTCGTATCGCTTCGCGACGATCGACTTTCACGAGTTCACCCTCAGCGGCCGCCTCAACTACGCCTTCAGCCCCGACCTCACCCTCGAGATGTTCGCCGAGCCCTACGCGGCGAGCGGACGCTTCAGCGGCGCCGGTGAGCTGATCCGGCCGCGCAGCCGCCAGACACGCGGGATCGCCGAGGACGTGAGCGGGCTGGATTTCAACGAGCGTTCGCTCCGCACCAACGCCGTGCTCCGATGGGAGTGGAGGCCGGGCAGCCAGTTCTACGCCGTATGGCAGCGCAACGGCAGTCGCTCGCTGGAACAGTTCCGTCCCGTCGACCCGGCCGATGCCTTCGGTGCGTTCCGCGGTCGTTACACGAACTTCTTCGCGCTGAAGATGAGCCTCTGGGTGCCGTTAGGCGGCTAGCGACGCCCCTTACCTCCCGATCGTGAGCTGCTCGGCGCGAGGCGGGGCAGGGACGCGATGAATGCCGTCGTCAGGTGACGAACGGACTGGTAGGCGACGCCAAGGTCGATCGTCATGATGTTCGATGCGTCGAGTGGACGGTTCCCCCCTCGGTACCCGTAGCGTCGGGCTGGTGGTTGGCGCGGCCGCGGCGCAACAGGCGTACCCGCCGTGGCGCCGGGCGCCGTTGTGTGGCATGTTCTTGCTCTCACCATCGGACACCGGGAGGCGAAACGTCGAATGCCCGCTGATCTGATCGGTCCCGTGCGGCCAACGACTCCCCCGGGAGACGCCGCTTCGCACACACCGCCACGGGAGCTGCCGGCCGACATCCTCCGCGGAGCCTCGCACCGGCTCGGGACCTTCTCGCTGATCGTCGGCGTGCTCTGGATCCTGGGCACGGGCATCGGGCACATCGCCGGCCGTCTCATTCAGCCGGAAATCGACTGGCTGGCGTTCGGCGACACCGACGCGATCGCCACGATGAGCATCCTCGCGTCGCTCGCGCTGTTCGCCTACACGCGCCGTAGCCGGCGCGCCCCCCAGTTCGTGCTCGATCTCGGGCTCGTCTACATGGTCGTCATGGCGCTCGCTCTCGGACTCATGTTCCACTGGGACGCGCCGCCGAAGGACGTGCCGATCTTCCCGCAGATCTCCTGGGTCGGCGTCATGCTGCTGATGTTCGCCGCGATCCTCCCGACATCGACGCCGAAGCTGCTCGTTGCCGGATTCATCGCCGCGGCGATGAATCCGATCGGGATGTTGCTCTCGCACGCGCGCGGAACGTGGAGCTTCGGTTCGCCGTGGAACGCGCTGCTGATGCACTACCCGGATTTTCTCCTGATCGGCGTCGCGGTGGTGATCTCGCGCGTCGTCACGAAGCTCGGTCGCCAGGTGGGCCGCGCCCGCGAGATGGGGAGCTATCAGCTCACCGGGCTGCTTGGCCGCGGGGGGATGGGTGAGGTGTACAGGGCCCGCCACCGCATGCTCGCGCGCCCCGCCGCGATCAAGCTCATTCGCCCGGAGACGCTCGGCGGCGGTGATGACGACGCGGCGCGCATGGCGGTGAAGCGCTTCTACCGTGAGGCGGAGGCCGCCGCCAACCTGCGGTCACCACATACGGTCGAGGTGTACGACTTCGGGGTCACCGAGGACCAGACCCTGTATTTCGTGATGGAGCTGCTCGACGGGCTCGACCTCGAATCACTCGTCGGGCAACATGGCCCGCTGCCGGCGGGACGCGTGATCCGCATCCTGACGCAGGTGTGCGACTCGCTCGAGGAGGCGCATCGCGCAGGACTCGTGCACCGCGACATCAAGCCCGCGAACATCCATGTCGGGCGGCTCGGCCTGCAGCGCGACTTCGTGAAGGTTCTCGACTTCGGACTCGTCAAGCCGTTCAGCGCGAAGAACGCTCAACACTCGCTCGCGACGGTCGCCGGACAGACGCCG
>Ga0308173_10001796_pt1 | contig 11014 bp, 10 predicted proteins | sample PhyPR1_FD_203716 | JGI IMG/M metagenome (GOLD analysis project Ga0308173, IMG submission 203716) | Soil microbial communities from UC Gill Tract Community Farm, Albany, California, United States - DLSLS.P.R1 | ecosystem: Environmental > Terrestrial > Soil > Agricultural land | place: USA... | reverse complement strand
TCCCTGGCCACGCAGGTGCCGTATCGCACACTTCCGCTGGTCAGAGCAGCGGTAAAACCGTGATCACGCAATCCAGCGGAGCAATTGCATGATCACGGCACTGATATATCGGCTCAGCCGCCGCCGTACGGGGTGGCGTCCAGGATCTCCACCGCCATGCTGCGGCCGTTCGGCAGGGTGTAGGCGGCCTTCTCGCCGACCTTCTTGCCATTGATGGCCGCACCCAGCGGCGACTTGGGCGAGTAGACGTCGATCGGTGCACCGATCTCCTCGCGCGAGGCGAGCAGGAAGGTGACCTCCTCATCGTCGCCATCGAACCGGATCGTGACCGTCATGCCGGGGCCGACGACGCCGTCGGTGCGCGGTGCCTCACCGACGCGGGAATTGTCGAGGATCTGGCGAAGCTGGAGGATGCGGCCTTCGATCTTGCCCTGCTCCTCCTTGGCCGCGTGGTAGCCGCCGTTCTCCTTCAGATCCCCCTCTTCCCGGGCTGCCTCGATCTTCTGAGCGATCTCGATGCGGCCGGGCCCCGAGAGGTGATCCAGCTCCGCCTTGAGCCGGTCGTACGCCTCCTGGGTCAGCCAGGTGACGTTGTCTTCACGGGTCTCGGTCACGGCATGTACTCCTCGTTTGCGTGACTGCGGCTAGATGAAACCTCAAGCCTATCTGGTCTGTGACGGTAAAGGTTCCGTCGGTTGCGGATCCGTAAACCGCAATGTCGCTGTTCGGTGCGGAGCACGGCGGTTCTCGGGGAGAATGGATCTGGCTGAGAACTACCCCATTGGTGCGAGGGAGACCCAGGTGGCAGAAACACCGCGGCTTCGGCTGATGGCCGTGCACGCGCACCCGGACGACGAGTCGAGCAAGGGTGCCGCGACCATGGCCCGCTATGTGGCCGAGGGCGTGGAGGTGCTGGTCGTCACCTGCACCGGAGGTGAGCGCGGCGACATCCTGAACCCGGCCATGGACCGGCCGGAGATCAAGGAGAATATCGCCGCCGTCCGCCAGGAGGAGATGGCCCGGGCCCGCGAGATCCTCGGGATCGAGCAGCACTGGCTGGGCTTCGTCGACTCCGGTTTCCCCGAGGGCGACCCGCCCCCGCCGCTGCCCGCGGACTCGTTCGCCGTGGTGCCGCTGGCCGAGGCCACCGAGCCGCTGGTCAGGGAGATCCGGGCGTTCAAGCCGCACGTGATCTTGACCTACGACGAGCGTGGCGGCTATCCGCACCCGGACCACGTCAAGTGCCACGAGATCTCGGTGGAGGCCTTCGAGGCGGCCGGCGATCCCGACCGTTACCCGGAGGCCGGCGAGCCCTGGCAGCCGCTCAAGCTCTACTACCACATGACCTTCAACAAGGAGCGGATCGTCGCCCTGCACGAGGCCATGAAGCAGAACGGCGGCGAGTCGCCGTACGAGGACTGGATCAAGCGGCTGGACGAGACCCCGCAGCAGTGGGACGTGACCACCTCGGTTCCGTGCGCCGACTACTTCGACAAACGCGACCAGGCGCTGATCGCGCACGCCACCCAGATCGACCCGAACGGGTTCTGGTTCGCGGTGCCGACCGAGACCCAGAAGCAGGCCTGGCCGACCGAGGACTACCATTTGGCCAGGTCCCTGGTGGACACCGAGCTGCCAGAGGACGACCTGTTCGCCGGAGTCCACGAGAAGGTGTGTCTGTGATGTCCATCCTCGCGCTGCCCTCGGACCCGAACAGTTCGGTGTACTACCCCGGCTTCGTCTGCCTCGGCATCGTCGTCGCGCTGGGCGTGGCGCTCTTCTTCCTGGTCCGCTCGATGAACAAGCAGATCAGCAGGATCGAGGCGCCCAAGGAGGCCGACATCAAGCAGGCCGAGTGGGAGGCCCGCCAGGCCGCCCTGAAGGACAAGTCCTGACGCCGGACTAGGGCTTCAGCACCTGGCTCAGCCAGTCGAACGACCCGGGCAGTTCGGCACGCCAGACCGAGAAGTGGTGGCCGCCGCTGGGCAGCACCATCGTGCTCACCTGCAGCGGATACCGGGCCAGCGTCGAGAACTGCTGAACCGCCCGGTAGTTGTGCTCGCCGATCTTGGCGGTGGTGAGCAGCACGTTGACCGGCGGTGGCGGCAGGTGCCGTACCCGCCACATCAGGTCGTTGTCGGCCCGGATCGCCTTGGAGTTCCCGTACAGGTCACCGGTCGTCAGGTCCTTGAGCGAGTTGAAGTAGCCGGACAGCGAGACGGCCGCGCCGTACCTGTCGGAGTGCCGCATCGCGATCTTGACTGAGCAGTAGCCGCCGGTCGAGTCGCCGAGCAGCGACCAGCCAGCCGGACCCGGGGCGGTGCGGTAGGCCGAGGCGATCGCCAGCGGGAGGTCCTGGCCGAAGAACATGTCGGCCTGCGGACCCCGTGGCCCGGGCACGTCGGTGCACTCGGTGTCGCGCGGCGGGGTCAGCATCGGCCGGAGCATCACGATGATCATCGGCTGGATCCGGTGGGTGGCGATCGCGTCCGCGGCCGTCTGCGGGATCCGCATCTGGGTGATCAGGTTCTTCGCGTTGCCGGGATAGCCGGTCATCGCGACCACGACGGGGAAGCGGTGCTTGGGCTCGGCGGCGTACTGCGGCGGCAGATAGACGTACGCCGGCGTCGTGATCCCGGAGCGGGCGCCCCTGATGAGGATGGACTGGTAGCCGCCCTCACCGGGCGGCAGCTTCTGCCCGCCCAGGAAGCCGTCGCGCACCGGGAACACCGCGGGCGGGAAGTTCATCGGGGCCCCGGCCTCGCCATCGGCCCGGGCGGCCGGGGCGGCGGCCACCGGAACCGTGGGCGCCCCGCCGGTCCCGGTCAGGTCGCCCCACGAGTGGTAGAAGTCGAAGTACGCGTTGATGTACGTCGCCAGCGCCAGTAGTGCGAAGACCTGGCAGGCCAGCAGCAGCCCGACCTGGCTGACCACGCGGCGCGCTCGCGGCATGAACCAGACGGTCCCGGCCAGCGCGGCGAGCGCGATCAGCGCGAGCAGTACTTGAAGCGGCGTTCCGGTGAGGCTCATGAGGTCCGATGGGGGCCCTTCGCGCCTGTCGGGCGCTGCGTGGGGCCGGTTGAGGTGCCTGGGCCTGGGGCCGAGACGGTGGTGGACGGCGGTGGTGTGCCGAGGACGGAGGCCAGCCTTTCGGCCAGCCAGCGCTGAAGATCGGCAAGCCCGTTGGTCATGGATGTACCCGGCGCTGCAAGATCGATGCGCAGCGGCGGCTGGGCCAGTCCGGCGAGCTGCGACGCCTGTCCGTTCGAGGCCAGCAGCAGCGAGGCCGGCGGCGGCTGCCGGTGCTGGAGCCGCCAGGTCAGCGTGTTCTCGTTCCGCAGTGCGACGCTGCCGCCGTAGTAGTTGCCGGCCGGCGGGTTGTACGAGGCGGCCAGCGCCACCCCGACCGGGTAGCGGTCGCTGCGCCGCAGCGTGAGCTTGGCCGCGCAGTAGCCGTCGGCCTCGTCGCCCAGCACGCCCCACTCGGACTCGGTCCGGTAGCCGCTGGCCACGCCCTCGGGTACGTCCTCGGCCAGGAAAGTCTCGGCCTGCGCCCCGCTCGGGATGTCAACGCACCCGCCCTGTGGCGGCGTGGTGATGATGTAGACGGCGGCTGTGGGCTTGGGGTCCAGCGTGGTGGCGACGGAGCGGGGGTCGGAGCTCAGCACCAGGACGGCCGGGAACTTGCGGGCGGGCTGCGTGAGGTACTGCGGCGGAAGGACGATGTAGGCACGGGCCGACAGGCCGGTGCGCGGGCCGCCCAGCATGACCTCGTCGACCCGGCCCGCGCCGCCCGTGGACCTCAGATGGGCGGTGACCTTGGACAGCGGCGCGATCGTGGGCCCGACGGTCTTGACCTTGCCGGTCACCTTGCCCTTGGTGTGGTTGGTGCCCAGCAGATCGCCCCAGGTGGCGTAGAAATCCCCCCACGAGTTGACCAGGACCAGCACCGCGAACAGCGTCGCCGCCTGGGTCGCGACGATCAGCCCGGTACGCGTCCCGACGTCGCGCAGGGTACGGCCGGGCACGGTGCCCAGCAGCTTCACGCACACCGCCACGACGACGATCGCCAGAATGACGACAAGCGTGATGAAGGTTCCCCCGGTAAGCCCCATGGTTATCGCGCCACCAGTGTTCGTACCGGTGTTCGGCGCAACCTCGTGACCAGCGCCATCAGCGGCGGCTTGACGATCATGAACCCCAGCATGGTGACGACGGCCCCGACGATCAAGCCTGCCAGGGCGTCGGACGGGTAGTGCAGCCCCACGTACACCCGGGCCAGCCCCATCAGGAACCCGGCCACGGCGGCGGCGACCCCGAGCCGCCGCTCCACCAGGAACAGCCCGGCCGCGACCGCCCCTGCCAAGATCGCGTGGGCGCTGGGCGAGGCCATGTCGGCGGTACCGTGGACGAGCGTCATCGTGTGCGGCAGCGACCTGCTCGGCATCGGCTGTTCGGCGACCTCGGCGATCGGCCGTTGCAGGGCGACGGCCAGCGTCGTGCCGAACGGCGCCCAGATGGCGGCGGCCATCACGGCCGGCCCCTGGCCGCGGGCGATCACCCAGCCCGCCACCAGCAGCCCGAGCAGCAGGAGCGGTCCGAACATGGTGGAGTACGCCGCGGCGGGCCCATGCAACCAGGGCGTATGCCGGGCGAATCCGTTGATCACCTGGAACAGTTCGTCGTTGAGCATGAAAGTGGGAGGCCTCATTCGGACAGGGGTACTGAGACGGTACGAAAAGGGGGGTGAGCAGCGGGCCATCATAGGGTCAACGCGACGTTAAACACGGTGACAAGTAAGAAAGGGGCTGGTCGTGAGCCGACGCGCGACTCCGCTGCGGCGACAAGTACTGATCGTCATCGTCGCCGTCGCGGCCCTGGCGGTCGTGATGTTCGCCCTCCCCTTGGCCGTCGCGGTCCAGCGCCTCTACCGGGACGAGACGATCACCGGGCTCGAGCGGGACGCGACCCGTATCGCCGCCTTCGTACCGGACACCGTCCTCACCGACCCGCACCCGCCCAAGCTGCCCACCGGCCTGTCCAAACGGATCAACGTCGGGATCTACGACCTGAGTGGCGACCTCATCTGGGGCCAGGGCCCCGCCCACTCCGACGTCGCCGGCAAGGCCACCGACCGGGGCATCCACGAGGCCGTCGAGGACGGGCAGCTCGCGGTCTCCGCGCCGGTGCCCACCGCGCACGGGGTCACCGCGGTGGTACGGGCGAGCACCCCCTACGAACGGGCCTCCGAGCGCACCGAACGGACCTGGGGACTGATGCTGGTCCTCGCGCTGATCGTGATCTTCCTGGCCACCGTCTACGCCAGAGCCCAGGCCCGGCGGCTGGCCGGGCCGCTGGAACGGCTCACCGAGGCGGCCGAGGCGCTCGGCGGCGGCGACTTCTCCATCCGCGCCCAGCGCTCGGGCGTGCTGGAGACCGACGCGGCCGGACTGGCCCTGGAGGCCACCGCGCGCCGCCTCGGCGACGTGCTGGAACGTGAGCGGGCCTTCAGCGCCGACGTCTCGCATCAGCTCCGCACCCCGCTGACCGGCATGATGCTCGGACTGGAATCCGCGCTGACCCGTCCGGACGCCGATCTGCGCGCCGCGATCAGGACCGCCCTCGAACGCGGCGAGCACCTGCAGGACATCATCGACGACCTGCTCGAACTGGCCAGGGACCGCCGCCCCGCGGCCGAGGAGCTCGACCTCGCCGGACTGCTGGACGAGATCCACGAGGCCTGGGACACCTCCATCGAGGACGCCGGCCGGTCGCTGGCCACCAGCACCCAGGGGCCGCTGCCCACGGTGCACTGCTCACCCAGCGCCGTACGCCAGATCCTCGACGTACTGATCGACAACGCCCTGCGGCACGGCAAGGGCAAGATCAGCGTGGCCGCGCTCGACCTGGGCAGCGGCGTGGCCATCGACGTCGGCGACGAAGGCCCCGGCGTCTCGGACGGCGACGAGATCTTCAACCGCCGGGTCTCCAAGGGCAACGGCCACGGCATCGGCCTCGCGCTGGCGCGCTCCCTGGCCGAGGCCGAGGGCGGCCGCCTGGTGCTGCGCCGCCCCGCCCCGCCGGTGTTCACGCTGCTGCTGCCCGCGAGCCGTACCGACGAGGAGTGAGGCAGCGCCGCTCAGGCGTCGAGCTCATAGCGGTAGCCGCGACCGCGCAGCGTGGTGATCCGGTTGGGATCCTCGCCGTGCTCGTCGAGTTTGCGGCGCAGCGCGGAGACGTGGACGTCCAGGGTCTTGGTCGAGCCGAACCAGTTGACGTCCCACACCTCCTCCATGAGCTGTTCGCGCGACACCATCTCGCCGGCCCTGGTGGCCAGCGCGGCCAGCAGGTCGAACTCCTTGGGCCGCAGCGGCAGCTCGGCCGCCTCGACGTAGGCCCGGCGCGCCGCGAGATCCAGCCGCAGCCGGCCCACCGACACCGTCCGGTCGTCGGGCACCGCGGCCTGCCGCCGCAGATGCGCGCGCAGCCGGGCCATCAGCTCGGTCAACCGGAACGGCTTGGTCAGGTAGTCGTCGGCTCCGGCGTCCAGGGCGACGACCACCTCGAACTCCTGCGCCCGGGCCGTCAGGACGACGATCACCGCCTGCGGCAGGGTCGCCCGCAACCGGCGGCACAGGGCCACCCCGTCGATGTCGGGCAGACCGAGATCCAACAAGATCAGGTCCGGCGGCTTGTTCTGGACATCGTCCAGCGCCTCGAACCCGGCCGCCGCGAGGTTCGCGTCGTAGCCGTGCCCGGTGAGCGCCTCGACCAGCTCAGAGCCGATCGCCGGATCGTCTTCGATCACCAAAAGCCTTGAGGGCAACACGCCTGGAGTCTAAGGGAGCCTTCGGCCTCCCCGACCGGCAACCCGCGCGAGCGAACCTCTCTTGTCACACCGGTCTCTTTTGGTACGGCCATTCCCAAGTAGCCACGACACCCGTGAAACGCCCGCCGTTTCTTGTTTCCATGCCGATATGAGGAGCACGGGGGCCGCTTTCGTGGTGGCCGTGGTACTAGCAGCGGCCCAGCCCACCCCGCACAGCTCGAGCTCGAGAACCGACCCCTCCTGGGGAGCGCCGGTGCTCGAGGACGACTTCCAGGGAACCCGGCTGGACCCGGCGAAGTGGGTCGTCTACGACTCGCCCGGCGATCACGTCAACCCTCGGACGAAGGCGGCGACCACGGTCAGCGGCGGCCTCCTGCGGCTCACCGGCGGCCTGTACGGCGGCCGCGACCTGTCCGGCGGGGTCGGCTCCACCCTCACCCAGCGGTTCGGCCGCTGGGAGGTGCGGCTGCGGGCCGACCGCGGCGCCGGCTACTCGGCGGTGGCCCTGCTCTGGCCCCAGCACATGGGGCACCCCGAATACGCCGAGGTCGACTTCGCCGAGATCATCGACCCCACCCGCCAGGCCGCCGGCATCTTCCTCCACCACGGCCCGAACGACGACCAGGCCCAGCACCAGGCGCACGCCGACTTCACCAAGTGGCACGTCGTCGCGGTCGACTGGCTACCCGACCACATGACGTTCTGGCTCGACGGCAAGCCGCTCTGGACCTACCGGGGGCCGCTCATCCCGCGCGCCGGCCGGATGGGTCTGGCCCTGCAGAACGACCAGATCTGCGACCGCGGTCCCGCCTTCTGCCGGAACCGCACCACCCCGAAGTGGTTCGAGATGGACGTCGACTGGGTCCGCGTCTACCGAGCCTGAAGCACACGGAGCGCCGGGCATAGGGTCGGATCATGAATCGGCTGCAGCATGCGACCAGTCCGTACCTGCTTCAGCATGCGGGTAATCCGGTCGAATGGTTCCCGTGGGGTGACGAGGCTTTCGCGGAGGCCCGGCGCCGGGATGTGCCGGTGCTGATCTCCGTCGGATATTCGGCCTGCCACTGGTGCCATGTGATGGCGCATGAGAGCTTCGAGGATCCCGAGACGGCGCGGATGATGAACGCGCTCCTGGTCAGCGTGAAGGTGGACCGGGAGGAGCGGCCGGACGTCGACGCGGTATACATGGAGGCCACGCAGGCGATGACCGGGCAGGGCGGCTGGCCGATGACGGTGTTCGCGACGCCGGACGGCCATCCCTTCTACTGCGGGACCTACTTTCCGCGGGAGCGGTTCCAGGCGCTGGTGCAGGCGGTGGCGCGGGCCTGGCGGGAGCAGCGGGACGACGTCGTCGAGCAGGGCAGGCAGATCGTGACGGCGCTCGCGGGACGCAGCGAGCCGCTCACCGGCGGGGCGCCGCGGGAGAGCGACATGGCCGCCGCCGTGGAGGCCCTGGGCGGCTCCTACGACGGAGTACGCGGCGGATTCGGCGGCGCCCCGAAGTTTCCGCCGTCCATGGTCCTCGAATTCCTGCTTCGCCATCATGCGGCCACCGGGAACGGCGGGGCGCTGACCATGGCGGCGCACACCCTGGAGGCGATGGCCAGGGGCGGGATGTACGACCAGCTCGGGGGCGGGTTCGCGCGCTATTCGGTGGACGACTCGTGGGTCGTGCCGCATTTCGAGAAGATGCTTTATGACAATGCGCTGCTGGCCCGGGTCTATGCGCATTGGTGGCGGCTGAGCGGCGATCCGCTGGCCCGGCGAATGGCGCTGGAGACGTGCGAGTGGATGCTGCGCGATCTGCGGACCGCCGAGGGCGGGCTGGCCTCGGCGCTGGACGCCGACAGCGAGGGCGAAGAGGGCAAGTACTACGTCTGGACGCCCGACGAACTGACCCAGGTGCTCGGGCCCGAGGACGCGGCCTTCGCGGCCGGCTTGTTCGAGGTCACCGGGACCTTCGAGCACGGCAGCTCGGTGCTGCAACTGCCGGCCGATCCGCAGGACGGCGAACGCTACGCGTCGGTGCGGGCCCGGCTGCTGGCGGCGCGGGCCGAGCGGGTCCCCCCAGGCCGGGACGACAAGGTGGTGGCCGGGTGGAACGGGCTGGCCATCGCGGCGCTGGCCGAGTGCGGGGCGCTGTTCGAGCGGCCCGATCTGGTGGCGGCGGCCGAGGACGTGTGGACGCTGCTGCGCGATGTCCACGTCACCGGCGGCCGGCTCGTGCGCACCTCACGGGACGGGCGGGCCGGCGCCAACGCGGGGGTGCTGGAGGACTACGCCGACGTGGCGGACGGGCTGCTGGCGCTGTACGCCGTCACCGGGGACGCCGCACTCGTCCATGCGGCCGGGGAGCTGCTGGAGGCCGTGCTGACGAGGTTCCCCGACGGCCGGGGCGGCTTCTACGACACGCCCGACGACGGCGAACAGCTGTTCCGGCGGCCGCAGGATCCGACCGACAACGCGACGCCGTCCGGGCAGTCGGCGGCGGCCGGGGCACTGCTGTCCTATGCCGCGCTGACCGGGTCGGCGCGGCATCGGGAGGCGGCGACGGCGGCGCTCGGGCCGGTCACCGTGCTCGCCGAGAAGTACGCGCGGTTCGCCGGGTGGGGGCTGGCGGTGGCACAGGCGCTGCAGGCCGGTCCGGTGGAGATCGCGGTGGTGGGGGAGCCCGGCGAGCCGGCGACCCGTGAGCTGCATCGAGCCGCTCTGCTGGCCACCAACCCGGGGGCGGTCGTGTCGCTCGGGGCGCCCGGCTCCGCCGCGGTGCCGCTGCTCGAAGGGCGGGGGCTGGTGGACGGGCGGCCGGCGGCCTACGTCTGCCGGGAGTTCGCGTGCCGGCTTCCGGTCACCGACGTGGAGGCGTTGCGGGCGCAACTGAGCCTGTCCGATTCCGGCTGACACTGAATCAACTGCCAATGGACCCAATTGGAATTCTCGTCAACGTATGTGGTCACAACGTGGGCGGGTGTGCCAAGGTGGTCGCTACCCGTGGGTAGCGGGTGCCGCCTCGATGAGTTTCGGTCATCGTGGTGGGGGTGGCGACCGATGCACCGGGGTATCTGGACGATCGTCACAGTCGTAGGCCATAGTCGAAGACCTGGCATACACCGGGCCCGGGGATCGAGGGAGTGACGCAGTGCGGAGGCCGAGCCGGCGTGTTCTACCGACCGTCATCGGCGTAACCGTCGTCACCACCCTGGCCGCCAACATCGCCGTCGTCGTCGCCCGTCCCGGAGCACAGCAGCCCAAGACCGCTAAGCCGCACCCGGCGAGCCTGGTCGCGGCGGCCAACGACTCGACCCTGTCGCCCACCGCGGTGGCCCCGCTGAAGCGGCGGCTGACCCCGGACCTGCTGGTGGCCGCGCCCGGCACACTGTCCCCGGACGTGCTGGCCAAGATGCGGGCGAGCAAGGACATCAAGGGCGTCGAGGTGGTCGACGCGGTGCAGGCCCAGGTGGCCGGCAAGCAGGTGGGCGTCCTGGGGGTCGATCCATCGACGTTCCGTACGTACACCCCGAAACCGACCGCGGAGTCCGACGCGCTGTGGCGCAACGTCGCCGCGGGCGACATCGCGATCTCCTTCCAGCTCGGCAACGACGGCGGCGTCCAGCTCGCCACCAACGTGCCGATCGGCAGCAAGACCCGGCAGGTGCAGGCCAGGGTCGGCGCGTTCGCCACGATGGGCATCGCCGACGTCGACGCGGTCGTCTCGCATGCCACCGCGCAGACGCTGGGCATGCCGACCGGCAACGCGGTCCTCATCAGCGCCGCGCCCAAGGTCAAGGTCGCCAAGCTGGAGAAGTGGCTGGACAAGTCGGTCCTGCCGAAGAACGCCAAGAGCCTGGTGCTGAGCCAGCAGCTGCAGTACGTCAAGACCAAGAACGGCGTCGAGCAGCTGCCGACCGCACGTGGCACCTACCTGTCCGCCCAGCAGATCAACGCCGCGCTGCGGGCCGGCTACGCCAAGCTGGGCGTCCCGTACGTCTGGGGCGGGACCGGCCCGAACGGCTACGACTGCTCCGGCCTGATGCAGTACATCCTCGGCGTGGCCGGGGTGCGGATGCCGCGGGTGGCGGCCGACCAGGCCCGTACCGGAGTGGTCCTGCCGTACAGCCAGGCCAAGATCGGTGACCTGCTCATCTTCGCCAACGATCCGACCAACCCGGGCTACATCTCGCACAT
>Ga0308173_10001795_pt1 | contig 11017 bp, 8 predicted proteins | sample PhyPR1_FD_203716 | JGI IMG/M metagenome (GOLD analysis project Ga0308173, IMG submission 203716) | Soil microbial communities from UC Gill Tract Community Farm, Albany, California, United States - DLSLS.P.R1 | ecosystem: Environmental > Terrestrial > Soil > Agricultural land | place: USA... | reverse complement strand
GGTACATGGGATCGCGGCCTTCGTTCGTCGTCATCGAGGCGCCGGCGCACGTCAGATCGGTCCACGGCGAAAAAAGCACGGCGCAGGCGGGAAGCGCGTCGCCTGCGTCGCGAAGTGCGAGCAGCGTGGCGAGCGCGAGGCCGCCGCCGGCCGAATCACCCGCGATCGCAATCGATTCGGGCGCAATGCCATGCGCAAGCAGCGCCCGGTAGGCGGCGACGGCGTCATCCACAGCAGCGGGAAAGCGATGTTCCGGGGCCAGCCGATAATCCAGCGAGAACACGTCCGCCTGGGCGCCGACGGCAAGCGCGAAGGTGATCGCCCGATGGCTGCGGGGTGAGCAGAAATAATATCCTCCGCCGTGCAGGTACAGGATCGTCCTGCGCGATGCCGCGCTGCGCAGCCATTCGCCGTTATGCCCGATATCGAGGCGCCAGCCATTCGGCACGCCCGGCGCCCACAGCCGCCGTGATGTGTACGCGCGCGCGCCTTCGACATCGAGCGCGGCCTTCGCGGTCTCCGGGCGAATGCGCCGGCGGACCGCCCAGCACGCGAGCGCGCTTTGCCAGCTCATCTCAGTTCAACGGCATCACCTGACCACGAAGTTCCCCGGTCGGGTTCTCCTGCGTGTGGATGTTGAAGTACCACTGCCCGCCCATGAGGTCCGTGACCTGTTGCTCGGTGAGCGTCGCCTGCCCCTTCATCGGACTTGCCAGCGCGTGCTTGTCGACCGGCACTTGCACCTTCGCGTTCTGCCCGACCGGCGCGGGGCCGTGGAAGTGGGCCATCGTGACGGGGCCGCTCAAATCTGCGTAGGTCGCGGTCCACGTGAGGAGTTTCGTGTCGGTGTCGAACTGGGCGTCGAGCATGCCGTGGCCTTTGCTCACGCGCGGAGGGACTTCGCTCGATGGCTGGAGGTTCGCCTTCAGCGCGACCGTGTCAGCGAGAGCGGTGGTCGACGACAGAAGCGCGATGATGAATGTTGTCGCTGTGATCCAGCGGACATGTGGTCTGCATGTCTCGGTCATTTCCAGTTCTCCATTTGGTGGCGGACCGGGCGCTCGCCGGGCTGTTCCGAAGCGGAGCGTGGACCGCATCGACATGGTAATTCATCCGGATAGCCGGCGCAGTTCGCTTCCATTCCGTGGCCGCAAACGCAGAAAGGGCGCCTTGCGGCGCCCTTTCCTTGCTAGCTAAGTTACAGCCTGATACTGCTCAACCGCTTTAGAAGCGGTGACGGATACCCGTCGTCAGGAGAACCTGACGGCTGCTCGAGGACAGGCCGCCCGCCGCGCCGTTGATGCCAGCGTTAGGCATGACGCCTTCGGGCAGACCGCTCGCGATCTGCACGACGCCTTCAGCATAGATGTCGGTGCGCTTGGACAAAGCGTAGTCCGTTTGAATGCCGAACTGGTGGAAGCGAACGTGGGTCGAATCGCCGCGGTCATCGAACCTGGCCTTCGAGTACGTGTAAGCGGCGCCCAGCGAAAGAGCCGGCGTGAACGCATAGCGGCCGTTCACTTCGAAGTTGTTGACGACGTTCGACGCGACATTGATCGCGTTGGTGTCCTGACGGGTTTGCGTCCACAGCGCGCCGAAGGTCAAAGCGCCCATGGAGTAGCTGCCGCCTGCACCGAAGGTGCGCTGACGATCGATGCCGAAGAACGCTGCATCGGTGTCGCCGAGGTTCGGAACGCTCGTCGACGCACCCGTGATCGCGCCGCTGCCGCCGTTGATTCCGTTCGCTTGCATGTACGCTGCGCCCAGCTTCAGGCCGCCATTCGCGTAACCGGCACCGAGGCCTTGCAATTACCCACAACTCCGACGTTTTCTGTTAACTTTATCTATTAGGACTACACATTGACGAAGCGCAAATAGGACCAACCCTAAAATGGCACATCAGGCAGACGAAGTCGCAACGTCGGACGATGCAGAGTGGATGGACCGCGAGGTCGCCGGTAGCAATTTCCAGGACGGCCGACTCGCCACACGATTTCGGACATTACTCGATCGCTTGTGGAGGAGCGTAGGCCAGAGCATTCCGCTCGCTTGCCAGGATTGGGCCCAAACCAAGGCAGCTTATCGATTTCTCTCCAACGATCGCGTGAACGAGCATGATATTTTGAGCGGACACTTTGAGGCAACGTGCGCTCGCTTCAAGGCAACGGAAGGTCCGATTCTGGTGCTGCAGGATACGACGGAGTTTTCATACCAACGAGATCAGCCAGAGTCGATCGGCGCAATCGGCAAGATGCCTTACAGGAAACAGGTGAGCGGCAATCCACCGGTGCGTACCGTATGCGGCATCCTGATGCATTCAAGCCTTGCCGTCACGCCTGAGGGTTTGCCATTGGGACTGGCGGCCATCACGTTTTGGACCCGCAAAAAGTTTAAGGGATGTAACGCACTAAAAAAGGCAATCAATCCAACACGCGTGCCGATTGAAGAGAAAGAGAGCTTTCGGTGGCTGCGTAATCTACAGCAGTCGACAGTTCGCTTCAACGATGCAGATCGTTGCATTCATGTCGGCGATCGCGAGAGCGACATCTACGAATTATTCTGTACCGCACGAGAGTTAGGAACTCACTTTCTTGTGAGAACTTGCCAGGACCGTTTGGCCGGCGACGGCGAGCACACCATGAGTGACGAAATGTCTGCGGTGCAGGTCAAAGGGCTACACCGCGTAGAGACCCGAGACACGAAAGGCCATTCGTCGCACGCACTTCTCGAGATTAAATATTGTCAGGTCACGGTCTTGCCGCCGATCGGTAAGCGAAACCGCTATCCAGCGCTGCAAGTGACTGTGATCCATGCGACGGAACGAGGTGAACCGACCGATAGGAAGCCGATCAAATGGAAGTTGATCACGGATTTGCCAGTGCGCTCCCGTCGCGACGCCATCGAAAAACTCGACTGGTACGCGATGCGCTGGAAAATCGAGATGTTTCACAAAATTCTCAAGTCTGGATGCAAAGCCGAAGAGTCTAGGCTGCGGTCGGCCGACCGACTAGCCAACCTGATTTCTGTGTTTTGTATCCTTAGCTGGCGGATATTCTGGTTGACCATGATCAATCGATACGCTCCCGATGCACCCGCTCAAGTTGCGCTGACACAAGCTGAGGTCGAACTGCTCGACCAGGTTGTCAAGGACACGCCCCGAACGGCCCAAGCGCCGCCGTTATCGCGCAGTCTTATCAAGCTCGCACAGCTCGGAGGTTACCTCGCCCGTGCCAGCGATCCGCCTCCGGGCAATACAGTCATCTGGCGCGGCTTGCGCCGCCTAGTCGATATCCAACTCGGTTTCGAGCTCGCAAACTGTGGGTAATTGCAAGGTTGCGCTGACGGATACGTTTATAACGTGCTGCTGCAAGTCTTCGATGATGGCCGCCTCACCGATGGCAAGGGACGTGTCGTCGATTTCAGCAACGCGCTGATCATCGCGACGAGCAATCTCGGATCGGACGTGATCGCCGGACAACGGCGCGCGACGCTCGGCTTCACGAGCACGGATTCCGACGCCGACGCATCGCTGCAAAGCGGCGTCATGAGCGTGCTGCGCCAGCATTTCAGGCCGGAGTTTCTGAACCGTATCGACGACATCATTCTGTTCAAATCGCTTGGGCGCGATGAGATCGGGCATATCGTGCGGCTGCAGCTCGAACAGGTGAAGCGCATGGCGCACAGTCAGGACATTGCGCTCGAATTCGATGAATCCGTGATCGATCATCTGGCCGAGGCGGGGTATCGGCCGGAATTCGGCGCGCGCGAGTTGCGGCGGCAGGTTCGCCAGTTAATCGAAAACGAGTTGGCGAAGGAGCTGCTCAAGGGCGATATCGCGGAGGGCGCGCGCGTGCTTTGCCGGTACGACGCGGATACCCGCCGGATCGTGTTCGATGCGGAGCGGTCGAATGCGGGGGATCTGGGAACGCCGCCGACGCCTTGATGCGCTATAACGCCTGATTGGTGTGCGGGTGTGCTGTCGTTCGCTGTCTGCTCCTGCAACACGCGCGTGCGGTGATGCGATACGCCGAGCGTCGAAGCAACGTCGTCGCCCGGCGCGCTCGTCGACAGAATGGCCAGAATCGTTTGGTGGCTCTGGCCGCGCTGGCGAATACCGGGCGCATCCGGCTACCGCTTGAACCATCCTCTTCCCTGCTTTTGCGGCTACTGACCTGTGATGAAGATGATCGGCTCACGGTCCAACTGAAATCAGGCGTAAAAGCCCGTCCTTCAGACCGAGAGTTTTGTCCGGGGCCTTGGTTTGCAGCTTCTCATCGAGGGCCGACGTTCGGGTCGGCGCCTAAGCTGCAACGTGATTCCATCAATCACGCACATTAGACGTGCGCGCGGGGTCGCGGCCTGTTGCGTAGATGTACGAACTGATAGAAAGCGAACGCCAAATCCTTGTACGCCAAAACGTCCGCATCCTGAATCGTCGCCGGATTCAGCTTGAGACGCTTGATGGACAGCTTGCCGCCGGCCGACGAAGTGAATGCACGCATGAGCTCTCGTTGAGCTTTGGCATCTGACGACTCGTAAATCTCCTGCCCCGTCTGCGACTCCTCGACTGCTTTGTTCCGCGTGCGCTCTTCGGCCGCCGCCGTGCTTGCTGCCACCGATGCCATGGCCTGCTTTTTCACCGTGTCGAGCCGCTCTCGTTCCCCGTCCTGCTTCAGTGCAAGCCGCATCCTGCGCTCCGCTTCGGAAAGCTTGTACCCCTCGGTGATGGCCTTCATCAGATAGCCAGCCGGACTCTTTTTTATTTGCGCACCGTCGAGCTTGGAGCGCGTGTAGTCGATGGCCTCGAGAATTCGCTCGTCAGTCCACACAGCCCGGTTCTGCGAGATGGTGTTGAACTGCTTTTCGGTGAAGCCGAACTCGTTCTTCAGTGTGGTGTAGATTTCCTGAGCGCCGAGAAGGCTCGCGCGAACAGCACCCGCACCTTCCTTCCGCGTCAGCCGAAAGCGAATCCGGTCAATCTTCTTTGACTTTGGACTTTCCGTGCGTGTCTCGTAACTCAGCTCAATGTCGGAGACGTCGTTGATCTGTTTGACGGCTGGCTCGAGACTGTCGCGCTTGAAATATTTGAACATCGTCGCCCTGGAACCGGCTTTGCCCGGCCAGCTTCGCACAGCATCTATTTCGAACCATTCGGTGATGCCCGCGGCCACATAACCGATGACATGATCGTAAATGGCCCGAGCGTAGGTAAGCGTGAACGCAGACGTGATGCGCAGACTCAGCCAGTGCGACTTCACCGGGTCCTTGATGTGTGGAATCAGCTTCTCGGGAATCTCGAAAGTTATGCGGCCTTTGTCTATCCCAACGATGCCGATGAGCTGTACGGAAACCCACTTCCCTTCATCCGCCGACGAATTATCCGGCGGCGCTGTCGATACCTGAATCAGCGCTTTTTGAGCCTCGGACACGATCGTGCGCAGATGCTTGTAGTTGTAGCTGTCATAGCGCATGAGCCATCTAAAGTAGCTCAGTTCGACGTCGTAGTATTTCGGGGTGGTCGGCTCCTGAGCCACAATGAAATGTGCGGCGTCCAGAAATCGACGGGCGACAATGCCGACGTCAGTGATGTCGATGAAGACGTTATTGCGTTGGTAACCGATCTCCTTGGTCGCCCGGTCGATAGGCGTGTCGCCGGCGAGCATCATTTCTTCGAACAGCTCGAGCGACAGTTGTCGCGAGGTCGCTCGGGTCATGATCTCGTTTGCCATGAGGTGTCGTTCTTGAGGTTGTCAAACGCGGCACACTCTAACATGGGTGGGTGAGATGTCAAAACAAAAAGGCTCACCATCAAACCGGCGTTCAACAATTCTCCTCACCCATGTAACCCTGGGCATCAAGCTCTAACAATTCGCCTCACCATCGCTAGTACGGTCGGACCGTGTCGATACGACCCTCTCCCGTTGGTTGGTTTACTTTCATAAATAACGAAACCAACAAACCTACATACAGGAGTGATGCTAGGCGTGAGAAATCAACGGTTTACCCTAGGATAGGTGAGCGCTTTTGTGGAAAAGGTGAGGCGTTTTGTGGAGCTAAGGTGAGAGCAATTCCATCCGGTAGTGAGCGGTTTACCTCTGGACAGTGAGGCGTTTTCCCGTCCGATGCCCGATAGTGAGAACTTTTGTTGGCGCTGATCCCTTTTGGTCATTCGGGCCAAGTGGAGCGCAGCTTTATGGCGTCTGCTTCCGCTGTGTCGGTGAGGGTTTTTGTTGGTTCGAGGTGGGGACATTTGTAAATCTGCCGGGTTTGCATCTCCTGGACGAACAACGGTCGCGCGACGCGGCCTTCGGACGGGCTATTGGACAGTGCCAGTGGCCGCGCTCTAAGAGAGGCCGCGTTCTTGGGCGACGCTCGCTGCCCCTCGAACAAGGTGAGATTTTTTGTTGAACACCGGCATCGCGCGGCCGCGTGGGGCCTGATTCAACAAAACGTCTCACCTACGTTTGAACGATAAAAATAGCGGTCTTCAACAATTTCTCTCACCATGCACGCACTGTTCGGGATCGTCGACTGCGCACGGCGGCTGCCTATTTCGCCAATTTTCAGGCAGACGAACCCATCTGTTAGTTCTTTGTCGGGCCCTTGGGCCGATAACTACAAGAACGACGCCAACAAAAGCGACTTTTTAGGTGCTTTCGAGTATTCTACGCTTCGTCGGGATTTCCGTTAAAAGTGTAAAAACCATGACTAAAGCCGAATTGCCCGCTATCACGCGACGGGTGCCCCTCGCGGATATTGCCGGGTTTTCAAAGAAACTGGCCTTGCTGACTAGTCAACTGCGCGAGCAGATTTTGACGCCGCGCCCGCGGAAGGCCCCGCCGATGTTTACGACTGCGGAAGTTGCGGACCTTTGCGGACTCGACAGAACGAAGATCCACTATCAGGCAACCCGGGAAGGGAGCACGCTCCCGCGAGGTGTAGCGCATGGAACCGGACGTAGTCGATTGTTTACGCTGGCCGAAGCCCGATTGTACGTGCAGCAGTTGTCCGAGATTTATCAATCGCCACTGGTCACTGAACGTGACGCGGACGGAAAGATCGTTTTGGTCGCCAACTTCAAAGGCGGGTCGACCAAAACGACGACTGCAATGTGCATCGCGCAGGGGCTTTCGTTGCGCGGGAGGAAGGTGCTGGCCGTCGACCTCGATCCTCAGGCGTCAATGACGGAACTGTGCGGGTTGTACGCCGAGAACGAGGTCGATGAAGACGCGACGGTCCTGCCATACATTTACGACCAAGACATCGAAGGCGGGCTTCAGTCTCGTGTGAAGGTGACTTACTGGGATGGCATCGACGTGATCGCCGCGCATACGTCGCTGTTTAGCGCGGAGTTTTACATTCCGTCGATGCTTAGCAAGCGCCCGAACTACGAATTCTGGAAGATTCTCGAGCGCGGATTGGAACCGCTCCGCAAGAAATACGACTACATTATTATCGATACCGCGCCTTCCCTGTCCTATCTGACGCTGAATGCGCTGCTCGCTGCCGACTCGATGGTGATGCCTTTAGTCCCGGAGAGTCTGGACTTCATCAGCTCGGTCTCCTTCTGGGGGTTGTTCTCTGACGTCGCGGACAATTTCAAGTCAAGAGAGCCGAACAAGGTGTACGACTTCATCTCCGTCTTGCTCTCGAAGGTTGATACCAGCCAAACGTCTTCTGCCCCGATCGTCAGGTCGTGGACGCAGCGCGCCTATGAAGACTGGCTAACGCCGACTGAAATTCCTGCAAGCTCGGTTATGAGCAACGGAGCACTGGCTCTGTCAACGGTGTTTGACCTCAGCAAGTCGGACGGTGTGACCAAAACCGTGCAGCGCGTTCGTCAGCCGATGATGGACTACTGCGGGTGGCTCGATGAGATGTACGTCGAACAGTGGAGGCTCGCACAGTGAATATCCGCGCCCGAATGGCGGAACAGACCGCCGGTTTGAAAAAGACGACGGAGATTACGGACGAAGAAGTGGAGGCCTCACAACCAGCCGTCGAGCGGCCGAAGACCGGCCCCGGGATGGCGGCGGCTTTGGCTCAAGCCAAACTTCGCATTCAAGAATTAGAGACCAGCGGCAAGGCGTCGGCTCTGGCGCTGCCCGTCGATGGCTTTGTGCCTAATCCCTGGCAACCGCGACGTGTGTTTTCCGAAGCCAAGCTGGCCGAACTCGCAGAGTCGATCCGCGAGGTCGGCCTGCTTCAGCCGATCGTCGCCCGACACTCCGACCACGGCTATGAGATCGTGGCGGGGGAGCGCCGTTGGCGAGCGCACAAGCTCCTGGGACGGAACGAGATCAAGTCCGTGGTCATCGAATGCTCGAACGAGGACATGGCTGTTCTGGCTCTTGCAGAAAATATCGGCCGGGACGATCTCAGTGACTATGAAATATCGCAGTCGGTTCGGCGTGCCGCGCAGGAATTTCCCAACCGGAAGCGAATGGCCGAGGCTTTGGGTCTATCGCGACGGGGCTTGTACCGCTTTCTCGCGTTTGACGGTCTACCTGATTTCATCAAGAACGACCTTGATTTAAACCCGAGGCTGCTCGGTGGCAGCGCGGCGGAGGACGTGGCTACCGTTATCAAGAACCACGGGTCACCGGCTATTAAGGCGGCTCAAGAGCTCTGGTCTTCGGTGGTCGACGGTACGCTTGGCGAAGGTAAGCTAGCTGCCGCGATGACATCCCAACTGAACAAGAAATTGAACGGACATGCCTTTAGAGAGCGGACGATTGAAAAGATATTCGCTGGGAAGGCGCAGGCTGGCAGCGTCACGAAAGACAGCGCGAATTTCACGGTGAAAGTGCGGACCGGGATGCTTTCGGAGGAGCAGGAAGGCCAGATCAAGGATTTCATTAGCAGCCTGCTTTCGACGAAGCCGCAGGCGTTGTAATCGTCCGTCGCCATAAAAATGTATGGTCAGCCGTCGTTTTGCAACCTCAAACTGTGACCTAAGATAGAGGGGCTTGCGCAAATGTATCCGGGCTCGAAATGGGCGCGGATCAAGCGCCCGGCCCTCGATGAGGAGCCGCACCCGACTGTCCTTAAAAAACCCTCAGTCTCGTGAAGACTGGATTTTTGGCCAGGTTTTCAGTCGGGCCTTGTGCGGTTTATCTTCATCACAGGTCAGTGGTCGCAAAAGCAGGCAGGAGAGTAGTTCAAGCGATGGCCGATGCGCCCGGTACTCGCCACCTTTGGCCAGAATCGCCCAAACGATTCTGGCCATTTTGTTGGCAAGCGCGCAGGCGACCACGTTGCTGTGACGGCGTCGCAGCAACGACTGCAGCCAGCGACCTAGCGCATCGGTTCGCCGCTCGGCAAACCGCATCACCGCACGCGCGCCTTGCACCAGCAGACAGCGCAATTGCTTATTGCCCCGCTTGGAGATTCCCAGAAGAGTCGCTCGGCCTCCGGTGGAATGCTGGCGAGGCACGAGACCCAAGGAAGCGGCGAAATCACGGCCGCATTTGAACGCACGTGCGTCGCCGGCCATTGCCAGCAAGCTGCCGGCGGTGATCGGGCCGATTCCAGGAATGGTGAGCAGGCGCTGGCCGGCTTCATCCGCGACCGTGTGCGTCTTGATCTGGGTCTCGAACTCGATGATTTCCCGGCTCAACTGGGCGTAGCGCTGATGCAAACGCAGCAACAAGGCCACCATCGCGGGCGGCAGCGCGTGCCGGGGATCGTCGAGGAGCACTGGCAAGCGGGTGATGGCCAGAGCGCCGATTGGCAGAGCGACACCAAATTCGAGCAGGAACGCGTGAATCTGATTGCTGGTTGCCGTGCGTTCGCCGACGAGCGATTCGCGCACCCGATGTAACGCGAGCAGGGTCTGCTGCTCCGCTGTCTTGACGCCGACAAGACGCATGGAGGGGCGAGAGGCGGCTTCGCAGATTGCTTGCGCGTCGGCGAAGTCAGTCTTGTTGCCTTTGACGAAGGGCCTGACAAACTGCGGCGCAATCAAGCGGACCTGATGTCCATACGACTGACATTTACGTGCCAGCCAATGCGCGCCCGCGCAGGCCTCCATGGCGATCAGCGACACCGCAGACGTCGCGAGATACACGTAGAGCTGCTTGCGCGTCATCTTCTTGCGCCACAGTTGAGCGCCGCGTGCGTCCTGCGCGTGCACAAAGAAGCAATGCTTGCCGAGATCGATACCGATGAGCGTCGCGTTGGCCATGATGGTCTCCCGAAAAAGGAAATGGCCCAATCAGCGTAAGCCGATCGGGCCATCTCGGTCAGGCTGACCATCACATTAAGCCCGCGTCTGCGGGCTTTTTTAACGGATTAGAGGCGGCCGCGTGTCTTGGAGCTCGATACGTCTGCCAGTGTGCAGCATGTGCGCCGTTCCTCAGCAAGGGAATTGGTCGCCCACCATCGCTTCCACCGGCGATCTAGGCTAGGACGAAGGGGCTCGGAACTACGCGTCGCAAACGCTGGAAAGCGCGGCGGAGCGCCTCGGCAAGGAGGCTTGGATGGACACCGAGTGTGCAACTTGCACACACCATTCAAGCGCGAACGTCAATTGAAGTGCCCCGGTCGCGGGCTGTTGCGCGCGGCGCGGTGGTAGGGCGGCGCAGTGCGCGATTCTTACAAATCCACCAGCCCTAAGCGAAGCGCACCTTAGCATGCGCGGTCAAATTGGCCGAGACGTCGCCCTCTGCTGCGTGCACCGCGCACCCTCCCCTGAAGCCTCAACCCAAGGCCCCACGGTGCGGTTAGAGGTTCAATAGCGTGTCACGCCATGTCCGGCCTATCCCGCATGACAAGGACCGCGGCGCCGACAAAACCGTAGTCAATGCTCCCGAGCTAGCCGACGGCTCCCGCCACAGGACGACGCTTCGCAAACGATGGAGCGCAGTGTGCAACTTGCACACTCGTCCGACCCACTCTGCGCGGCAGCGAAAGCTGGCATGCCGCGCGCACGGCGCGAGACTGGACAAGGTTCAAAGGAAGCCAACCGCCAAATTCACGACCGACAATTTGCGGCTTCAAGGGAGTAGTCGCGTAG